>Ga0160450_100147_pt1 | contig 48646 bp, 39 predicted proteins | sample HID1975K_E1MG_FD_108257 | JGI IMG/M metagenome (GOLD analysis project Ga0160450, IMG submission 108257) | Enriched soil microbial communities from UW Madison campus, WI, USA - HID1975K_E1 MG | ecosystem: Environmental > Terrestrial > Soil > Unclassified | place: USA: Madison, Wisconsin...
GCAGGTCGACGCGAAGTCGCCGGTGGCCGGTGCGCGGTACGGGATCTACACGTACGCCGGTTCGGGTGCGACGACCGCGGCGTACGAGACGTTCACTCCGGTGACGTTCACCGAGCCGACCCCCACCCCGACCCCGACGCCGACGCCGACCCCCACGCCGACGCCGACCCCCACCCCGACGCCGACCCCCACGCCGACCCCGACCCCCGCGCCGACGCCGACCCCGACCCCCACGCCGGCCCCGCAGCCGACGGGCCCGGCGGTCACGGTCGACCGCGTCCTGCGGACCGACGGCACGCTCGACCTGACCGTGCACGGCACCGGGTTCGGTGCTGCGGTCACGGGCAACGGGCTGTACGTCGCCGTGGGCCCCAAGATCGGTGACGCCTGGTACCTCGACGCCTCGCTGTTCCAGGCGGCGACGTGGGTGAGCGCGCGTGCGACGCAGACGGACAGCACCGCGCCGCTGGCGGCGGACGGCACGTTCACCGTGCGGTTCACCGGGGTCGCCCCGACCCACGTCGTGGACGGCACGGTGTACGACCACGCGACCACGCCGTTCCACGTCCTCACGATGGCCGCCCACGGCTCGAGCGACCGTTCGCTGGACACCGCGACCGTGCTGTCGTTCGACGGGGTGCCGCAGCTCCCGCCCACGGGTGGTGACGGTGGGACGCCCGCCGCGAGCCCGCTCGTCGTCGAGGGCCTCACGTCGGGCGCCGTCGTGGCCGGCGGCACGCTGACGCTCACGGCCGGCGGCTTCGGTGCGGGGGAGACGGGCATCCGTCTCGAGCTGCACTCGGACCCCGTCGTGCTGGCGCGCGACCTCGTCGCCGACGCCTCGGGCGTCGTGACGGTGACGTTCACGATCCCGGCGGGCACGCCCGCCGGTGCGCACACGCTCGTCCTCGTCGGCGCGGACCAGACCCTCACGCAGGCGATCACCGTGACGGCGGCCCCGGCGCGGTGCGTCGCGCGGTCGGTGTCCGGGGGCACGCTCACGTGGGGGGTGCGGGAGAGCTTCCGCACCTACGTCACGGGCCCCGTGGCGCACGGTGAGGTCACGACGTCGGGTGTCTCCGGCAGCGGCCCGTGGACGTGGTCCGGCGGGACGGGGCGCTTCAACGCCGACGGCCCCGCGGGTGCGGCGTCGTGGTCGGGCAGCGTCTCGTTCTCCGGTCACAACGGGCAGCTCGCGCTGACGATCGCCGACCCGCGCGTCCAGGTCACGAGCGCCTCGTCCGCGGTGCTGACGGCGACGGTGACGACGGGCGACGGGTCGTCGCGCGTGACGCTCGCGACGCTGGCGCTGTCGGCGGGCACGCGGTCGGCGAGCGACGGGCGGGTGTCGTACTCCGGCGTCCCCGCGACGCTGACGGCGGCCGGCGCCCAGGGCTTCGCGGGCTTCTACGGTGCCGGTGAGCAGCTCGACCCGGTCACGTTCACGCTGCCGCTGGGTGGTCAGGTCGAGTGCGACGCGACCACGGGTCTCGCGACGACCGGTGCGGACACGGCCGCGGCCGTGGGTGCGGCCGGGGCCTTCCTGCTGGTGGGTGCGCTGCTCGTGGGCGTGGCGCGTCGTCGCCGGCTGGTCGCGACGGCCTGATCCGACCCGGGACGACGACGGGGGTGGCACCGGCCGGTGCCACCCCCGTCGTGCGTCGCTCAGAGCGCGTGCGCCTCCGCGAGGTCGGCGAACACGGCGCGGTTCAGGCGGAACGCGACGCGGGCCTCCTCGACGACCTCGTCGCGCTGCGCGGGCGTGAGGTCGAGCGCGTCGAGCCGCTCGCGGTACACGTCCTTGAACGGCTTGAGCTTGTGGATCTGCGGGAAGTCGTAGAACGACACGCCCTCGCCGCTCAGTCCGTGGTGGCGCTCGATCATGCGCTTGAGGATCTGCCCGCCGGACAGGTCGCCCAGGTAGCGCGTGTAGGCGTGCGCGGCGTAGCGCGGCAGGTCGTCGCCGACCTCCTCGAGGCGCGCGACGTAGGCGGCCGTGGCGGGCAGCACGCGCACCTGCGCGCGCCAGTCGTCACCGAGCAGGTGGGTCAGGTCGGCCTCGATCGCGGGGACGCGCACGAGCTCGGCGAAGACGAGGTCGCCGTGCGTGCCGGCGGCGACGAGGCGGTCGCCCGCGGCCTCGAGCGCGGTGTAGACGGCGTGCTGCTGCGCGGCGAGGTCGACGTAGCCGGCCAGTGGCAGCGTGCCGCCCACGAGGTGCTCGACGAAGGTCGACCGCTCGGCGGCCTCGTGGTCCTGGCGGGTGCCCGCGCGCAGCGCGGCCGACAGCGTGGCGTCGGGGGCGGTGTCGAGCGTCGGCTCGTGGGTGGTGGCGGTCATGGAGGCTCCCGGTACGGCGGTGGAAGGGCGGTGGACGGGCGGCGGCGTGGCCGGCAGGACGTTGCTGACACTCTGTCAGGACCCCACCGTAGATCAGGTGAGCCTCGCCTAACAAGGTCGCACGTCCAGGTCGTCGCCGCCCGTAGCCCGGACGCCGCCGCGGCGCCGCGCCCGCGCGCCCTATCCTGGGCAGCGGCCCACCCGCCCGTGCGGCGGGCCGCGCACCACCACGACGCACCACCTCGACGACCACCCGGCGGTCCCGTCGACCGCCCCGCTCGGAAGGCACCTGCGTGGCCCTCACCCCCGGCACCCACCCGCCCCTGCGCGTCGCCGTCCTCGGCTGCGGCGTCGTCGGCACGGAGGTCGTGCGTCGGCTGGTCACGGAGGGCGACGAGTTCGCCGCGCGCGTCGGCGCCCGGCTCGAGCTCGTCGGCGTCGCGGTCCGCTCGCTCGACGCCGACCGCGACCCCGTCGTCGACCGCGCGCTGCTGACGACCGACGCGCAGTCGCTCGTCGAGAAGGCCGACGTCGTGGTCGAGCTCATGGGCGGCATCGAGCCCGCGCGCACGCTCGTGCTGCGCGCCGTCGAGCACGGCGCGTCCGTCGTCACCGCCAACAAGGCGCTGCTCGCGCAGGAGGGGCCCGCGCTGTACGACGCCGTCGACGCCGCGGGCGTCGACCTGTACTTCGAGGCCGCCGTGGCAGGTGCCATCCCGATCGTGCGACCCGTGCGCGAGTCGCTCGCGGGCGACACCGTGCAGCGCGTCCTCGGCATCGTCAACGGCACCACCAACTACGTGCTCGACTCGATGACGACCGCGGGCCTCGGCCTCGACGAGGCGGTCGCCGAGGCCCAGGCCCTCGGGTACGCCGAGGCCGACCCCACGGCCGACGTCGAGGGCTACGACGCCGCCGCCAAGGCCGCGATCCTCGCGTCGCTCGCGTTCCACACGCGCGTCGCGCTGGCCGACGTCGACCGGGCCGGCATCACGTCCCTCACGGCCGACGACGTGACGTGGGCCGGCCGCACCGGGCACGTCCTGAAGCTCCTCGCGGTCGCCGAGCGCGCCCGCACGCCCGAGGGTCGCGACGGCGTCCTCGTGCGCGTGCAGCCGACGCTCGTGCCGTCCGACCACCCCCTCGCCGGCGTGCGGCAGGCGTTCAACGCCGTCTTCGTCGAGGCCGAGGCCGCGGGCGAGCTGATGTTCTACGGCCGCGGCGCGGGCGGCGCCCCGACGGCCTCGGCGGTCCTCGGCGACCTCGTGTCCGTGGCCCGGCACCGCGTGCTGGGCGGCAAGGGGCCCGTCGAGTCGTCGCACGCCGACCTGCCCGTCCTCGACGGCGGCGAGGCGCGATCGCGCTACCAGGTGCGGCTCGAGGTCGACGACCGGTCCGGCGTCCTGGCCCGCGTCGCCGCCGAGCTCGCGGCCCAGGACGTGTCGATCGAGTCCGTGCGGCAGACGCTGCAGGCCACCGGCGACGACGCGTCGGCCACGCTCGTCATCACCACGCACACCGCCCCCGAGCGCGCGCTGCGCGCGACGGTGGACGCGGTCGCCGCGCTCGACGTCGTGCGCCGCGTCGTGTCCGTGCTGCCGGTGCTCTGAACACCCCACCACCCCACCCACGCGAGGAACGGACCCCATGGCCCACCAGTGGCGCGGCGTCATCGCCGAGTACGCCGACCGTCTGCCCGCCCACGTCGCCGAGCGCATCGTCACGCTCGGGGAGGGCGGTACGCCGCTCGTGCACGCGCCGGTGCTCTCGGCCCGCACGGGTGCCGACGTCCACGTCAAGGTCGAGGGCATGAACCCGACCGCGTCGTTCAAGGACCGCGGCATGACGACCGCGATCTCGGCCGCCGCCGCACGCGGTGCGCAGGCCGTGGTGTGCGCGTCGACCGGCAACACGTCGGCGTCGGCCGCCGCCTACGCCACGCGCGCGGGCATGGTCTGCGCGGTGCTCGTACCGGACGGCAAGATCGCGATGGGCAAGCTCAGCCAGGCCATCGCGCACGGCGCGCGCCTGCTGCAGGTCGACGGCAACTTCGACGACTGCCTCGTCGCGGCCCGCAAGCTCGCCGAGGCGTACCCCGTCGAGCTCGTCAACTCCGTCAACCCCGACCGCATCCAGGGGCAGAAGACCGCGGCGTTCGAGATCGTCGACGCGCTCGGCGACGCGCCGGACATCCACTGCCTGCCCGTCGGCAACGCCGGCAACATCACGGCGTACTGGAAGGGCTACCGCGAGTACGCGGGCCTCGACGCGGGCGCCGACCTGCCCGCGGTCGCCACGCGCACACCCGTGATGTGGGGGTTCCAGGCCGCGGGCGCCGCACCGATCGTGCTCGGCCACCCCGTCGACGCCCCCGAGACCATCGCGACCGCGATCCGCATCGGCAACCCCGCGTCCTGGCAGCAGGCCGAGGAGGCGCGCGACGTGTCCGGCGGCGTGATCGAGTCCGTCACCGACGAGCAGATCCTCGCGGCCCACCGCGTGCTGTCGGCCGAGGTCGGCGTGTTCGTCGAGCCCGCGTCGGCCGCAGGCGTCGCCGGGCTGCTCGCGCGTGCCGAGCGCGGCCTCGTCCCCGCCGGTGCGCGCATCGTCGTGACCGTCACCGGGCACGGGCTGAAGGACCCGCAGTGGGCCCTGCGCACCGCCGACGGCTCCGAGGTCCAGCCCGTGCGCGTGTCGGCCGACGTCGTGTCGATCGCCGACGCGCTCGACCTGGGCTGAGCGACGTGCGACTGCGCGCGGCGCACGTGCGGGTGCGCGTCCCCGCGACGTCGGCCAACCTCGGCCCCGGGTTCGACGCGCTCGGGCTGGCACTGGGCCTGCACGACGAGCTCGAGGTGCGGGCGCTCGGCGCACCGGGCGTGCGCGTCGAGGTGCAGGGCGAGGGGGAGGGCACGGTCCCCGACGACGAGACGCACCTGGTCGTCCGTGCGCTGCGCGCCGCGCTCGACCACGTGGGTGCACCGCAGACCGGGCTGCACCTGGTGTGCCGCAACCGGGTGCCGCACGGACGCGGCCTGGGCTCGTCGGCCGCGGCCGTGGTCGCCGGGATCCTCGCCGCGCGCGGCCTGGTGGCCGAGCCGGACGCGCTCGACGACGACGTCGCGCTCACGCTCGCGACGCAGCTCGAGGGGCACCCCGACAACGCGGCCCCGGCGCTCCTCGGTGGCCTGACCGTCGCGTGGTCCGACGACGCGCCACCGGTCACCACCGGGCACGGGACGGCCGGTGTGCACGCGGTGCGGCTCGCCGTGCACCCGGACGTCGCGCCCGTCGCGGTCGTGCCGCCCGGCCACCTCTCGACGCACGCCGCGCGCGGCGTGCTGCCCGCCCAGGTGCCGCACGCCGACGCGGCCTGGCAGTCCGGCCGTTCCGCGCTGCTCGTCGAGGCGCTCGGGCGGCGCCCGGACCTCCTGCACGCCGCGACGGGCGACCGGCTGCACCAGGGGTACCGCCGCCAGGTGATGCCGGCGTCGCTCGCGCTCGTGGACGCGCTGCGGGCGCAGGGCGTCGCGGCCGTGGTCTCCGGTGCGGGGCCGACCGTGCTCGTCCTGGCGCGGCGCGTGCCGGGCGCCCCGGACGGCGCCCCGTACGTCACCTCGGGCGGCACCTCGGGCGGCACGGACGCCGACGCCGCGATCACCGAGGCGTTCGGCGGCGTGATGGCCGGGTGGCGCGTGCTGCCGCTGCCGGTGGACGTCGACGGGGCGTCGGTCACGGCGATGCTCGACTGAGCCGGCCACGTGCGGACGCACGACCCGCCGCGCGTCGTGCGGGAGGGTGAACCGCAGCAGGCCGCACCGGGCGTCGGGCCCGCGGTGCTAGGCTTGGCCCCGTTCCCCGGACCTCGTCCTCCGGCCCCCTGTGGATCTGACAGTGATCCGCCCGGGACCTCCCACGGTCCCCGGCTCCCCGACCACCTCCTGGATCCCGCCGGACGGTCAACCGAGCCGACGACGAGGGGAACATCCAGCCCGCGCGAGCAGACGTCGTCGTACGCAGCGCGCATGGCATCGCTCCGCCCGGCCATGCACGGCCGGGCGCAGGCCCCTCCCGGGTGGACCGGGCGGGCCCCGACGAGGGGGAAGGATCCTTCGTGACAGACACCATCGACGCCGCCGCGACCACCACGGGCGGCTCGGGCTCCGGCAGCATCTCCGCGATGCGCCTGCCGGAGCTCCAGGCCCTGGCGGTGCAGCTCGGCGTGAAGGGCACGAGCAAGATGCGCAAGGGCGACCTCGTGCAGGCGATCTCCGCCGCGCGCTCCGGCGACCGGCCGCAGGCCCTGGAGGCGCGCGCGACGACGCGCCGTGCCCGGGCCGTGGTCGACGAGCGCACCACGACCACGGTGCCCGTCCAGGACGCACCGGCCGAGCGCCCGGCGCGCGCGGACGAGCACTCCGGCGGCGGCCGGGACGCGCTCGCGGGCCTCGAGGCCGCGCTCGACGCGCGTCTGGCCACGCACGAGCAGCGTGACGACCGGGCGGCGCGCGCCGCCGACGCGGTCGGCTCCGTGACCGGTGAGCGCCGCTCGCGTCGTGCGGGCCGGGGCGCGGGCGCTCCCGTGGCGGCCGAGGGTGCGCAGGACGAGCAGGGCGAGCGTCGTGCGGACGAGCGCCAGCCGGGCGAGCGCCGCACGGACGACCGGCAGGGTGACCGCCAGCAGGCCGACCGCCAGCAGGGTGACCGCCAGCAGGGTGAGCGTCGGCAGGCCGACCGCCAGCAGGACGACCGCCAGGCCGAGCGCCGGCAGGCCGCGCAGGGGGCGCAGGGCGCACCGGCCGCCCCGGCCGCGCAGGGCCGGAACGACGGTGCGGAGGACGGTGACGAGCGTGGTGGTCGGCGCCGGCGCTCGCGCGACCGCTACCGGGACCGCGACCGCGACCGCAAGCGGGGCCGCAGCCGCGGCGGCCAGGGTGACCTGCCGGGCGTCGACGACGTCGAGCTCACCGAGGACGACGTCCTGCTGCCCGTCGCCGGCATCCTCGACGTGCTCGACTCCTACGCGTTCGTGCGGACCACGGGCTACCTGCCCGGGCCGAACGACGTGTACGTGTCGCTCAACCAGGTCAAGAAGAACGGCCTGCGTCGCGGCGACGCGATCACCGGTGCCGTGCGTCAGCCCCGTGAGGGCGAGCCGGCCCCGCAGGGCAACCGGCCGAACAAGTTCAACGCCCTGGTCCGCCTCGACACGGTCAACGGCACGAGCCCGGACGAGGCGCGGCAGCGTCCCGAGTTCACCAAGCTGACGCCGCTGTACCCCCAGGAGCGGCTGCGCCTCGAGACCGAGCCGGGCCGTCTGACGCCGCGCGTCATCGACATCGTCGCGCCCATCGGCAAGGGCCAGCGCGGTCTCATCGTCGCGCCCCCCAAGGCGGGCAAGACGATCATCATGCAGCAGATCGCCAACGCGATCACCACGAACAACCCCGAGGTCCACCTCATGGTCGTGCTCGTCGACGAGCGCCCCGAGGAGGTCACCGACATGGAGCGGACCGTGAAGGGCGAGGTCATCGCCTCGACCTTCGACCGGCCCGCGTCGGACCACACGATCGTCGCGGAGCTGGCGATCGAGCGGGCCAAGCGTCTGGTCGAGCTCGGCCAGGACGTCGTCGTGCTGCTCGACTCGCTGACGCGCCTGTCGCGCGCCTACAACCTGGCCGCGCCCGCGTCGGGCCGCATCCTGTCCGGCGGTGTCGACGCGTCGGCGCTCTACCCGCCCAAGCGGTTCTTCGGCGCCGCGCGCAACATCGAGAACGGCGGCTCGCTGACGATCCTCGCCTCGGCCCTCGTCGAGACGGGCTCGAAGATGGACGAGGTCATCTTCGAGGAGTTCAAGGGCACCGGGAACATGGAGCTGCGGCTGTCGCGCTCGCTCGCGGACAAGCGCATCTTCCCGGCGGTGGACGTCAACGCGTCCGGCACCCGCCGCGAGGAGGTGCTCATGAGCAACGACGAGCTGAAGATCATCTACAAGCTGCGTCGCGTGCTCGGTGGTCTCGACCAGCAGCAGGCGATCGAGCTCCTGCTGGGCAAGCTGCGCGAGACGAAGTCGAACGTGGAGTTCCTGCTCCAGGTCCAGAAGACGACGCCGGGCAGCAACGGCCCGGCCATCGAGGAGGGCGTCAGCCGCACGGTCGTCTGACCGACGGGAAGTTTTCGCTGTCGCACGCCGTTCTGGCACAATGGTCCGTCGGTCTGCGGTTCACCGGCGCGGCACGCGCGTCCGGACCCGGAGACACCCACCAAGGAGAACCCCCGTGAAGTCTGGTATCCACCCGGAGTACGTCCTCACCGAGGTCACGTGCACCTGCGGCAACACGTTCGTGACCCGCTCGACGGTCACCGACGGCAAGATCCACGCCGACGTCTGCAGCGCCTGCCACCCGTTCTACACGGGCAAGCAGAAGATCCTCGACACCGGCGGCCGCGTGGCCCGGTTCGAGGCCCGCTACGGCAAGAAGACCGGCAAGTAGCACCTCCGCAGCGCCGGTGCGCCCGGCGGACGACGACCCTCCATGGTCGTGTCCGCCGGCGCACCGGCGCTGTCGCTTTGTGCACGTCGACGACGTGCGCACGTCGTCGGTGACCGGAGGCACGCAGGTGGAGCAGCTCGACGCGGTCGAGGCGATGCTCGTGGAGCACGCGCAGATCGAGCAGGACCTCGCCGACCCCGCGGTGCACGCCGACGCCGCACGCGCCCGACGGCTGGGACGCCGCTACGCCGAGCTGGGTCGCGTCGTGCAGGCGTACCGCACGTGGCGCACCGCGGCCGACGACGCGCAGGCCGCCGTCGAGCTCGCCGCCGAGGACGCCGCGTTCGCGGTCGAGGTGCCGGCGCTGCAGGCCGCGGCGGCCGACGCCGCCGAGCGGCTCCACCGCGTCCTCGTCCCGCGCGACCCGGACGACGGGCGCGACGTCATCCTCGAGATCAAGGCGGGGGAGGGCGGCGAGGAGTCCGCGCTGTTCGCGGGCGACCTGCTGCGCATGTACACGCGGTACGCCGAGCGGCAGGGGTGGAGCGTGCAGGTCCTCGACGCGACGCCGTCGGACCTCGGCGGCGTCAAGGACGCGCAGGTCGCGGTCAAGGCACGCACCGCCGGTCCGCCCGAGGACGGCGTGTGGGCGCACCTGAAGTACGAGGGCGGCGTGCACCGCGTGCAGCGCGTGCCGGTCACCGAGTCGCAGGGCCGGATCCACACGTCGGCCGCGGGCGTCATGGTCTTCCCCGAGGCCGACGACGACGGCGACGTGGAGCTCGACGCGAACGACCTGCGCATCGACGTGTACCGCTCGTCGGGGCCCGGCGGGCAGTCGGTCAACACGACGGACTCCGCGGTGCGGATCACGCACCTGCCGACGGGCATCGTCGTGTCGATGCAGAACGAGAAGTCCCAGCTGCAGAACCGCGAGCAGGCGCTGCGCGTGCTGCGCGCGCGGCTGCTCGCCGCCCGGCAGGAGGAGGCGGCGGCCGCGGCCAGCGAGGCGCGCCGCTCGCAGGTGCGCACCGTGGACCGCTCGGAGCGGATCCGCACCTACAACTTCCCCGAGAACCGGATCGCCGACCACCGCACCGGCTTCAAGGCGTACAACCTCGACCAGGTGCTCGACGGCGACCTGGGCCCGGTGGTCGCGTCGGCGGTCGAGGCCGACGAGGCCGCGCGCCTCGCGGCGGCGGGCGGGGGAGCGGCGTGAGCGGACCGGTCACGGCACCGGGCGCCCCGGGGCTGCGCGCGTACGTCGACGGTGCGACGGCCGTGCTCGCCGACGCCGGCGTCCCGTCGCCGCGCCACGACGCGCTGGCGCTCGCGGCGCACGCGCTCGGCCTGCCGCACGTCGAGCTGGTGCTGCCGCCGCCGGTGCCGCAGGGCTTCGCGGCGGAGTACGCCGAGCTCGTCGAGCGGCGTCGCGCGCGTGAGCCGCTGCAGCACATCGTCGAGCACACGGTCTTCCGGTACGTGACGCTGCGCGTCGCGCCCGGCGTCTTCGTGCCGCGCCCCGAGACGGAGACGGTCGCACAGCTCGCGATCGACGAGGCGGCGGCCGTCGCGGCCCGGGGCGGCCGGCCGCTCGTCGTCGACCTGTGCACCGGCACGGGTGCGATCGCGGTGTCCGTCGACACCGAGGTGCCCGCGAGCCGCGTCGTCGCGGTCGACCTGTCCGACGCGGCCGTCGGCCTCGCGCGCGCCAACGCGGGGGCGGTCGCCGGGCCCGACGTGCGGGTCGTGCAGGGCGACGTGCGCGACCCCGCGCTGCTCGCCGAGCTCGACGGCACGGTCGACGTCGTGGTGTCCAACCCGCCGTACATCCCGCCGGACGCCGTGCCGCTCGACCCCGAGGTGCGCGACCACGACCCCGACCTGGCGCTGTACGGCGGCGGCGCCGACGGGCTCGACGTGCCGCGCGCGGTGGTCGCGGCGGCCGCGCGCCTGCTCGTCCCCGGCGGGCTGCTCGTCATGGAGCACGCCGAGGTGCAGGACGCGCAGGCGCGCGCCGCGGCACACGCCACGGGGGTCTTCGAGGACGTGCGCACCGCACCCGACCTCACGGGCCGGCCGCGCACGCTCGTCGCACGGCGGGTCGCGGGCACGGCCGTGGGAGACTCGCCCGCGTGAGCCTCATCCGGATCAAGGACGCGACCGACCCGGCGACCTGGGGCCCCGCGATCGACGAGGCGGTCAACGTCGTCGGTCGCGGCGAGCTGGTCGTCCTGCCCACCGACACCGTGTACGGCATCGGCGCCGACGCGTTCGACCCGCGGGCCGTGCAGGCGCTGCTCGACGCGAAGGGCCGCGGCCGCCAGATGCCGCCGCCCGTGCTGATCCCCGACGTGCGGACCCTCGACGCGCTGGCCACCGACGTGCCGGACGCCGTCCACGCGCTGGCCGAGGCGTTCTGGCCGGGTGGTCTGACCGTCATCCTGCGGGCCCAGCCGTCGCTCGCCTGGGACCTGGGGGAGACGCACGGCACGGTCGCGCTGCGCATGCCCGACCACCCGGTCGCCCTCGCGCTGCTGCGCCGCACGGGGCCGCTGGCGGTCTCGAGCGCGAACCTCACGGGCCACCCGGCGGCGACGACCGCCGCCGAGGCGTACCGCCAGCTCGGCGCCAGGGTCCCCGTGTTCCTCGACGGCGGCGACGCGCCCGGCGGCGTGGCCTCCACGATCGTCGACGCCACGGGCGACGTGCTGCGCATCGTCCGCCCCGGGGCGCTCGACGTCGCGACCCTCGCCGCGGTGGCGCCCGTCATGGCGCCCCCGCCCCGGGACGTGCCGGCCCCGGACACCGGGTCGGTGGGCTCCACCTCGGAGAACGGCCCGGAGACGCCCGCACCGTGAGGATCTACCTGCTGGTCGCGGTGATCGCGGCCGTCGTCACGTACCTGACGACCCCGCTCGCGCGCTGGTGCGCGCTGCGCTGGGGCGCGATCACGGCCGTGCGTGACCGCGACGTCCACGCGATCCCGACGCCCCGGCTGGGTGGCATGGCGATGTTCGCCGGCCTGCTGGTGGCGCTGCTCATGGCGTCCCGGCTGCCGTTCCTCGCGCCGGTCTACGACAACCCGCGGCCGATCTTCGGCATCATCGGCGGTGCCGCGCTCGTGTGCGCGCTCGGCGTCGCGGACGACATCTGGGACCTCGACTGGCTCACCAAGCTCATGGGGCAGGTGCTCGCGGCCGGCTTCCTCGCGTGGCAGGGCGTGCTGCTCTACCGGCTGCCCCTCGCGGACAACGTGATCAGCGGCTCGTCGCGCTCGGCCGTCTTCATCACCGTCGTGTCCGTCGTCGTCGCGATGAACGCCGTGAACTTCGTCGACGGGCTCGACGGGCTGGCCGCCGGTGTGCTCGCCATCGGCGGTGCGGCCTTCTTCCTGTACGCGTACCTGCTGACCGTCGACACGAGCCGCGACGACTACTCCAACCTCGCGACGCTCGTCGTGGGGGTGCTGGTCGGCGTCTGCGTGGGCTTCCTGCCGCACAACCTGTACCCGGCGCGGATCTTCATGGGGGACTCGGGCTCGATGCTCCTGGGCTTCGTGATGGCCGCCGCCGCGATCGTCGTGACGGGGCAGATCGACCCGGCGGCCGTCGTCGACCGCGTGCAGTTCCCCGCCTACGTGCCGATCCTGCTGCCGGTCGCGGTGCTCGTGCTCCCCCTGCTCGACATGGGGCTCGCGATCGTGCGACGCGTGCTCAAGGGGAGGAGCCCGTTCCACCCCGACCGGCTGCACCTGCACCACCGGCTGCTCGCGCTGGGCCACAGCCACCGTCGCGCCGTCCTCATCATGTACGTGTGGACGGCGGTGCTCGCGTTCGGCGTCGCCGCGCTCGCCGTCCTGTCGACCACGACCGTGCTCGTCGCCACCGGTGCGGGCGTGCTCGTCGCGACCGCCCTGACCCTCGGCCCGCTGCGCGGGCGCACCCCGACCTCTGTGGAGGCCTGACGATGACGACCGTCCCGGACCCGACCTCGGACCCGACCCCCGACCCGACCCCCGGCCCCGGCGGTGCCGGGCCCGCGGCCCCGGACGCCACGGCCGCGGTGTTCCGTCGCGCGCTGCGTGACACCGGCCTGCTGCTCGGTGCGCTGACGGTGCTCGGCGTGGGCGTGGGGGCCCTGGTCGCGGGCCTGCCCGGCGTGTGGGGCGCGCTCGTCGGCGTCGGCCTCGCGCTCGTGTTCTCGGGGACCACGGTCGTCGCGATGCTGCGCACGCTGCACTCGTCCCCGAACACGATGGCGGCCGTCGTGATGGGCACGTGGCTGGCCAAGGTGCTCGTCGTGATCGTGGTGCTCGCGCTGCTGCGCGACCTCGACTTCTACTCGCGCGGCGTGCTCGCGGCCGTGCTCGCGCTGGGGGTCGTCGGCGCCGCCGTCCTCGACTTCCGGGCCGTCAACAACGGCCGCGTCCCCTACGTGGAGCCCGACGCGCCCCGACGGTGATCCGCGTCACCACATCGGGCGTCCGCGCGGACCGGACCAAGGTCATGCATGGGTTAGGCTTCCACCATCCACGACGGCCAGGTGCTGCCGGTGTGCCCGCGACGAGGCGGCACCGGGCATCACGACCCCAGGAGACCGCACTGTCCAGCATCGCGACGATCCTGCCGCTCGCCGCGGACGAGAGCGGCTTCCACACGCCTTCGATCGCCGACTTCTTCCCGGCTCCCCTCCTGTTCGAGGGCACCATCTTCGAGTTCAACCGGATGCAGCTGGTCCGGGTCGTCGCGGTCGTCGCGCTGGTGACGATCATGGTGCTCGCCGCGCGCCGGGCGAAGCTCGTGCCCGGGCGCGGGCAGAACGTCGTGGAGCTGCTGCTCGACTTCGTGCGCGTCAACGTCGCCGAGGACATCATCGGCAAGGAGAAGGCGCACAAGTACGTCGCGCTGCTCACGACGATCTTCTTCGCGATCCTCGCGTTCAACATCACCGGCATCGTCCCGGGCCTCAACATCGCCGGCACCTCGCTCATCGGCCTGCCGGTCATGCTCGCGCTGTGGGTGTACGTCATGTACCTCGGCGCCGGTGTGCGGGCGCACGGCCTGGGCGGCTTCCTCAAGACGAGCCTGTTCCCGCCGGGGGTCCCGCCGTTCCTCTACGTGCTGCTGACGCCCGTCGAGTTCCTGACCGTCTTCATCCTGCGTCCCGTGACGCTGGCCATCCGACTCATGGCCAACATGGTCGCCGGCCACCTGATGCTCGTGCTGTGCTTCGCCGCGACGGACTTCTTCGTCCGCTCGATGTCGGGCATGAGCGTCTTCGCGGTGCCCAGCCTGCTCGGCGGGTTCGCCATCACCCTGTTCGAGGTGTTCGTCGCCGCGCTGCAGGCCTACATCTTCGTCGTGCTCGCGGCTGTCTACATCAGCCTGTCGATCTCGGACGAGCACTGACACCACACCCCGCGGGGTCGTGGTCCCGCACTTCGAGTACGAGCCCCTGGCCGACCGGCCCGGGACCCAACGGAAGGAACGAGCCACCGTGGCAGACACCAGCATGATCCTCGCCGCCGCTGACGCCGTCTCCGGGAACATCGCGACCGTCGGCTACGGCCTCGCGGTGCTCGGCCCCGGCATCGGTCTGGGCATCCTCATCGGCAAGACCGTCGAGGGCATCGCGCGCCAGCCCGAGGTCGCGGGCCAGCTGCGGACCACGATGTTCATCGGCATCGGCTTCGTCGAGGTCCTCGGCCTCCTCGGCCTCATCACCGGGTTCCTCTTCACGTGAGCGCGGCCGCGGTCGCCGCGGCCGTCGTGACGGCCGCGGACGAGGTCGAGGGCATCCGCCTGCTGCTTCCCGCCGACTACGACCTGCTGTGGTCGACGGTCGTCCTGATCGGCATCGCCGTCCCGTTCTACAGGTACGTGCTGCCGAAGTTCCAGGCGGTGCTGGACGAGCGGACGGCCAAGATCGAGGGCGGGATCGCGAAGGCCGAGTCGGCGCAGGCCGAGGCGGCCGCGCAGCTCGCCGAGTACCAGCAGCTGCTCGCGGACGCCCGTTCCGAGGCCGCGCGGATCCGTGAGGACGCGCGCGCCGAGGGCTCGCAGATCCTCGCCGAGTCGCGCACGCGCGCCCAGGAGGAGGCCGCCCGGATCGCCGAGACGGCCCAGCGCCAGATCGACGCGGAGCGCCAGCAGGCGGCCGTGTCGCTGCGTGCCGACGTCGGCACGCTCGCGACGCAGCTCGCGTCGAAGATCGTGGGCGAGTCGCTCGAGGACGAGGCACGCCGCTCGCGCGTCGTCGACCGGTTCCTCGACGACCTCGAGGCCAGCACGACGGCCGCGAGCGCAGGCAAGGGGAGCTGATGCGCGGGACCAGTCGCGCCTCGCTGCAGGCGGTGGAGAACCGGTTCACGCCGACCCTCCGCGCCGCCGGCGACCAGGCACGCAGGATCGGTGAGGAGCTGTTCGCCCTCACCGACGCGCTCGATCAGTCGGGGTCGCTGCGGCGCACGCTCGCGGACCCGTCGCTCGACGGCGAGCCCAAGAGCGGGCTGGTCGCGCGGCTGCTCGACGGCGCGGACGCCCGCACCGTCGAGATCGCGCAGGCGCTCGTGCGCTCGCGCTGGTCGGCGGACGCCGACCTGGCGCACGCGACCGAGCGGCTCGGGTTCGTGGCGCTGCTGCTGTCCGCGGAGGCCGACGGCACGCTCGTGCGGGTGGAGGAGGAGCTCTTCTCCCTCACGCGTGCGCTCGCCGGCCAGCGCGAGGTGCGCCGCTACCTGCTGGACGACGCGTACCCCGCGCAGGCGCGCGGTGAGCTCGTCGACCGGCTGCTGGGCGAGCAGGGCGCTCCCGTGACCCGTGCCGTCGCACGCCGCGCGGCCGCCGCCCCCCGCGGGCGGCGGTACGTCACGACGCTGCACCACGTGGGCGACGTGATCGCCGAGCTGCGCAGCCGCGAGGTCGCCACCGTCGTCACGGCGTCGCCGCTGACCGCGACGCAGACCGACCGTCTCGCCGACCTGGTCGGCCGGGCGCTCGGCCGGGCCGTCCAGGTCAACGTCGTCGTCGACCCGCACGTCGTGGGTGGCCTGCGCGTGCAGTCCGGTCCCGACGTCATCGACTCGACCGTCCTCTCCCGACTCGCCGACGCCCGCCGGCAGCTGGCCGGCTGACCCACCGCCGGAGCACCGGCCCACGACACACCGCACGCGCGAGGCGCGTGCGTCAGATGAGGAGAACGCCATGGCTGAGCTGACGATCCGGCCGGAGGACATCCGCTCCGCGCTGGACAGCTTCGTGAAGTCCTACGAGCCCAAGGGCCCGGCGACCGAGGAGGTCGGGCGGGTCGCGCTCGCCGGCGACGGCATCGCGCAGGTCGAGGGCCTGCCCGGTGCGATGGCCAACGAGCTGCTGAAGTTCGAGGACGGCACGCTGGGCCTGGCGCTCAGCCTCGACGTCCGCGAGATCGGTGTCGTGGTCCTCGGCGAGTTCACCGGGATCGAGGAGGGCCAGGAGGTCCGCCGCACCGGTGAGGTGCTGTCGGTCGCCGTCGGCGACGGCTACCTGGGCCGCGTCGTGGACCCGCTGGGCCACCCGATCGACGGGCTCGGCGAGGTGGCCACCGACGGCCGCCGTGCGCTCGAGCTCCAGGCCCCCGGCGTCATGGCGCGCAAGTCGGTCCACGAGCCGCTGCAGACCGGGCTCAAGGCCATCGACTCGATGATCCCGATCGGTCGCGGCCAGCGTCAGCTCATCATCGGCGACCGCCAGACCGGCAAGACGGCCATCGCGATCGACACGATCATCAACCAGAAGGCCAACTGGGAGTCCGGCGACCCGTCGAAGCAGGTCCGCTGCATCTACGTCGCGATCGGTCAGAAGGGCTCGACGATCGCCGCGGTCCGCAGCGCGCTCGAGGAGTCCGGAGCGCTCGAGTACACGACGATCGTCGCGGCCCCGGCGTCCGACCCGGCCGGCTTCAAGTACCTCGCGCCCTACACCGGCTCGGCCATCGGCCAGCACTGGATGTACCAGGGCAAGCACGTCCTCATCGTGTTCGACGACCTGTCGAAGCAGGCCGAGGCGTACCGCGCCGTGTCGCTGCTGCTGCGTCGCCCGCCGGGTCGCGAGGCGTACCCCGGTGACGTCTTCTACCTGCACTCCCGTCTGCTGGAGCGTTGCGCCAAGCTGTCCGACGAGCTCGGTGCCGGCTCGATGACGGGTCTGCCCGTCATCGAGACCAAGGCGAACGACGTCTCGGCGTACATCCCGACCAACGTCATCTCGATCACCGACGGCCAGATCTTCCTGCAGTCGGACCTGTTCAACGCCGACCAGCGCCCCGCCGTCGACGTCGGCATCTCGGTGTCGCGCGTCGGTGGTGCCGCGCAGGTCAAGGCGATGAAGCAGGTCTCCGGCACGCTCAAGCTCGACCTCGCGCAGTACCGTTCGCTCGAGGCGTTCGCGATGTTCGCGTCCGACCTCGACGCGGCGTCGCGCGCCCAGCTCACGCGCGGTGCGCGGCTGATGGAGCTGCTCAAGCAGGGCCAGTACTCGCCGTTCCCGGTCGAGAACCAGGTCGCGTCCATCTGGGCCGGGACCAAGGGCAAGCTGGACGACGTCCCGCTCGAGGACATCCGCCGGTTCGAGTCCGAGCTGCTCGACCACCTGCGTCGCAACACCGACGTGCTCTCGACGATCGCCGACACGGGCAAGCTCGACGAGGCCACGGAGAAGGCGCTCTCCGACGGCATCGACGAGTTCCGCCTGGGCTTCCTGACGTTCGACGGCCGCCCGCTCGTGGGCGGCGACGACGAGGAGTCGGACGTCGAGGTCGAGCAGGAGCAGATCGTCCGCCAGAAGCGGGCCTGAGCATGGCCGGTCAGCAGCGCGTCTACAAGGCGCGGATCAAGAGCACCGCGTCGCTCAAGAAGATGTTCCGCGCGCAGGAGCTCATCGCCGCGTCGCGCATCGGCAAGGCGCGCAACCGCGTCGCGATGGCGACCCCGTACTCGCGGGCCATCACCCGCGCCGTGTCGGCCGTCGCGACGCACTCCGACGTGTCGCACCCGTTCCTCGTGGAGCGTGCCGACACGCAGCGCGTCGCGGTGCTGCTCATCGCGTCGGACCGCGGCATGGCGGGCGCCTACTCGGCGAGCGTGATCCGCGAGACCGAGCGGCTCGTGCAGCGGCTGGAGGGCGAGGGCAAGAAGGTCGCCCTGTACGTCTCGGGCCGCCGGGCCGTCGCCTACTACACGTTCCGCCAGCGCGAGCTCGCGGGGCAGTGGACGGGGTTCTCCGACGCGCCGACGCCCGAGGTGGCCGACGAGATCGCCGACGCGCTGCTGACGGCCTTCCGTGCGTCGGCGCAGGACGGTGGCGTGGGTGAGGTGCACGTCGTGTTCACGCAGTTCGTGAACATGGTGACGCAGCGCCCGCGCGTGATCCGGATGCTCCCGCTCGAGGTCGTCGAGGGCGTGGCGCCCGCGGGCGACCACGACGCGCTGCCGCTCTACGAGTTCGAGCCGAGCCCCGAGGAGGTGCTGGACGCGCTGCTGCCGCGCTACGTGCGCACGCGCATCTACGCCAACCTCCTGCAGGCGGCGGCCTCCGAGCTCGCGGCACGTCAGCGGGCCATGCACACGGCCACGGAGAACGCCGAGGAGCTCATCCGCACCTACACGCGCCTGGCCAACCAGGCGCGTCAGGGCGAGATCACGCAGGAGATCAGCGAGATCGTGTCGGGTGCCGACGCCCTCGCGTCCGCCTGACCCTGAACGACAGCACGACACCGACCCCAGCCGGGCAGCCGAGCCGCCCGGACGAGCGAAGCGAGGCAGACATGACCGCCACCACCGTCGACGCGACGGCCGCGACCGCGGGCACGCCCGGCGTCGGCCGGGTCGCGCGGGTCATCGGGCCCGTCGTGGACATCGAGTTCCCGCCGGACCAGATCCCCGAGATCTACAACGCGCTCGAGGTCGACATCGACCTCTCGGCGCAGGGCGAGGGCGAGGGCGCCTTCACGATGACGCTCGAGGTCGAGCAGCACCTCGGTGACTCGCTCGTGCGCGCCGTCGCACTCAAGCCGACCGACGGCCTGGTCCGTGGCGCGCAGGTGCGCGACACGGGTGCGCCGATCTCGGTGCCCGTCGGCGACGTCACCAAGGGTCACGTCTTCAACGTCACGGGCGAGGTGCTCAACCTCCCCGAGGGCGAGACGCTCGAGATCACCGAGCGCTGGCCGATCCACCGCAAGCCCCCGGCCTTCGACCAGCTCGAGTCCAAGACGCAGATGTTCGAGACCGGCATCAAGGTCATCGACCTGCTCACCCCGTACGTGCAGGGTGGCAAGATCGGTCTCTTCGGCGGTGCGGGCGTCGGCAAGACGGTCCTCATCCAGGAGATGATCCAGCGCGTCGCGCAGAACCACGGCGGTGTGTCGGTGTTCGCCGGTGTCGGTGAGCGCACGCGTGAGGGCAACGACCTCATCGTCGAGATGGAGGAGGCGGGGGTCTTCGACAAGACCGCCCTCGTCTTCGGCCAGATGGACGAGCCCCCGGGCACGCGTCTGCGCGTCGCCCTGTCCGCGCTGACGATGGCGGAGTACTTCCGCGACGTGCAGAAGCAGGACGTGCTCCTGTTCATCGACAACATCTTCCGCTTCACGCAGGCGGGTTCCGAGGTCTCGACGCTCCTCGGCCGCATGCCGTCCGCGGTGGGCTACCAGCCGAACCTCGCGGACGAGATGGGCCAGCTGCAGGAGCGCATCACCTCGACGCGTGGTCACTCCATCACGTCGCTGCAGGCCATCTACGTGCCCGCGGACGACTACACCGACCCGGCGCCGGCGACGACCTTCGCGCACCTCGACGCGACGACCGAGCTCAGCCGCGAGATCGCGTCGCGCGGCCTGTACCCGGCTGTCGACCCGCTGGCCTCGACCAGCCGCATCCTCGACCCGCGGTACGTCGGCCAGGAGCACTACGACGTCGCGACACAGGTGAAGTCGATCCTGCAGCGCAACAAGGAGCTCCAGGACATCATCGCGATCCTCGGTGTCGACGAGCTGTCGGAGGAGGACAAGACGATCGTCGCGCGTGCGCGCCGCATCCAGCAGTTCCTCTCGCAGAACACCTACATGGCCGAGAAGTTCACCGGTGTCGTCGGCTCGACGGTGCCCGTGAGCGAGACGGTCGAGGCGTTCAAGAAGATCGCCGAGGGCGAGTTCGACCACATCGCCGAGCAGGCGTTCTTCAACATCGGTGGCCTCGAGGACCTCGAGCGCAACTGGGCCCGCATCCAGAAGGAGTACGGCGTCTGAGCCTGACGGCACGGACGACGTACCCACGGACCGGAGGAGGCAGCACGGTGGCACAGCTCGAGGTCGACATCGTCGCGGCGGACGGCAAGGTGTGGTCCGGGACCGCACGGATCGTGTCGGCTCCCGCGGCCGACGGTGACATCGGCATCCTCGCCGGTCACACACCGCTGCTGTCGGTGCTGCGGCCCGGTGCGGTGCGCGTGGTCCCGGTGGGCGAGGGCACGCCGTTGTCCTGGCACGTCGACGGCGGGTTCCTGTCCGTCGACTCCGACCAGGTGACGGTGGTGGTCGACTCCGTGTCCGGGGCGGCAGGCGCCGCCGCGACCCGGCACTGACCCGGCGGACGTCGGCGTGGAGGTCGCGGCGTGAGCGGTGCGGCATGGTTCGCCGTCGTCGTGGCGTCGCTGCTCGTCCTCGTCGGCGGCACGGGCTTCGTGTGGCTGTCGCGCACACGCACGCTCGCGCGTCGTGTCGGCTCGTTCTCGTGCTGGCTCGTCGAGGCGGGCGAGCCGTCCGACGCGACGTCGGCGCGGGGGGTCGCGCAGTACGGTGCCGTGACGCTCTACTGGTGGCGTCGCCTGTCGATCATGCCGCGCCCCGCGCGGACGTGGTCGCGCAGCAGCATCGTCGTCCTGGAACGGACGGTCCTGCCGCCCGTGCCGGGGCGTCCGCAGGCGGTGGTCGCGCACTGCCGCGTCGTCCGGTCGTCCGGTGGGCCGCCGCGCGAGATCCGGCTCCAGATGTCGGCCGACGCGTACGCCGGGTTCACGTCGTGGCTCGAGGCGACGCCGTCGCGGGTCGGCAGGGTCTTCTGAGCAGGGCTTGCTGAGCAGGGTCTGCTGAGCACGGTCTCTGAGCGGGGAGCAGCACGCGTCCCGTCGGGCAGGCAAGGAGGAGGGCGCATGCGCCTGGTGGTCGCGGAGTGCGCGGCGCGGTACACGGGCCGGCTCTCGGCGCACCTGCCGCGTGCGCGTCGGCTCGTCGTCGTCAAGGCCGACGGCTCGGTGCTGCTGCACTCGGACGGCGGGTCGTACAAGCCGCTGAACTGGATGAGCCCGCCGTGCTCGCTCGCCGTGGCGGAGCCCGACGCCGAGCAGAGCGCGGCCGGTGTGACGCAGGTCTGGACGGTGCAGCACACCAAGTCCGACGACCGGCTCGTCATCGACCTGTACGACGTGCACCACGACTCGGCGCACGAGCTGGGTGTCGACCCCGGTCTGGTCAAGGACGGTGTCGAGGCGCACCTGCAGGAGCTGCTGGCGGCGCAGATCGCGCTGCTGGGCTCGGGGCACACGCTCGTGCGGCGCGAGTTCCCGACGGCCATCGGCCCCGTCGACATCCTCGCGAAGGGCCCCGACGGTGCCAGCGTCGCGGTCGAGATCAAGCGACGCGGCGACATCGACGGCGTCGAGCAGCTCACCCGCTACCTGGAGCTGCTCAACCGCGACCCGCTGCTGAGCCCCGTGCGCGGCGTCTTCGCGGCGCAGGAGATCAAGCCGCAGGCCCGCGTCCTGGCGACCGACCGCGGCATCTCGTGCCTGGTCCTCGACTACGACGCGATGCGCGGGGTCGACGACGTCGACTCGCGCCTGTTCTGAGCCGTGCTCCCGTGACGCGGCTGTGGACGGCCCCGGGGGTCGTCGGCGTGCTCGCGGCGGTGCTCACGGTGTGGCTCCTGAGGGCCGTGCCGATCCTGGTGCTCGACGGCGTCGGGGCACCGCTCGTGACGGTCCCGGCGCTCTGGCTGCTGTACGCGGCGGGCCCGGCGGTGCTGAGCGCGGTCCCGCTCGTGCTGCTGGCACGTACGGTGCTGGCGCGCGCCGGGCGGTCGGTCGGCGTCTACGCGGTGCTGGGGCTGGTCGGCGGGCTCGTCGTGGGTGTCGTCCAGACGGCGGTCCTGCTGTCGACGTGGCCGTGGCAGCAGCCTGCGGGGCTCGTCTGGAACCTCGTCGGGATCCCCGCGCTCGGCGGTCTCGTGGGGGGCGTGGTGGCCGGCGTCGTCCGCCGTCGTCAGGACGCCACCACCAGCACACCCTGACAGGGGACACCACCACCCCCGCTGGGAGGGCGACCCGGCCCGCGTCAGACGACCCAGGCCCCCGCGCGCATCACGCGGCCCGGGTCGAGGTCCGCCGTCGTCACGACGAGGTCCGCGCGGTGCCCGGGCAGCAGCGCACCGAGGTCCCGGCGGCCGAGCACCTGCGCGGGCGTGCTCGACGCGGCGCGGACCGCCGCCACGAGGGGCACGCCCGCGGCGACGGTCGCGCGGACCACGTCGAGCAGGTGCGCGACCCCGCCCGCGATCGCACCCGCGCGCGGTGCGCCGGCCGGGTCGTCGGGGTCGCGTTCGAGGGTCCGGGCGACGCCGTCGGCGACGCGCACCGCCCTCGGGCCGAGCCGGTAGTCGCCGTCCGCCATGCCCGCGGCGGCCATGGCGTCGGTGACGAGCACGACGGCGTCGGCGCCGACCAGGTCGAGGACCGCGCGCACGGTCGCGGGGGCCAGGTGGGTGCCGTCGGCGACGAGCTCGACGACGAGCTCGCCGCGCGCGGCCGCCGCGAGGCACGCGGCGACCGGCCCGGGGTCGCGGTGGTGCAGCGGGCGCATGCCGTTGAACAGGTGCGTCGCGGTGGGCCGCCCCGACCGGGCGGCCGGCGACGTCGCGAGCAGGTCGAACGCGCGGTCGATCGCGACGTCGGCCTGCTCGGCGGACCCGTCGGTGTGCCCGACGGAGGGCAGCGCGCCCGCCTCGACGAGGGCGCGCAGCACGTCGTCGCCCGCCCCGGACACCACGCCCGGGACCTCGGGTGCGACCGTCATGGTCACGAGGTGTCCGCGGGCCGCGGCCGCCAGCTCGCGGACCAGGCCGGGGTCGCCGTCGACCATGTCGTCCGGGTGCTGCGCGCCGCAGCGCGCCCGGGACAGGAACGGGCCCTCGAGGTGGACGCCGGCGACGACCCCCGCGTCGGCTGCCGCGGCGAGCAGCGTGGTGCGCGCCAGCAGGACGTCGCGCGGTGCGGTGACGAGCGACGCGACGAGCGTGGTGGTGCCGTGGCGCAGGTGCTCGTCGGCCGCACGTCGGACGTCGTCGAGGCTCGTCGCGTCGGGGAGGCTCGCGCCGCCGCCGCCGTGGCAGTGCAGGTCGACGAGGCCCGGGAGCACGAGGGTGCCCGCGGCCGGGGCGGGCGGGCGGTGCGCGGCCGGGACGTCACCGGCGGGGCCGACCCACGCGACGCGCTCGCCGCGCACGACGACCGCGGCGTCGGGCAGCACGTGCGTGGGGGTGACCACGTCGCCCCGGACCACGAGCGCGTCGGTGAGGTCGGGTGGCGCGTGCGTCATCGCCCGATCATCTCGCAGCACGCGCGGTCCCGCGGCGACGTCGCCCGGTGCGTCAGCGCACCAGCAGCGTGGCCACGCGCGCGGCGCCGGTGAGGCGGACGCGCAGGTCGACGGTGCGCCCGCCGGCGCGGTGCGGCGGGGCCAGGGCAGCGGTGAGCGTCGTCCAGTCGTACCGGCCGCCCGTGTCGGGGACCCCGACGTGGGCGAGGACGTGGCCGGTCGCGTCGTCGAGCAGCTCGACGGTCGCGACGCCGGGACGGGTGCGGGCGACCTCGAGCGCGGTCGTCGTGGCGCCGTCGAGCGCGCAGTCGCGCAGCAGCACGCTGCCGGACGCGCGACCGCGGCGCACCTGCACGCACGTGCCGGTGGCGCGCGTGGTCTCGGCGAGGTCGACGCCGTCGAGGTCGTCGGCGTCGGCCGCGCGCACGGCGGCCGTGCGTACGTCGCGCGGCGGTACGGGCTCGCCGTCGACGTCGACCTCGGCCCGCAGCGCGGCGAGCGAGCTCGACGGCCCGGCGCCCAGCACGTAGCGCCCGGGCTCGACGACCCAGCGGTCGCGCGTGACGTCCCACACGGCCAGGTGCCCGACCGGGACGCACAGCGTCGCCACGGCCTGCTCGCGTGCCGGGACCACGACGCGCGTGTGCGCGACGAGCCGGTGCGGGTAGGGCAGCCGGTGCGCGGGTGCGTCGACGTACACCTGCACGAGCTCGTGCGCGGGGCGAGCGCCGCGGTTCGCGACGGTGACGTGCACGACGACCTCGTCGCCGTCCCGCGCGGGACCCGTGCCGCCGTCGACGCGCAGGTCCGTGTACGCGACGTCGCCGTACGTGAGCCCGTGGCCGAGCCCGTACCGCGGTGCCGTGGGCGCGTACCAGTGCGTCGTGCGCGTCGCGATGATGTCGTGGTCCAGCAGGTCGCCGGCCTGCGCGGCGTCGACCGGCCACTCCTGCGCGAGCCGCCCGGTCGGCTCGGCGTCCCCGACCAGCACGTCCGCGAGCCCGTGCCCGAGCTCCTGCCCGCCGTGCGCGGACCACACGACCGCGGCGGCCGCGTCCGTGGCCGGGTCCAGCACGTACGGGTACGACGACACGACGAGCAGCACGGCGCGCGCGCCCGCCGCCGTGGCGGCGCGCCAGAGGTCGAGCTGCGGGCCGGGCAGGTCGAGGTGCGGGCGGTCCTCGGTCTCGCGTCCGTGCAGGTGGGGGTCGTTGCCCGCGGTGACGACGACGACGTCGGCGGACGCCGCTGCGCGCGCGACGTCGTCGGCGCCGCGCCGCAGCACGCGCACCTCGAAGCGTTCGGCGTGCGCGGCGTCGTGGGCCTCGGCGACGAGCGTGCCGGCCTCGTCGTGCTGCACGCGCACCCAGCGCCCGGAGGCGACGTGCTGCCACGACCACGTGCCGTCGTCGTGGCGGTGGCGGCGGAACGACTCCTGCGCGACCCACCCGCCGACGCGCGTCGCGTCGGCCCGCAGGACCCACCCGGCCCCGCTCCACAGCAGGCCGGAGCCCACGTCCCGCAGGGTGAGCAGACCGTCCCCCCAGTCGGTCACGTCGGTCGCGGTGGGCTCGTCGGCGTCGGACACGAGCGTGCCGTCGGCGAGCGTGCGCACGCCGCGGCCGGTCGACGAGGACGTCAGGACGATCCGGTCGGCCCCGTCGGCCACGTGCACGCGACCGGCGCCGAGGCGCTCCGTGAGCGCCGTGCCGAGCCCCACGAGGTAGGGCGGCGTGCCGGAGTACCAGTCGTGCAGGACACGGTCGGCGTGCGGGCCGACGACGGCCACGGACGCGTCGGGCCGCAGGGGCAGGACCCCGTCGTTCCGGAGCACGACGACGGCGCGCGCGGCGGCCTCGCGGGCGAGCGCGCGGTGCTCGGGCAGGTCGATCGCGTCGGCAGGCACCACCCACGGGTCGCGGTCGGGGTCGAGCTCGCCGGTGCGGATGCGCAGCTCGAGCTGGCGCAGCACCGCGCGGTCGACGTCCGCCCGGGTCAGCAGGCCGCGTGCGAGCGCGGCGGTGATCCGCTCGACGGTCGGGCCGGGGTCGGCGTCGTTGTCGGTGAACGAGTCGACGCCCGCGCGCAGCAGCGCGGCGTGGGACGTCAGGTGGTCGTCGTGGTAGCGCTGGAAGGTCACGACGTTGCCCGGTGCGGCCGCGTCGGACACGACGAGCAGCGACGTCCCGGTCCACGACCGCAGCTCGTCGAGCAGGTCGGCCGCGAGGTGGGCGGGCCGGCCGTCGACGAGGTTGTACGACGGCATGACGGCCCCCACGACGCCCGCCCGCACGGGCCCCCGGAAGGCGGGCAGCTCGTACTCGCGCAGCACGCGCGGGCGCAGCTGCGTGCTGGTGACGGCGCGGTCGGTCTCGGTGTCGTAGCCGAGGAAGTGCTTGAGCGTCGGGACGGTGCGCCAGTAGACCGGGTGGTCGCCGCGCAGGCCGCGCGCGTAGGCGCCGGCCAGCCACGCGGTGACGTGCGGGTCGCTCGAGAAGCCCTCCTCGGTGCGTCCCCAGGCGGGGTGCCGCAGCGGGTTGACGACGGGCGCCCACACGTTGAGCGAGACGGTCGGGTCGGCCGCGTGCTTGGCCCGCAGCTCGGTCCCGACCGCCGCGCCGACGCGCTCGAGCAGGTCGGCGTCCCAGGTCGCGGCGAGCCCGACGGGCTGCGGGAAGACGGTCGCGGTGCCGAGCCACGCGACGCCGTGCAGCGCCTCGGCACCGGTGCGGAACGCGGCGAGCCCGAGCCGGGGGACCGCGGGTGCGTGCTGGTGCAGCAGCGCGACCTTCTCGTCGTCGGCGAGCGCACCGAGCAGCGCCGCGGCGCGCTGGGGCACGGGCAGGTCGGCGTCGAGCCAGAGGTGCGCGGCGCCACCGTCGGCGTGCGCGGGGGCGGTACCGGGGACGTCGTCGGCCACGTCGCTCCTCGTGGGGTGGGCTTGGTCGTGGTCTGGGTGAACGGTCCGCACCAGATCGAACCGTTTCGACGGCTGGCCGGTCGTCCGCAGGTCAGCCATCGTGGTCGAATCGTCCCGTCATGACAACTTCCCCCGTCCGCTGTGGGCATCTTGCCGGATTCACGCGCGTGCCCTAGATTCCCCGAAGGCGAACTAAATCGAACCGCTTCGACGGTCGCCGCCCCGCGCGGCTGCAGCGCTCGGTGGCCGGGTCACCGAGGACCTGGTCGCGAAGGCGCCGGCCGCCACGCGCAGCCGGACCACGGCACGTCCACATCCACGAGGGAGTGAAGGGCGCTGATGAACACCACCACCTCCACCAGGCGCGTCGGGGACCTGCCGGTCCGCCGCCGCTCGTTCCTCGGCATGGTCGCCGCGGGCGCGGCCGTCGCCGGTGTCCCGTCGCTGCTCACGGCGTGCGGCTCGGGCGGTGGGCCCGCCGCCGCACCGGGCGCCACGCCGTCGGGCGACGTCATCCCGACCTACGTGCCGGTGGACTACGTCGAGCCCGACTACCCGGGTGTCGACGGCTCGACCCCCGGCTACGAGACGATCCCCGCCGAGCTCGTCCGCTCGGTCCCGCAGCCCCCGGGCAGCGGCGCCGTGTTCACGGCCATGACGCCGCTGTGGGGGACCATCCCGCCCACCAAGGGCAACCGCTACTACGAGGCGGTCAACGAGATCCTCGGCTCGACCATCGAGTTCCAGATCACCGACGGCAACACCTACGGCGACAAGCTCGCGACCGTGCTGGCATCGGCCAAGGACGTGCCGGACTGGGTCTGCGTCCCGACGTGGAACATCCCGCCGCGCTTCGGCTCGGAGATCGTCCCGCACCTGTTCCAGGACCTGTCCGACCACCTCGGTGGCGACAAGGTCAAGGACTACCCGAACCTCGCCAACATCCCGACCGACGCCTGGAGGTTCTGCGTCTTCGACGGCCGGCTCTACGGCCTGCCGTTCCCCGGCGAGGTCATCACCGACGCGATCTTCTACCGCAAGGACCTCCTCGACGAGCTCGGCATCACGCCCGACGTGACGAACGGCGAGGACCTGCTCGACCTCGCCCGGGAGCTCACGGGCGGCAACCGCTGGGGCGCCGAGGACCTGTGGAACACCGCGGCGATCATCCACGCGGTGCCGCCGAAGTGGGCGCTCGACGGCGACCGGCTCGTGCACCGCGTCGAGACCGAGGAGTACCGGGCGGCGCTCGACTGGAACGCCCGGCTCTTCGCCAGCGGTGCGGTCCACCCCGACGCGGTCGCCGACCAGTCGGGCGAGGCCAAGACGCGCTTCCAGTCCGGTCAGTCGCTCATCGCCAACGACGGCGTGGGCGGCTGGCACGAGGCGCTGCGCGACAACCTCGCGAGCAACCCGTCCTACTGGCAGCAGCCCTTCGACCCGTTCGCGGCCGACGGCGGCACGCCGGTGCTGTGGAAGGGCAGCCCCGCCAACATCTTCTCGTTCCTCAAGAAGTCGGACGACGAGTCGCGGATCAAGGAGCTGCTCGCGCTGGCCGACGTGCTCGCCGCGCCGTTCGGCACGACCGAGTTCGACGTCGTCAACAACGGCGTCGAGGGCGTGCACTACACGCGCGACGCCGACGGCCTGCCCGTGCCGACGGAGCTCGCGGCCACCGAGCTGCAGCCGACGTACATCTTCCTGGTCGACCCGCCGATCGCGAACACCCGCGTGCAGTACCCGGGCTACGTCAAGGCGGCGTCCGAGTGGCAGGCCAGGGCGGCGCAGTACATCACCGACCCGCTGTTCTACGCGCAGCAGATCGTCGAGCCGTCGCAGTACGCGTCGATCGGCCAGCCGTTCGTCGACCTCGAGAAGGACATCTCGCGCGGGCGCAAGTCGCTCGACGACCTCGACGCCGCCGTCGAGACGTGGCGCTCGTCGGGCGGCGAGGAGCTGCGCGCGTTCTACCAGGAGATCCTGGACGCGCAGTGACGAGCCTCGGTCAGATCGTGCGGCGCGGCGGCGGGGGGACCGCCGCGACGCCGGACCCGGTCCGGGACCCCGCGGCGGCGTCCGCGGGGCCCCGGCGGGGGACGCCCCCGGTCCGCCGGCTCTCGCTGCGCACCCGGTTGCGTCGCGACGGCGCGCTGCTGGTCATGGTGCTGCCGGCCGTGCTGCTGCTCGGCGTCTTCGCGTACGTCCCGATGCTCGGCAACGTCATCGCGTGGCAGAGCTACTCGCCCTACGCGGGGTTCCTGCGCAGCCCGTTCGTCGGCTGGGCGAACTTCGAGCGCGTGTTCTCGAACCCGCTGTTCCTCGACGCGGTGCAGAACACCCTGGTCATCACCGCGTTCCAGCTCGTGTTCTTCTTCCCGGTGCCGATCGTGCTGGCGCTGCTCCTCAACAGCGTGGTGACGCCGCAGGTCCGCACGACGATCCAGTCGATCGTGTACCTGCCGCACTTCTTCTCGTGGGTGCTGGTCGTGACGATCTTCCAGCAGATCTTCGGCGGCGCGGGGCTGGTCAACCAGACGCTGCGCGACGCGGGCCTCGGCTCGGGGTTCGACCTCATGACGAACCCCGACACGTTCCTCGTGCTCCTCACGATGCAGTCGGTCTGGAAGGACGCGGGCTGGGGGATCATCATCTTCCTCGCCGCCCTGTCGACGGTCTCGCCCGAGCAGTACGAGGCCGCGGCGGTCGACGGTGCCGACCGCTGGCGGCGCATGTGGCACATCACGCTCCCGGCGCTGCGGCCGGTCATCGTCCTGCTGCTCATCCTGCGCCTGGGCGACGCGCTCACCGTCGGGTTCGAGCAGCTCATCCTGCAGCGCGGCGCCGTGGGCGCCGACGTCGCGGAGGTCATCGACACGTTCGTCTACTACCAGGGCGTCATCTACGGGGACTGGGGCTTCGCTGCCGCAGCCGGCCTCGTCAAGGGCGTCGTCAGCCTGGCGCTGGTCCTCGGCGCCAACAAGCTCGCGCACGTGTTCGGCGAGTCGGGGGTGTACCAGAAGGCATGAGCACCGGAAGCGGACAGACGCACCAGGTCGACGCCGGCGTGGCGCTCCTGCCGGGCGACGCGGCACGGGGCGCCGTGCGCGACGGCACGCGCACGCGGCGCCCGCGCCGCTCGCGGCACCGCCCGGCGTGGGAGGAGCCGCCCAGCAGGGCCGGCGCGGTCGTGAAGGTCCTCGTCCTGGCGGGCGTCGTCCTGGCCGTGCTGTTCCCGCTGTGGACGGTCGTGCTGACGAGCCTGTCGACCCAGGCCGAGACCATCCGCGTCGGTGGCCTCGTGACTGTCCCGGGCGAGCTCACGCTCAACGCGTACAGGCAGATCCTGTCGGGCGGCATCGTCACGCGGGCGACGCTCGTGAGCCTCGGCATCACGGCGGTCGGCACGGTCCTGTCGACGACGGTGTCGGTGCTCGGGGCGTACGGGCTGTCGCGACCGTCGTCGCTGTGGCACCGGCCGATCCTGTTCGTCTTCCTCGTCACGATGTTCTTCGGGGCCGGTCTGATCCCGACGTACCTGCTGGTCAGCAGCCTCGGGCTCATCGACTCGTACTGGGCGCTGATCCTGCCGGGCGCGGTGTCGGCGTTCAACGTGCTCATCCTGCGCAACTTCTTCATGGGCATCGAGCCCGCGGTCCTCGACGCGGCACGCATCGACGGCGCGGGGGACTGGCGCATCCTGGGCCGGGTCGTGCTGCCGATGTCGCGCGCCGCGGTGGCGGTCGTCGCGCTGTTCTACGGCGTGGGGTACTGGAACGCGTTCTTCAACGCGATCCTCTACATCAACGACAACGCCAAGTGGCCGCTGCAGCTCGTGCTGCGCTCGTACGTGCTGCAGGGCGTCACGCTGCCCGGGTCGGGGGTCGGCCAGGTCGACGTCGCGACGGGTGCGGTGACGGGGCTGCCGATCAAGATGGCGGTCATGGTGCTGGCGATCGTGCCGATCCTGGTCGTCTACCCGTTCGTGCAGCGGCACTTCACCAAGGGCGTCATCTTCGGCGCTATCAAGGGCTGACGGGCGTGCGGCACGCGGACGGCCGGGCCGGGACGGGCCGGGGCTCAGCGCACGGCGGCGACGGTGCTCGCGCGCTCGACGAGCACGGGTGCCAGCAGCCGGGTCTCGGCGGGCTCGTCGCGCTCGACGCGGGCCATGGCCATCTCGACGGCGACCTTGCCGATCGTGTGCGCCGGGATGTCGACGTTCGTCAGCGGCAGGGGCTGGCCGACGGCGACGTCGGGCGGGCACACCGCGACGACCGAGACGTCGTCCGGCACGTGGCGGCCGCGGTCGCGCAGCGTCGACAGCACCCACGGCAGCGCGACCTCGTTGTGGACGACGAGCCCGGTGACGTCGGGCAGGCGCTGCAGCACGCGGTCGACCGCGTCGACCGCGCCCAGCATGGACGACTCGCAGGGCTCGACGACGCCCTCGATGCCGGCCTCGGTCGTGGCCTGCGTGAAGCCGCGGATCATGCGCTCGGCGTACGACGTGTGGCGGTCGAGCACGGCCTGCGGCGACCCGATGAGCGCGACCTGCCGGTGGCCGAGGCGCGCGAGGTGGCGTACCGCGAGCTGCCCGGCGGCGTCGAAGTCGAGGTCGACGCACGACAGGCCCTCGGGGTCGCGCGGCAGGCCGATGAGGACGGCGGGCTGGCTCAGGCCGGCGAGCACGGGCACGCGCGGGTCGTCGGCCTCGATGTCCATCATGACCAGGGCGTCGACCATCGAGCCGGACGCGACGCGCTCCATGCCGGCGATCTCGTCGGCCGTGAGGAGCAGCACGTCGTGGTCGAAGGTGCGGGCCGCGGTGACGACGCCCGTGACGAACTGCATGATCACCGAGACGTTGACGTCGACGCGCAGCGGGGCCATGAGGGCGAGCACGTTGGTCCGGCTGGAGGCCAGGGCGCGGGCGCCCGCGTGCGGCCGGTAGCCGAGGTCGCGGATGGCCCGCTCGACCCGCTGCCGCGTCGGTGCGGAGATCGGCCGCTTGCCGGACAGCACGTACGACACGGTGGAGGTGGAGACCCCTGCCGCCCGTGCCACGTCGTCGATGGTGGTCGCCACGTCGCTCCGTTCGTCACGTGCTGCGCGCTCGCCGGCTCGCGCGCGTCCCGCGTGAATCGGCTCACCCTAGCGTGCGTCGTCCGGACGTCGTCGCGGCGACCCGAGCACGCTCGCACGCGTCTGTCGCGGGCGCTCGCGCGTAAGCGTTTCAACGGCAAGTTGGTCAGGTGTCCTGGTGGGTGCGGGCCCCAGATCCCGACGAGCGGGGCGGCGGCGCGCACTAGCCTGGTGAAGCGCTTCGACGGTGTCGTACCGCACCACGACGGTGTCGTACCGCACCACGACGAGGCCTTCCGGCACCACGACGAGGGGAGGGCGCGGCGATGACGGCGTCGGAACGACCTGCGGCACGCGCACCGTTGTCGCTGCTGACCGACGACGTCGGCCTGCTCTACGGCGCGGACTGGAACCCCGAGCAGTGGCACCCCGACGTGTGGCGCGAGGACGTCGCGCTCATGCGCGACGCGGGCGTCAACGTCGTGACCGTCGGCGTGTTCTCGTGGGCGACGATCGAGCCGCGGCCCGGTCGCTTCGAGCTCGACTGGCTGGACCGCGTCGTCGACCTGGCCGCCGAGCACGGCGTCCTCGTCGACCTCGCGACGCCCACGGCGTCGCCGCCGCCGTGGCTCGGCGTGCTGTGGCCCAGCTCGCGCGCCGTGAGCCCCGACGGCGTCCGCATGTCCCACGGCTCGCGCAACCACTTCTGCCCGTCGTCGCCGCACTACCGCGAGCGTGCGCTGTCGGTCGCCCGCGTGCTCGCGACCCGGTACGGCGCGCACCCCGGCGTGCGCATGTGGCACGTCGGCAACGAGTACGGGCAGGTCTGCTGGTGCGAGCACTGCGCGCACGAGCTCCGCGCCTGGCTGCGTGCCCGCTACGGCAGCCTCGCCGAGCTCAACCGCGCGTGGGGCACGACGTTCTGGAGCCAGCGGTACGACGAGTGGACGCAGGTGATCCCGCCGCGCGCCGCGCCGTACCTCGTCAACCCGACGCAGCAGCTCGACCACCGCCGCTTCGCGTCCGACCAGCTCCTCGCGCTGTACCTCGAGCAGCGCGACGTGATCCGCGAGCACGCGCCGGGCGTCCCCGTCACGACGAACCTCATGGGCTTCCACGGCCCCACGGACTACTGGCGCTGGGCGCCGCACCTCGACGTCGTGGCCGACGACGTCTACGGCGACCCGGCCGACCCGGCCGACGTCGTGCGCGTCGCGCTCACGCACGACCTCGCGCGCGGCCTGGCCGGAGGCGGTCCGTGGCTGGTGATGGAGCAGGCCGCGGGCGCCGTGAGCTGGCGCCCCCACAACGTGCCGAAGACGACCGCGCAGCTGCGGCTGGACTCGCTGCGCGCGGTCGCGCGCGGCGCCGACGGCTCGTGCTTCTTCCAGTGGCGCGCGTCGGTCGTCGGCGCCGAGCGGTTCCACTCGGCCCTCGTGCCGCACGCGGGACCGGACACCGCGCGCCACCGCGCCGTCGTCGCGCACGGCGCCGAGCTCGCGCGGCTGCGCGCGGTCGTCGGCACGCGCGTGCCCGCCCGCGTCGCGCTGGTGTTCGACTGGTCGAGCTGGTGGGCGGCCGAGGAGCCGGCGGGTCCGTCGCAGCGCCTGCGCGTGCTGCCGCAGGTGCTCGCGTACTACCGGCCGCTGTGGGAGGCGGGCGTCGGCGTCGACGTCGTGCCGCCCGGTGCCGACCTGTCCGGGTACGACCTCGTGGTCGCACCGCAGCTCCACCTCGTGGACGACGCGCACGTCGCGGGTCTGCGGGGCGTCGTCGAGCGCGGCTCCGTGCTGCTGCTCGGGCCGTACTCGGGCGTCGTCGACCGCGACGGCCACGTGCGCACCGGCCGGTTCCCCGTCCCGTTCGCCGACCTCGTCGGCGGCTCCGGGGAGGAGTACGTGCCGCTGCTCGACGCGGGTGTCCGCGTGCGCTCCGCCCTGCTCGGCGACGTCCAGGTGCACGACTGGGCCGAGCGGCTGCGCGTCGACGACGGCGAGGCGCTCGCGACGGTCGACGGCGGCGACCTCGACGGCAGCCCGCTGGTGCTGCGTCGCCGGCACGACGCCGGCGGCGAGGGCTGGTACGTCGGCGCGCTGCTCGACCCCGCCGGCGTCGGGGCCGTCGTGCGCGCGTGCCTCGACGCCGCCGGCGTCACCGGACCCGCCGGCGTGCGCGCCGCCCCCGACGTCGAGGTGGTTCGCCGCGGCGACGTCGTCTTCTGCCTGAACGCGAGCGCCGAGCCGCGTCACGTCCACGTCGACGGCACCTGGCACGACCTGCTGGCCGACGCGGACGTCACCGGCCGGGTGCCGGTCGCACCGCACGGCGCCCTGGCTCTGACCGAGAGGACCCGATGAAGTTCACCGACGGCTACTGGCAGCTCCTCCCGGGCGTCACCGAGCTGCGCCCGCGGCACGTCGACGACGTCGTCGCCGGCGAGGACACGCTCACCGTGTACGCGTCCACCGCGCCCCTCGTGACGCGCGGTGACACGCTCAACCGTCCGCTGGTCACCGTGACGTTCCACTCGCCCATGGACGGCGTCGTGGGCGTGACGGTCGAGCACTTCCAGGGCGGCCTGGACCGCGGTCCGCGCTTCGACCTGCACCGCAGCGTCGGCGACGTCAAGATCACGACGCCGCAGCTCAACGGCAGCCCGGTCGCGACGCTGCGCTCCGGCGCGCTCGAGGCGCGGGTCGCGACCGAGGGGGACTGGTCGGTCGAGTTCGTCGCCGAGGGGCGGGTGCTCACGTCGTCGGTGGCGCGCAGCGTGGGCGTGCTCACCGACGCCGCGGGCCGGCACTTCGTGCGCGAGCAGCTGACGCTCGGCGTCGGCGAGCACGTGTACGGGCTCGGCGAGCGCTTCGGGTCCCTGGTCAAGAACGGCCAGACGGTCGACATCTGGAACGCCGACGGCGGCACCGCGAGCGACCAGGCGTACAAGAACGTGCCGTTCTACCTGTCCGACGCGGGCTACGGCGTGTTCGTCGACCAGCCCGAGCGCGTGTCGTTCGAGATCGGCACCGAGGTCGTGTCGCGCGCGCAGTTCTCGGTCGAGGGCCAGTCGCTCACGTACTACGTCGTCGCCGGACCCACGCCCAAGGACGTGCTGCGCCGGTACACCGCCCTGACGGGGCGTCCCGCGCGCGTCCCCGACTGGTCGTACGGCCTGTGGTTGTCGACGTCCTTCACGACGAGCTACGACGAGGCGACCGTCACGCACTTCGTCGACGGGATGGCCGAGCGCGACCTGCCGCTGAGCGTCTTCCACTTCGACTGCTTCTGGATGCGGCAGTTCCACTGGAGCGACTTCGTCTGGGACCCGGGCACGTTCCCGGACCCCGAGGGCATGCTGCGGCGGCTCAAGGAGCGCGGCCTGCGCATCTGCGTGTGGATCAACCCGTACATCGCGCAGCGCTCGGTGCTGTTCGCCGAGGGCAAGGAGCGGGGCTTCCTGGTGCGGAACCGGGACGGCTCGGTGTGGCAGTGGAACCTGTGGCAGGCCGGGATGGGCCTGGTCGACTTCACCAACCCCGCCGCCGTCGCCTGGTACCAGGACAAGCTGCGCGTGCTGCTGGACCAGGGCGTCGACTGCTTCAAGACCGACTTCGGCGAGCGGATCCCGACCGACGTCGGGTGGCACGACGGGTCGGACCCGCAGCGCATGCACAACTACTACACGCACCTGTACAACCGGTGCGTCTTCGACCTGCTCGAGGCCGAGCGCGGCGCGGGGGAGGCGGTGCTGTTCGCGCGGTCAGCGACCGCGGGCGGGCAGCAGTACCCGGTGCACTGGGGTGGCGACTGCGAGTCGACGTTCGTCTCGATGGCCGAGTCGCTGCGCGGCGGGTTGTCTCTCGCGCTGTCGGGCTTCGGGTTCTGGAGCCACGACATCGGGGGCTTCGAGGGGGCGCCGGACGCGGCGGTGTTCAAGCGGTGGCTGCCGTTCGGGCTGCTGTCGTCGCACAGCCGGCTGCACGGCTCGGACTCGTACCGCGTGCCGTGGGCGTTCGACGAGGAGGCGGTCGACGTCACACGGCGCTTCACGCGCCTGAAGATGTCGCTCATGCCGTACCTCGCGCAGGCGGGGCGCGTCGCGCACGAGGAGGGTCTGCCGGTGATGCGGCCGATGGTCCTGGAGTTCCCGCACGACCGCGGCGCCGCGACGGTCGACACGCAGTACATGCTGGCCGACTCCCTGCTGGTGGCGCCGGTGTTCTCGGCCGACGGCGACGTGGACGTGTACGTGCCGGAGGGCACGTGGACGTCGCTGCTCACCGGTGAGCAGGTCACCGGGCCGCGCTGGGTGCGCGAGCGGCACGGCTTCGACTCGGTGCCGCTGTACGTGCGTCCCGGGACGGTGCTGCCGGTCGGCGCGCACGACGACCGCCCGGACCACGACCACGCGGACGGCGTGACGCTGCACCTGTTCGAGCTGCCCGACGGGCACCGCTCGACGCTGCGGGTGCCCAGCGGCGACGGTGAGGCGACGTTCGCGGTGAGCCGCGAGGGCAGGACGGTCCGCGTGGCGGCGGCGGGGGCACCCGGTGCGTGGGCGGTGCAGCCGCACGGCGGCGCGCGGGTCGAGGTCGCCGCGGGCGTCGGGCAGGTCGAGCTGACGCTCTGAGCGGGGCGTGGCGCACCGGTCCGGGGCCCGCGGACCGGTGCGCGAGTCGTCCCAGGGGTGCGGGAGCGGTCCCATCGCGTGTATCGTATCGATTCGATCTGTCCGGCACCGGCGCCGGACGGGCACGGCGAGGGGCCGCACCGGCCCGCCGGCACCACCGACGCGCACCTCCCGGAGGCCATGTCATGTCCAGCACCACCCGGCCGTCCGGCCGCACCTTCCCCGACGACTTCCTCTGGGGGTCGGCCACCGCGTCGTACCAGATCGAGGGCGCCGTGGACGAGGACGGCCGCGGGCCGTCGATCTGGGACACGTTCTCCCACACCCCCGGCAAGGTCCTCGACGGTGACACGGGCGACGTCGCCGTCGACCACTACCACCGCGTCCCGCAGGACGTCGCGATCATGCAGGACCTCGGCCTGCAGGCCTACCGCTTCTCGATCGCGTGGCCCCGGATCGTGCCCGCCGGCACGGGCGAGGTCAACCAGGCCGGGCTCGACTTCTACTCCGACCTCGTCGACCGGCTGATCGCCGCCGGCATCAAGCCCGTCGCGACGCTGTACCACTGGGACCTGCCGCAGGCCCTGGAGGACGAGGGCGGCTGGACCAACCGCGCCACCGCGTACGCGTTCGCCGACTACGCGCGCGTCGTCGCCCGCGCGCTCGGCGACCGCATCCACCTGTGGACCACGCTCAACGAGCCGTGGTGCTCGTCGTTCCTCGGGTACGGCTCGGGCGTGCACGCCCCCGGCGTCACCGACCCGGCCGCCGCGCTCGCCGCGGTGCACCACCTCAACCTCGCGCACGGGCTGGCCGCCACCGCGATCCGCGACGAGCTCGGTGCCGGCACGCCCGTGTCGATCACGCTCAACCTGCACGTCACGCGCGCCGCGTCGCACGACCCGGCCGACGTCGAGGCCAAGCGCCGCATCGACACGATCGCCAACGAGGTCTTCCTGGGGCCGCTCCTCGACGGCGCCTACCCGGAGCGGGTCTTCGCCGACACCGCCGCCGTGAGCGACTGGTCGTTCGTGCACGACGGCGACCTCGACCTCATCCGCGTCCCGATCGACCTGCTCGGCGTCAACTACTACTCCACGGGACGCGTGCAGCACGGCACACCCCCCGTCGGCGACGGGAAGCCCGGTCCCGACGGCCACCGCTCGTCCGTGGTCAGCCCGTGGGTCGGCGCCGACCACGCCGAGTGGCTCCCGCAGCCCGGCCCGCACACCGCGATGGGCTGGAACATCGAGCCCCAGGGCCTCGTCGACCTGCTGCTCGAGCTGCACGAGCGGTACCCCGGTCTGCCGCTCGCGATCACCGAGAACGGCGCCGCGTTCTACGACACCGTCGAGGACGGCCGCGTGCACGACGCCGAGCGCGTCGCGTACCTGCACGACCACCTCGACGCCGTCGGCGAGGCCATGGCCAAGGGCGTCGACGTGCGCGGGTACTTCGTGTGGTCGCTGTTCGACAACTTCGAGTGGGCGTACGGCTACGACCGCCGCTTCGGCGTCGTGCACGTCGACTACGGCACGCAGGTCCGCACGCTGAAGGACTCGGCCCGCTGGTACCGCGAGCTCGTCCGCAGCGGCGCGATCCCGACGCCGGAGTCCGCCGCCACCCTCTGACCCCACCCCACCCCACACACCGCGACCGGAACCCGGCTCCCCGGACGACAGGCCTGACGGGGAGCCGGGTTCCGGTCGGCGTCTCGGACGGTGATCGGACGGGGAGCCGGGTGCCGGTCGTTGGTGCCCGGCGCGCCGGCTGGGTGAGGATGGACCCGTGCCCCGGTCCCGTCGCTCCGCCCGCCGCCCGTACGGCGCCGAGCACGTCGCGCTCGACCTCGACCGCGCGACGGGCGGCCGGCGCGCCGAGGTGGGCCCCGACGGCGAGTGGGTGGTCCAGCACGTGCGCGGCTCCGACCGCGAGTACCGGTGCCCCGGCTGCGACCAGGTCGTCACCGCCGGCACCGCCCACGTCGTCGCGTGGCGCACCGACACCTGGCGCGGCGACGGCGTCGACGAGCGCCGGCACTGGCACGGCGCGTGCTGGCAGGCCCGCACGCGCCGCGGACCGACGCGCCGGTGAGCACCCCGCGCCGCACCCCGTCCCGCCCCACCCCCTCGGGTCACCTGCCGGACGACGACGTACCCCACGACGGCGCCCTCGACGACGCCGACGACGCCGTCGACGTGCGCCTCGTCGCGAGCGACCTCGACGGGACGCTGCTGCACCCCGACGGCACGGTCTCGGTGCGGACCGCCGCCGCGCTCGCGGACGCCGAGGCCGCCGGTCTCGACGTCGTCTTCGTCACCGCGCGGCCGCACCGCTGGCTCACGGACCTCGCCGCCCACGTCGCCGGGCACGGCGTCGCCATCTGCGCCAACGGCGCCTCGGTCGTCGACATCGCCGGGCTGCGCGTCCTCGAGGAGCACGGCATGGACCGCGAGCGCGTCGCCGCGGTCGCCGCACGGCTGCGCGACGCGTGGGGCGCGGACGCCGTGCACCTGGCGGTCGAGAGCGCCGCGGGCTTCGCGTCCGAGCACGGCTTCGTGTCCGAGCACGAGGTCCCGGCCGGCAGCGCGAGCGCCGCGCGGATCGAGGACGTCCTGCCGGCCACGACCCTCAAGCTGCTCCTGCGCGCGACCGGACGTGCGCGGGACGCCGACGCGTTCGTCGCCGACGCGCAGCAGGCGATCGGGGACCTCGCCCACGTGACCTCGTCGGCCGCGGGTGCGCTCGGCGAGATCGCCGCGCCCGGCGTGACCAAGGCGGCCACGCTCGCGGCGTGGGCGGCGGGCCGTGGCATCGCACCCGCGCAGGTCTGGGCCGTCGGCGACGCCCCCAACGACCTGCCGATGCTCGGCTGGGCCGGGCGTGCCTTCGCGGTCGCCAACGCCCACCCGGTCGTGCGCGCCGCGGCGCACGCCACGCTGCCGTCGAACGCGGACGACGGCGTGGCGGTGCTGCTCGAGCGCGCCGCTGCCGCCGCCCGCGCCCGGCCCCCGCGGGACGCGGACCGTCGACCCGCTCGCTAGTCTCGACGAGCAGCGCGCCGGCCGCGGGCGCGGGCACCGACCACCCACCAGGAGGACGCATGACCGCGACCCCGATCGTCCTGCTGCACGCGTTCCCGCTCGACCACCGGATGTGGGACGACGTCGCGGCCGAGCTCGCCCGCACGCACGTCGTGCTCGCACCGGACCTGCCCGTCGCGGCCGACGAGCCGCTGCCGGCCGCCTCGCTCGACGAGGCGGCTGACCGGGTCGCCGATGTGGTCCGCGCGTCCGGTCACGGCCGGGTCGTCGTGGCGGGCCTCTCGATGGGCGGGTACGTCGCGCTCGCGCTGCTCGAGCGGCACCCCGACGTCGTCGCGGGACTCGCGCTCGTCGACACCAGGTCGACGCCCGACACGCCCGACGCCGCGGCGAACCGGCTGCGCGTCGCGCGCGACGTCGAGGCCGCCGGCTCGGTCGAGCCCGTGCGCGGCATGGTCGACACGCTGCTGGGTGAGACGACCCGGACGGCGCGCCCCGAGGTCGTCGAGCGCGTCACGGCGTGGATCGGCGAGCAGGACCCCGCGCGGGTCGCGTGGGCGCAGCGTGCGATGTCCGCGCGCCCCGACCGCACCGACGTGCTGCGTGCGTTCGGCGGTCCCGTGACCGTCGTCGTCGGCGACGAGGACGCCGTCACGGGTGTCGACGCCGCCGAGCACATGACCTCGTCCGCCGAGCACGCGCTGCTCGTCGTCGTCCCGCGCGTGGGGCACCTGTCGGCCGTCGAGGACCCGGCGGCCGTGACGACGGCGCTGGCCGAGCTCGCGCAGCGGGTCGACGGCGTCTGAGCCCCGGGGGCCCGGGACGGGGCGTCGGACGCCGGCGGGTCCCGCGCCGGCCTCGGGCCCAGCGCTCGCCGGCGCCTCAGACCTCGCCGCTGAGCACCCGTGCGAGCGCGTCGGGCAGGTCGATCGACTCGCCGTCCTTGCCCCCCGCACCGATGACGAGCGGCGGGTCCTGCGGCGTCGGCTGCACGCCACGGAAGCGCGCGACGAGGCTCGGCGGCGCCGTCAGCACGTAGAACTCGCCGGCGGTGTCGATGCCGACCGTCTCGTCCCGGCGCAGGTACCAGCCCTCGAGCGGCGTCCGGTACCGCGCACGGCGGTCGTAGGAGCGCACGTGCAGGGGGACCGGGGCGACGCCGCGCGCGCGGACGTCCACGAGGAACTCGGCGATGATCGCGCGGGCCCGTGCCGACTCGGCGCGCTGCCGTGCGGCCAGCGCGTCGGCGTGCGCCCCCGCCGCCTCGCGGCGCCGTGCGCGCCACTGCGCGGCGGCATCCGTCGGGTCGTCGGTCGCGCCCTCGCGCGCACCGTCCGTCGCGCCGCCGCTCGCGCGGGCGGCAGCGCCGTCGCGCGCGTCGTCGTCGCGTCCGGGCGCCGGACGGTCACGGGGACCGTCCGGCGCCGGCTGCTGCGTGCTCATGGACGCTCCGGCCCGGTCGCTCGTCGGCTCGGCTCGGTCGTCGGCTCAGCGCGAGCCGGACGCGGCGTCCTGCGCGGACCCGTCGGCGGGCGAGGAGCCGTCGTCCGCCTGCTGCTCCCGCACCGCGGGCGAGGGCACCACGGGGATCGCGGCGGACACCGGTGCCGGACGGGCCTTGGACTTGCCCGCCGGCCGCGCGGGACGTGCCGGGCGCGCGGGGGTGTCGCCCGTGGCGGCCGCACCGGTGTCGCCGGCCGGTGACGCCGCGTCGGTCGGGGCGGTACCCGACGACGTCGCCGGTGCCGAGGCCGCCGCGGCCTGCTGCGTCGCGCCGGCGTCCGCACCGCGGGTCTGCGCCTTCGCCTGCTCCTTGACGAACCGCTCCTCGATCTGGCCCGCCTTCTCGAGCGTCGCCCGGTCGGGGTTCGAGCCCAGCAGGTGCCGCAGCTCGTCGAGGTACGACGTGATCGACTCGCGCTGCCGGTGCAGGTCCTCGACCTGACGCGTCGCGGTCGTGCGCTCGCGCTCGGCCTCGGTCATCGCGTCGGAGATCTGCTTCTCCGAGTGCTCGCGGGCCTCCGCGACCACCCGGTCGGCGTTGCGCCGCGCGTTCGTGAGCAGCTCGGCCGCCTGCTTCTCGGCGTCCGTCCGCACCTTCTCGGCGTGCGCGAGCGCCTTGGCGACGCGCTCCTCGGCCTCGGACGCGTGCGCCTCGGCGTCGGCGACGAGCCGCTCGGTCTCCGCGCGTGCCGTCTCGTGGCGCTCGGCGTCGTGGCGCTCGGCCGCCTCGTGCTGCGCGGCGATCGCCAGCTCGGCGTCGGCGAGCTGCTGCTCGGCGCGCCGGACCAGCTCGTCGGCGCGCGTCCGGGCCTGCGTCGTGGCCTCGCCGATCGCCCGGCGCGCCTCCGTCTGCAGCCTCTCGACCTCGAGACGCGTGCGCTCGCGCAGCTCGGTGGTCTCGCGCTCGGCCGCGGCGCGGGCCTCGGTGGTCTCGCGCTCGACCGTCGCCCGCAGCTCGTCGGTCTCACGCTGCGCGGTCTCGCGCAGGTGCGCGACCTCGTAGCCGGTCCGCTCGCGCTGCTCGTTCGTCTCGCGCTCGGCCAGCGCACGCAGCTGCCCGGCGTACTGCTCGGACTCGGTGCGCAGCGTCGCGACAGCGTCCTCGGCCTCGGCGCGGGCCTGGGCGACCTCGTCCGACGTCGCCGCGCGCAGCTCCCCGACCTCGCGCTCGGCGGTCGCGCGCACGTACGCCGCGTACTGCTCGGCCTCGGTCCGCAGCGCGGCGACCTCGGCGGCCACGCGCTGCTGCAGCGTCGCCGCGTCGCGCTCGGCGGCCGCGCGCGTCGCGTCGGTGTACTCCGCGGCCGCTGCCCGCAGCGCCGTCGTCTCCTCGGCCGCGGACTGCCGCCACGCGGCGACCTCGGCGTTCGCCTCGGACCGCAGGCGCGCCGCGTACCGCTCGGCTTCGCCGCGCAGCGTCGCGGCCTCGGCGTCGACGCGCTGGCGCAGCTCGGTGGTGTCCTGGTCGGCGCTCTGCCGCAGGTCCTGCGCGTAGCGCTCCGCCTCCTCGCGCAGCGCCGTGGTCTCGGTCTCGGTGCGGCTGCGCAGCTCGGTCGCCGTCCGCTCGGTCGCGATCCGCAGCTGCGTCGCCTCGTGCTCGACCCGCGCGCGCAGCGTGCCCAGCTCGCGCTCGAGCGACGTGCGGCGGTCGCTCTCCTCGGTCGTGACGGCGCTCTGGATGCGCGCCGCCTCGCGCTCCGCCGACCCGACGAGCTCCTCCGCCCGGCGCTGCGCCGCAGCCAGCGAGCTCTCGGTCTCCGCGGCCGCCGTCGTGCGGAGCTCCTCGGCCTCGCGGCGCGCGGTCGCCAGGAGCTCGGCCACCTCGTTCTCGGCGCGCGCGCGCAGCTGCCCGGCGGCGAGCTTGGCACGCGCGAGCGCGTCCGCCGCCTGCGCGTTGGCCTGCGTCATGACGTCGGAGGACTGCTCCTCGGCCGAGCGCAGCAGCTGCTCGATGCGCGACCCCAGACCGGCGTACGTGGGGCGCTCGGCCTCACGCAGCTGACGGTGAGCCTCGGACAGCTCGCCCGCGACCTTCAGCTTCTCGGAGTCGAGGGCCTCGACCTGCGCACGGGCGTCGGCGAGGGACTTCTCGAGCGAGGTGATGGTCTCGTCGACCGCGTCGCGGTCGTAGCCGCGGAAGTTGACGACGGGGAACGGGTTCCGGGCTTCGGGCACGGGTGATCCTCCTGGAAGAGGGGCCCGGCGGGCGGCGGTGGCCGAGGTCCTCCTCGGCGGGCCGGTGCCCCGCCGCCAGGATACGCGGCGAACGGCCCGTGACCAGGGTCGTTCGCACCGGGAGAAGCGCGGCGACACCGTGGCCGCGGGCGGTTCGCGGACGTGTGCTGGACCCCTGGGGAGCGCGATCGGGGGCGCGCGCGTCCGGTTCGTCCCGTAACGTCCCGTCCGGTCGCAGGGGCGTGCGCGACGCGTGGAGGTGGCGTGTCGATCCCCGTCGGCGACCCGTCCGGTTCGGTTCGTCGTGGCCGGTCTGCCTATCCTGGGTCGTTCGTCAGCGGAGAGGACAGTGCGTGCTCAAGCGACTGGTCGTCGCCATGGTCGGGCTCGTGGGTGTCGTGATCGTCGCCCTCGGGGTCGCGTCGGCGACCCTCTGGCGTGCCGACGACGTGCTCGTCGCGGACCTGCGGGCCGACGAGCACGTCGTGGTCACCGACCCCGGGGTGCTGGAGCTCGCGGCCTCCGAGGTGACGGTGCGCGTCGAGGCCGACGGTCCCGTGGTCCTGGCGATCGGGCGCGACACCGACGTCACCGGCTGGGTCGGCGAGGACGCGCACCAGCGCGTCACCGGGCTGTCCGGCTGGCACACCCTGGCGGCCGAGGACGTCGCCGCTCCGGCCCCGACGGCCGAGGCCACCGCGCCCCCGGAGGGTGAGGCGGCCGCAGGCGACGGGACGTCCGGCGAGGGCTCCGTCGAGGGCGACGCCCCGGTCGACGGCGAGACCGGCGGAGAGGCCGCCGAGGGCGAGGCCCCTGCGGACGGCGACGCCGCCGCGGCGGGGGAGACGGCGGTCGACGACGTTCCGGCCGTCCCGGACCCGACGGGGTCCGACCTCTGGATCGCCGAGGCGACCGGTGACGGCGACGCCGAGATCACGTGGACCGCGCAGCCGGGCCGCTGGAGCGTCCTCGCGGTGAGCACCGGTGACGCCCCGCCCCGCGTCTCGCTCGCCTGGCCGCAGGTCGTCACGACACCGTGGCTCTGGCCGTGCGTGGTGATCGGCAGCCTGCTCGTCCTCGCCGCGGCCGCCCTCCTGCTGCGCGACCTGCTCCGCCGTCGCCGCGGCGCCGAGGCGGACTGGACGCCCGTGCTCTCCGGCCCGGTCCCGGTGGTCGGTGCCGACGGCGCGCCGGTCCAGCTCACGCGCCGTCAGCTGCGCGAGCTCGCCGCGCACGGCGCCGTGGCCGACGTCGGGATCCGCGTCCCGCGCGACCACGACGCCTCGGCGCCGGCCGCCGAGCCCGCACCCGTGGGGACGTCCCGCGCGGTCCCCGGCGCACGTCCCGGTGCGCCGGGGCCCTTCGACCCCGTCGGGCCGGGGACCGTCGAACCACCCGTCCCGACGCCGGTCGGCCGCGCCACCGGGGCGCTGGCGGGCGTCGCTCCGGCGACCCGGCGCGCCCTGCGCGCGGTCACGTCGTTCGGGTCGTCCGCGCCGCGTGACGACGAGCAGGCGGCTGCGCACGAGCCCGCGGTCCCCGTGGGGAGCGGGCAGCCGGCGTCGTCGCAGCACGCGGCGGCCGCGGCGGCACCGGGCGTCGACGGCCGTGCGGGAGCGACCGGCGCGGGACGTGCTGGTGCCGGCGGCACCGGGTGGACGCCCACGGGCGCCGGGCCCCGCCCCGCGACCCCCGGGTCGACCGCACCCGGCCCCGCGCCGCAGCCGACCTGGCGCCCGGTCCCGGGTGCTGCTCCGGGCACGGCGGCACCGGGCGGGTTCCCGGGCACGGCAGCGCCAGGTACGGCAGCCCCGGGCAGGGCAGCACCGAGCTCGGTTCCGGGCACCGCGACGCCGTCGGCCCCCGCACCGCCCGCTGCCGCCCGCTGGTCGGGCGGCGGTGTCGGCCCCGCGCCCTGGACCACCCCGTCGTCGGCACCCGAGCGTGCCGGTGCCGCGTCCGACGTCCCGGTCGCACCCGGCCGCTCCACGGCACCCGAGCACGCCGCGGTGCGGGGTCGCCGCGCCGCGTCCACGGGCCCGGCACCGGACCCGGCCGCGCCCGGTCCCGGCGGCGGTGCGCCCGGGACGTGGTCGGCGGGCCCCGACCGGACGACCGGGCGGCCCGGCAGCGGCGAGGCCTACCCGGCCGGCCGCCCCGCCTGGCTCGGCCGGCAGGCGACGGACCCGACGGTCGCCGGGGCCGCGCCCCAGGCCCCGGGTGGGCCGGTGACGTCGCACACCGCGTCGCCCGCGGCGGGCGCGTCCGCAGGCCACCCGTCCGCCGGCCACCCGTCCGCGGCGAGCCGGTCCGCGGGGCACCCGCCTGCCGGGCCCTCGCACGCCGGGCCGGCCGTGCCCGCCTGGTCGGCCCCGGCCGCGAGCGCTGCGCCGCCCCCGGGCCGGTCGTCGGGGTCCTCCGCGCCATGGTCGCCGGCCGCCTCGCACCCCGCCGCGTCCGAGGTGCGTCCCGGTGCGCGGTCCTCCGGGCCCGAGGCCGGGCCTCCGGCCGCCGCGACGCGCGCCGCGCGGCACGGCAGGGCCACGGTGCCCCCGGTGCCGGGTGCTGTCGCCGGCCCGTCGTCCGGCCCCGACGCACCGCGCCCCGACGCCCCGCGTCCTGACGCCCCGCGCCCCGACGTTCTGCGCCCCGGCACCCCGGCACCGCCGACCGGCGGCGCCGGAGCGCACGGCGGGCCGGCGGGGTGGCGCCCGACGCCGAGCGCCGCGCCGCACCCCGACGCCTCGTACCCGGACACGCCCCGCCCCGACTCACGGCACGTCGACGCCCCTCGTCCCGCGTGGCTGCGGGACGCACCGGCGCCGGGCGGTCCCCGCGCGGGCGGCGCGGTGCCGGCGGACCAGCCCGGGTCGCGTGCCGACGCCTGGCGCCGCGCGTGGGGCCTCGCGGCCACCGACGACGACCCGACCTCGGAGGAGGGGCGATGACGCGCGCCGCCACCGCGACCACCGGCCGCGTGCAGCCGGCCGCCCGGGCCGCCCGACCGTCCGCCGCGGCACGCCGCCACGCCGCGGCGCACCGGCGGCGGACCGCGACGGCCGCCGCGGCGCTCCTGCCGCTGCTGGTGCTGGGCGGCTGCGGCACACCGCTCCCGACCGCGGCACCGGACCCGGTGCCCGCGGTGGCACCGCCCGCGGTGTCCGTCGCCCAGGCGCAGCGCGTCCTGGGTGCCGTCGCCGACGTGGTCGCGGCCGGCGACGCGGCGAACGACGCGGCGGGCCTGCCGGAACGTCTCGAGGGACCTGCGCTCGCGACGCGCACCGCGGAGTACGTGCGCAGCGTCGCCACGGGCGGGGACAGGGCGCCGACGGTCCTGCCGTTCGACGAGCAGGCGCTCCTCGTCCCCGAGACCACCACCTGGCCCCGCACGCAGCTCGTCGTCACCGAGCAGCCCGACGACCTGCAGGCGCCGCGCGTGCTCGTGCTGCGGCAGGAGTCGCCCCGCGACCAGTACAAGCTGTGGGGATGGGCGAAGCTCATGCCCTCCACGCAGATGCCGCCCACGGCGGCGCCCGAGGAGGGCAGCCCGACGCTCGCTCCCGACGCCGAGGGCCTGCTGCTGACGCCGGCCGAGGCCGTCGTGCAGTACGCGGACGTCCTCGGCAACGGCGACGCCTCGTCCTTCGCGGCGAGCTTCGCGCCCGACGCCCTGCGGACCGCGATCGAGAACGAGCGGGCGGGCATCGTCACGCAGCTGGCCGACGCGGCGACGCTCGCGCAGACGTACACCGCGGCCGAGGAGCCGGTCGTCACGCTCGGCACCGTCGACGGTGGTGCGATCGTGGTGAGCGAGTTCACGACGACGTCGACCATCACCCTCGCCGCGGCGGGCGGCAGCATCGGCGTCGAGCCGTTCTACGCGGCGCTCGCCGGCGGGGCCACGACCGCGGGCACGAGCCTGACGCGCGTGTTCACCGGCGTGGTCGTCCTGTACGTCCCGCCGGCCGGCAGCGAGGCCCAGGTGCAGGTCCTGGCGGGCGAGCAGTCGGTGACGGCGGCGTCCGTCCAGTGACGCACGTCGTGCGGTCGTGCTGGACACGGCAGCGCACGGACGTGCGGTCGGGGGACAATCGGCCCCGGACGACGCCGTGCGTGCCCCTGCGGCACCGTCGCGCGGCGACGTCGCGACCGAACCCGAAGACGACGACCCCGAGGAGCACGTGATGTCGCAGCCGCCGCAGCAGCCCCGACCCCGGCTGGACGCGCGCGGAGCCGTCGACCTGTCGACGCTGGTCCGCCCCGCCACGCCACCGCCGGGCAGCCCGGGTGGCCTCCCCGCCGCCGCGACGTACGTGCGCGACGTGGACCAGTCGGCGTTCCCCGACGTCGTGCAGTCCTCCACGCAGCACCCCGTGGTCGTCGTGCTGTGGGCGCCGTGGAGCGAGGTCAGCCAGCAGGTCGTCTCCGACCTCGCGGCCCTCGCCGACGAGGACGCGGGCCGGTGGCTCCTGGCGCGCGTCGACGCCGAGGCGAACCCCCAGATCGCGCAGGCGTTCCAGGCGCAGTCGGTCCCGACGGTCGTCGCGGTCCTCGGGGGCCAGCCGGTGCCGCTGTTCCAGGGGGCGTACCCGCGCGAGCAGGTCCGTGCCGTGCTCGACCAGCTCCTGGCCGCCGCCGAGGCCAACGGGATCACCGGCCGCGTCGCCGGCGACCCGGCGCCCGAGCCGGAGCCCGAGCCCGCGCTGCCGCCGTTGCACCAGGCGGCGTACGACGCGATCGAGCGCGACGACCTGCCCGCGGCACGCGTGGCGTACGAGCAGGCGCTGCGGGAGAACCCGCGGGACGCCATGGCGCGAGCGGGTCTGGCGCAGGTGGGCCTCATGGAGCGGACCGCGGGTGCCGACCTGCGGGCCGTGCGGGAGGCCGCGGCCGCGCGGCCCGACGACGTGGACGCACAGCTCGCCGTGGCGGACCTCGACGTGTACGGCGGGGCGGTCGAGGACGCGTTCGCGCGCCTCGTCGACCTCGTGCGGCGCACCGCCGGCGACGAGCGCGAGCGCGTCCGGCTGCGTCTCGTCGACCTGTTCGAGGTGCTCGGGAACGAGGATCCCCGTGTCGTCGCGGCGCGTCGCGCGCTCGCCTCGGCGCTGTACTGAGCACCGGTCCGTGGCGCGGGCACGTCGTGCCGGTGCGACCGGCTGCGCGGTCGTCCCGTCGTGGAGCGTCCGTGCCCGTGGCGGAGCGCCCATGGCAGAGCGCCCGTGCCGGTGGAGCGGGCCGGTGGGGCGCGCTGACGGGCTCGGACGCACGTGAGGGACGGCCGCGTCGGAGCCGACTTGCGCCGGGGGCGAGGGCTGCGTAACGTACTCCCGGCCGCCCGGCAGGGAGGAACGGACACCGAGCTCGACTCGATGGTCGGTCCCCCGGGTAGGCACCCCGGATCCACCACTCACCGACGCTCTGCGTCGGTGCGAGCGTGCGACGCCGGGGGATCGAACGGGTCGAGAGATCAGGTACGGTCATCCAGCCGCTGAAGCCCTCCGGGGCGGACGCGGCGGGGCCGACCAGGTCGAGAGATCGGGTACGGTCATCCAGCCGCCGAAGCCCTCCGGGGCGGACGCGAACGGATGCCGACCAGCTCGCTGGCCCGGACCACCGAACGACGGAGCCGATGAGGCCGAGTTGACCGGGAGTCGAAGATCGGCTAAGTTTGAACGGTTGCCTCCAGACAGGCCCGAGAGGGTCTAGCGGATGCGCGTCTGTTCCTTGAGAACTCAACAGTGTGCCAAGTAGTCGATGCCATGTTTTGTGGTGTCGAGCCTGAGTCTGATCCGCCTCCGTGGTGATGGCTTGGGGTGATGCCAGTTGATGC
>Ga0160450_100152_pt1 | contig 48506 bp, 47 predicted proteins | sample HID1975K_E1MG_FD_108257 | JGI IMG/M metagenome (GOLD analysis project Ga0160450, IMG submission 108257) | Enriched soil microbial communities from UW Madison campus, WI, USA - HID1975K_E1 MG | ecosystem: Environmental > Terrestrial > Soil > Unclassified | place: USA: Madison, Wisconsin...
CAGCCGTCACGCTGCCCGCCTCCCGATCAAGCGCCTCGAAGAACCTCTCCCGCAACTCCTCAGAAACCACGATCCCCGCAACTCCCTGAACTCAGGGTGTTGCGGGGATCGCTAGAACCCGCCCTCGCGGGGGCCGGGGCCGTCGTCGGTGGTGCGGAACGGTGACGGGTCAGGCGGGGGCGAGCCCCGTGCCGCCGTCGCCGCGGCCGGCCGCGGCCGGTGCGGGCGGGACGTCCGTGCCGGACCCGGGGGTCCCGACGGCCGCACCCACGGTGACGGGCTCCTTGGTCGCGGTGCGCGGGACGCCGCGGAACAGGAACTCGCCGAGCAGACCCTCGCCCTGCGCGTCGACGATGACCGTCTGACCGGCCTTGAGCTCGCCGAACAGGATCTTCTCGGACAGGGCGTCCTCGATGTCCCGCTGGATCGCGCGGCGCAGCGGACGCGCGCCGAGCACCGGGTCGTAGCCCTTCTCCGACAGCAGCTTCTTGGCCGCGGGCGTGATCTCGATGCCCATGTCCTTGTCGCGCAGCCGCTTGTCGAGCTTGGCGATCATCAGGTCGACGATCGCGAAGATCTCCTGCTGCGACAGCTGCGGGAAGACCACCACGTCATCGACACGGTTGAGGAACTCGGGACGGAAGTGCGTCTTGAGCTCGTCGTTGACCTTGGCCTTCATGCGCTCGTAGTCCGTCGCGAGCTCGCCGCCGGCCTGGAAGCCGGTCATGACGCCCTTCGCGATGTCCCGCGTGCCGAGGTTCGTGGTCATGATGATCACGGTGTTCTTGAAGTCGATGACGCGGCCCTGCGAGTCGGTCAGGCGACCGTCCTCGAGAATCTGCAGCAGCGAGTTGAAGATGTCCGCGTGCGCCTTCTCGACCTCGTCGAACAGCACGACCGAGAACGGCTTGCGGCGCACCTTCTCGGTGAGCTGACCGCCCTCGTCGTACCCGACGTACCCGGGGGGCGAGCCGAACAGCCGCGACACCGTGTGCTTCTCGGAGAACTCGGACATGTCGAGCTGGATCAGCGCGTCCTCGTCCCCGAAGAGGAACTCGGCGAGCGCCTTGGCCAGCTCGGTCTTGCCGACACCCGTGGGGCCGGCGAAGATGAACGACCCACCGGGGCGCTTGGGGTCCTTGAGGCCCGCGCGCGTGCGGCGGATGGCCTGCGACAGCGCCTTGATCGCCGCGTCCTGCCCGACGACCCGCTTGTGCAGGTTCTCCTCCATGTGGAGCAGCCGGCTCGACTCCTCCTCGGTGAGCTTGAACACCGGGATGCCCGTGGCGTTCGCCAGCACCTCGGCGATGAGCTCCTCGTCGACCTCGGCGACGGCGTCCAGGTCGCCGTTCTTCCAGGCCTTCTCCTTCTCGGCACGCTTGAGGCCGAGCTGCTTCTCCTCGTCGCGCAGGCGCGCCGCCTTCTCGAAGTCCTGCTCGTCGATCGCGGACTCCTTGTCGCGACGCGTCTCGGCGATCTGCTCGTCGAGCTCGCGCAGCTCCGGCGGGGCCGTCATGCGACGGATGCGCAGGCGCGCGCCGGCCTCGTCGACCAGGTCGATCGCCTTGTCCGGCAGGTACCGGTCGTTGACGTACCGGTCGGCCAGGGTCGCGGCCGCGACGAGCGCGGCGTCCGTGATGGACACGCGGTGGTGCGCCTCGTACCGGTCGCGCAGGCCCTTGAGGATCTCGATCGCGTGCTGCAGGTTCGGCTCGGAGACCTGGATCGGCTGGAAGCGGCGCTCCAGGGCCGGGTCCTTCTCGACGTACTTGCGGTACTCGTCGAGCGTCGTCGCGCCGATGGTCTGCAGCTCGCCGCGCGCCAGCATGGGCTTGAGGATCGACGCGGCGTCGATCGCGCCCTCGGCGGCACCCGCGCCGACGAGCGTGTGGATCTCGTCGATGAACAGGATGATGTCGCCGCGCGTGCGGATCTCCTTGAGGACCTTCTTCAGCCGCTCCTCGAAGTCACCGCGGTAGCGGGACCCGGCGACCAGCGCGCCGAGGTCCAGCGTGTAGAGCTGCTTGTCCTTGAGCGTCTCCGGCACGTCGCCGCGCACGATGTCCTGCGCGAGGCCCTCGACGACGGCCGTCTTGCCGACGCCGGGCTCGCCGATGAGCACCGGGTTGTTCTTGGTGCGGCGGGACAGCACCTGCATGACCCGCTCGATCTCCTTCTCGCGCCCGATGACCGGGTCGAGCTTGCCGTCGCGCGCGGCCTGCGTGAGGTTGCGGCCGAACTGGTCCAGCACGGCCGACCCCGACGGCTGCCCCTCGGCGGGGCCGCCCGACGCCACGGGCTCCTTGCCCTGGTAGCCGGACACGAGCTGGATGACCTGCTGGCGCACGCGGTTGAGGTCCGCGCCGAGCTTGTTGAGGACCTGGGCGGCGACGCCCTCGCCCTCGCGGATCAGGCCGAGCAGGATGTGCTCGGTGCCGATGTAGTTGTGGCCGAGCTGCAGCGCCTCGCGCAGCGACAGCTCGAGGACCTTCTTGGCGCGCGGCGTGAACGGGATGTGCCCGCTCGGCGCCTGCTGGCCCTCGCCGATGATCTCCTGCACCTGGGCGCGGACCGCCTCCAGGGAGATGCCGAGCGACTCCAGGGCCTTGGCCGCGACACCCTCACCCTCGTGGATGAGGCCCAGGAGGATGTGCTCGGTGCCGATGTAGTTGTGGTTGAGCATCCGCGCCTCTTCCTGGGCGAGGACGACCACGCGACGGGCTCGGTCCGTGAATCTCTCGAACATGTGCACTCCTCACGAGCTGCGTGCCCCGTCCGCGCCGTGCGGCAGGGGTCCGCACGGAGCCGACGCAGCGGCGTTGTTCGATGCTAACGGCGGGGTACCACCGGCACGTCCCGTGTTCGCCGCAGGCGGAGAGGGTCCGCCCCCTCGTGGCCGCCCACGGCGCGAGCGGCCCGCCGCACGCCGACGACCCGGCGACCGGCCTGGTGAGGCCGGTCGCCGGGTCGGTCCACCGGGGTCAGCGCGTCGACCACCGCTGGTTGGCGCCGCCGTTGCACGTCCAGACGTCCACGGCACTGCCGTTCGCGGTGCGCTGGCTCGCGACGTCGAGGCACAGGCCCGAGGCGGTCGCGGCCACGGTCCCGTCGCTGTTGATCCGCCACTTCTGGTGCGCGCCGCCGGTGCAGGTCGAGATCTCGACGGCCGCGCCGGCGCTGGTCGACGCACCCGCGACGCCCAGGCACTTGCCGAGCACGCGCAGCTCCTGCGCGCTCGTGGCGGTGTACTGCTGGTTCGTCCCGCCGTTGCAGTCGTAGATCGTCGCCTTGGTCCCGTCGGACGTCGCGCCGCCGGGGATGTCGAGGCAGCGACCGGACTGGGCGCCGACCAGCGCGACGCCGGAGGTGCCCCCGCCACCGCCCCCGCCGCCGAACCCACCGGCCCGCCAGGCGTGCTGCAGGCGCGCCAGGCCGGACGCGTTGGTGACCCGCATCGAGATCGACGAGCCGCTGCCGCCGCGCTGGTCGCCGCTGATCGTCGTCAGGCTGTAGCTGTCACCGGACCGCAGGCCGGGCCAGTACACGGAGCCGACGCCGAGGGCGTTCATCTCGTCGGTCACGCCTCGCAGGTACGCGATCTCGTTGGTGGTCGACGACGTGTCGTTGAAGTTCAGGCCCGTCGTCATGAACGTGCCGAACTCGGTGAACACGGTGCGTGAGGCGAACTCCGCCACGCGCTCGCGGGTCTGGGTGCGCCACCCGTTGTAGGACAGCGCGCTCTGCCAGAAGGCGTAGTGGTGGATGGACAGCAGCGTGCCGTTGAACCGGCTGTCGCGGCCCACCGCCCAGGCGTTGTCGTTGTACCCGGGCCCGCTGACGATGATCCGGCCCTTGGGGACCGACGAGTAGCGGGAGATCCAGCTCGCGGCCGTGTCGAGCCACGCCGACGTGGAGTAGCCGTGCGGCTCGTTCATGATCTCGAACAGCACGCGGTCGTTGGCGCCGTACTTCGCGATCACCTTGTCCCACATGCCCTGCCAGCCGGGGTCGAGCCTGCCGTCCTGGGAGTTGCACTGGTCCCACTGCGACAGGATGACGTTGAGCCCCTTGTCGAGCGACGCGTCGATCGCACCCTGGTAGCTCGCCCACCACGACGAGGCGACGGTGTCGACGTTGACGGGCAGACGGACCGTGTTGGCGCCCGCCGTGGAGATGAAGCCCTGCGCGATCGCCGTGGACTTGGAGTACACCGACGAGTAGCTGTCGGTGTCCCACAGGCCCGTGAGGACGAGGTTGCCGCAGACGAAGTTGTCGCGGCTGTCGGCCCAGTTGACGCCGCGGATCTGCGAGGCCGAGGGCGCGGCGGACGCGGGCTGGGCTACGAGGGCGATCCCGGCCGCGGCCAGGACAGCGGTGATGGCGGCGGACGCGACGGTGCGTGCGCCTGTGAAGATCCTCATTGATCCCTCTCGACGAGAACGGGGGGCGACGTCGCCCGGACGGGGGCGACATCGCCCGACCATGAATGGTGACGTCACCATTTCGTCTGCCATGGTGTCTCGTCACGAACTTAAACGATTCGTTTGGTGACGTTCACACGATCGCGTCCACGCACGGGCGACGCCGCGCCACACGCGTCCCGGTACCGTGACCGACGCCGTCGGCATGGCCGGTCGCGTCACCAGCGCCTCCCAGGAGAACCGCAGATGCCCCAACCCGCGACCGAGCCCGACCCCCAGGCGGCCGAGAAGGTCGCAGGCCACGGGACCGCACCCCACCCGCCCGCCGGATGGGACGCCGGACGCCCGGCGACCGACGCGCTCGTCGAGGTCGCGCGCGCCGTCCTGCGGTACCCGTGGCCGCGCGACACCGCGCAGCGCGGCATGACGCCGCCACCCGTGCCCACGGCACTGGTGGCGCACGCCGAGCACCTGCGGCGCGCCGCGCGGGCCACCGCGCCCGACCACCTGCACCGCCGCTGGGCGGGGTCGCTGCACCTCCTCGCGGGGGACGGCCTCCCGGACCACCTGTGGGAGCGGGCCGAAGGGGATCTCCGCTGGTTCGGGTCGCTGGTGGGCGCGCTGGTCGCGACGCGTGCGCTGACGCCCGGCGACGTCGAGTCGCTGCTGCCCGACGCCCCTGAGCACCTGCGACCGGTCCTGGTGCGCCAACTCGTGCTCGTCGCGCTCGACGACGACGACCTGGACCTGGCCACGCGCCACGCCGACCGGCTCGGCCCCGACGGCTGGAGCGCCCACCGTGACATCGGGCTCCACCTGGCCGAGCGCGGTGACGCGCCGGGGTTCCTCGCCCGCTGGCGGAGCTACCACGCCCGCGAGCACCGCTGGGAGGTGGACCGCCTGCGCGGACGGCTCGTGCACGAGGTCGCCGTGCGGCAGGGCACGGCGGCCGCGCTCGCCCTCGTCGCCGACCGTCGGATCGGCGAGCGCTACCGCCAGGCCGCCTGGGTGAGCGCCGACCGCAGCGTCGAGGGGCTGCTCGCGTTCTACGCGGGCGAGGCGGGTGAGCACGTCGACGAGCTGAGCCAGCTCGGCGCCCTCGTCGCGGCGATCGTCCGGGAGACCCCCGCCGACGCCACGACCGAGCACGCGCGGCTCGCGCAGGTGCTGGACAGGCTCGTCGCCGTCGACCCGACCCGCGACAGGTCGACGATGCGGATGCGGGACCTGCAGCTCCAGGCGTCGTGGCCCGCGATCGTCGAGGAGGAGACGCTGCGACAGGTCCGCAGGGCGATCCGGACACCGCACGTGCGCGCCGACATCGGCGCGCTCGCGCGTCGGCCGCGCGGCACCTGAGCCGCGCACCCGCAGCCGGCCGGCGCCGGCTGCCGCAGGGAACTGCGACCACCGTCCGGGCGTTCTGATCAGCACGACCAGGCGTTCCGGTACCGTGACCAGCGCCGTCACCGTCGGACGGCAGCCGCGCCACCAGCGCCCCCGGGAGGACCGCAGATGACCGAGCCCAGCCCCCTGCAGCCGCCCGCGCCCAGCGCCGCGTTCGCGCTCGAGGCGCCTGCGCCCGCCACACCCGTGGCCACGCACGACGCCCCCGCGATGGCGCCCCGCGTCGACCCCGCCGCGCTGCCCGGCCTGGACGCCAAGGTCAGCGCGTACCTGAGCAGCCTCGACCAGGCGCAGGCCGGGTCCCCCGAGTTCGCCGCGAAGGCCGACGACGTGCGCCTCATGGGCGACACCGACATCCGCGCCGCGGCCGACACGTCGAACCGTCTGCTGCAGGTCCCGGTGCGCGAGCTGCGCGAGGGCGGGGTGTCCGGCACGTCGCAGGTCAGCAAGTCGCTGCTCGACCTGCGCCGCACGGTCGAGGACCTCGACCCCTCGGAGCGGACGGTCGGCCGCAAGCTGCTGGGGATCCTGCCGTTCGGCGACACCCTGACCGACTACTTCCGCCGCTACGAGAGCTCGCAGAAGCAGATCGACGCGATCGTCAAGGCGCTGTACCGGGGCCAGGACGAGCTGCGCAAGGACAACGCGGCCCTCAACCTGGAGAAGCAGAACCTGTGGGACACCATGGGCCGGCTCAACCAGTACATCTACGTCGCGAGCTCGCTGGACACCCAGCTCTCGGCCAAGATCGCGCAGCTCGAGGTCTCCGAGCCGGAGCGCGCGCGGGCGCTGCGCGAGGACGTGCTGTTCTACGTCCGGCAGAAGCACCAGGACCTGCTGACGCAGCTCGCGGTGTCGATCCAGGGCTACCTGGCGATCGACATCATCGTCAAGAACAACCTCGAGCTCATCAAGGGCGTCGACCGCGCGACGACGACCACGGTGTCGGCGCTGCGCACCGCGGTGCTCGTCGCGCAGGCGCTCAACAACCAGAAGCTCGTGCTCGACCAGATCACGGCGCTCAACTCCACGACGTCGAACATGATCGCGGCGACCTCCAAGCTGCTGCGCGAACAGTCGGTGGCCATCCAGCAGCAGGCCGCGAGCGCGACGATCGGGCTGCCGCAGCTCCAGCAGTCGTTCTCGGACATCTTCGCCGCGATGGACTCGATCGACACGTTCAAGGTGCAGGCGCTGGACTCGATGGCGCAGACCGTCGGTGTGCTGGAGACCGAGACCGCGAAGGCGAAGCAGTACCTCGACCGCGTGTCGCGCTCGGACCGCACGGACGTCGCGAGCGGGTCGCTCGACCTGGGCCTGCGCTGACGCGCGGATGCACGGACGTGAGGTGATGAGCGGGTGAGCGCGCTGGGCGACCTCGTCGCGCGCCTGCTCGGCCGCGCGCCCCGGCACGTCGTCGCGATCGAGGAGGACCCGGTCCCCACGGCCGAGCAGATCGCGACGGCCGTGCGCGACGTCGAGGCCAGCATCGAGGGGCGCGTGCCCGCGGCGGTGACCGCGCGCGTGCACCGCATCACCGGGACGGTCGAGGACATGGTGCCGCGCCTGGACCGCTTCGGGGTCGGGGACCGGCAGGCGTACACGGTGGTCGCGACGGCGACGAGCTACCTGCCGGAGGCCGTCGACGGGTACCTGCGGCTGCCGCGCGACTTCGCCGACCGCCGCGTGGTGTCGCGCGGCAAGACGTCGCTCATGGTGCTGTGCGACCAGCTCGACCTGCTCGCCGTCACGCTCGAGAAGATCTCCGACGCGGTGTACCGCGCGGATGCGCAGGCGCTGGTCGCGCACGGGCAGTTCCTCGCCGAGAAGTTCGGCCACTCGTCGCTCGACGTGCCCGGGACGGGTGCGCCGTGAGCACGCTGGGCGGGGTCCTCGACGCGCTCGTCGCCGCCGGCACCGCCGCGGGCCTGCCGTCCGCCGCCGTGCGCGACGAGGGCGAGCGGCTGGCCGCCGCGGTCGCCGAGTCGGTCACGGGCGCCGGCCCGGCGTGGCTGACGGCCGTGGGCCGCGCGGACGACCTCACGGTGTTCTTCACCGCCGCCGCGTCGGCTCGCCGGTGGCGCCACGCACCGACCGACCTGCTCGCGTCGCTCGTCGCGGCGCGCTCGCCGCACGCGGGTGCCTACGCCGACGCGCTCGCGCACGTCGCGTCGGCGGCGTGCGACCTGGGGACGCCGGACCTGCAGGTCGTCGCGGCCGCGTCGGTGACCGCCGCCGTGCAGCGCGCCGCGGCGGGTGCCGGCGCCACCCACCCCCAGGGCGTGACAGGTCGGTCCGGCCCCACCGCCCCGCACGACCCGGGGCTCGGTCGACCCCTCGGCGCGAGCGGTCCCTCCAGCCCTGTCGAGGCCGCGGGCGTCGCGCCGGTGGAGGTGGCGCCGGTGGAGGTGGCGCCGGAGAAGACGTTCGACGAGCTGCTGGCCGAGCTCGACGCGCTCGTCGGCCTGGACCGCGTCAAGCGCGAGATCCGGCAGCAGGCGGAGGTCCTGCGCATCGAGCGGCTGCGCACGGACGCGGGGCTGACGCGCCCGTCCCTGACGCGGCACCTGGTGTTCGTCGGCAACCCGGGCACCGGCAAGACGACCGTCGCGCGCCTCGTCGCCGGCCTGTACCGCGCGCTCGGGCTGCTGAGCAGCGGGCACCTGGTCGAGGTCGACCGCTCCGAGCTCGTCGCCGGCTACCTGGGGCAGACCGCGACCAAGACCACCGAGGTCGTCGCGACGGCGCTGGGCGGGGTCCTGTTCATCGACGAGGCGTACTCCCTGGCCGACGACCAGTACGGCGCGGAGGCCGTGAACACGCTGGTCAAGGACATGGAGGACCACCGCGACGAGCTCGTCGTCATCGTCGCGGGCTACCCGCTGCCGATGGCGCGGTTCCTGTCGACCAACCCGGGCCTCGAGAGCCGGTTCGCGACGACCGTCGTGTTCGACGACTACACCGACGCGCAGCTGCGCGAGATCTTCGCGCTCGCGGCCCGCAAGGCCGACTTCGAGCCGTCGGACGACACGCTCGACCTGGTCGAGCAGGTCGTCGCCGCCCAGCCGCGGCACGAGGGGTTCGGCAACGGCCGCCTCGCGCGCAACCTGCTCGACCGCGCGGTGCTGCGCCACGCGTGGCGGCTGCGCGACGTCGCGGAGCCGACCGTCGAGCAGCTGCGCACGCTGCTGCCCGCGGACCTCGCGACCGACGTCGAGGACGTCGCCACCGACCTGCCCGCGCCCGACGACCCGCGCGTGCCCGACGCGTCCGACGCGCCCGCGGCGTCCGACGACCCGCGCGTGCCGGACCACCCGGCCGTCACCGACCCGGCCCAGCCCTCCGAGGAGCCCGCGTGACCACGACCGTCGTGTCCTCGACACCGAGCCCGCCGCTCCCGCCGGGCGCCCGGCGGGCCGGCCCGGCCGAGCCCGCCCGCCCCACGAGCGGGTGGCGCTCGACACCGGGCGGTCTGCGCGTGTGGGGTGCGGTCGCGGCCGTCGTCACGGCGCTCGCGGGTCTGCTCGCGCTGGGCGGCACGACGAGCCAGGGCGCGGCCGTCACCGGTGTGCGCGACGCCGCGTCCCAGCTCGTCGGCCTGCAGGACGCGCGCAACCAGCTCGTCGCGGCCGACGCGGCGGCGACCACGGCGTTCCTCGTCGGCGGGCTCGAGCCGACGGACCTGCGCGAGGGCTACGACGCGGCCGTGGACGCCGGTGCGCACGCGCTGACGCTGCTCGCCGCGACCGGACCGGACGGCGCCGACGGTCTGGCCGACGTGTCGGCCGACCTGACCGTCTACACGGGCCTGGTCGAGCAGGCACGCGCCAACAACCGGCAGGGGTTCCCGGTCGGGTCGGCGTACCTCGAGGAGGCGTCGACCGTGCTCCGCGAGGACATCGTCCCGGCGCTCGACGCGCTCGTCGCCGCCGAGCAGGACCGCGTCGACGACGAGCTCACGTCGGTGCGGACGGCCGCTCCCGCGCTGGTGGCGGTCGCCGTGCTCGCGCTCGTCGTGCTCGTCCTGGTGCAGGTGTGGGTCGCGCGCCGCACGCGCCGCACGTTCAACGTGGGCCTGGTCGGCGCGACCGTCGCGCTGCTGGTCGTCGCGGTCGTCGGGGGCACCACCCTGGGCGGTGCCTCGGCACGCACGGCCCGCGTGCACGACGGCGCGTACGCGGCGACGGTCGCGACGTCGCAGGCGTTCGCGCTGGTCAACGACGCGCGCTCGATGGAGGCGTTCACGCTGATCCGACGCGGGTCGGGTGCGGCGTACGAGGAGGCGTTCGTCGCGAACGTCGAGCAGGCGCGCGCGTCGCTCGAGGGCGACGGCAGCCGCCTCGACGCGTCGCTCGTCGACCGCCTCGACACGTGGGTCGCGGCCCACGAGGACGTGCGCGCGCTCGACGACGAGGGCGACTGGGACGGCGCCGTCGCGCTGGTCACGAGCGACGAGCCGGCCGCTCCCCCGGCGCTGTTCGACGACCTGTCGGCGAGCCTGGCGAGCGCGGTCGGCACAGGCGGCACCGACGTCGCGGACGGGCTGCGCACGAGCAGCGCCTGGGTCGGCTGGCTGCTGGCCGCGCTGGGCGTGGGCGGTGGCGTGCTCGCCTGGACAGGGCTGCGCGCACGACGGGAGGAGTACCGGTGAGCACACGCACGACGCACCTGACGCACGGGCGGCTGCCGGGGCACCGGCCCCGGACGGGCCGCGGCACCCGGACGGCCCGTCGGCGCGGCGCACTCGTGGCGGCGGCCCTCGCCGTCGTCGTGCTGGCCGGCTGCGCGGCGCAGGCCCCGCCGGGCGGCACCGGCGTCGTCCCCGCACCGGCCGACGCGGCGCCCGCGGCCGCCGCACCCGCGGCCGCCACGTGCGACGACGCGACCACGTCCTACGCGCCGACCACGGGCACCGAGGTCACACCCGGCTCGACCATGGACAAGATCCGCGCCCGCGGGCACCTCGTCGTCGGCGTCTCGGCCGACACGCTGCGCATGGGCGCCCGCAACCCGTTCACGGGGCAGATCGAGGGCTTCGACATCGACGTCGCGCGGCAGGTCGCGCGGGCGCTCGTCGGCGACGCCGACGCGATCCGGTTCCGGGTCATCACCGCGGGCGACCGCATCGGCGTGCTGCAGGCCCACGAGGTCGACCTGGTCGCCCGCGCGTTCACCATGAACTGCGAGCGCTGGGAGGACATCGCGTTCTCCGCCGAGTACCTCACCGCGGGGCAGAAGGTGCTGGTCAGCACCGAGTCCGACGCGCGGGGCATCGAGGACCTGAGCGGGCTGCGGGTGTGCGCCCCCGACGGCACGACGACGCTCGAGCGGCTCGACCAGTACGACGTCGAGGCCGTCGGCGCCCGCACGCACTCGGCGTGCCTCGCGCTGTTCCAGCAGGGCCGCGTCGACGCGATCACCGGCGACGACACGGTGCTCGCCGGGTTCGTCGCGCAGGACCCGTACGCGCGCGTGGTCGGCGAGGCGTTCAGCGCCGAGCCCTACGGCCTGGGCGTCCCGGACGACCAGGTCGACATGGTCAGGTTCGTCAACGCGGTGCTCGACGGCATGAAGGCCGACGGCACGTGGGCGCAGCTGTACGACCGGTGGCTCGGCGAGGCGCTGGGCCCGGCGCCCGCACCGCCGGTGTCGGTGTACGGACGGTCGTGAGCGCGACCGCCATGGCTCCCGCGTCCGCCGACGTCGTCGCGCCCGCCGCCCCGGGGCGGCTGGGCGAGGCGATCGCCGCGCGCGACCTCATGGCCTACCTCGACGGGCTGGTCACCTGGCTCGACGACCGGCGCACGCGGCTCGACGCGCTCGACGCCGCCGCGCAGGCGACGGCCGACACCGAGCGGTACACGCCGGACGTCGTGCTCGCCCTGACGGTGTGGCAGTCGGTGCGCACGCGGGCCGACGAGCTGCTGGCGGTCTGGGACAGCGGGCGCGTCACCGAGGTCGAGCGCGAGCGCATGTCGCAGCTCGTGTGGGGCCGCGTCGACACCCGGGCCGGTGCGTCGCCCGTGTCGCTGCCCGAGGCGCTGACGCTGTGCGACGCGATGGTCGCGGCGCTGCGCACGCGCCTGGCGTTCGACCCCGACACGGCCGACGTCGTCGCCCGGCTGCGGGGCGTGCGCGCCTCCCTGGTCCGCGCCGAGGACCTGGCCGGCTCCGACACCGCCGCCCACGAGCGGCTCACGGCGCTGCGTGAGCGCGAGCAGCGCCTGTCCGCGCAGGCCGCGCGCGGCGGCGACGTGTCCGGTCCGCTCACCGAGCTCGAGACGCGCGCCGCGCACGCCGAGCGCGACCTCATGGTCGCGGTGTCGCAGCGCCGGTCGCTGACGCGGGCGCGCGCCGACGCGCAGGCCACCGCCGCGGCGCTCGAGGCCCGCGAGCCCGCGCTGCACGCGCTCGCCGAGCGCTGCCGCCGCGAGATCGCGCACCCGCCGCGGTTCGCGGTGCCCGACGTGTCGCGCCTGGGCGCCGTCCCCGAGGACCGCGACGGCCTCGACGCGTTCGTCGCACGGCTCGACGCGGTCCGGCGCGCCCTCGACGCCGCGCAGGACGCGTACAGCGACCCGCTGCGCGAGCGCGCCGAGCTGCGGTACCGCCTGGGCCAGGCGGCGACGCTCGCGTCGTCGAACGGCCGCGACGCGTCACCGACCGTGCGCGCGGGCCACGACGAGGCACGCGCCGCCGTCGAGACCACACCCTGCGACGTCGGCCTCGCCCGGGCCCTCGTCGAGCAGTACGAGCACCTCGCCCGGCCGCTGCCGGGCGGACCGGGAGGAGCCCGATGACCAGCGCGACCGCCTGCCGCGAGCCCGGCTGCACGGGGACCTACGAGGACGGCTGGTGCGACGTGTGCGGCTCGCCCGCGCCCGCGGGTGCCACGTCCACGTCGACGGGGACGACGACGCCCGCGACCGGCCGCACGGCCGCGTCGGCGGCCGGCGGCACGTCCACGGGCACATCCGCTGCGCGGACGCCGTCGGCGATGCTCGGCACGGGCATCGCGCCCGGTGTCCCGACGCCGGGCGCCGGCGCGGACCCCGACGCCGAGCGGTCCACCCGGACCGGGCGCACGAGCTCGACGCGCCTGCCGTCGGCAGCGCTCGGCTCGGCACGGACCGCGGCGACCGGGTCGCGTGCGACACGCCGGCTCGGCACGTCGTCGACGCGCCTGCGCCGCGCGCGCCTGGGTGCGGGCCTGACGACCGTGCCGCCGGCCCCCGTCGAGGACCCGCTGCAGGCCGTCATGGCCGATCCGCAGGTCCCGGAGCGCAAGCGGTTCTGCGCGGCGTGCGGCGAGCCGGTCGGGCGCGGGCGCGACGGCGTCCCGGCCCGGACGCAGGGCTTCTGCCCGTCGTGCGGCGCGCGGTTCGACTTCGACCCGCGCCTGGCGCCCGGCACGCTCGTGGGCGGGCAGTACGAGGTCGCCGGGTGCCTCGCGCACGGCGGCATGGGCTGGATCTACCTCGCGCGGGACCGCAACGTGTCCGGCCGGTGGGTCGTGCTCAAGGGCCTGCTGAACAGCGGCGACCCCGACGCGATCGCCGCGGCGATCTCGGAGCGCCAGTTCCTCGCGCGCGTCGAGCACCCGCTGATCGTCGAGATCTACAACTTCGTCCAGCACGAGGGCGACGGGTACACCGTCATGGAGTTCGTCGGCGGGCGCTCGCTCAAGGAGCTGCTCACCGACCGCCGCGAGGCCGCCGGCCGCGTCGACCCGCTGCCCGTCGACCAGGCCCTCGCGTTCGTCCTCGAGGTGCTGCCGGCGTTCGCGTACCTGCACGACGTCGGCCTGCTGTACTGCGACTTCAAGCCCGACAACGTCATCCAGGCCGGCGACGCGCTCAAGCTCATCGACATGGGCGGCGTGCGGCGCACCGACGACGACCACTCGGCGATCTACGGCACCGTCGGCTACCAGGCGCCCGAGGTGCCCACCGACGGCCCGTCGGTCGCGTCCGACGTCTACACGATCGGCCGGACCCTGGCGACGCTCGTCCTGGACTTCCGCGGCAACACCACGACGTACGTCGCGGCGCTGCCGCCCGTCGAGGAGACTCCCGTCTTCGCGCGGTACGACTCGTTCTACCGGCTGCTGGCCAAGGCCTGCGCGCCCGACCCGTCGGACCGGTTCGGCTCGGTCGACGAGATGCGCGCGCAGGTGCTCGGCGTGCTGCGCGAGGTCGTCGCGGCCGACCGCGGCGAGGGCGACCCGCCGCTGACGAGCGCCGCGTCCGTGCTGTTCGACCCGCCCGTGACGGACCAGGTCGAGCGTCCCCTCGCGTGGGACGAGCTGCCCGCGCTCAAGGTCGACCCCGACGACCCGGCGGCCGGCTGGCTGGCCGGCGTCAACGTGTCCGACCCCGCGCAGCGGCTCGCCGCCCTGGCCGACGCGCCGGAGGAGACCGTCGAGGTCCGCCTGCTGCGCGCGACCACCGCGATCGAGGCCGGACGCCCCGAGGTCGTCACGGCCGCGGTCGAGGCGATCCTCGCCGAGGACCCGTGGGAGTGGCGGGCCGTGTGGACGCAGGGCCTCGCGCAGCTCGCCGCGGGGGACCCGGTCGCCGCGCGCGCGTCGTTCAACGCCGTCTACGGCCAGGTCCCGGGCGAGCTCGCGCCCAAGCTCGCGCTCGCGGTGGCCTGCGAGCTGTCCGGTGAGCCGGGCATCGCCGAGCAGCTCTACGCGACGTGCGCGTACGCCGACGCCAACTACACGGCGCCCGCCGCGTTCGGCCTGGCCCGGCTGCGCATGGAGTCGTGGCACGTCGACGACGCGCTCGCGGCGCTCGACCTGGTGACGCCGACGCGCAGCTCCTACCCCGAGGCCCGGCTCATGCGCGCGCGGGTGCTCACGCGCTCGCGCAACGACCTGCCGTCGCTGGCCGCCGCGCTCGACTCGGTGCGGACGGTGTCGCTCGCGCCCGCGGACCGTGCGCGCCTGCGGGTGGACGTGCTGACGGCCGCGCTCGGCACGGTGCGCGCGGGCGGTGCCGCACCGGGGGTGACGCTCGACGGCGCACCGGCCACCGAGAACGGTGTGACCGACGCGCTCGAGTCCGCCTACCGCGAGCAGGCGGTGCTCACCGAGGACCGTGCGACGCGTGTCGCGCTCGTCGACCGCGCCAACCAGGTGCGCCGGTGGACGGCGTGGTGAGCGAGCCGCGCGCCGCCGTCGCCTGCCCCGCGTGCGGCGAGCCCGCCGGTGACGGCGCCCGGTTCTGCGAGGCGTGCGGCGCCCCGCTCACGGAGACGGGTTCCCGTGAAGGGTTGCCGTCGCCGGACGACAGCAACCCGGTACCGCAACCCGACCGGGCCGGCGGCGGGTGCCCGGCGTGCGGCGGGGACGTCGCCGGTGACGGGTACTGCACGCGGTGCGGTGCGCGCGCCCCCGTCGAGCGGGACCACCGCGAGGAGCAGCCCGCGCCGCACGTCGCGGGCGTCAGCGACGTCGGCATGCGCCGGCGCCGCAACGAGGACGCGCTCGCGCTGGGCGTCGCCGGTGACGTGACCGTGCTCGTCGTGTGCGACGGGGTGTCGTCGGCCCCCGACTCCGACGTCGCGAGCCAGGCCGCTGCGACCGCCGCGCGCGACGTGCTCGTCGCGGGTGCCGCGGACGTCGGCGCGGACGACGCCGGGGGCTGGTCGCGGCTGCTCGTCGCGGCGGGGCACCGCGCGGACGACGCCGCGCGCACGGCCGTCGACGACGCGACCGCGCGGCAGGACCCGCCGTCGTGCACGTTCGCCGCCGCCGTCGTCGGCCCCGCGCTGCTCGTCGCGGGCTGGTTGGGCGACTCGCGCGTGTACTGGCTGCCCGACACGGGCGCGCCCGAGCAGCTCACCGAGGACGACTCGATCGCCGCCGAGCTCATGGCCGGCGGCATGTCCCGCGCCGCGGCCGAGCGGTCGCCCGACGCGCACGCGATCACGCGCTGGCTGGGTGCCGACGCCGAGGAGACGACCGCCCGCACGGTCGCGACCCGCCCGAGCGGTCCGGGCTGGGTGCTCGCGTGCTCGGACGGGCTGTGGAACTACGCGTCCGCGCCCGACGTCGTCGCCGGCCTGCTGCGCGACGCCCTGGACCGCGCGGGCACGGACCCGGCGGCGCTGTCGCGCGACCTCGTCGCGTGGGCCAACGCGAGCGGCGGCCACGACAACGTGACCGTCGCGCTCGCGCGCGTCGCGGGGCCCGCACCCGCGTCGCCGGAGCCGGCGGCCGCCGCGCACGCGGACGACGCCGGCACCACCCCCACGGTCCGGCGACGCCCTGCCGGTAGCCTCCGGGAAGAGCCGGACGCACCGGCACCCTGACCTGGTCCAGCCTCCCGATCCAACCTCCCGATCCGCCCGTCCCACCCGTCCGACGCCCCACCGCACCGACCCGCCGAGGAGCCAGCGTGGCCACGTTCCGTGCCGAGGTCTTCCAGAACGAGTTCCTGCCCGACGGCGGGACCGACGTCCACGCGATCGTCACCGTCTCCGCCGAGGGCGTCGGCGGTGCGGCGACGACCGGCGGCGGCGTCGCCGAGATCGTCATGATCGACACGTCGGGCTCGATGACGGGCCCGATGCTCGCGGCCGCCAAGCACGCCGCGCAGGTCGCGGTCGACCACATTCCCGACGGCACGTGGTTCGCGATCGTCAGCGGCAGCCACGTCGCGCAGCGCGTGTTCCCCTACCCGAACGCGCCCGTCGCGATCGTGCAGATGGAGCCTGCGGCGCGCGAGGAGGCCAAGCGCGCGGTGTCGCGGCTCGGCGCGCAGGGCGGCACCGCGATGAGCACGTGGCTGCGGCTGGCCGACCAGATCTTCGCGACCCAGCCGGCCGCGACGCAGCGGCACGCGATCCTGCTGACGGACGGCAAGAACGAGTCCGAGCCGCGCTCACAGCTCACGTCGACCATCACGGCCGTCACCGGCCGGTTCCAGTGCGACGCGCGCGGGGTCGGCGAACGCTGGCAGGTCGACGAGCTGCGCGAGATCGCGACCGCGCTGCTCGGCAGCGTCGAGCTCATCGCGGACCCCGCCGACATCGCCGAGGACTTCCGGGCGCTGCTCGCGACGTCGCTGTCGCGCGGCGTCGCCGACGCGCAGCTGCGGGTGTGGACGCCGCAGGGCGGGCAGGTGCTGTTCGTCCGGCAGGTCGCCCCGACGGTCGAGGACCTCACGGCGCGCCGCACCGACGTCACGCCGCTGGTCGGCGCGTACCCGACGGGCGCGTGGGCCGACGAGTCCCGCGACTACCACGTGGCGGTGCGGCTGCCCTCCAAGCCGCTCGGTGCCGAGCAGCTCGCCGCGCGCGTGCAGGTCGCGGTCGCGGACGAGGTCGTCGCGTCGGGCCTGGTGAAGGCCGCGTGGTCGGACGACGCGTCGCTCACGGCACGCATCAGCCCGGAGGTCGCGCACTACACGGGCCAGGCGGAGCTCGCGTCCGTCATCCAGGAGGGCCTCGCGGCGAAGGCCGCGGGCGACGAGGCGACCGCGACGGTCAAGCTCGGGCGCGCGGTGCAGCTCGCCGCCGAGACGGGCAACGAGGAGGCGACGTCCAAGCTGCGGCGCGTCGTCGAGATCGAGGACGAGGAGCACGGCACGGTGCGGCTCAAGCGCGGCGCGTCCCGCCTGGACGAGATGGCCCTGGACACGGCGTCGACCAAGACCTCCCGGGTGCGGCGATGAGCGTCACCTGCCCCGACGGGCACGTCAGCACCTCGACCGACTACTGCGACGTGTGCGGCGCGCCGATCGGCTCGTCGTCGCCCGGCGCCTCGCCCGCCCCGGCGCCCGCAGCCGGCCCGTCGAGCTGCCCGCACTGCGGGTCGCCGGCGGCGTCCGGTGCGCTGTTCTGCGAGAACTGCGGCTACGACTTCACGACGGGCGCGACGCCGGTCGCACCGGCGGCGTCGGCGCTCGACCTCGGCGCGGCGGGCTCGACGGGTGCGGTCGTCACGCCGGCACCCGGCGCGGCCACCTCCGCGGCGACCGTGGACCCGTCGGCCGCGGCGTCGGCCGTGCCCACCGGGACGTCGTCCGACCCCGCGTCCGCACCGCTCGCACCTCCGGCACCGGGCGCCGACGCCTGGGTCGCCGAGCTGTGGGTCGACCCCGACTGGTACGCCGCGCAGCAGGCCGAGGACCCCATGCCGTCGGTCGGGCTGCCCGTGCTGGTGCCGCTGCGCGAGCGCAGCGTGCTGGTCGGGCGGCCGTCGGCGTCGCGCAACATCCGGCCGCAGGTCGACGCGGGCGCCGACAGCGGCGTGTCCCGCCGCCACTGCCAGCTCAACACCGACGGTCAGCGCTGGTGGGTCGAGGACCTGCAGTCGTCGAACGGCACGTTCGTCGCGCGCGTCGGCGAGGCCCTGCCGGACGTCCCGATCCCGCCCGGGCAGCGTCACGAGCTGCAGGACGGCGACCGCCTGTACCTGGGCTCGTGGACGCGGCTCGTCGTGCGCAAGGCGCTGCCGGGCGAGGCGTAGCGGCGCGGGGCGACCCGTCCCGTCGCGCACGGCGCCGGGGAGCCGTCGCCGGGCACGACGGCCCGCACCGCATCAGCCGTACGACCGGGTGCGGGCCACCCACGCGCGTCGGCAGGACGGCCGATCGGGCGACCCGGGGGCCGATGTCGGCCGTCGATGTCCCGTCCGCGGGCCGCGGGCCGCATGATGGGGGGACGTCACCGTTGCCGAGGATCGGACCGACGCCATGGCACCCGCCCGCCGCCGACTGCCCCGTCTCGCCCTGGGGAGCGCGCTCGCCGCGGCTCTCGTGCTCGCGGTCGTCCCGGCCGCGGCGACGCGCGCACGGGCCGACGCGCCGGTCGTCAGCGCCATGTGGGTGTGGGACAACTCTGTCGACCAGGCCGTCGACGCGCGTGGCACCGGGTACGCACCGGCGGACCCGGCGACGCTCGCGGCGTTCGTCCGGGAGCACGGGCTGACGACCGTGCACGTGTCGGCGCCGTGGGCGTCGGACGAGGGACCGGTCGCGGCGTGGCTCACCGAGGCGGTCGCCGCCGTGGGCGCCGAGGGCGCGACCGTCGGGGTGCTGGGCGGGGACCCGCCGTGGCTCGACCAGCCGGCGCTCGCCGTGCAGTGGATGCGGGCGGCGACGAACGGGCGCGCGGTCGACCACGTGCAGCTGAACGTCGAGCCGTGGACGCGCCCCGACTGGTCCACGGACCGCGTCGGTGCTGTCACCCGCTGGCTCGCGCTGCTCGACGCCGTGCGCGCGGAGCTGCCGGCGGGCGTCGGGCTGGGCGTCGACGTCCCGTACTGGCTGGCGTGGGAGCCGTGGGGCACGGGCACGGTCGCCGACGCCGCGATGGCCCGCGCGGACCGGGTCGAGGTCGTGGCGTTCGTCGACCACGCGCAGGGGCCGGACGGGATCCTCGCGCTGTCGGCCGACGCGGTCGCGGCCGCGGTCGCCGCGGGTCTGCCGTTCACCGTCGGCGTGGAGACGGACACCCCCGCCGTGGCCGGCGGCGCGGAGTGGACGTTCGGCGACGACGGCATCGAGGCCCTCGTCACCGAGACGACCCTGGTCCGCGACGCCCTGGCCGGGACCCCCGGCTACGAGGGTGTCGCCGTGCAGCACTACCGCACCTGGCGCACCCTCCTGACCCCCACCACCCCACCCCCCACCTCCTGACCCGCCCACCCCCGACCCCCACCTCCCGACCCACCCCACCCCCACCCATCCGCCGAACTCGGACTTCGGCGGCTTCTGGGCACCCAGAGCCCGCCGAACTCCGAGCTCGGCGGCCAGGAGTCTCGGATGGTGGGCCGATGGGCGCCCAGGCATCGAGGCGTCTCGGTGTCTTTGGCGTCTTGGACTCGTTGGCGGCTCTGCCGTCTCGGCGTCCTTGGCGTCGCGGCCCGGCGGGACGGGTCCAGCCAGACCGCCAGGTCTCGCGTCGTGAGACGGGGGCTGCGCGAGACCGGGCTGAGGTGGCTCATCGGCCGTCGTGCGCCACCTCAGCCCGGTCTCGCGGACAGCCCGTCCCACGATCCGGACGAGCGGGCTCCCGCGGCACACGTGCCGGCACCAGACGCGTGACCCGTCCGCGCGTCGGGACGTACCCGACGGCCCGGGGCGAGGGCGTCCGGACCGCTACGGTGACGACCGTGCCACCCCGACCGTCCGACGCGCAGCGCACCGCCGCCGGCCCCGCACCGGCCCGCCCGGCCACCGGACCGACCCGCCGGCGCACGCGCGCCGTGCTCGTCGCGACGGGTGTCGTCGCGGCGCTCGGCCTCGTGCCCTTCGTCGTCGTGCAGGGCGTCGGGCAGACGCGGGTGGTCGCGGACCCGGCGCGGGTGCCGGCGCGGCCCGTCGCGCTCGTCCTCGGCGCGGGCCTCACACCGTCCGGGAGGCCGTCCCCGTACCTGCAGCGGCGACTCGACGCGGCCGTGGACCTGTACGAGCGCGGCGTCGTCGGCCTCGTCGTCGTCAGCGGCGACCGCTCCGGGCCGGAGTACGACGAGCCGGGCGCGATGCGCGAGCACCTGCTGACGCGGGGCGTGCCGGTCGACGCGATCGTGCGCGACGACGCGGGTGTCGACACGCACACGAGCTGCGTGCGCGCGCACGACGTGCTCGGGGTCGACGGGGCCGTCGTCGTCACGCAGGACTACCACCTGCGCCGCGCGCTGTTCTCGTGCCGCGCGGCCGGCGTCGACGCCGTCGGGATCGGGGTGTCGTCCCAGAGCGTGCGGCCCGTGCAGGCCGCGGGCTGGCGGCTGCGCGAGGTGCCGGCCGCCGTCAAGGCCGTGCTCGACGCCGTCACGGGCTGACCGTCCGGCACGCGGGTGTCGGTGGTCCGCGCGAGGATGCGGCCATGACCCGTGTCGAACGCATCCGTCCCGAGGGCCTCGTCCGGAGCCCCGCCTTCAGCCACGTCGCGGTCGTCCCGCCCGGCGCGACCACGATCTACGTCGGCGGCCAGGACGCCGTGGACGCCGACGGCGTGCTCGTCGGCGAGGGCGACGTGGCCGCGCAGTCCGTCCGCGCGCTCGAGAACGTCCGCACGGCCCTCGCCGCGGCCGGCGCGACGCTCGCCGACGTCGTCGCGTGGACCGTGCTGTTCGTCGACGGCGCCGACCTCGCCGCGGGCTACGGCGCGATCGCCCCGCAGCTCGCGTCCGACGAGCCCGGCCTGGTCACCGCCGCGCAGGTCGCGGGCCTGGGCGTCCCGGGGGCGCTGGTCGAGATCAGCGCGGTCGCCGCGGTGCACCGCTGAACCCTCCTCCCGGCGGCACCGGGGCCCGATCGACGTCCCGAGCGCGAGGGCCGTCCGGGCCGGGAGGGGTCGTAGGGTCGGCGCATGGCACGCAGCATCGCGACGACCACGACCGTCGACCTGGCCGGGCTCCTGGAGTTCGTGCGCCCGCGTCACCGTCTGCTGCTCGTGACCACGCGCACGGACGGGCGGCCGCAGGTGTCGCCGGTGAGCGGCGGTGTCGACAACGCGGGCCGGATCGTCGTCTCGACGTACCCGGACCGCGCCAAGGTCCGCAACGTCGAGCGCGACCCGCGGGTCAGCGTGTGCGTGCTGTCGGACGAGTGGGACGGGCCGTGGGTGCAGGTCGACGGGCGCGCCGAGGTGCTGCACCTGCCCGCGGCCGAGGACGCCCTGGTCGACTACTACCGGTGCATCGCGGGCGAGCACCCCGACTGGGACGAGTACCGCGCGGCGATGCGGCTGCAGGGCAAGAGCCTCATCCGCGTCACGCCCGAGCGGTGGGGTCCGCTGGCGACCGGCGGCTTCCCGGCGGACGTCGCCGCGCGCCTCGACGCCACGGACCGACGGGTCGGTGGCTGACGGGTAGGCCTGACGGGCGAGGGCTGACGGGTCGTAGGCCGACGACCGGCCGGGCACCGTCGGCCAGCGGCCCGTCACCAGCGGCCGTCACCAGGCGTGCAGGTCCGGCGACGGGCCCGGGTACGCGGCGAACGTCGCGCGCTCCTCGTGGGTGAACGGCCGCGGGGTGTGGGTCGCACGGTCGAGCTGCACCATCCGCGAGCGCGCGCGCAGCGCGACGGCCGCACCGGGCGCGTCGCCGTCGAGGACCTCGTACGCGAAGTCCACCGACGAGCGTCCCAGCCGCGGCACCCACACCTCGACGACGACGGGCGCGGGCCGGAACCGGATCGGTGCGAGGTAGTCGATCTCGTGCTTGACGACGACGAGCAGCGACGCCGTCATCGCCCCGACCTCGTCGACTCCCATGCGGGGGAACAGCGTGAACCGGGCGTCGTCCAGGTACCGCAGGAACGAGGCGTTGTTGACGTGGCCGAACAGGTCGACGTCGGACCAGCGGACCTGCATGACGACGCGGCCGCGCCCGGGCGACGGCATCCCCGGTCCGGTCCCCGGGAGGTCGGCGGCTGCGCTGGTCTCGTCCACGCACCCACGCTACCCACACGTCGTCCGACCCCGACGACCGCGAAACCGGACCCGGGATGTCCGTCATTCGGTCACCCCCTGGCGGGCCGCCGCGCCCGGGGCCATGCTGCGCGGGTGAGCATCCCGACCGGTCGAGGCGACGCGCTCGTGCGCACCCTCCCGGTCGTCGTGGCGCAGGTCGACGCGGTCCCCGCGGTCGCCTGTCGCTGTCGCTAGCCGAGCGGCCCCGGCACCCTGACCGACCGCGTCGTCGCGGCGGTCCGCCCGCCCGTCCAGGGCGGCGCACGGGTGGTCCGCGACCCTCGGCGCCCCGCACCGGGGCCACCGGCCCCGCTCCCCTCCGCTCCCCCGACCCGAGGACCGACCCACCATGACCACGTCACCTGTCCCCGCCGGCGCGTCGCCGGCGCCCGATCCCGACGGCAACGCCGTCACCACCGATCCCACGGTCTCCGCCACGCGTCGCTACCACGTCGACGAGGACTGGCTCGCGACCGTCGTCGGGCTCGTGCTGCTCGGTCTCGTGCTGACCGGCGTCGTCGGCGCCGGGGTGATCCCCTGATGGCCGCCACCGACACGCCCGACCCGGGCACGCGTCCGGACACCGCGGGCCGGCACGACTCCGCCGTCGCGACCGCGGACGACCGTCCCACCACGCGCCCCGCCGACGACATCCCCGGTGCCCCGGAGTCGAACCCGGGCACGTGGTGGCTCGTCGCCGGGCTGCTGCTCGTCGTCGTGCTCGGTGCGCTCACGCGCGTGCTCGAGCAGAACATCCCCGTGTGGGCCGAGGGGACGGCCTTCGGGTCCGTCGCCAAGAGCGTCGAGTTCCCCGTGTACGCGATCGCGCTGGGCCTGCTCGGCAACGGCGTCCTCGTGCTGCTGGGGGTGCGCGACAAGCTCGCCGCGGCGTTCCGCACGGAGTTCTTCATCAAGACGGGCGTCGTGCTGCTGGGCGCCTCGGTCAACCTGTCGCTCATCGTCACGGCGGCCGTCCCGGCGATCGTGCAGGCGCTCGTGCTGATCTCGAGCGTCTTCCTGTTCACGTGGTGGCTGGGCGGACGGCTCGGACTGGACGACAAGCTGCGCGCGCTGCTCGGCTCCGCGGTGTCGATCTGCGGGGTCAGCGCGGCGATCTCGGCAGCCGGGGCCGTGCAGGCGAAGCGCGAGCAGCTCGCGTACGCGGCGACGCTCGTCATCGTCTTCGCGCTGCCGTCGATCTTCGTGCTGCCGTGGCTGGCCGAGACCCTGGGCCTGGCGCCCGCGGTCGCCGGTGCCTGGATCGGCGGCAACATCGACACGACCGCGGCGGTCGCCGCGGCCGGTGCGCTGGCCGGTGAGGACGTGCTCGCGCTCGCCACGATCGTCAAGACGACGCAGAACGCGCTCATCGGCGTGGTCGCGATCGCCCTCACGGCGTACTTCGCGCTGAAGGTCGAGCGCACGGGCGACGCCCCGCGGCTCGGTGTCGGCGAGATCTGGCGGCGGTTCCCGAAGTTCGTCCTCGGGTTCCTCGTGGCGTCGGTGATCGCGACCGTGTACGCCACGCAGGTCGGCTCCGACGTCGCCAAGCCGGTGATCGGGGTCGCGAACGACCTGCGGACGATCTTCTTCATCCTCGCGTTCGTCAGCATCGGGCTCGGCTTCACGGTCCGCTCGCTGCGGACCGCGGGGTGGCGTCCGGTGCTCGTGTTCGGCGGCGCGACGCTGTTCAACCTCGTCGTCGGCCTGCTGCTGGCGTCGGTGCTGTTCCGGGGCTTCACGCTCTGAGCGTCGCGGGGCGGCCCGGGCTCGTCCGGGCCGCCCCGTCCGCTGCCGCGGGTCCCCCGCGCCGCGTCCTACGCTCACCAGGAGCCCCGCCCGGGGATGCCGACGACGAGGACACGCACCGTGCCGCACCACGACCACGCCCCGACCGTCACGGTGCTGACGGGTGCCGGCATCTCGACCGCGTCGGGCGTCCCCGACTTCCGCGGGCCGCAGGGCGTGTGGACGCGCGACCCCGCCGCCGCGGACCTGCTCGACCTCGGCCCCTACGTGCGCGACCGGGACGTGCGCGAGCGCGGGTGGCGGATGTGGGCCGAGCACGCCGTGTGGGCGGCGCGTCCGACGTCGGCGCACCGCGCGCTCGCCGGGCTCGAGCGGGCCGGTGCGCTGCTCGCGGTGCTCACGCAGAACTTCGACGGGCTGCACCAGGCCGCGGGCAGCGCGCCGGACCGCGTCGTCGAGCTGCACGGCACGCTCGCGACCACGTCGTGCCTGCGGTGCGCGACGACGGTGCCGACGCGTGACGTCCTCGCGCGCCTGGCCACCGAGCCGGACCCGCCGTGCCAGGCCTGCGGGGGCGTGCTCAAGCCGGACGTCGTGTACTTCGGCGAGCAGCTCGCCGACGGCGCGCTCGCACGGGCCGTCGCGGCCGCGACGGACGCGCACACGTTCCTCGCGGTGGGCACGACGTTGACCGTCCACCCCGTGGCCGGTCTCGTGCCGCTCGCCGTCGACGCGGGTGCACGGCTCGTCGTCGTCAACGCCGAGCCCACCGCGTACGACCACCTGGCCGACGAGGTGCTCCGCGACCCGATCGACCAGGTGCTGCCGGCCCTGGTCCGCACCCTGCTCACACCCCCCTGACCCAGGTGCGGACGGCGGTCGCGACGGGCGGGTCGGGAGGGCCGTGCGCCCCGGCGACGACGACGAGCGTCGCGGGACCCGCCACGGCCGCGAGGTGCTCGGCGAGCTCCTCCGGGGTGCCGTACGGGTCCCGCGCGCCGCTGACCGCGAGCACCGGCACGGCGATGCGCGGCAGGTGCTCGATCCGCAGCCGATCGGGCCGGCCCGGTGGGTGCAGCGGGTAGGACAGCAGCAGCAGCCCTGCGACGGGCAGTCCGTCGGCGACGGCGAGCGAGCTCATCCGCCCGCCGAACGACCGGCCGCCGACGACGATCCGCTCGGTCCCGGCACCGAGCTCGGCGGCGAACGCCGTCGCCTCGTCGCGCACGCGCGCGGGCGCCGCCGCTGCCCCGCGCGGCAGGTCCGCGCGGCGCACCGGGACGCCGACCGCGGTCAGCGCCGTGTCGAGCGCGACGAGCGTCGCGTGGTCACGCGTCGCGCTCGCCCCGGGCGTCAGCAGCACGCCCGCGACGTCGACCGGTCCCGGCCCTGCCCGCAGCACCCGCACGTCCACGTCCCCATCTTCGCTCCCGGCCCGCGACCGGTGCGAGGATCGGGGCATGCCCGTGCCCGACCTGCCCGTGCTCGACGTGCCTGCCGACGTGCTCCCGGACGTGCGCCTGGTCGCCGTCGACATGGACGGCTCCCTGCTCGACGACGCCAAGCGCATCGACCCGTCGTTCTGGCCGCTGCTCGACGAGCTCGTCGCGCGCGGTGTCACGGTGTGCCCGGCGAGCGGTCGGCAGTACGCGACGCTGCGGCGCCAGCTCGGCCGCGACGACCTCGTGTACCTCGCGGAGAACGGTGCGCACGTGGTGCGCGACGGCGTCACGCTGGCCGTCGACGGGCTCGATGCGGATGTCGCGCGGGACGTCACGCGCGAGGTGCGCGCGCTGGGCGCACGGGGCGCCGACGTCGGGGTCGTGCTGTGCGGGCAGCGCAGCGCGTACGTCGAGCGCACGGACGCGGTGTTCCTCGCCCAGTGCGAGCCGTACTACGCGCTGCTGGAGCGTGTGCCGGACCTGACGGCCGTCGACGACACGGTCCTCAAGGTCGCCGTCTACGACTTCGGCCCGGCGGCCACGGGCGCGGGCCCGGCGCTCGCCGGGTTCGGCGGTGTCGCGCGCGTGCTGGTCAGCGGTGAGCACTGGGTCGACCTGATGAGCCCGACCGCCGACAAGGGGCACGCGCTGCGGGACGTGCAACGCGTGCTGGGCGTCGGTCCCGGGCAGACCGTCGCGTTCGGCGACTACTTCAACGACGTGGGGATGCTCGCGGCGGCCGACTGGTCGTTCGCGATGGACAACGCGCACCCGGACGTGCGTTCCCGCGCGCGGTTCGTCGCACCGTCGAACAACGAGAACGGTGTGGTCCGCGCGCTGCGGGCGCTGCTGCGCCTGCCCTGAGCCGCCGCGGGGCGGCCGGGCGGCCTGCCGGGTCCGTCCTCAGGACGTGCTGCCGTCGAGCAGCGGCGGCGGCGCCTCCAGGTCGATCGCCCGCAGCGCGACGGCGTGCTCGACACCCACGAGACGTCCCTGTGCGGCCGTGACGGCGGGGACGAGCTCGGCCGGCGCGGGGTGCCACGGCAGCAGCGCGAGGTACTCGCGGTGCGCCTCGAGCGAGGCGATCGAGCGCTGCACGGCCTCCTCGGTGACGACGACGCCGTGCGTCGGGTGCGGGTCGCCGGACACGAGCAGCCAGCGCACCGACCACGGCTCCAGGCCCCCGGCCAGCAGCTCCGGGAACACCCACCGGTTGCCGGCGTCCCGCACGGCGTCCGCGGCGGCGAGGCCCGCCGCACGGTGGTCGGCCTGGTTGAGGCCGACGGGCGTCTCCAGCGCCCACGAGGCGGTGAGCACCGCGTCCGGGCGGAACCGCCGGATCGCCGCGGCGATGTCCCGGCGCAGGTCCAGCCCGTACACGAGCACACCGTCGGGGTGCTCGAGGAACTCGACCTGCGTGACGCCGACCGCGTGCGACCCGGCGACCTGCTCGCGCACCCGCACCTCGGCCGCGCGTGCCGGCTCGAGGGCCTCCATCCCGGCCTCGCCGCGCGTGAGCAGCAGGTACGCGACGTCCACCCCGCGCGACGTCCACGCCGCGACGGCCGCGGACGTGCCGTACTCGAGGTCGTCGGGGTGGGCGACGACGCACAGCACGCGGGTCAGCGCGTCGTCGGGCAGGTGCGGCAGCGTGCTGGGCTCGGCCATCCGCCCACGCTAGGCCGCGCGGTCCGCCCCGGCACGCCGGGCGTGCGGTCAGCCGCGCGCGAGCGCGTCGTCGAACGCGGTGAGCAGCGGCGCGCTGAAGAGCACGAAGCGGAGGGTCGTGAGCGACGACGCCGGGTGCGTCACCAGCCACGCGCGGGCGGCGCCGACCGCGACGTCGGCGGCCTGCGCGGCGTCCCAGCCGTAGGCACCGGCGCTGACGGCGGGCAGCGCGACCGTCGCCGCTCCGAGCCCGTCGGCCACGTCGAGGCTCGAGGTGACGCACGACGCGAGCAGGGCGGGATCGGTCTGGCCGCGGTGCCGGTCGGGCCCGACGGTGTGGACGACCCAGCGCGCCGGCAGGTCGAAGCCCGGTGTCGCGACCGCCTGCCCGACGGGCAGCCCGTCGGGCAGCGTCGTGGCACGCAGCTCGCGGCACGCGGCGAGCAGCCGCGGCCCGGCGGCCGCGTGGATCGCGCCGTCGACGCCCGCGCCGCCGAGCAGCGACGAGTTCGCCGCGTTGACGACGACGTCGACGTGCTGCCGCGTGATGTCCCCGCGGACGGTCTCGATCCCCACGCGCTCATCCTCGCGCGGGTGCCCGCGGGAGGCGAGACCGCGCGGTGTCGTGGCGCGTCGGTCACCGCACCGGCAGGGCGCGCGGCACCGGCAGGTCGGGCACCGACGCGGCGAGGCCCCTCGGACGCTTACTCCGCGGGGCCTCGTACCGCCTCCCAGCCTACCGGCGGGGCCGACCCGGACGAGTGACATCGTGCGCGCGTGTCCACACATCTTGTCCACACCCCTGTGTCTGGCGGGTGGGTTCGCAGGTCGGCCTGTGGACAGCGGTGTGGACAGGCCGGTGGACGAAATCGGCCTCGCCAACCCCTTGTGACCCCCGGGACGACAGGACTACAACTGGGTGATCGGCCCCGACCGATCGCGAACGACCTGCAGGAACGCTCCCCCCGGGAGCCTCGTGCGGTGCGGGAGCGGCAGCCGGGGACGGACCGACCGGAGAACGCGCGGCACATCGACGGGGAGACCCGCCGACCTGTGGATGACGACACAGGCTCGCACAGGCACCGGGAGGTCGATCGTGGTCGTCCCGCCCGCGGCGGACCGGTTTCGCCGGACCGTCGGGTGACGGGACGGAGCCGCATCGTCAACGGCGGCGTCGGTCACCGGGGAACCGGTGACGCGCGACCCACGGTCAGGGAGGCCCCTCGGACGCTTACTCCGAGGGGCCTTCCTCATGCCGGGGCCTTCCTCATGCCCGGCTCGAAGCCCGGTCACGCCGATGCGCCCGCGCCGTCAGCCCGTCGGCGCCGACTCCACCAGGATCGTCACGGGTCCGTCGTTGACGAGCTCGACCGCCATGTCGGCACCGAACCGGCCCGTCGCCACCTCGAGCCCCCGCGCCCGCAGCGCCGCGACGACCGCGTCCACGAGCGGCTCCGCGACCGCGCCGGGAGCCGCGGCGTTCCACGTGGGCCGGCGGCCCTTGCGCACGTCCGCGTAGAGCGTGAACTGGCTGACGACGAGCACGGGCGCACCGACCTCGACGGCCGAGCGCTCGTCGCGCAGGATCCGCAGCTCGGCGATCTTGCGTGCCACCAGCTCGACCTGCGCGGGACCGTCCCCGGGCGTCACGCCGACGAGCGCCACCAGACCGGGCCGGTCGAGCTGCCCGACGACCTGCCCGTCCACGCGGACCGCGGCACGCGTCACGCGCTGCACGACCGCCCTCATCGCACGCCCTCGCCCGTCGCGCGCCAGGCTCGCGGACAGCCGGACCGGAGTCGACCGGTGCTCACGTCGGCCGTGCTCACCACCCGCCCCGCGACGGTCCCCCGCGACCGCGCGAGTACGGCGTGACGGCGGGACGCACGTCGACGAGGTAGATGATCGCCGCGGCCGCGCTGACGAGCGCGAGGAACGACGGGAAGCCCAGGGCCAGCCCGAGCGGCGGCGGGATCGAGATGAACGCGATCGCGGTGGCGCCGACGAGCACCCACGTCCAGAACGTCCTCGTGCGCTTGCCGGCGGCGGTGAACGCCCCGGCGGGCCTGCGCAGGCAGTCGACGAGCGCCCACGCGGACAGCACGAAGATCGCCGTGTAGAAGACGAGGAACAGCACGAGCTGGGCCGACCAGATGAGGCTCACGGCGACGAGCCTACGAGACCTCGCCGACGCCCGTGACCCCCCGGGTCGTGGCGCGCCGCCCGACCCCCTGCCGACGTCGGGCCCCGGGCTGGCCGGCGTGGACGTCGGGCCGGGGCGCGGTCAGGTGCCCGGCACCCGCGGTAGGACCGTCAGTCCCTCGGCGCGCGCGGCGGCCGCGAGGTGCTCGTCCCAGGCGACGACGAGCAGGTCGGGCGAGCGCAGCGCGAGCGCGGACGCGAGGTGCACGGCGTCGGCCGCCCGCAGGGGGTGGACGTCGACCAGCCGCGCGGCCTCGTCGAGCAGCGCCGGCACCGTCTCGACGAGGCGTAGGCCGAGCCGCAGCCGCTGCCACGCGGCGGTCGCGGTGCGCGCGTCGTCGTCGTCGAGCACGCCCGCCCGTCGCCCTGACGCGAGCACGGCGCGGACCTCGGCGTCCGCGAGCCGCGACGTCGCGACGAGGTCGGCACCGTCCCACACGGCCGCGACGAGGTCCGTGCCGGGCTCGGCGACGCAGAGCTTCACCAGCGCGCTGGTGTCCAGGTACGCGAGCGCCACGTCTCAGCGCCGCAGCCGTCGGACCAGCCCGGACACGGCGCGGGCGGGGCGCGCCGCCCGTTCGGGCTCGGCGGCAGGGCGCTCGGTGTCGGCGGCCGTCAGCAGACCGTCGCGCTCGAGTCGCGCCACGAGGTCCGCCGACTCGATGCCCACGAGCCGCGCGACGGGCACCCCGCGCTCGGTGACGACGACGTCCTGCCCCGAGCGCGCCGTCTCGATCCACTGCCTGAGCTCCGCGCGCAACGCGCTGACCGCGACCTCCATCCCCCGACGCTACCGGTCCTCCCCCGCCACCCGCCCCCACCACACCGCCACCGGAACACCACTCACCGACCAAGCACACCAACGGTGAGCCAGGTTCCGCCCGGCGACAGAAGGAACCGCCGACCGGAACGACACTCACCGTCGACGGGCTCAGAACGTGAGCCAGGTTCCGGTCAGCGCCAGCGCACCCACCCGCAACAGCGCACCACCGACCGGAACACCACTCACCGACCAAGCACGCCAACGGTGAGCCAGGTTCCGCCCGGCGACAGAAGGAACCGCCGACCGGAACGACACTCACCGTCGACGGGCTCGGAACGTGAGTCGGGTTCCGGTCGGCGGGGGTGGTGGCGCGGCGGGGGGGTGGCCGCGGGGGGGTGGCGCGGCAAGGGTGGCGCGGCGAGGGCGGGGGCGGCCGCGGGGGGTGGCTCCGGGGGGTGGTCGCGGTGCGGGTCAGAGCTCGGGGAGGGCGGTGCGGGCGGCGGCGGGCGTCGCGCCCGCGGCCTCCAGCAGGTCGACGACGAGCGAGCGCAGCAGCAGCACGAGCGACTGGGCCTGCCAGTCGTCCGGCACGAGGACGTGCGGGTCGAGGAGGGCGGCGCGGTCGAGCAGGCGCGCACGCGCCGGTGCGGGGTCGTGCCCCGCGCCGACGGCGAGCGCGAGGTCGTCGGTGGCGCGCGCGACCGACGCGACCACGTCCGCGAGGCCGACGAGACCGGGTGCGACGTCCGCGTCGTCGACGGCCGCGACCGACCGCCGCGCCAGGACGCGGGTGTTGCGCATCGCGCGGTCGAGCAGCACCGACTCGTCGACGAGCCGGTCGAGCTCGCCGCGGTGCCGCCGGTGCGCGGGCGCCAGCCGCACGAGCTCGGCCGCGGACCGCGCCGCGTCGCGCCACTCGTCGAGCGCCGGCTGCGACGCACGGCCCGTCAGCAGCGCGGCCTCGACGTCCTCGACGGATCCGGTCCGCAGACCGCGCCCCAGCACGTGCAGGACGCCCGCGAGCTCCTGGACCGCGGCCTGCGCGAGCGTGCGCGGGTGGCGACGCGGGTCGGTCGGGGTGAGGAGCGCGACGGCCAGCGCGACGCCGCCGCCGACGAGCGCGTCGACCCACCGGCCGAACGGCGAGCCCGTCGCCTGCGGCAGGCCGACGATCACGATCGCCTGCACACCGGCCTGCGTGGTGATCATCGGCGCACGGTCGAGGAACCGGCCGAGGAGCGCGGCGACCAGCAGGACGAGCGCGAGCTGCCACACGCCGGACCCGATGAGGTGCACGATCAGGTCACCGGCACCCACCCCGATCGCGACCCCGACGGCGAGCTCCGCGACCCGCCGCACCGACCGGTCCCGCGTGAACCCGAGCGCGATCCACGCGCTGACGGGCGCGAAGAAGGCGGCCTCGTGGCCGAGCGCGTACCGCGCGATGCCGTACGCGACGCCCGCCGCGAGCGACGCCTGCAGGATCTGCGCCCACGACGAGCGCACACGCACCCACCCGGCCCGCAGACGCGACCTGACCTGCAGGCGCGCGGTCACCCACGACGGCAGTGCGGTCGGTGCGCTCACCGTCGACCGGCCACGGCTCTCAGCCCCCGAGCATGGGGTGCTGCCCGAGCCCGCGGGTCAGGGGTCCGCGGGGCACCGGGCGGTCGGGCGTGACGCCCTCGCCGCCCACGACGACCTCCTGCCCTGCGGAGATCGCACCGCCGTCGCTGTCGACGAGCAGCACGGCGTCCTCGGGGACCGAGCGCTTGACCACAGCCAGGGCGACGGGCCCGAGCTCGTGGTGCCGTGCGACGGACGTCACGTGCCCGACCTGCCGCCCGGGCTCGGCCGCGTCGGCGCCGCCGGCCGTGGGCGCGGCCGCGCCGGGCAGCCGAACGGCGGCCCCGACCTCGGGCACGAGGTGCCCGGACCCGTCGAGGTGCAGCATGACCAGGCGCCGCGGCGGGCGGCCCAGGTTGTGCACGCGCGCGACGGTCTCCTGCCCCCGGTAGCAGCCCTTGTGCAGGTGGACGGCGGTGCGCAACCAGTCGAGCTCGTGCGCGATGGTGCGGTCGTCGACCTCGTGCGACGTGCGCGGGCGGAACGCCTCGACGCGCAGCGCCTCGGACGCCCACGTGCCGACGAGCGGCCAGCCGGCGGCCTCGCGCGCCCGCACCTCCTCGACGAGCCGGTCGCGCGGCACGAGCACGAGGCGCCAGCGGCGGTCGGCGCCGGGGTGGGCGTCGTCGTCGGGGCCGTACCGGGTGCCGCCGGGTGCGGTGCGGGGCCACGGGTCGCGCCACGTCACGGGCTCACCCGGCGCCCCCTCGGCGTCGACGGGCTCGGCGAGCGCCGCCCACGCGTCTGTGGCGTCGGCGACCTCCACGCGCAGCGTGAAGCGCATCCGGTCGAGCCAGGCCGCGAGCGCCGGCGCGGTCTCGGTGACCAGCCACGTCGTCGTCCCGTCGTCGACCACGCCCGCGGCGTGCTCGACGTGCCCGTGCGGGTCGAGCACGAGCAGCTCGGTCGACGTGCGCGGGGCGAGGGCGGCGACGTCCTGCGACGTGAGCGAGTGCAGCCAGGTGAGCCGGTCGGGGCCGGTGACGGAGACGACGCCCAGGTGCGACTGGTCGACGACCGCGCCGCCACGCGCCAGGGCCCGCTGCTCGGCGGTCGGGTCGCCGTAGTGCCACGCGACGCCCGCGTCGGGCCCGGCCGCGGCCACGGCGCCGTGCCGTGCGAGCAGGGGGCTGCGGTGCCGCGGTGCGGCGACCCCGTCGACGTCGACGGCCACGTCAGCCCTCCACCCGGCTCAGGCGCCCGGACGCGTACGACTGCAGCGGCTGCCCGAACGCGGCGAGGTCGTGGGCCCACATGAGGTCGCCCTCGACGAGGCCGTACAGCCGCTTGCCGGCGTTCACGGCCGCACCGGTCGCGGTGTGCGCGACGAGGTCGGACGCGAGGTCGATGCGGCCGTTGCCGACCGCGCCGACGTAGACCGCGACGTGACCGGACGGGTCGGCGAGCAGCAGCTCGACCGGGTGCTGCTCGGGTGCGAGGTCCTCGGGTCGCTCCGGCGGCACGCGCCAGTAGCCGGCCTCGGTGGACCACACGGGGCCGTCGGGGGCGCCCGTCACGGCCGGCGGGGCGGCGTCGGGGTCGTCCGCGACGTCGCCCGCGGCGGGGTCGCCCGCAGCGGGGTCGATCGCGGCGGGGTCGATCGCCGCGGCGTCGTCGGGCGCGACGACGAGCCGCACCGTGGTCCGGTACGCGAGGTACGGGCCGCCGTCGTGGGTGATCTCGAGCTCCTGCGTGAAGGCGCTCTCCTCCACCCCGGGGTACCCGACGACGCCCTCGCCGCGCCAGCGGCCGACCAGCCAGGCGAGCGGGTAGATCTCGGGGGCCAGGCCCTCGGGCAGCACGAACGGCACGGTGCCTCCTCGGCTCGGGCGCACGCCGACGGCTCGCCGGCGGTCACGGACGGCGGACGGCCGGAGGGCCGCCCGCGTGGGCGCAGGGCGGCGCCGAGGGCTCAGCGCTGGCCCTTGTACAGGCGGTAGGCGACGAAGCCCGCGAACCACGCGATCGTCAGCGTGGCCAGCACGAGCAGGCCGATGAAGAAGCCCTCGAGCGCAGTCATGCACCGATCCTAACGACGCGAGCGCCCAGGATCGTCCCGCGCGGTCGTCCGGGCCCGTCGTCCGGCCGTCGTCCCGAGCCGGCTCAGCCCGCCAGGACGCGCCCGGCGACGTAGACCAGCAGCCCGGAGACCGTCACGGGCAGCACGATCACCGCGAGCGACGGGATGCGCCGCCGGAGCGCGGGGAACCGGTCGAACAGCGCGTGCATCGCCGCGACGAGCACACCGACGCCCACACCGAGCACGACGCCCGCGACGAGCTGCACGGCCGGCAGCGCCCACCCGACGAGCGCACCGCCGCCGGTCGCCGCCCCCACGGTGATCAGGTAGACGAGCCACGTGCGGCCGCGCAGCGCGACGGCCGCCGACCCCAGCGCCAGCGCCACGGCCCCCGCGACGACGAGCTCCTTGCCGCCGTCGAGCCGGGCGGTCGCGACCCAGCCGGTCACGCACACGGCCAGCACGGTGCCCGCGACCGTGCCGGACACCGACTCGACGAGCTGGTGCCGCCCGTCGCGCCGCAGGAGCTCGTTGACGAAGGCCAGGACGACCGCGCCGGCGAACACGAGGGCCATGTGCTGCAGGTACGGGTCGTCGGCCGTGAACGTCACGGCCGCGACGGACCCGAGGCCGCCGAGCGCGACCACCGCACCCGCACCGGGGGCGAAGGGCAGGCCCGCGAGCGCGGGCCAGCCGACCGCCAGCACGAGCACGAGCGCCGCGCTCACGCCGGCGAGCGGCAGCACGCCGAGATAGCCGGCCACGGCGGCCACGGCGGCCAGCACGGTGGTGAGGACGGAGCGCGTCTCGACGCTCATCGCGGGCCTCGTCGGGCGCGCCGACGGCTCACGGGCCGGTCGTGTCCCCGGTGGGGCGGGCGGTCGTCGGCAAGCACGCGGGCGATTCTCGCAGACCCGCGGCGCGCCCGTGCCCGACGCCCGGACGGGTGGCGTCCGTGGGCGGTGGACGCACCCCGGCCGTACCACGCGGTAGCGTGTGGCCACTCGCAGCCAGGAGGTGACAGGTGGCGGATCTGCTGCTGCTCACGCCTGCGTCCGGGGGTTCGGCACAGGTGCTGCCCGCGTTGGGGCTCCTGTCCCACCGGGTCCGGGTGCTCCCCGTCGAACCGTCCGCCCTGGTGGACGCCCCGGACGCGGACATCGTCGTGCTCGACGCGCGCCGTGACCTCGTCACCGCGCGCACGACCTGTCGGCTGCTGCGCGCCACAGGTCTGACCGTCCCGCTCGTCCTCGTCCTCACCGAGGGCGGCCTCACGGTCGTCACCGCCGAGTGGGGTGCGGACGACATCGTGCTGGAGAACGCGACGCCGGCCGAGGTCGAGACGCGGTTCCGGCTCGTCATGGAGCACGCGGCGAGCGCGTCGTACGACGACAGCCCGCAGGAGATCTCGTCGGGCGAGCTCACGATCGACGCCGGCGGGTACACGGCACGTCTGCGGGGACGGCCGCTCGACCTGACGTACAAGGAGTTCGAGCTCCTGAAGTACCTGGTGCAGCACCCTGGCCGGGTGTTCACACGCGCCCAGCTGCTGCAGGAGGTCTGGGGCTACGACTACTACGGGGGCACCCGCACGGTCGACGTGCACGTGCGCCGCCTGCGCGCCAAGCTCGGTCCCGAGCACGAGCAGCTGATCGGGACGGTGCGCAACGTGGGCTACCGCTTCGACCCGCCCAAGGACCGTCGCCCCACGGACGACCGCAGCGACGTCCCGGAGCCCGCGGGCGCCTGACCGCGCCACGGCACACGGGCACGGCACACGGGCACGGCACACGGGCACGGCACCGCCACGGGCGTCATCACGTCGCCCGGCACCGGAGCGCCACGACGCCGGGCCACCGACGTGCCGACCGTCGCCGTACGATGGCGGCGGTGCGCCGGGAAGTCTGGTCGGCAGGTCGTCCGTCGACCCCTGCCGACCCCTGCCGAAGGACCTGAGCCGTGCCCACCACCCCTCCCGCACGTCGTCCGCTCCTCGCGTCGCTGACGCCCGGCGGCGAGCGCAACCTGCGTGACACGCTGCGCGACGAACGCACGGGCGGCGTGCTCCTGCTCGTCGGCGCCGTCGCGGCGCTGCTGTGGGCCAACCTCGGCCCCACGTCCTACCGGGCGGTGTCGGCGACGGTCGTCGGCCCGGCCGCCCTGCACCTCGACCTGAGCGTGGCGCAGTGGGCGTCCGACGGGCTGCTCGCGGTCTTCTTCTTCGTCGTGGGGCTGGAGCTCAAGCGCGAGCTCGTGGTCGGCGAGCTGCGGCACCCCGCCACGGCGGTGGTCCCGGCCGTCGCCGCCGTCGGCGGCATGGCCGTGCCCGCTGCCCTGTACCTGCTGGTGAACCTCACCCGCCCGGGCGGCGACCCCGCGGGCTGGGCGGTCCCCACCGCCACGGACATCGCGTTCGCGGTCGGGGTGCTCGCGCTCGTCGGCCGCCACCTGCCGGTCGCGCTGCGGGCGTTCCTGCTGACGCTCGCGGTGGTCGACGACCTGCTGGCGATCGTCGTCATCGCGGTGGCGTACACCGACCGCGTCGCCGTCGGCCTGCTCGCGGGGTCGCTCACGGCCGTCGCGCTGTTCGGCCTGGCGCTGGCGCGCGGCGCGCGCAGCCCGTGGCTGCTGGTGCCGCTGGCGCTGCTCGCGTGGGGTCTGCTGCACGCGTCGGGCGTGCACGCGACGATCGCGGGCGTCCTGCTGGGGTTCGCGGTGCCGGCCGTGCCCGGCTCGGCACGCGGGCCGCGGCCGACGCGGGGCGCCACCGACGTGCACGGCCCGCCGGACGACCCCGCGCTGCCGGACGGCTCGCTCGCCGAGCGCTACGAGCACCTGTGGCGCCCGGTCTCGGCCGGCGTCGCCGCACCGGTCTTCGCGCTGTTCGCCGCGGGCGTCGCCGTCGCGCCCGCGACCCTGGGCGCCGCGCTCGCCGATCCGGTCGCGCAGGGCGTCGTGCTGGGCCTGGTCGTGGGCAAGCCCGCCGGCATCGTGCTCGCGACCTGGCTGGTCGCGCGGTTCACGCGCGCCCGGCTCGCGCCCGGTCTGGGCTGGTCCGACGTGCTGGCGGTCGGCACCCTGGCGGGCATCGGGTTCACGGTGTCGCTGCTGGTCGGCACGCTCGCGTTCGGCACCGGCACGGCGCGTGACGACCACGTCGTCGTCGCCGTGCTCGTCGCTTCCGTCACCGCCGCCGTGCTCGGCTCGGCGCTCCTGGCGCGCCGCGGCCGCGTGCACGCCGCGGCCGCGGCGTCCGTACCGCCGCACGACGGGCCCGCGACGGGGTAGGTTCGCACCCGATGACCCCCGTCGACTCCGCGTCGCTCCTGATCGAGGGCCCGTGGCAGCACCGCTTCGTGACCGCGAACGGTGCGCGGTTCCACGTGGCGCTGGCGGGACCGCAGGACGCGCCGCTCGTGCTGCTGCTGCACGGCGTCCCCCAGCTCTGGTGGGCGTGGCGGCACCAGCTGCCCGTGCTCGCCGCCGCCGGGTACCGCGTCGCGGCGATGGACCTGCGCGGCACGGGCGGGTCGGACAAGCCGCCGCAGGGGTACGACGTCCCGACGCTCGCGGCCGACGCGGCGGGCGTCGTGCGCTCGCTCGGCGCGGGTTCGGCGGTCGTCGTGGGCGCAGGCACCGGGGGCGACGTGGCGTGGGCGACGGCGGCGTACCACCCGGACGTCGTGCGCGCGCTGGGTGTCCTGGGCGCGCCGCACCCGCTCGACGCGCTCTCGCTGCCCCGCCCGACGCCCGGGCCGGCCGCGTCGGCGGTGCTCGCGTTCGCGCAGCTGCCGTCGCTGCCGGAGCGCGCCATGACGCAGGGGGACCTCGTGGACCACATGCTCGCGCACTGGGGCGGTGTGCCGGGGCTGCCGGGGCGCGACGCGGTCGCCACGTACCGACGGGCCGCGCGCGTGCCGTTCGCCGCGCACAGCCAGCTCGAGCAGGTGCGGTGGCTGGTGCGCTCGACGCCCCGCCCGGACGGGCGACGGTTCCGCGCCGCGCTGCGCGCGGCGCGGCCCGTACCCGTGCTGCAGGTGCACGGTCTGCGCGACGGTCTGCGCCCTGCGTCGGGCGCCGCCCTGCAGCCGGGCACGGCACGCGTCGCGCGCCCCTACCGGTTCGAGCTGCTGCACCGTGCCGGCCACTACCCCACCGACCAGGCGCCGGAGCTCGTCGGCGAGCTCCTGGTCGACTGGCTGGCCGAGGTCGACGCCGTCAGCCCTTGAGCATCGCGGCGGCGGCCACGGGGTCGACCTCGCCGATACCTGCGGAGGGGCACATCGCGGACACCGGGCACGCACCGCACGCGGGCCGCCGCGCGAAGCACGTGCGCCGCCCGTGGAAGATCAGCCGGTGCGACGCCATGGTCCACTCGCGCCGCTCGAGGAGCGCACCGAGCTCGGCCTCGATGACGACGGGGTCGTCGCTCGTCGTGTAGCCGAGGCGGTGCGACAGGCGCTGCACGTGCGTGTCGACCGTGATGCCCGGGACGCCGAATGCGTTGCCCAGCACGACGTTGGCCGTCTTGCGTCCCACGCCCGGCAGCGTGACGAGGTCCTCGAGGCGGCCCGGTACCTCACCGCCGAACCGCTCGACCAGGGCCTGCCCGATGCCGGCCACGGACCGCGCCTTGGCGCGGAAGAAGCCGGTCGGCCGCAGCACGTCCTGGAGGTCCTCGGGGTCCGCACCGGCCATCGCCTGCGCGTCGGGCCAGCGCGAGAACAGCTCGGGCGTCGTGGCGTTGACGCGCACGTCGGTCGTCTGGGCGGACAGCACGGTGGCGATCAGCAGCTCGAAGGGGTTGCGGAAGTCGAGCTCGCAGTGCGCGTCCGGGTACCGCACAGCCAGCGCGCGGTCGACACGACGGGCGCGCCTGGTGCGGGCGAGGGGGCTCTCCTGCACGGTGGCGTCCACCGGGTGAGCGTACGACGCGGCACCGACACGCACGGTCGGGCGCAGCTGTTGCTCCTGGCGGGTGAAGAGAACGTGCGGATCGACGCGGACCGGTCAAGTCCGGACGGCGTCGGGCCGAACCACCGGAGGTGACGTCACGCGTCGACCCCCTGCACGGCCTGCGCCTCGAACGCCGCGCCCTGCGCGCCGAGCGCGAGCGGGTGAGCTGGTGGCGCCGCGCCGTGCACGCCCGCATGGACCTCGCCGTCGCCGCCGCGGCCGGACCCGGCGCGCTCGGCGAGCAGGTCGCCTTCCTGCTGCCGCTCGACGTGTGCCTCCAGGTCCCGCGGCCGGACGAGCTGCAGGACGCGCTGCCGCCCGCCGACGCGGGCCACGAGGCCGGTCTGCTGCCCGAGCTGCGGGCGCTCGACGCCCGGCTCGCGAGCTACGCCCAGGGCGTCGACCACGCCCTCGCGCGCACGACGGCGCGGCTCGTCGAGCGGCTGGCCGACGACCCGGCCGCCGCGCTGCGCGGGCGCACGGCGGCCGTCGACGGCCTGTGACGACCCCGCCGGGGCACGCACGCGCCGGCCGCTCGACGCCGGACGGCACCACGCGCGTCCGTCCCGACGCGCGCACCTGCCGCGATGGGGCAGACTGGCGTGCGAACCCCCGGCCTCACCGCCGGACTCGACGCACGCCCGCGCCCGACGCGGGACGAGGGGAAGGAACCGCCGTGGCGGAGGACATCGTGCTGACGGCGCCGCTGTTCGCGGGCATGGACGAGGACTCGTCCCGGGCACTCATCGACTCGATGAAGGTGCTCGACGTCGCGCGCGGCGACGTGCTCTTCCACGAGGGCGAGCCGGGCGACCGGCTCTACCTGGTGCGGGACGGCAAGATCAAGCTCGGCCGTCGCTCCAACGACGGACGCGAGAACCTGCTGGCGGTCCTCGGCCCGGGCGAGATGTTCGGCGAGCTCTCGCTGTTCGACCCCGGCCCCCGCACCGCCACCGCCACCGTCGTGGCGGACGCCGTGGTGCTCGAGCTCGGGCACCACGACCTCATCACGTGGCTCGCCGACAAGCCGACGGTCGCGGAGCACCTGCTGCAGGCGCTCGCACGGCGCCTGCGCCGCACCAACGAGGCACTGGCGGACCTCGTGTTCTCCGACGTGCCGGGCCGGGTCGCCAAGGCCCTCCTCGACCTCTCGACGCGGTTCGGGCAGCCCGTCGACGAGGGCATCCGCGTCGCCCACGACCTCACGCAGGAAGAGCTCGCGCAGCTCGTCGGGGCGTCACGTGAGACGGTCAACAAGGCCCTCGCCGACTTCGCGGCGCGCGGCTGGGTGCGTCGCGAGGGCCGCGCGGTGGTCCTGCTGGACGTCGACCGGCTCGAGCGCCGGGCCCGCTGACCCCCGAGCCGACCGCCCGCGTGGGCGTCAGTCGGTCTCGACGACGATCTCGACCTCGACCGGCGAGTCGAGCGGGAGCACCGCGACACCCACGGCCGACCGTGCGTGCACACCCGCGGCACCGAACACGTCGTGCAGCAGCAGGCTCGCGCCGTTGACCACCGCGGGCTGCGCGGTGAAGGCGGGATCGCTGGCCACGAAGCCGACGACCTTGACGACGCGCCGCACCCGGTCGAGCGCCGCCACCGGGTCGCCCGGTGCGTCCGCGCCGGCGTCCTCGGCGGCGAGCAGCACCCCGACGGCCGCGAGCGCGTTGAGGGCCGCCGTGCGTGCGAGCGCGGTCGCCGCGTCCACGTCGACGCCCGCGCCGACCTTGCCCGTCACCGGCAGCGCACCGTCGACGAACGGGAGCTGCCCGGACGTCCACACGTGCGGACCGCTGCGGACCGCCGGCACGTAGGCGGCGACGGGTGCGGCGGCGGCCGGCAGGGCCAGGCCCAGCTCGGCGAGACGCGCGGCCACGCGGCCGCCGGCGCCCTGCGCCATCACGCGTCCTTGGGTCGCTTGAGGTACGCCACGAGCCCCGCGTCGGGGCCCTGGATCACGGTCACCAGCTCCCAGCCGTCGGTACCCCACTGGTCGAGGATCGCCTTGGTGGCGTGGATGATGAGCGGAACGGTCGCGTACTCCCACTGGGTCGCCATGCGCACACCCTAGTGGTGGAAGCGCTCACACGGCCCCGCCGAGGGCCACGAGCGTCGGCTCGGCCGCCCCGAGCTCGGCCCGCCACGAGACGACGTCGGGGCGACGACGCAGCAGCGCCCGGCGCTCGCGCTCGGTCATGCCGCCCCAGACGCCGAAGTCCGCGCGGCTGTCGAGGGCGTCCGCGAGGCAGTCGAGCCGCACCGGGCAGCCCAGGCACACGGCCCGCGCCTCGCGCTGCGCGGCCCCCTCGACGAACAGCGCGTCGGGCGCCTGCTTGCCCTGACCGCACGCCGCCCTCGCCGTCCAGTGTCCCTCGTACCCCTGTGCCCCCAGGCCAGCCACGTCAGCCCTCCGCGTGTCGCTCCCAGCGTGTCGCCGCCGAGACGGTATCGGCACGGACGAGGTCCTGACGAGACCCCGTACGGGTCTTTTCCACCTGACGGCCGAACGCCGGCGCGTGTGCAGGTCCCGTGGAGGACCCGCGCAGCGTCCCGGACGGCCTCCGCGCCGTCGGCTCCCCCGGTACCCTGGCGGGCATGCCGACCCCTGCCCGCGCGCGCGGACGCAAGGTCAGCGCCTTCCAGGCACTGGCTCTGCTGCTCTCCTTCTGCCTCGTCGCCGGGATCGGCGGCGTCCTCGCCGCCGGCCTGGTGCTGCCCGGCGTCGCCGTCGCCAACGGCATCACGAGCATGTCCGTGACCGCGTTCGACGACCTGCCGAGCGAGCTCGAGCAGAAGCCGCTGCCGGAGAAGTCCGAGATCCTGGCGGCCGACGGCACGCTGCTGGCGACGTTCTACGTGCAGAACCGCATGGTGGTGCCGCTGTCGGAGATCGCGCCGATCATGCAGCAGGCCGTCATCGCGGTCGAGGACCGGCGCTTCTACCAGCACTCGGGCATCGACCCGGCCGGCATGCTGCGCGCCGCCGTCGCCGGGCTCGCGGACCAGACCCAGGGCGCGTCGACCCTGACGCAGCAGTACGTGAAGAACGTCTTCCTCGACGCGGCCGAGCGCGAGGAGGACCCGGCGGAGAAGGCGCGGCTCAAGGCCGAGGCGAAGGTCAACGACGGCGCCGAGGGGTACGCCCGCAAGCTGCGGGAGGCGAAGATCGCCATCACGCTCGAGAAGACGACGACGAAGGACGAGATCCTCGAGAAGTACCTCAACATCGCGGCGTTCGGCGCCTCGGTGTACGGCGTCGAGTCTGCCGCGCGGTACTACTTCACCAAGTCGGCCAAGGACCTGAACTACCTCGAGGCGGCCACGATCGCGGGCATCACGCAGTCGCCCGTCGCGTGGGACCCGGTCGGCGCCGCCGACCAGACCGACGAGGAGCGCGCCGAGCGGTACGAGAAGTCACAGGGCCGCCGCGACAAGGTCCTCAAGGACATGCACCAGGAGGGCTACATCACGGCGGAGGAGTTCGCCGCGGGGCTCGCGACTCCCGTCCAGGACACGCTGAACGTCTCCCCGCTGCGCCAGGGCTGCATGACGGCCGACGTGGCGGTGCCCGGGTCGGGGTTCTTCTGCGACTACGTCACCAAGGTCATCGCCAACGACCCCGCGTTCGGGGAGACGGCCAAGGCGCGCACCGACCGGCTGTACAAGGGTGGTCTGACGATCACGACCACGCTGCTGCCCGGCGAGCAGGCCATCGCCGACGCCGAGGTGAAGAACGGCGTACCCGTCGACGACCCGTCGGGCGTCGCGAGCGCGGTCGTCTCGGTCGAGCCGGGCACCGGCAAGATCACCGCGATGGCGCAGAACCGCACCTACTCGGCGCTGGCCGAGCAGGGCGAGCGCGAGACGTCGGTGAACTTCAACACCAGCTACCGGTACGGCGGCTCGGGCGGGTTCCCCCCCGGGTCGACGTTCAAGGTGTTCACGCTGCTGGAGTGGCTGAAGCAGGGCAAGGCGCTGCAGCAGACCGTCAACGGCTCGCGCCTGCAGTACAACACCAACGAGTTCACGGCATCGTGCGTCGGGCGCCTGGCGAGCGAGCAGTTCCGCTTCGGCAACTCCGAGGGCGGCAAGGCCATCAACCAGACCGTGATCGACGCGACCCGGAACTCGGTCAACTCCGCGTACATCGCAATGGCCTCGCAGCTCGACCTGTGCAACATCATGCAGGGGGCTGCCGACATCGGTGTGACCAAGGCCGGCAACCCCGACCGGACCGACGACTCGGGCTCACCGTTGGGTGGTGTCCCGTTCAACCCCTTCCCCGCCACCGTCCTCGGCACCGACTCGACGTCGCCGCTCCAGATGGCGAACGCGTACGCGACGTTCGCCTCCGGTGGGACCTACTGCAAGCCGATCGCGATCACGAGCGTCGTCGACTCGACCGGCGCCGAGCTGCCCGTCCCGACCGCCGACTGCCAGGAAGGAGCGATCGACCCGAGGTACGCGGCGGCGATGAACCACGCGCTGAGCAACGTGTGGACCGGCACCGCCCGCAGCGTCGGCGCACCGCCGTTCCCGTCGGCCGGCAAGACCGGCACGACGTCGAGCAACGAGCACAACTGGTTCGTCGGGTACACGCCGCTGCGCTCGACAGCCGTGTGGGTCGGCTACAGCGCCGGCATGCACTCGATGAACCGCGCGGTGATCAACGGCACGCGGTACACACGTGGACCCTACGGCTCGTCGATCGCAGCGCCGACCTGGAAGCGGGTCATGACGCAGGTGCTCGCCGGTGCCGAGAACCCCGGCTTCTCCGCAGCCGGCGACCGGGAGGTCTACGGCGAGCGCATCAGCGTCCCGTCGGTGGTCGGCCTGAGCGAGCAGCAGGCCCGCGAGCGGCTCGAGGGGGCCGGGTTCGGCGTGTCGGTGTCCGGTGAGCAGGTGCAGTCGTCGTACCCCGCGGGGACCGTCGCCGAGCAGTCGGCGACGACCGCGACGAGGGGCGCGTCGATCACGCTCAAGATCTCGAGCGGGCAGCCGCAGGTGCAGAACCCCGGCTGGCCGTTCGGCGACGGGAACAACCAGGGCGGCGGCAACCAGGGCGGCGGGAACCAGGGCGGCGGCCGCAACCCGTGACGTCTCGCGACGCGGCGCCCGGTCACGCCGGGGCCGGCGGTGCGACGCTGCGCGCCGTCGGCGGGCTCGCGCTCGCCGGTGTCGCGGCGCTCGCGTGGGCGTCGCTCGTCGAGGTGCGCTGGTACGCGCTCCGCGAGGTCACGGTGCCCGTGCTGCCCCCCGGCCAGGCGCCGCTGCGGATCCTGCACGTGTCGGACCTGCACCTGACGCCCGGTCAGCGTCGCAAGGTCGACTGGGTGCGCGACCTGGCGACGCTCGACCCGCACCTCGTCGTGGACACGGGCGACAACTGGGCGCACCCCGACGCCATGCCGGCGCTGCTGGAGGCGCTCGAGCCCCTGCTGGCCGTGCCGGGTGCCTTCGTGCTCGGCTCCAACGACTACGTCGGGCCCGGGTTCAAGAACCCCGCGCGCTACCTGCTGCCGGACGCACGCCGCACGCCGTCACGTCCGCCGGTGGCGCTGCCGTGGCGCGAGCTCGTCGCCCGGCTCACGTCGGCCGGGTGGGTCGACCTGTCGAACCGGCGCGACGCGCTCGACGTCGACGGCCGCCGGCTCTCGCTCGTCGGCACGGACGACGCGCACCTCGACCGCGACGAGATGCCCGCCGCCGGCGGGGCCGACGACGTCCGCACGTCCGACGGCCGCTCCCCCGCGGTCGACCTGCACGTCGGCGTCACGCACGCGCCGTACCGGCGGGTCCTCGACGCGATGCACGCCGACGGCGTCGACCTGACGATCGCCGGGCACACGCACGGCGGTCAGCTCGCCGTGCCGTTCTGGGGCGCCCTGACCACCAACTGCGACCTCGACCTGCGCCGCGCCAAGGGCCTGCACGGCTGGCCGGGCGCACGCCCGGACCGCGCGGGCGGCGCGGGTTCGTCGTGGCTGCACGTCTCCGCGGGCCTCGGCACGTCGCCGTACGCACCCGTGCGCTTCGCGTGCCGCCCCGAGGCGACGCTGCTGACGCTCGTCTCCCCGTGACGGGCCGGTGGGTACGAGCTCGTCGGTGACCCGCGCACGCACCGGCGGTCCTCGTCGGACCGAGGACCGCGCGGCAGGCCGCGGGATCCGCCTGTGGTCGCCGATCGTCACGATGCCGGGCGGCCAGGGCGCCGGCGCCCCAGGGCAAGGGCGTCCAGCTCACTGGACAGCTCCGCCTGGTCCAGCTCCTGCGCGTCCTCCTGCTCACCGGGACCTCGCACTCCCGCCCTGCGACGAGCGAGCCCCACGCACCCCGACGGCTGACGTCCCACGGTGACCCCCTCCTCCGTACGCAGAGCTGCGCGACGAACGGTGAGCACGCCGTACCGCAGCGGCGCGGACACGTACGGTACACACCGACAGGTCCATGTCGTGGCACACCGGATCCCAGGGTGGGTGTGCGTCAGAGGCCCGCATCCGCGAGGCGCCCTCGGGACCACCCCCACGGCGCCGGCTCGTCGTGGCTGTCGTCGTGGCGGCACGTCTCCCCTGAGGGATTTCGTCCCGGGGCGCCTCGTCCGCTATCCTTGCCAGGCTCCACGGGGTGTGGCGCAGCTTGGTAGCGCGCTTCGTTCGGGACGAAGAGGTCGTGGGTTCAAATCCCGCCACCCCGACCGTGCAGCACGGCGACAGCCCCGAACCTCCATCAGAGGTTCGGGGCTGTCGCCGTTCCGGGGCCGGGTCGTCGGCCGGTGCGTGTCCGGCTCCCGTCAGCCGCGGGGACCGAGGTAGGACACGGTGCCGTTGCTGCTCCGGATCGTGACGCGCAGGCTCGCCGACGGGTCGGTCGGCCCCTCGACGACCTGGCGGCCGTTCGACGTCGAGATGTCCAGCGCGACGGGCACGCCCGGGCCGTGCACCGTGACGTCGCCGTTGCTGCTGCTGGCGCGCACGTCGCCGCCTGCGCCGGCGACGGTCACCGACCCGTTGCTCGACCTGGCCTCGACGCCGCCGCGCACACCGTCGACCTCGACCCGGCCGTTCGACGACGTCGCGCGGACGTCCCCGCGCACGTCGCGCACGTCGACCGCACCGTTCGAGCTCTCGGCCTGCACCGAGCCCGTGACGTCGCGCAGCGTGACCCGGCCGTTCGAGGACCGCGCCTCCACGTCGCCGGTCACGCCCCCCGCCGCCACGTCGCCGTTGCTCGAGCGCAGGCTCGCCTCGGAGATCTGCCCGGAGGCCCGCACGTCGCCGTTCGACGTCCGCGCGGCGAGCTCGGTGCCGACGGGCACGTCGACCGACAGACTCCCGCTGCACGTGCCGAACCACGCCCACCACGGGCAGCGGTAGGAGACGACGAGCCGGTCGCCGACCACGTCCGCGGTGTAGCGCGGCGCGATCCAGGCGTAGCGGGCCACGCGCTCGACGTCGACGGCGGGGACGTCGCGCGCCCGGACCGTGACGTCGCCGTCGGCGCGCAGCTCGACGACGGCCGCGGCGTCGTACGTCGCCGCGGACGACTCGGTGCGGGTCGCGAACCAGCTGACGGCCGACAGGACGGTGCCGAGCAGCAGCGCGCCCCCGACGACGGCGCCGACGACGGTCAGCACGCGGCCTGCCGGCGAGCGCGCCGGTCGCGGCGGGGCGGGGACCGGGTCGGGCGCAGGTCGGGCGTCGGGCGCCGCCGCGTCGTGCGGGTGCGCCGCGTCGTGCGGGTGCGCCGCGTCGTGCGGGTGCGGTGCGTCGTGCGGGTGCGGTGCGCCGTACGGCGTGGTCACGGTCGTGCCCCGTTCGTCGGGCCGTCCTCGCGCCAGCGCAGCACCGCGAGGACACGTCGGTGGTCGTCGGCATCGGGCGGCAGGTCGAGCTTGGTGAGGATGGACGTCACGTGCTTCTCCACGGCGGGCAGGCCGACGACGAGCCGGTCGGCGATCGCCGCGTTGGACCTGCCCTCGGCCATGAGGGCGATGACGTCGCGCTCGCGCGGCGTCAGCACGTCGAGCAGGCTGCGCCGCGACCGGGCCAGGACCTGGGCGACGACCTCGGGGTCGACCACGGTGCCGCCGGCGGCGACACGGGCGAGCGCGGCGAGGAAGTCGTCGACGTCGGCGACCCGGTCCTTGAGGACGTACCCCAGGCCGTGGGCGTCGGCGGCGAACAGCTCGCGCGCGTACCGCTGCTCGACATACTGCGAGAGCACCAGGACGGGCAGCCGCGGGTGCAGCCCGCGCAGGTGCACAGCGGCACGCAGACCCTCGTCGGTGTGCGTCGGCGGCATGCGCACGTCGGTCACGAGCACGTCGGGCAGGTTCGCGGCCGGGTCGCCGAGCACCGCGACGAGCTCGTCCGCCGTGCGGTACCCCGTGACGTCGTGCCCCTCGGCCGCGAGCAGCCGGGTCAGCCCGTCGAGCAGGAGGACGGAGTCCTCGGCGATCACGATGCGCACGGCACCTCCACGGTGAGGACGGTGCCCCGACCTGCGGGGCTGACGAGGTCGAAGGAGCCGTCGAGCGCCTCGACACGCCGGCGCAGGCCGTCGAGCCCGCCGCCCGGCGCGGCCTGCGCGGACCCCGCGCCGTCGTCGGACACCTCGACGCGCAGCCGGTCCCCGTGGACGGTGGCGCGCACGGCCGCCCGCGTCGCCCCCGCGTGCTTCGCGACGTTGGTGAGCGCCTCGGCGACGACGAAGTACGCGGCCGCCTGCGCCTGCGCACCCACGTCGGGCCCCAGGCCGCCGGCGTCCACGTCGACGGGTACGGGACTGCGCGCGGCGAGCGCCGACAGCGCGGCGTCCAGGCCGCGGTCGGTGAGCACGGCCGGGTGCACACCCCGCACGAGGTCGCGCAGCTCGGCCAGGACCTCCTTGACCTCGCCGTGCGCGGCGTCCAGGGCCGCGACCGCGGCGGCGGGGTCGCGGCCGGCGGCGCGACGCGCGACGCCCAGCTCGACACCCAGCGCGACGAGCCGCTGCTGCGCACCGTCGTGCAGGTCGCGCTCGATGCGGCGGCGCTCCCCGTCCGCGGCGACGACGGCCGCGGCACGCGTCTCGCGCAGGTGCTCGGCGCGGCCCTCGGCGGCCGTCGCCCGCTGCTCCGCGGCGAGGGCGGCGCGCTCGGCCTCGGCACGCGACCGACCCCCGAGCAGCGCCCGCGCGAGCCGGACCTGGGCGAGCGTCGTGAGCTGGACGACCAGCGCCGCGGCCCAGAGCGCCACCAGGGCGAGCGGCGCCAGGAGAGCGAGGTGCGGCACCGAGGCGGTGCCCGTGGACGGCACGACGGGCACCACGAGCGCGACCGCCGCGAGCGCGAGCGCGACGCCCCCCGCGGTCCACGTCAGCAGGGCGGTGACGCACGCGTGCGCCACCGCGCCCCAGGCCCGCGCGTCGCGCACCCAGGGCCACCAGGCCCGCGGGTGGTACGCGGCACCGGGGCCGGGGCCGGGGCGCGGCACGACGACGCCGAGCTGCGCGCGCAGCCGGGCACGTTCGACCGCGCCGTAGCCGCGGGCGAGCACGAGCGTCGCGACGAGCAGCGGCACACCCACGACCAGCACCACGAGGCCCACGCCGAGGCCCACCCCGGTGACCAGGACGATCAGCACCGTCAGGCTCAGGACGGCCGCGACGACGACCTGCCCGGCCCCCGCCCACGTGGCGGCCGACACGGGTGCCAGCGCGAGCGCCCGACCGCCCGTGAGCATCGGGGCGACGTCGCGCACGTCGTCGGCGAGCGGGACGTCGCGCGGCGCCAGGCCGTGCGGGACGTCGTCGAGGGCTCGTGTCATGCCACGACCGTAGGCCGC
>Ga0160450_100154_pt1 | contig 48229 bp, 52 predicted proteins | sample HID1975K_E1MG_FD_108257 | JGI IMG/M metagenome (GOLD analysis project Ga0160450, IMG submission 108257) | Enriched soil microbial communities from UW Madison campus, WI, USA - HID1975K_E1 MG | ecosystem: Environmental > Terrestrial > Soil > Unclassified | place: USA: Madison, Wisconsin...
AACCAGTACGAGCTCATGGTCATCCTCGACCCCGAGATCGACGAGCGTCAGGTCGCCCCCAAGCTCGACGGTTTCCTCAAGGTGATCACCGGTGACGGTGGCACGATCGAGAACGTCGACATCTGGGGCAAGCGCCGTCTGGCTTACGAGATCCAGAAGAAGAACGAGGGCATCTACGCCGTCGTCAACTTCACCGCGACCAGCGAGGCCACGCAGGAGCTCGACCGTCAGCTGAAGCTCGACGAGCGCATCATGCGCACCAAGGTCCTCCGCGCCGAGGAGGCGATCGCTCTGGTCGCCGCCGAGAAGGAGCGCGCTGAGGCCAAGGCCGCCCGCAAGGCCGCGAAGGCGTAACGACCATGGCCGGCGAGACCATCATCACGGTCGTGGGCAATCTCACGGCAGACCCCGAGCTGCGCTACACGCAGAACGGGCTGCCCGTCGCGAACTTCACGATCGCTTCGACGCCGCGCAGCTTCGACCGTCAGGCCAACGAGTGGAAGGACGGCGAAGCGCTGTTCCTCCGCGCGTCGGTGTGGCGCGAGTTCGCCGAGCACGTCGCGGGCTCGCTCACCAAGGGCATGCGTGTCGTCGCGACCGGTCGCCTCAAGCAGCGTTCCTACCAGGACCGCGAGGGCAACAACCGGACCGCGATCGAGCTGGAGGTCGACGAGATCGGCCCCTCGCTGCGCTACGCCACCGCTCAGGTCACCCGCGCTGCCTCCGGCGGCGCAGGCGGCGGAGGCGGGAACTTCGGCGGCGGCCAGCAGCAGGCGCGTCCGCAGGTGCAGGACGAGCCGTGGTCCACGCCCGGCTCGGCGGCACCGGACGCGTGGAGCGCTCCCGGCACGAGCTACGGCGACGACACCCCGTTCTGATCTGATCACGAGTGTGTGATCTCGATACACCGCCGCTTCGCAGCGGCACTCGATCACCGAAAGCAATAAGGAAAAACAATGGCTGGAAAGGCAACCGGCGATCGCCGCAAGCCGCGGAAGGGCGCGAAGAACGCCGCTCCCGCGAAGGCGATCCGCGTCGGCGTCATCGACTACAAGGACGTCGCGACGCTTCGTAAGTTCATCTCGGAGCGCGGGAAGATCCGCGCCCGTCGTATCACTGGTGTTTCCGTGCAGGAGCAGCGTCTGATCGCCAAGGCGATCAAGAACGCTCGCGAGATGGCTCTCCTGCCCTACGCCGGCGCTGGCCGCTAAGGAGCACCGACATGGCAAAGCTGATTCTCACGAACGAGGTCGCCGGGCTCGGTAGCGCCGGCGACGTCATCGAGGTCAAGAACGGGTACGCCCGCAACTACCTCATCCCCCAGGGCTTCGCAGTGGCCTGGAGCCGCGGCGGCGAGAAGCAGGTGGCGTCCATTCGCGCCGCCCGCGAGTCGCGCGCGATCCACGACCACGAAGAGGCCGTGGCGCTCAAGGACGCTCTCGAGTCGAACAAGGTCACCCTGACGGTCACGGCCGGCAAGGAAGGCCGCCTGTTCGGCTCGGTCAAGACCGCCGATGTGGCCGACGCCGTCAAGGCGGCCGGTCTGGGCGAGCTCGACAAGCGCAAGATCCACATCACCGCGCCCATCAAGGCGGTCGGCGAGCACGAGGCGACCGTTCGTCTCGGCGACGAGCTGACGGCCGTGATCACGCTTCAGGTGGTCGCAGCGAAGTAATCTCGCTCGCACGAACGAATGCCGCGCACCCTTCGGGGTCCGCGGCATTCGTCGTTTCGCGAGCCTCAGCCCTGACGCGCTTCGCGCCGATACGCCAGGGGCGCGATGCCGAAGACCTGCCGGAACACGCGCGTGAAGTAGTTCGGGTCGGGAAAACCGACCTTCGCGGCGATGTCGGCGATGCTGTCCTCGGTGAGCATCAGCAGGCGCGCGCCGGCCACCATCCGCAGCTCGCGATGGAATTCCCCCATGGTCTTGCCGGTGTACTCCTTGAAGGTACGGCGAAGGGTGGACTCGCTCATATGTGCAAGCACGCACAGGCGAGCGACATCCGGCGCCGCCTTCTCATTGCGCGTGATCTCGTCCATCACCCGCTCGATGCGCGGGTCCTGCGCGCGGCCCGCGACGCGGCGCCGGCGACGTGCCGGCGGCCGCGTCCGCGCCGAGCCGGCGTGTGCCCGCGCGAGCAGCGTGCCGAGGATGATCTGCAGGTGACCACCGGCCAGGAGCGGACGCGCGGGCGAGGGCTGGGCCCAGGCGTCGACGACGGCGTCGAAGTGCGCGCGCAGCTCTCCCTCCACCTCGGCGGCGTGGACGACGGGCAGCGAGAAGGCTTCCGGCAGCAGGTCGCGACCGTCCACGGTCATCGAGGTGGCGAAGCGCACGGAGACGAAGGCGAGGTCCGGGGCCGATGACTGGCAGGCCAGCACCGCGCCTTCCGGGACGAGCACGACGGTGCCGGCCGAAACGGAGAAGACCTCGCCATCGACGGCGAACACCGCCGAGCCCGCGGTGATCATCCGCACGATCGAGTACGGCACCTCGGTCGGGGGAAACTGCCACTCGGCCGGGAAGTGGTACTCCATCGCGTGCACCACCGTGACGCGGGGTCCTGCGTTCACGACCGTTTCGCGCGGGCCCAGATCGGATTGCGCGTGGCGTCGCATGCCTGTCCTCCCCTGTGAGCGCGGCTCGGGACACGACGCTCGGCGCCCGGAAGCGTGGACATCCCACCCTGTCACGTTCGCCCACGAATAGCACGATTCGATCGACTTGTGCCGCACCTCCCGCCAGATCTCGCGGACAGCACTCGGATAGCGTTGACGACATGACATCTGACGTCTAACGTCCTGACATCAACGGTACACACCCGCACTGAAGGAGACAATCATGGCCCGACATGGATCCTGGAACGCGCGGCCAGCGCGTCGGCGAGCGGCAATCACGGCGGCCGCTCTCACCGCATCCGCTCTGCTCGTATCGTGCGGTTCTGCCGCCCCGGAGCAGAACGACTCCGGCCCGCTCAGCGGTGACGTCGTGTTCTGGCACAGCTTTACGCAGGGGCCGCGCGCGGAGTACATGGCGCGCATGGCCGACGAGTTCGAAGCGGCCAACCCGGACGTGTCCATCACGATCGAGACATTCAGCTGGGGCGAGTTCCAGACCAAGTGGACCACGGGCCTGGCGGCCGGTCAGGTCCCGGACCTGTCGACGGCACTGCCCAACCAGGTCGTCGAGATGATCAATGTCGGCGCGCTCGCACCGCTGGACGATGTCATCGACGGCGTCGGCCGGGATCGGTTCGCCGAGGCGGCGCTGCGCGAAGGCGCGAAGGACGGCGTCTCGTACTCGGCGCCGATCTACTCCCACGCCCAGGTCATGTGGTACCGGACCGACCTGCTCGAGGCGGCCGGCCTCGACGTGCCCGAGACCTGGGACGACCTCGCGGCGGCCGCGGTGGCGCTCACCGAGGGCTCGGACCAGTTCGGGCTGTCGGTGCCCATGGGGACCAACGATCTCATGGGCGCGCGGTTCCTCAACTTCTACCTGCAGTCCGCAGGCGAGTCGCTCCTCGATGACGACGGCCGGGCCAACCTCACCTCCGACGCCGCTCTCGACGGCATCCAGTACTGGGTCGACATGTACGCGCAGACATCGCCCGAGGGAAGCGTGAACTACAACGTCCTCGATCAAGCGACCCTGTTCTACCAGGGCAAGACCGCGTTCGACTTCAACTCCGGCTTCCACATCAGCGGTGTCGTGGGCACGTCGCCGCAGCTGGAGGACGCCATCGCGGCGGCCCCGCTTCCGCGCCTGAAGGCCGGCGACCCGGTGTACGGCGGAGAGACGTCGAACATCGCGACCGTCGTCTGGGAGAAGAGCCCCAATCAGCGCGCGGCGAAGGCGTTCCTCGAGTTCCTCTTCCAGGACGAGGACTACATCCAGTTCCTGCACGCGGTGCCGGGCGGAATGCTGCCCTCCCTGTCCGACATCGCGGAGAACGCGGCGTACCTCGACAACGAGACGCTCCAGCGCCACGCGGACAGTGTCCAGGTGATCACCGACGCCGTGCCGATGAGCACCGCGATCGGCATGGACGAGGGTCCGCTCGTGCAGGCGGGCATCCTGACGAGCCAGGGTGTCGTCGAGATGATGTTCCAGGACATCGTCCTCAACGGCGTGCCCGTCGCCGAAGCGGCTCAAGCCGCGGAGGACAAGCTGAACCAGCTGTTCGTCTCGGCCGGAGTCGCGTTCTGACATCCGCCCCGGGGAGTGCCGCCGAGCGGCGGCGCTCCCCGCAGACGAGGGAACCCCATGCACACCCGAACCCACAACATCACCCGGCTGCTGTTCGTGCTGCCGTCGATGCTGGTCGTCGTCTCCCTGCTGCTGTACCCCGTGCTCTCGAGCATCTACTTCAGCCTGACGAACCGGCACCTGCTGCGCAGCGACGCCGAGTTCATCGGCATCCAGAACTTCCTCGACGTGCTCGCCAGCCCCGAGTTCTGGGCGGCCTTCCAGACATCGATCCGCTGGACGGTCGTCTCGATCGCGGGGCAGCTCCTGATCGGCTTCCTCGCCGCGATCGCGCTCAACCGGATCCGGCATCTGACCGGGCTGTTCCGCACCCTGCTGATCATTCCGTGGGCGTTCCCCGCGATCGTCATCGCATTCGGCTGGCGGTGGATCCTCAACGACGTCTACGGCTTCCTGCCCAACCTGCTCACGGGTCTCGGGTTGACCGAGCGGAACGTGAGCTTCCTGTCCAACCCGGACACCGTCTTCTGGGTCGTCGTCGGGATCAACGTCTGGTTCGGCGCGCCACTGTTCATGGTCAACATCCTCGCGGCGCTCAAGACCGTGCCCAAGGAGCAGTTCGAGGCGGCGACCGTCGACGGCGCCAGCGGATGGCAGCGATTCATCTACATCACCGTTCCGCACGTGAAGAAGGTGGTCGGGCTGCTGGTCATCCTCAGATCGATCTGGGTCTTCAACAACTTCGAGCTGCTGTTCCTGCTCACCGGCGGCGGACCGGCGGGACTCACGACGACCCTTCCGATCTTCGCCTACCGCACCGGCTGGGGGCTGCAACAGCTCGGAGTCGCCTCGGCGATCACCGTGCTCCTCCTCGTCTTCCTGCTCGTGCTGGCCTCGCTGGCGTTCCGGCTGCTCAACCACTGGGACCGAAAGGACGCGTCATGAACCGCCGTCTCGTCCGCCGCCTGTCCGCGGCGCCGGCCTACGCGTTCCTCACGGTGCTGGCGATCGTCTCGGTCTTTCCGCTGCTGTGGATCGTCACCTCGAGCTTCAAGGGCTCGGGGGAACTCGCCAACGATCCGATCGGCTTCTGGCCGACGGCGTTCACGTTCGACCACTACACGCACGTGCTATTCGAGCTGGGCGTGCTGCGCAACCTCGGCAACAGCCTGGTGATCGCCCTGTCGACGACCGTGGTGACGATCTTCGTGAGCGCGACCGGCGCGTACGGCATCGTCAGATTCTTCCCGCGCGTCGGGCAGCGGCTGACCCAGGTGCTGATCAGCACCTACATGTTCCCGCCCATCCTGCTGGCGGTGCCGTACACGCTGATCATGATCTCGCTCGGCCTGATCAACACCTACGCGGGTCTCGTGCTGGCGTACCTGTCCTTCTCGATCCCGTATGCCGTCTGGATGCTCACCGCGTTCTATCAGACGGTGCCGATCGAGATCGAAGAGGCCGCCCAGGTCGACGGCGCCGGCCGGTTCCGGGTGTTCGCCACGATCGCCTCGCCCATCGTGGCCCCGGGCATCGTCGCCACGGCCATCTACACCTTCATCAACTCGTTCAACGAGTTCCTGTTCGCGCTGCTGTTCATCAACAACAGCGACAGGATGCCGATCAGCGTGGCGCTGTACTCCCTGAGCGGGTCCGAGGTGCTCGACTGGGGCGCGATGCTCGCCGCCTCGGTGGTCGTCGTGGTGCCATCCGTCTTCTTCTTCCTACTGATTCAGCGATACATCGCAGCCGGACTTTCGGAGGGGTCCGTCAAATGACCATCGACACCGCGCAGAACCTGCCCCACACCCACGCTGATCGCGAGGTCCGCTACGGCCTCGTCGGATCCGGCTACTTCGGGATGACCCTCGGCCGCGGATTCCTGCGACTGCCCGGCGCTCGGATCGTCAGCGTGTACGACCCGGAGCACGCTGCCCTGGCCGTCGACGAGTTCGAGGCCGTCGCAGCCCCCAGCCTGGAGGCCCTGTGCGCGAGCGAGGACATCGACGCGGTCATCGTCGCATCGCCGAACTGGGCGCACCGCGAAGCCGTGGTTCTCGCGGCGCGCGCCGGCAAGGACATCTTCTGCGAGAAGCCGATGGCCCTCTCGTACGAGGACTGCTCGGCCATGGTCGATGCGGCTCGCGACGCCGGGGTGCTGCTCATGTCGGGCCACGTCATGAACTTCATGAACGGCGTGCGGCTCGCCAAGCGCCTCATCGCCGAGGGAGAGCTGGGCGACGTGCTCTTCTGTCGCGCCGTGCGCAACGGATGGGAGGAGCCGCAGCCCTCGATCTCGTGGAAGAAGCGTCGGGAGCTCTCGGGCGGGCACCTCTACCACCACATCCACGAGCTGGACGTCGTGCAGTTCATCATGGGTCCCGCGACCACCGTCACGATGGCGGGCGGCAACCTCGCCCATGCCGGCGAGCAGTTCGGTGACGAGGATGACATCCTGCTCATCACCCTCGAGTTCGCCGACGGCAGGCTGGCCACGCTCGAGTACGGATCCGCCTTCCGCTGGCCCGAGCACCACCTGCTCATCCAGGGGACGCGGGGTGCGATCCTCCTGGACATGCAGCGCGCGGGCGTCACCGTGCGCTACCCCGACCGGGAAGAGCGCCATCTGCTCCACCGGACGGCCGAGGAGGACGCGCAGCGCACCCGGATCTATGCGTCGAGCTCGACCGACGGCGCCATCATGTACGGGAATCCGTCGACGACCCCGCCCCTGTGGCTGCAGGGCATCGTCGCCGAGGAGACGCGCTACTTCCACGGGCTCATGCAGGGCGAAACGCCCCTGCCCGAGTTCGCGGCACTCACCGACGGCAGCGCTGCGAGGGCGTCGATCGCGACGGCCGATGCGCTGACCCTGTCGCTCGCCGAGGACCGCAAGGTCCGGGTGGCCGAGATCACCTCGGACACCGCGCTCGCGCTCGCGCACCGGTGAGAGACCCCGCATCGATTCGGGCTTGACAAACGCGGACTTGTCCCCAACCCATCCACGGGCGTTCAACCTTCAAGCAGCACTTCAATCACAATGCCCGTCCACAGGGTGTGGAATGGCAAAACCCTGGCCCGGGGCGGAAAACTGCTTCCCGCGAGCGTGTTTCCCGGGCGTTTTCCACAGGCGTTGTACACAGGCGGCGCGGCGTTTCGCGCAGACTCTCCACAGAGTTATCCACAGGGTGGTTTGCGAGGGTCGGAACCCGTGCCTAACGTGGCGGGTGGCCTGGAGGGTGGGCCGGGGAAGTGGGGCGGGTCATGTCGATTGCGGAGATCTCGGACGACCGTCTCGGGGGACCCCGCGAGCATGAGCGCACGCCGCCGCACGACCTGCTCGCGGAGCAGAGCGCACTGGGCGGAATGCTGCTGTCGAAGGACGCTGTCGCCGACGTCATCGAGACGCTCCGCGGCGCAGACTTCTACGTCCCGAAGCACGAGCTGATCTTCGAGGCGATCCTCTCGCTCTACTCGCACGGCGAGCCCACCGATGTCGTCGCGGTCACCGACGAGCTCATCAAGACCGGCGACCTGCAGCGCGCCGGCGGCGCCGACTACCTGCACTCGCTGACCTCCATCGTGCCGACGGCCGCGAATGCCGGCTACTACGCGTCGATCGTCAGTGAGCGGGCGCTGCTGCGCCGGCTCGTCGAGGCCGGCACCCGCATCGTCCAGATGGGCTACAACGGCCAGGGCGAGGCACTCGACCTCGTCAACAACGCGCAGGCCGAGATCTACTCCGTCACCGGCGCCGAGGCGGCCGAGGATTACGTCCCGCTCGAGGTCGCCGTCGGCGCGGCGATCGAGGAGATCGAGGCGGCGCGGGGTCGCGACGGTCAGATGACCGGCATCCCGACAGGATTCGCGGGACTCGACCAGCTCACCAACGGGCTGCATGCCGGGCAGATGATCGTCGTCGCCGCGCGCCCCGCGATGGGAAAGTCGACGCTCGCTCTCGACTTCGCGCGGGCCGCCGCCATCAAGGCCAACATGCCGACGATCGTGTTCTCGCTCGAGATGGGGCGCAGCGAGATCGCCATGCGCCTGATGAGCGCCGAGGGCGCCGTACCGTTGCAGAGCATGCGCAAGGGCATGCTCGACTCGCGGGACTGGACGACGATCGCCGCGACCCGCGGACGCATCAACGACGCGCCGCTGTACATCGATGACAGCCCGAACATGACGCTCGTCGAGATCCGCGCGAAGTGCCGCAGGCTGAAGCAGCGGGTGGGCCTGAAGATGGTCATCATCGACTACCTGCAGCTGATGACGAGCGGCAAGCGCGTCGAATCGCGTCAGCAGGAGGTCTCGGAGTTCTCACGTGCGCTGAAGCTGCTCGCGAAGGAGCTGCAGGTGCCCGTCATCGCTCTGTCGCAGTTGAACCGTGGGCCCGAGCAACGCCAGGACAAGAAGCCCGCGATCAGCGACCTGCGCGAGTCGGGCTCGATCGAGCAGGATGCCGATATGGTCATCCTCCTGCACCGCGAGGCCGCCTACGACAAGGAGAGCCCGCGTGCCGGCGAGGCCGACCTGATCGTCGCCAAGCACCGTAACGGCCCGACTGACACGATCACCGTGGCGTTCCAGGGCCACTTCTCGCGCTTCACCGACATGGCCGTCGGGATGGACTGATTGTTGTAGGTTCCACTCAGAGTTTCCGTTGCGCAGATGAAGGCGATACCTCTGACCGACTCCGCGATGGCGACAGAGCCGCGTCTTGTCGGCGCAGCGGAAGCGCTGGCGCGAACGCTTGGGAGTGACCCGAACCACGCTGTCGCGCGTGTTCAGGTTGAACAAGCGGTACCGGTAAGCCGTTGAAGCGGGTCGTAAGACAACGTCTGAAGAGCACCTAGGCGACCGGCGACCCGTCGCCGAGGCCCTCCTCGATGATCCGGGCCGACGCCGCGGCGCCGTCAGCGGCGACGTACTCGGCGCGGACCCGCTCCGCCGCGGTGCGATAGGCGGGGTCCTCGAGCAGCCGGCGCACGGCGTCGGCGAGCCGCGGGGTGCCCGCGTCCCGCTTGCGCAGCGCGATCGCGTTGCCCTGACGGACGCACTGCGCGATGTTCCAGGTCTGCTCCAGCTGCATCCCCATGCCGACGAACGGGATGCCGGTCGCGCACGCGGTCTGCACTGTGCCCTGCCCCCCGTGCAGCACGGCGGCGTCGACCAGCCGGCCCAGCCGGTGTGCCGGCAGCAGCCCGAAGACGTGCACGTTCGTGGGAACGTCGTCACCCGGCTGGAGGTAGTGCGCAATGGGCGCGATCACGTTGACCGGAAGCGTCGCCAGCGAGCGTGAGGCCGCGAGCGCGACCTCTCGACTCCCAGACGATCCGAGACCGAGGTAGACGAGAGGTTCGGGCCCTGCGGCCAGCTGCTCGACGAGCGGCGGAACGGGCGCGTCGATGTGCGCGAAGATCGGGCCGACCACCCGATAGCCGGACGGGAGCTTGTAGCCCTCGACCTCGGACGGCATCACCGTGAGCAGGGTGACGTCGCCCTCGAACAGGTCAGGCAGGGTGCGCACCCGCGGCACTCCGAGCTCGCGCGCCGCCGATCGGAGTGCGCGCGGGGCGAGCGGCATCCGGTTGTACGCGACGCGCATCAAGGCGCTCGCGGTGCGGTCGGCGAGGCGTGCGACGCGCCCGTCACCGCCTATGAGACCGAGGCGAGGCGTCTGCGCCACCTGCGGCCGGGTGAGTCCGAACGGCACCGGGAAGTACAGCGGGACATGCTCCGCGCGCGCCGACAGCAGCGAGGTTACGTTGCTGCCGATCACGACGGCCGCCGCGCGCACGCGACGGATCAACTGTCGCTCGCACTCCACGCGCGCGCCCACGAACTCGCGGGTGAACGGGTTTCGAAACCCCCGTAGCTGATCGAGCGCGAGGAGCTGGTCTCGCTGCGCCGCGGTGAGCACGGGCGCGCCCTGCACGCACTCGAAGCCGGCATCCTCTATCAGGTGCACGAAGTCGTGCTCGTAGGCGAGAAAGACCGCCCGATGCGCTGGACCGAGCGCGCGCGCGACCTCGATGGCCCGGCTGGTCTCGGCCAGGTTGAACGTCACGGGGCAGAACAGCACCGTCGCCATGGGTCACCTCAGCACCGAGGATGCCACACGCGCCGTGTGTCCTCGGCACACCGGCCGTGGGCCGAGGAGCAGTTCGGCAGCGAACTGCGCGAGAAGGATCTGCAACGCGCCTGAGCGCGGACCCTCCGCTCAGGCGAGCACACCGTAGAAGATGACAACGTTCATGGCGAGGTTGAACGCCGCGTGCGCGACGATCGCGCCGAGGACCGAGCCGGTGAGCACGCGGAAGGCGTAGAAGACGAGTGAGCTGACGAACATCGCCACGACCCACAGCAGCGCCGGCAGGGGCAGGAACGCCCAGGCGCCGGCGACGTGCACGATGCCGAAGTGGGCGAGGTGGGTGACGGCGAACGCGCCGGCATCCACCAGTGCCGCGCCACGGTCTCCGAGCTGTGACGCGAGGCTCTCGTGCGCAATGCCGCGATAGAGGAGTTCCTCGCCGATCGGACTGAAGAGCATTCCGATCACGGCGTAGACGACGAAGAAGGTGAGCCGGTCGGCGTCGGAAGGCGAGTCGGGCATCTGGGAGTACGTGCGGGCGATGTAGGCGAAGGGGTTCTGGACGGTCCGACCCCAGAGCGCCGTCGTAGCCGCGAAGACCGCGAGCAGCATCGTCGCGCCGACGATGGCGCCGGGAAGCAACCAGCGCCCTCGCGACGGACGGACGATGCCGATCTTCCGGCGACCCGCGTGGGTGAGCACGACCCACGGCAGCACGGCCACGGCGACGAAGACGATGCTGACGAGCTGATAGCTCCCGGTCACGTTCGCGTGCAGCACGAGAGCCACTCGGACGAGACCGAACCCGACGAGAAGCAGGATGCCGGTGCGAACGTCGAAGCCGAGGAAGCGACGGAACGGCGCGCGGATCAGGGGGAGCAACCGACGCTTACGAAGACGCGGACGGTGCGCTCGGCCATGTCCAGGCGGACCGCAGGATGAAGGCGAGGATCAGCAACTCGACGCCGATGGTGAGGGCGTAGTAGAAGGCCCAGCCCGGAGACGACCCCACGAAGTTGAACACCACGGCGGGGATGTACAGCGATGCGAAGACGAGGTTCGTGGCGCGGTTCGCCCGGGCGTGCAGCGTCATGGAGAGCATCACCATCAGGGCCGGGATCGCGATGATCGCGAAGAAGACGGACATCAATGTCGCGCTGATGTCGAACTCGAAGATGACGCCGCCCCGGATGTCGTCGATCTCGCCGGGCTGGTAGAGGTGGAAGTAGTCGATGTAGATGACGAGGAACATGAGGCTGGTCCAAGCCGCCGCGAGCTTGGCCTGCACGGGGATCGGACGGGTGTCGAGCAGCGTCGCTGGTGTGGTTCGGATGGTCATGGGCTTCTTCCTTCGCAGTGGAGCGGTCGGTCCGCCGGAGCGGCGTAGATCAGGACGTGCCTGCGCGCGGGGCGGTCACGACCGGACGAGGCGCACGCCGGTCGCGAGCAGCCAGACGAGCCAGGCGGCAAACCCGAGGAGCCCGACGAATATCAGCCCCGACCCATCGGCGATCGCGAAGCAGCCGACCCCCGCAACGAGCAGCAGGCTTCCGCCCACCAGGCCCAGCAGACGCTGCCACGCCGGAGTCAGCCCGCTCGCGTGCGTGGCGAGGGTGACGCCGATGCAGGTGGTGCCGATCATCGGCAGCGCGAGACCGAACGCCGCCGCGTGAATCTGCCAGATGAGTTCGAAAACGGGCGTCGGCTCGTCCATTCCGTGGGCGGACAGCGCGAGCCCGATCTGGGTGGCGTTGAAGAGAACGAAGATCGCCGACAGCGCCGCACCAGCGGCAACGGCGAGGCGAGACCAGTCGGCGCCCGCTCCGCCGCGCCGCTCCACGATGCCGTGCAGGCCCGTCACGAACACGAGCAGCAGCGGCAGGTAGAGAGCCACCAGACCGGAGATGATCGCGATCGTGCCGCTGCCGGCCGCGTAGTAGGCAAGCACGTCCTCGATCGGAGTGCTGTAGCCCGGCGCCCTCGATACCGCAAACAACACGTTCTCCATCACCCACAACACCCCGAACGCGATCGCCGCGGCACCGACGAGCCGGCCTCGGGTTGGCCCACTGCGGCCCGGCACGGGAGTCGTGTTCTGCGCTGATCTCATCTCTTACTCCTTACGTTGCGGTCGGATGCTGCCGGAGCGGCGTGGCTCTGAACGTGCGGACGCACGGGTGGGCGTTCCCACCGGGGAGGTCGTCAGACGGTGACGACGACCTTCCCTCGGGTGTGGCCGGTCGCGACGTGGCGGAGGGCGTCGGCGGCGTCATCGAGGGCGTAGGTGCGGTCGATGACGGCCCTGATCTGCCCACTCGCAAGCAGGTCCGCCAGAGTGAGCAGGTCCTGACGCTTTGCGATCGAGGTGAACGGCCTCAGCCGCTGACGGGTGAACCCCGACAGCACGCGCGCCTTGACGATCCGACGGATGGGGCCGAGCCACCGGCCACCCCGTCCACTGTTGGGGATCAGGATGCCGGTGGGGGCCAGGGCTCGGCGGACGGCTGTCAGAGGCTGCGCTTCCGCGCTGTCGAGGATCACGTCGTAGCGCTTCTCGGCGCGCGCGAAATCGGTCCTCGTGTAGTCGACGACGTGGTCGGCACCGAGCGAGCGGACCAGGTCGACGTTGCGGGTGCTGCACACGCCCGTCACCTCGGCGCCGAACGCCTTGGCGATCTGGACGGCGAAGGAACCCACGCCTCCCGACGCGCCCGTGACCAGCACCCGGTGGCCCGGCCTGACGTTCGCGATGTCGCGCAACGCCTGCAACGCCGTCATGGCTGACGTGGGCACCGCTGCCGCGTCGACGACCGGCATGCCGGCAGGCACGGGAACGAGGTTGCCCGCCGGAACGCAGGCGTACTCCGCCAGCGCTCCGGCGGTGCTCCACCCGAACACCTCCTGGCCGGGGCGGAGCGCGGTGACATCCTGCCCGACCGCTGCCACCACGCCGGCGAGATCCATGCCGGGGACCGCGTGGCGTGGCCGGCGGAGCCCGAATGCCAGGCGCACGATATACGGCTCCCCGGTCATGAGGAAATAGTCGCCGGGATGCACCGAGGCCGCACCCACCTGGACGAGCACATCGCCTCGCCGGGGCACCGGCATCCCGATCTCGCGCGGCTCGAGCACAGCGGGCGGACCGTAGCGGTGCTGCACGACGGCCCGCATCGTCGCCGGCTCGTCCCGGCTCGCCTCCGGCATCCGGCGCGCGTCGCCCCTCGGTCGCTGTTCGATTCCCACCGAGAAGCCTCCTTCCGTTCGAGTCGCGATCTCCACAGCTTCGTACGCTGTACGTCGTACGCTGTACTATTCACGTACGCTGTACGATTGTCAAGCTGTTCGAACGCGTGAGGAGATCCGTGTCTGCGAAGGAACCACGCCAGGTCGCGTCAGACGCGGGGCTGAGCAAGCGGCGGGTGGTGGTCGAGGCGGTGCGGCTCGCCGACCGCGAGGGAGTCGACGGACTGAGCATGCGCCGGCTCGCGGGCGTGCTGGGCGCGGGCGCGATGTCGCTGTACCACTACGTGGCGAACAAGGACGAGCTGCTGGACGGCATGATCGACGTCGTGTTCGAGGAGATCGAACTCCCGCCCGAAGAACCCGACTGGCAGTCGGCGATGCGGCGGCGGTCGCACTCCGCTCGACAGGTCCTCGCACGGCACCCGTGGGCGATCGGCCTGATGGAGTCGCGGACGACGCCCGGGCCCGCGAACCTCCGCCACCGCGAAGCGGTCACCGCCTGCCTACGGAAGGCCGGCTTCTCGGTCCCGATGGCGACGCACGCCAACTGGCTGCTGGACAGCTATGTCTACGGCCACGCCCTGCAAGAGGCCAGCCTGCCGTTCGGCACCGCCGACGAGCTCGCGGAGATGGCCGAGGGCGTCTTCCTGCCCCAGCTCCCCGCCGACGAGTTCCCCTACCTCAACGAATCCGCCGCAGGGCTCGTCGCTGCCGGGTACGACCCTGGCCAGGAGTTCGCCTTCGGCCTCGACCTCGTCCTCACCGCGCTCGAGCCGCTCAGGACCTCCGCATAGCGACGCTGGAGGGTCCGTCCGCGCACGCGGCGGTTGCACACTCGCCATGGCCGCCCGGCATCCGAACCGGCTAGGGTGCGATCGGAGCGCATCGAGGGAGAGCGACGAGATGAGACCACTTCGATACTCGATCAACGTCACGCTCGACGGCTGCGTCCATCACGAGGCAGGACTCCCCCCGGACGAGGAGTCGATGGGTTACTGGGCCGCGGAGATGGAGCGCGCCGATGCTCTGCTCTTCGGCCGGGTGACCTACGAGATGATGGAGTCGGCGTGGCGGAAGCCCGCCACCGGCACGTGGCCCGACTGGATGAGCGAGTGGGAGCTCCCGTTCGCCGAGGCCATCGACCGGACGAAGAAGTACGTCGTCTCGAGCACGATCAGCGGTGTCGACTGGAACGCCGAGCTGGTGCGAGGCGATGTGGGACATGCGGTTCGGCGGCTCAAGCAGGAGCCGGGCGAGGGCCTGTGGGTGGGCGGCGTCACGCTCCCGCTGGCGCTGGCAGACCGCGGACTAATCGACGAGTACGAGTTCGTGGTGCAGCCGGTCCTTGCCGGCCGCGGGCCGACGTTGCTCGCCGGTCTGCGCGAGCGCGTTCAGCTCGAGCTCGTGGACCGGCAGGAGTTCCGGTCGGGGGCGGTCGCCCTGCGATACCGACCCTCCGGAGGTGCCGAGTCCTGAGTGCGAGAGCGCCAGTCCCGCGAGCGGCGCGGACTGCTCAGCCGGAAGTCGCCACCACGAGCGTCGCGGCCGCCAGGGTCACGCACGCCGGGGTCATGGTCCAGCGCTCGGCACGGCTGCGCGACGCGAGGTTCATGACGATGCCCACCGCGAAGTAGGCGAACAGCACCCACGTGGCGACCACGACGAAACCGCTCTCGCGGCCCGGCAGAACTCCGGTCCGCGCGAGCAGCAGGGCCGCGAACCCTCCGTACAGCACCACCGACACGGCGCTGCCGATCCGCAGCCGGGTCGGCAGCACGCGGTGACCGCCGCCCCACACGAATCGTCCGTACGGGAGGCCGCACGCGACGAGGACCTGCAGGAGCGACAGCCCAGCGAGCAGAGTCAGAGCGACAGCGAGGGCGAGTGGGGTCATGACCGCGCTGCCTCGAGATCGTCGAGCCACGCGCGCGCGAGCGCATGAGAACGGATGCCGTAGTCCAGCGTCGCTCGCTGGAACCGATAGATGTCCTCGAGACCCGCGACGACGTCGCGTGCGTCGAGCTCGTCGGCGAGCGTGGCGAGGTCGGCGGCGTCTTCCGACAGCCGTGCGCGGATCGCCTGCACGACCTGGCGGCGCTCCCGATCGTGGGGCAGCAGGCCGAGCAGGTAAACCCGCGCGAGCATCGTGGTCTCCAGGTCGGAGCCGGTGAGCGGGCCGAGCATCCAGCCGCGCCAGGCCTCCTGCCCCGCGGGAGTGATTGAGTACAGCTTCTTCCCGCGGCGGGACTCCACGGCATCCTCCACCTCCGCCCACCCCTGCGCCACGAGCTGCTCGAGGGCACGCGAAATGCTGCCGAAGCTGGCGCGATAGAAGAGCGAGATGCCTGCTGTGAACCGCTTGTGGACGTCGTAGAGCGAGAGGGGACCGGCCAGAAGCAGGCCCAGGATGACGAACTGCATGGGGTTAACATACCCCTGAGATATATCTCAGGGACATACTGCGGAGATCACTGATGAGTTGAAGGAGTGATCGCGAGGACGCAGACTTGCCCCATGAGCATCGAAGCCCCGCGCGCGACAGTGGCCGCCCTCGCGCTCATCCTCGTCGCGGGCTTCGCTGGATGCACCGCACCGACCGCACCCGTCACGGCGCCGCCCGCGCCCGTCGCCGCTTCACCGACCGCCGCCGCTCAAGAACTGTCGCGGGGTGAGAAGATCGCCCGCCCCATTGCGGGGGCCCTCCCCGCTCCCGGCCTGCCCGCCGACCGCCTCTACCCGAAGTGCGACACCGTCGCCTACGTCAACGCCGGGACCGCAGGGGACGGCGCCGCCCGGACGGTCACGATCGTCAGCGCCCCCGTCGACACCGGGGTGGCGACCGGGGCGACCGGCAGCATCCAATCGGATGCCGCCGGTGTGCCGGCGGTCTACACGGTCGCGGACGGCGACGTGCTCAACCAGATCGCCGCGCGGCTGTGCTTCGGCGCGTCGGGCATCAGCATGCTGAACGAGCTCGACGCCGCGTCCACGATCCATGCGGGCGAGCGGCTGTACCTGTACGCGGACGAGTCGCTGCCGTTCGTGCAGCGCGACCCGTATCCCGCGCCATGACGCGACGCGACGTAACCTGAACTCATGCACCGGATCTACACCATCAGCGTCGCTTCGGTCTATCCGCTCTATGTGGCCAAGCTCGAGAAGAAGGGCCGTACCCAGGCCGAGTTGGACGAGGTGATCGGCTGGCTGACCGGGTTCGACGAGGCGACGCTGCGTCGGCATCTCGTCGAGGGCACCACGTTCGCGGACTTCTTCGCGGCGGCGCACCTCCACCCGAACGTCTCGCTCATCACCGGTGTCATCTGCGGGGTGCGCGTCGAGGAGATCGAAGACCCGCTGATGCAGAAGATCCGCTACCTCGACAAGCTCGTCGACGAACTCGCTCGAGGCAAGAAGATGGAGAAGGTGCTCCGCACCGCCGCCTGACCATGACATTCGCCAACGCGGGCACTCTGGGTGCCGCCCCGGGCAAGCGCGACGAACTCGTCGCGCTGCTGACGCGACGCAACGATGCCCTGTCACGGGTCGGATGCCTCGCCTACGAGGTCGGCGTCAACGATGACGCGCCCGACACGGTTTACGTCGTCGAACTGTGGGAGAGCGCCGCGGCACATCGCGCCTCACTCGAGCTGGCGGAAGTCCGGGACGTAATCTCCGCTGCGCGCCCGCTGCTGTCGGGCGAGTTCGGGGGCTTCCGGTTCGACGTCGTCGGCTCACCCCTCCACGATTGAGGCGCGACGTATCCGCCGGCGCGGAGGACGGACCGCGTCGCTCGGGCTCGGATCGACGTCGGTGACCGCGCGAGCGCCGCGACGATTACCGGCCCCCGGGGTCCGCACGGCATGCTGGAGCGGTGCGCAGCCTGAGCGAGTGGGGAGAGCGCTACCAGGTCGCCCTCTACCTCGTCGCGATCGCGGCCGGCGCGGCCGCGGGACTCAGCGCTCCCGCGCTCGCTCCCGCACTCGAGCTCGCGATCACGCCGGTGCTCGCCGCGCTGCTGTATGTGACGTTCCTCGGTGTTCCATTCCGGGCCCTCGGCCGGGCGGTGCGCGACCTGCGCTTCCTCGGCACCGTGCTCGTGCTGAACTTCGCGGTCCTGCCGCTCATTGTCTTCGTGCTCAGCCGGTTCGTCGCCGACGACCGGGCGCTGCTCGTGGGCGCCCTGCTCGTGCTGCTCACGCCGTGCGTCGATTACGTCATCGTCTTCACGGGCCTCGCCGGCGGGGCGCGCGAGCGCCTTCTGGCGGCGACGCCGCTGATCATGCTCGTGCAGCTCCTGCTCCTGCCCGGCTACCTCGCCGTCATGCCCGGCGCCGACGTCGTGAGCGACATCGACCCGCAGCCGTTCGTCGCGGCGTTCCTGCTGCTGATCGCACTCCCCCTCGTCCTCGCCGCGCTCACACAGCTTCTCGCGCGTCGTTCGCGCGCGATCCGGGCGATCGGGCACGGGATGCCGGCGGCCATGGTCCCGCTCATGATGCTGACGCTCGCGATCGTCGTGGCTTCCCAAGTGGCCGCGGTCGGCGGTCAGCTCGAGCGGCTGCTGCCGGTCGTGCCGCTGTTCGTCGCGTTCGCCGTGATCGCTGCGCTCCTCGGCGCGCTCGCCGGACGGGTCGCGCGCCTGGACGTGCCCGGCCGCCGCGCCGTCGTCTTCAGCGCGGCGACGCGAAACTCGCTCGTGGTGCTTCCCCTCGCCCTCGCCCTCCCGGCATCCTTCGCCCTGACCCCGCTGGTCGTGGTGACGCAGACGCTCGTCGAGCTGGTCGCGATGGTCGTCCTGGTCGCCGTCGTGCCGCGCACGGTCCGCGCGCCCCGCTGACGGCACTGCGGATCGCGTTCAGCCGATCGCCGCCGCGTGCCCGGCGAGGCGATCGAACAGCGCGTCGAGGTGCTCGTCCACCTGCTGCAGCCCGGGACGTGCGTCGTAGTACTCGATGATGCGGCGCGCGCCCTCGTCGAAGGTGACGGTCGTGCGGAAATCCGGCGCGAACCCGCGGATCTTCGCGGTGTCGAAGACCACCGAGTGCGCCTTGTCGCCGATGAGGGTCGGCCCGATGTCGGGTTCGGCGGCGGCGATGGTGTCGCTGGCGACGTGCACGAAGACCGGCTCGGCGACGCCGGCGGCCTCGGCCAGCCAGCCGTAGATCTGGTTCCACGTCGGCGCGTGCGTCCCGGTGATCGTGAAGGCCTCGCCGATCGCGGCCGGTGCGCCCAGCAGCCCGGTGAAGCCGACCGCGAAGTCGGTCGCGTGCGTGATGGTCCACAGGCTCGTGCCGTCGCCGTGGATCACGACGGGTCGGCCCGCGCGCATCCGCGCGATGTCGGTCCACTTGCCGAGGGTCGGGATCATCCGCTCGTCGTAGGTGTGCGATGGGCGCACGATCGTGATCGGCAGGCCGCGTTCGCGATACGCGCCGACGAGCAGGTCCTCGCAGGCGATCTTGTCGCGCGAGTACTGCCAGAACGGGTTGCGCAACGGCGTCGACTCGGTCACCGGCAGCGCCTGCGGCGGCTTCTGGTACGCAGATGCCGAGCTGATGTAGATGTACTGACCCGTCCGTCCCTCCACCGCCGACAGCACGGTCTCGACGTGCTGCGGCACGAACGAGAGAAAGTCGGCCACGACGTCGAACCGGTCCGACCCGACGGCGTCGCGGAGGGAGGCGGCATCTCGCACATCGCCCGTGACCCGGCGCACCCCGTCCGGCAGGGCGCGGTCGCTCGAGCCGCGGTTGAGCACGGTCACGTCGTGTCCCGCGGTCACGGCCGCGCGAACGCAGGCGGCGCTGATGGTGCCGGTCCCGCCGAGGAAGAGAAGGCGCAGTGAGCTCATGGAACGACGATATCCACCCCGGCGCATATCCTCTATGGATGCCGTCGCCCGCCGTTGCGCTCCCTGCTGCGCTCGAGCCCGGCGCCGTCCTCGAGCCCGGCGCCGTGCTGGACGGCGGTGCGTGGCGGACGCTCGAGGACGCCCACGGCGCCCGCGCCGACGCCCTCACCGCCGGCCGCCGGGCGCGCGCCGCGCGCGGCGAGACCCACCCGGTCGACGACTTCCTCTACACGTACTACAGCTACAAGCCGTCCGTGCTGCGGCGCTGGCATCCGGGCGCGGGAGTCGTGCTCGCCGGGGGTGCGAGCACGCGCGGTGACTGGCGCTGGTACGTCGCGGAGGGAGCGAACGTCCGTGTCGACGCGGACGCGTTCGCGACCGAGAGGGGCCCGCTGCTCCGGGCGATCGCCGGTATCCTGCGCGCGACGGCGCTGCGCAGGGCGGCGTTCGGCTGCTTCGGGCTGCACGAGTGGGCGATGGTGTACCGGCAGGGCGAGCACCGGCATCCCGTGCCCCTGCGGCTGGGCCGTCAGGCGACGGATGCCGTGGTCGAGGACCACCAGCTCGCGTGCACGCACTTCGACGCCTTCCGGTTCTTCACGGACGACGCCGCGCCCCGCAACCGCGTCGCGCTCAGCCGCGAGCTGCAGCCGGCGACCGAGCAGCCCGGCTGCCTGCACGCCAACATGGACCTCTACAAGTGGGCCGTGAAGCTCGGCCCGCTCGTGCCGGGTGCGCTGCTGCTGGACTGCTTCGAGCTGGCCCGCGACATCCGCGAGGTCGACATGCGCGCGTCGCCGTACGACCTCGCCGACTGGGACTACGCGCCCATCCCGATCGAGACCGTCGACGGCAAGGCGGAGTACGTCGCGCTCCAGCGGGGATTCGCCGAGCGCGCCGAGCCCCTGCGCGCGGCGCTGCTCGGGATCGCCTCCCCTCACTCGCCCTGACCGTGCGCGCCTGCGCGACCCTGAACGCGTGCGGTGCGTCGAATCGATTCGGTAAGCTGGTGCGGCCGCGCTCTGCGGCTCTTCCCCTCCCGCTTTCCTCCGCCTGAGAGTTCCCGTGGCCAAGCCCCTCACGACCGGCCGTCCGTGGCGTGTCATCCTGATGTTCGCGATCCCGCTGCTGATCGGAAACGTCGTGCAGCAGCTGTACCAGTTCGCCGACGCGATCGTCGTCGGACGGCATCTGGGGGTGAACTCGCTCGCCGCCGTCGGCGCGACCGGGAGCCTGCTGTTCCTCCTGCTCGGGTTCGCGTGGGGGATGACGAGCGGGTTCGCGATCCCGACGGCGCAGGCCTTCGGCGCCCAGGATCACGCGGCGGTGCGCCGCTCGGTCGCCGCCGGAACGATCCTCACCACGATCGTGAGCATCCTCCTCACCATCGGAGCGCCCCTGCTGGCCGGTCCCCTGCTCGAGCTGCTGCAGACTCCGCCCGAGCTCATGGCCGAGGCCACCGTGTTCGCGCAGGTCAGCTTCCTCGGCGCGAGCACGATGATGTACTTCAACTACCTCTCGGCGATCATCCGTGCCATCGGCGACTCCCGCACCCCGCTGTGGTTCCTGACGCTCGCGTGCCTGCTCAACATCGCCCTCGTGCTGGTCATGGTCGCCGTGCTCGAGTGGGGCGTCGGTGGCGCAGCGCTGGCCACAGTCATCTCGCAGGCGATCTCGGTCCTGCTGTGCCTCGAGTACGTGCGCCGCCGCGTGCCCGTCCTCCACGTGCGCCGGGACGAGTGGCGCCTCGTCCGCGCCGACCTCGTCGAGCATCTGCGCCTCGGCCTGCCGATGGGGTTCCAGGCCTCGATCATCGCGATCGGCGCACTCGCGGTGCAGGTCGCGTTGAACACGCTCGGCGCCGATGCCGTCGCCGCCTACACCACGGCATCCCGAGTCGACGGTCTCGCCGTCGCGCTGCTGCAGTCGCTGGGTCTGGCCGTCTCGATGTTCGTCGCCCAGAACTACGGCGGCGGCCGGCCCGACCGCATCCGCCGCGGGGTGATGCAGGCGACGTGGATGTCGATCGCGGGCGGCGTCGTCCTCGGCGCGTTGCTGGTCGCCTTCGGTACCGCCCTGGTGCGCATGTTCGTCGGCGACGCGGCCCCGGAAGTCGTCGAGATGGCGGCCCTCATGCTCGTCATCAACGGCGTCAGCTACGCAGTGCTCGGTGTCCTGTTCGTGCTGCGCGGGGCGCTGCAGGGGCTGGGGGATGCCGTGGTGCCCACCCTCACGGGCGTCGTCGAGCTGTTCATGCGCGTCGGCGCGGCCGTCGTCCTCGGCGCCGTGTTCGGATTCGTCGGCGTCGCCTGGTCGAACCCGCTCGCCTGGATCGGCGCGGTCATCATCCTCGTGCCCGCGTATGTGCGGGCGCATCGCCGGCTCGGCGCGATGCCCGTGGCGCCCGCCGTGATCACGCCGACCACGCCGATCCCGGTCGTCGGCCCCACCGACGGCTCGATGGTCGTCGATGCCATCGTCACGCAGCCGATCCCGCTCCCCCAGCCGGCCGACCGCCGCAACCTCGTGCGCATCTTCCCGCGCCGGCCGCGCTGAATCAGGAGCAGAATCGACAGTGTGAGCACACTGCCGCAGCTGACCGAGGTTCCCGATCCGAAGTTCGTCCTCGTCGGGGACGGCGACCGCATCGCGACGTACACGTGGGGCGATCCGCTCGCGGACGTCGTCGTCCTCGTGCACGGGTTCGCGTCGAGCACGCGCGACAACTGGGTGCTCACCGGATGGGTGCGCGATCTCACGCGCGCCGGCTACCGCGTGCTCGGCATCGACCAGCGCGGGCACGGCGCGAGCGACAAGCCGCACGATCCGGCCGCGTACGACCTGCGGATCCTCGCCGCCGACATCGAGGCTGTCCTCGACACGCACCTGGTCGACACGGCGCACTACGTCGGATACTCGCTCGGCGCCCGCGTCGGCTGGGAGGTCGTGCAGGACATCCCCGAGCGGATTCGCCGGGTGGTCCTCGGCGGCGTTCCCGACGGCATCCCGCTCGCCCGGCTCGACATCGCCCAGGCGCGTGCGTACGTCGAAGACGGCACGCCGGTGACGGATGCCGTGACCCAGAACTACATCCGCCTCACCGAGCGCGTCGGCGGCAACGATCTGCGCGCGCTGCTCGCGATCGCCGCGGGCATGCGCGCGGCGGGCACGGTCGACCCCGACCCGGCGCATGCGCCCGCGCAGCCGGTCCTCTTCGCGACCGGCTCGGAGGACGCGATCCTCGAAGGCTCGCGCGCGCTCGCCGCGGCGTGCCCGCAGAACCGCTTCGTCGAGATCCCCGGCCGACACCACTTCAACGCCCCCGGATCGCGGTTCTTCCGCGACGCCGCCCTGGAGTTCCTCGCGGAGGCGTAGGCGCCTGGGGGTGGGGGGTGCGGCGGGGTGGCTGGGTAGGAGGGCGTGTCACAGAACCGGTGGGGTGGGGGTGCGGGTGGTCGCATCTTGTGTGACGCGGTCGATGGGCGTGTCACAGAACCGGTGGGTGGGGCCTGCGGGAGGTCGCATCTTCTGTGACACGGCGGCGCCCGGCGCCGAGCGGGCGGGCTGGGGGTGGATCGCGCGGCTGGGTAGGAGGCCTGTCACAGAAGCGGTGGGTGGGGTCTGCAGGAGGTCGCACCTTGTGTGACGCGGTCGCCAGGCATGTCACACAAGCGGTGGGCGGGGAGCGGGGTAGGTCGCACCTTCTGTGACACGGTCGATGGGCGTGTCACAGAAGCGGTGGGTGGGGAGCGGGGGAGGTCGCACCTTCTGTGACGCGGTCGATGGGCGTGTCACAGAAGCGGGGGGTGGGGAGCGGGGTAGGTCGCATCTTCTGTGACACGGCGGCGCTCGGCGCGCCCGGGCTGGGGGTGGATCGGGCGGCCTGGGGCTGGGGCTGGGGGTGGACCGGGTGGCTGGGTAGGAGGGCGTGTCACACAACTGGTGGGACGGAGGCGCGGGAGGTCGCACCTTCTGTGACACGGTCGATGGGCGTGTCACAGAAGCGGTGGGTGGGGAGCGGGGGAGGTCGCACCTTGTGTGACACGGTCGGAGGGGGTGTCACAGAAGCGGTGGGTGGGGAGCGGGGTAGGTCGCATCTTCTGTGACACGGCGGCGCGCGCGGCGGCGCCTGGCGCGGAGCGCGTGCGGCGGCGTGAGGCGCGCGAGGGCGGGGCGAGGGTGGTGCTCAGGCGCGGGATGCCGGGCCGCCGCGGCGGCCGATCCATCCCAGGTGCGTGTGCTCGAAGGCATCCGTCAGCTTGAGGCCGTAGCCGAGCGCCCGGTCGGCGGCGACGTGGAACGCCCACGCGAGGGCGAGCAGGCCGCACCACCATCGCAGGGCGTCCGCCGACAGCAGCGCGAGCGCTCCGAGCACGGTGGGGCCGAGGTAGCTGTGCACGAGGTTGTAGGCCGCCGCGCCGAGGCGCAGCGAGCGCAGATAGCCGAGCATCGACAGATCGAAGACGAGGAACAGCGCCAGGAGCGCCCACCACCACGGGGGATACAGGACGATCGCCGCGATCAGCAGAAGCGCCGCCAGCGCTGCGGCCTCGACCCGCTGGATCGTCGTCGGGGACGTCAGCCCGCCTGATTCGCGCCGCCCGCGTGGTGGGACCATGATCCTCCGGCCGAGAAGGGGACGCCCTGCCCTTTCCATTATCCCGCACGGAGGGGGGCTTGCGGCAAGGGCCCCCGCATGAGGCAGAATCGCAGATCGCGCGACGAATCCGCGCGCCTTCGAAAGGACCCGATGCCGACCCACGAGACCGCCTTCGCCCTCCCCGCGCGACTCACCGCCAAGTCCGCACCCGCGCTCATCGCCGCCGACGAGCGGCACTTCTCCGCGATCCGCGCGGCGCTCGCCGCCGAGCGCGCCGGCGCCGCGCGTCGTCTCGCCGAGGTGCGCGGCCGGCCCGGGCGCTCGGGCGAGGCGGCGCTGGAGCGTGACCTCGAGGTCCATCGCCTCGCGGCCCGCTTGCGCCTGCTCGACCGGTTCGGCATCGACGCCTGCCTGGGCCGGATGGTGCCCGACGGGGACGCGCCCGTCTACATCGGCCGCTTCGGCCTGAGCGGTCCGGACGGAGAGCGCCTGCTGGTGGACTGGCGCGCACCCGCGGCCGAGCCGTTCTTCGGCGCGACGCCGGCCCGGCCGATGGGGCTGCAGAGCCGGCGCCGTTACCGCTGGTCGAGCGCGGGCATCGTCGACTACTGGGACGAGGCGCTCGGCGAGGGCACGGCCGGTCTCGCCCCCGATGACCAGTCGGCGTTCATCGCGAGCCTCGGCGCGAGCCGGTCGCCGCGCATGCGTGATGTGCTTGCGACCATCCAGGCCGACCAGGACGCCATCATCCGCGCCGACTCCCCCGGCACGCTCGTGATCGACGGAGGCCCAGGCACCGGGAAGACGGTCGTCGCGCTGCACCGGGCGGCGTACCTGCAGTACGCCGATCCGCGCCTGGGCCCGGGCCGCGGCGGCGTACTGTTCGTGGGTCCGAGCGGCCCGTACCTCTCCTACGTCGACGATGTCCTGCCGAGCCTCGGCGAGGAGGGCGTGCGCATCTGCACGCTGCGCGACCTCGTCCCGCTCGGCGCCAGCGACAACCCCGCCGACAGCCTCGCCGACAGCGCCGCCGGCAACCTCGCCGACAGCCTGGGCGCCAGCGCCGCGGGCAGCGCCAGCGCCAGCCTCCGCGACAGCGCCGGCGCAGCCGACAACCCCGCCGCCAGCGACAGCCTCGCCGCCAGCGACAGCCTCCCCGACAACCTCCCCGACAACCCCGCCGTCACCCCGGGCGGCCAGGCACGCGGCAGGACACCCGCGAGACCGGACGTCGCATCCTCCGTCGAGGTCCCGGACGAGACCGACCCGCGCGTCGCGGAGCTGAAGGCCGACGCCCGCTGGGAACGCGCGATCGAGCCGGCCGTCGCCCTCTACGAAGAGCCCCCGAGCGACGCGCTCGTGATCGAGACGCCGTGGGCCGAGGTGCACCTCACGGCCGACGACTGGGCCGATGCGTTCACGGCCGGAGAACCCGGCATCCCGCACAATGACACCCGCGATCAGGTGTGGGAGGCGCTCGTCGACATCGTGCTCGAGCGGCACGGCGAGGCGGAGGTCCCCGAGCGGCAGCTGCGGACCCTGCTGGCCCGCACCGACGCGCTCGTCCGCGCCTTCGCCCGCGCGTGGCCCGTGCTCAGCCCGTACGTGGCCGTCGCCGACCTGTGGACGGTGCCCGCCTATCTGCGTCGCTGCGCGCCGTGGCTCACGCCCGACGAGGTGGCGGCGCTGCAGCGCACGGACGGCGCGGCGTGGACGACGGCCGACCTTCCCCTGCTGGATGCCGCGCGCCGCCGCATCGGCGATCCCGCAGCCGTGCGCATCCGGCGTCGCCGTGAGGCGGCGCAGGCGGCGCGCAAGCGCGAGATGGACCGCGTCGTCGACGAGCTGATCGCCGCCGACGACTCCGAGCTGCGGCTGTCGACGATCCTGCGCGGCGACGACGCCCAGAACTCGCTCATCGACGAGCGCGAGCTGCCGCATGCCGAGAGCGACGATCTCGCCGGGCCGTTCTCGCACGTCATCGTCGACGAGGCGCAGGAGCTCACCGATGCGCAGTGGCAGATGCTCGTGCGTCGTTGCCCGTCGCGCAGCTTCACGATCGTCGGCGACCGCGCGCAGGCGCGACACGGATTCACCGCGTCGTGGGCGGAGCGGCTCGCGCGCATCGGACTCGCGAACGTGCGCGAGCGGACGCTGACGATCAACTACCGCACCCCGCAGGAGATCATGGACGCCGCAGAGCCCGTCATCCGGACCGCGATCCCCGACGCCACGGTGCCGACGTCGGTGCGCGCCACCGGCATCCCGGTGCGGCACGGTGCGATCGAGGAGCTCGACGGGATCCTCGATGCGTGGCTCGCGACGCACGAGGAGGGCACGGCAGCGGTGATCGGGATGCCGGTGCCCGCCCTCGCCGGTGCGGACCCGGGCCGGGCGGCCGCGGGACCCGATCCGCGCGAGCGGGTCCGGCAGCTGACGCCGGAACGGGCGAAGGGGCTCGAGTTCGACCTCGTGATCCTCGTCGATCCTGCCGCGTTCGGCGCGGGAGTCACGGGCGCCGTCGACCGCTACGTCGCGATGACGCGCGCGACCCGTGAGCTGGTGGTGCTGGGCGGCTGAGCCGGGCGTCGTGGCATCATCGAGGACATGGGCGAGCGCCAGGACCTGCAGACCCTCGCGCTGCTCCGCAAGGTGCGCGATCGCATGGACCGCGAGTACGCGCAGCCGCTGGACGTCGAGTCGCTCGCGCGCGGCGTGCACCTGTCGGCCGGGCACCTGAGCCGCCAGTTCCGGCGGGCGTACGGCGAGTCGCCCTACCAGTACCTGATGACCCGGCGTATCGAGCGGGCCATGACCCTGCTGCGCACCCGCACCGCCGACGAGCTGAGCGTCACCGAGGTGTGCTTCGCCGTCGGATGCCAGTCGCTCGGCACGTTCAGCACGCGCTTCACCGAGCTCGTGGGCGTCGCGCCCAGCGTGTACCGCGAGCAGGGCGCGCCGTTCCGGCCGGGCATGCTGCCCTGCATCGCCCGGCAGCTCACCCGGCCGCTGCGGGATCCGGACCGATCAGGAATCGAGAAGCGCGGGTCACCGGCATCCCCGTAGCGTGACATCCATGGAGATCACGATTCATTCGAGCTTCCTGCCGCACACCGATCCCGAGGCCTCGCTCGCGTTCTACCGCGACGTGCTCGACTTCGAGGTGCGACTGGACGTCGGCTACGAGGACCTGCGCTGGATCACGGTCGGCCCCGCCGGCCAGCCCGATACCGCGATCGTGCTGCACCCGCCCGGGGTCGGCTACGAGATCACGGACGAGGAGCGCGAGACGCTGCTCGAGATCATCGCCAAGGGCAGCTACTTCGGCGTCAACCTCGCCACCGACGACCTCGACGCGACCTTCGCCAAGGTCGAGGCCGCGGGCGCCGACATCGTGCAGGAGCCGATCGAGCAGGACTACGGCGTGCGGGACGCGGCGTTCCGCGACCCGGCCGGCAACATGATCCGCATCCAAGAGAAGAAGGACTGACACATGAGCGAGACCAAGAGCGGGTTCAGCGACGACGAGCGCGGCGCGATGAAGCAGCGCGCCGAAGAGCTGCGATCGACCAAGGGCCTGAAGGGCGCGGCCAAGCTCGCGAAAGAGCTCGAGGCGTGCATCGCGGCGATCGACGGACTCGAGGGCTCGGACGAGCAGATCGCCGTGCGACTGCACGCGATCGTGAGCGAGGAGGCGCCCGACCTCAACCCGAAGACGTTCTACGGCTTCCCGGCCTACGCCCGCGACGGCAAGATCGTCGTGTTCTTCCAGCCCGCCTCGAAGTTCGACACCCGTTACGGGACGATCTCGTTCGACGAGGCGGCGAACATCGACGACGGTGAGATGTGGGCGACCTCCTTCGCCGTGCTGGAGATGACCGACGCCGCCGAGAAGAAGATCCGCGCGCTGGTGCGCAAGGCGATCAGCTGACGTCGGCGGACCGGCCCGACACGCGCACCGGCACGGCGCGCCCGGCCGGCCCGAGCGCGCACCGGCCCGACGCGCCCGGGCGCGTCAGCGGACGGGTACCGACAGGACGCGGTCGTCCCCCTCGCGGGGCTGACCGCGTCCGTCGGTGTTGTTGGTGAGGATCCACGCGGTGCCGTCGGGACCGGCGATCACGTCGCGCAGCCGCCCGTACTCGTCCGCGAGCGCCTCGGATGCCGTCGGGTCGGACAGCGGCACCCGCCGCAGCACCGCGCCGCGCAGGTTCGCGATGTAGAGCGCGTCGCCGATGACCGCGATGCCGCTCGGGCTCGCGGCATCCGTCGGCCAGGTCTGCAGCGGCTCCACGAACCCGCGGTCTGCGCCGCCGGCGCCCTCCACGACCGGCCAGCCGTAATTGCCGCCGGGGACGATCTCATTGAGCTCGTCCCACGTGCTCTGGCCGAACTCGCTCGCGTACATCGTGCCCGCGTGGGTCGTACCCGGCGGCGCCCAGGCGATGCCCTGCACATTGCGGTGCCCGAGGCTGTAGACGGCAGACCCGGGGGTCGGGTTGTCGGCCGGGATCGCGCCGTCCGGCTCGAGACGCAGGATCTTGCCGTTCAGCGCAGCCGGGTCCTGCGCGGCGTCGCGGTCGCCGGCATCGCCGACCGGCACGTACAGCTTGCCGTCGGGACCGAACGCGATGCGTCCCGCGTTGTGGGTCCGGGCCGAGGGGAGGCCGTCGATCACGATGACCGGGTCGGACAGCGCGTAGCCGCCGGGCGCGCCGGTGAGCGTGTACCGCTCGACCCGGTTGCCTCGGGATGCCGTCGCGTACGCGTAGACACCGGCATCCCCGTCGTAGGCGAGTCCGAGCAGACCGCCTTCGCCGCCGTGGGCGACGCCGGCGACCGTCGTGACCTCCCGCAGGTCGCCGTCGGCGGTCAGCTCGAGGATGCGCGCGCTGTCGCGCTCGCTGATCAGCGCCGAGTCCCCGACCAGCACGATCGACCAGGGCGCGGCGAGGCCGTCGACGATCGTGCGCGGCCCGGCCGGCGGCGCGGTGGCCGGCGGTGCGGTCGTGCCCGGGGTCGTCACATCGGGCGTGCGCGTCGGGGCCGGGGCGGACGGGCCGGCGCACGCGCTCAGCGCGAGCGCGGCGACCGCGACCGCCGCACCCAGCCCCACCCGCGCGTGAGCCATCCCCCCACGCTACGCCGCGAACGCGCCCGTGGACACGGGTGCGACGATACTGAGACGCGTGACCCGCGTCGTCGTGGCAGGCCCTGCCTCCTGGAACCATCTGATCCTCCTCGACCGGCTGCCCGAGCCCGTGCCGCACATGCAGTTCGCGCGCGCCTCTCGGCACACCGTCGGCGGCACGTCGGCCGGCAAGGCCGTGCACCTCGCGGCCCTCGGCCTCGACACCCGTCTGCACACCCTGCTCGGCGACGACAGCGACGGCGCGCGCATCGCGCGCACCCTGCGCACGACCGGCCTCGACGTGGTCGCGCACCGCTCGCGCGACACCGAACGGCACGTGAACCTCATGACCGGGGCCGGCGAGCGCGTGTCGCTGTACGTGTCGACGCCGTCGACGCCGTCGCCGGCCGCCCTCGCCGCGATGGCCGACGACCTGCGCGGCGCAGACATCGCGATCGTCGACCTCAGCGCCGACGGCGCCGAGCTGGTCGCGCGCATCGCCGACCGGACGGGACAGCTGTGGGTCGACCTGCACGACTACGACGGGACGTCCGCGTTCCACGAACCGTATGTGCGGGCCGCCGACGTCGTCTTCATGAACGCCGACGCGACCGACGACCCGTGGGCGCTGCTGGACTCGTGCCTCGCCCGCGGCCCGCGGATCGCGGTGTGCACACTGGGCGCCGACGGCGCCATCGCCCGGGATGCCGGCGGCGCGCGCGTGCGCGTTCCGGCGGCGCGCGCGGAGGTCGTCGACACCAACGGCGCCGGCGACGCGTTCTGCGCCGGGTTCCTCGCCGCGTTCGTCGCGGCGAGCGACGTGGCCGCCGCCGGGCCGGCGAGGGCGAGCGCCGCCGGGCCGGCGGACGCGGCGCAGAGGCACGACGCGGCCCGGCTCGATGACGCACTGCGCGCCGGCGCGCGCCAGGCCGTCGTCGCCCTCGGCAGCGCGGACCTGCATCCGCTGCTCGCGCAGGCCGGGCCCGCGGCATCCCGATCGTGACGACCTAGACTGGAGGGAAGTCTGTTCCGCCTGCCTGGGATGAGTTCCATCGTGTCCGACGTCGCTCCGCGCACTTTCGACGTGCGTCATCTGCAGCTGGCCCGCGCGCTGTTCGCGGCCATCGCCGCGGTGATGATCACGTTCTCGAGCGACCACTCGGCGCTCGTCGGCGTGACGGTGTTCAGCGGCTGGGCGATGGCGACCTCGCTCGTGCTGCTGCTGTCGGCGTGGCTCGTCTTCCCGGCCGGCGGCCGGTGGCAGACCGTCCTGCTCGGCGTCGTGACGCTGGCCGCCGGCCTGGTGGGGAGCTTCCCGACCCTGCGGACGACGGCCGTGTTCTTCGTCCTGGTGATCGCCTGGGCGCTCGTCTCCGGCGCGCTCGAGCTGTTCTTCGGGATCGCCGGTCGTCGGCGCGGTGACGACCAGGCGCGCGACGCGCTCCTGATCGGCGCGCTCACGCTCGCCCTCGCGCTCGGGCTGCTGCTCGTGAACCCCGCGTACTCGCTCGACTACTTCGTCCGGGACGCCGACCAGTCGTTCACGCTGACCGGCATCACCATCGGCGTCGGCCTGTTCGGCGGCTACGCCGCGATGGTCGCGGTGTTCCTCGGCATCGCCGGGTTCTCGCCGCGCCGCCCTGTTCCGTCCGCCGTCGAGGCACCGGCATCCCGCGAATCGGCAGGAGGCGCCGCATGACCGATCAGACCCCCACTCGCCGCGAGCTGATGAAGCCCGTGCAGCTGCTCGGGTTCGCGTTCGCCGCCGCCGTGTTCGCGGGGATCATCACCCTCGTGTCGATGGGTGTGTTCCAGGAGCCGCGCGTCGTTCCCGCGGGCGAACTGCACCCCCACCTCAAGGCGTGGATCGTCGCGGGGGTGGTCGCCGGCATCGCGTTCATCGTGACGCTGGTGACGATCGCGCTGCTCATGCTCGCCGTCGACCCCGCGCAGATGACCAGGCAGGTCGACCGCCCCGTGCTCTTCGGCAGCGATGAGGGCGCCGGGGCGGAGGGGCCGGCAGCGGACGGCGAGGTCGCCGGGGACGAGTCGCCGCCCGCTCCGCACTGAGTCGCGCACACCTCGCGACGCGAGGGTGCCGCGCTGCGCTTCTCGCTCGATGAGCGGAAGGCGCGGTCAGCCGAGCCGGTCGACCAGCGGATCGGCGAGGCCGGCGTAGCCGGCCGGGGTCAGCGCCAGCAGACGCTGCTTCGCGGCATCCCCGATGTCGAGGCCCTGCACGAACTCGGCCAGCTCGGGTGCGCCGACGCGGCGCCCGCGCGTGAGGTCCTTCAGCAGCGCGTACGGATCGGTGATCTGCGAGCGGCCGGCGACGATCTCGGCGCGGACGACCGTCTGGATCGCCTCGGCGAGCACCTCCCAGTTCGCGTCGAGGTCGGCGAGCAGCACGTCGCGCGACAGCGAGATCTCGGTGAGGCCCCGCTGCAGGTTGTCCAGCGCGAGGAGGGAGTGGCCGAAGGCGACGCCGATGTTGCGCTGCGTCGTCGAGTCGGTGAGGTCGCGCTGCATGCGCGAGGTGACGAGCGTCTGCGACAGGGTCTGCAGCAGCCCGCCCGAGATCTCGAGGTTCGCCTCGGCGTTCTCGAACCGGATCGGGTTGATCTTGTGCGGCATCGTCGACGAGCCGGTGGCTCCGGCGACGGGGATCTGCGCGAAGAAGCCCATTGCGATGTAGGTCCAGATGTCGGTCGCGAGATTGTGCAGGATGCCGCCCGCGTGCCGCACGCGGTCGTACAGCTCGACCTGCCAGTCGTGCGACTCGATCTGCGTGGTCAGCACGTTGAAGTCGATGCCCAGACCCTCGATGAACTCGCGCGAGAGCGACGGCCAGTCGACGTCCGGCTCGGCGGCGAGGTGCGCCGACCACGTGCCGGTCGCCCCCGAGAACTTCGCGAGGTACTCGCCGCCGGCGATCTGGCCGGCGACCCGCTGCAGCCGCCAGGCGAACACGGCGAGCTCCTTGCCCATCGTCGAGGGCGTGGCCGGCTGGCCGTGCGTGCGGGAGAGCATGACGGCATCCCGGTGCTCGCGCGCGAGCACCGACAGGGCGTTGATCACGGCGTGCAGCTTCGGCAGCCACACGTTCTCGACGGCGCGCTTGACGGTGAGCGCGTACGAGGCGGAGTTGATGTCCTCGCTCGTGCAGGCGAAGTGGGTCAGCTCGGCGACCGCATCCAGGCCCAGCGCCGCGAGCCGATCGCGCACGAGGTACTCGACGGCCTTGACGTCGTGGCGGGTGACCGCCTCCTTCTCGGCGAGCCACGCGATCTCGGCGGGGCCGAAGTCGCGGTACAGGCCGCGCAGGGCGTCCTTGTCGGCGTCGGACAGCGGCGCCGAGCCGAACAGCGCGCGGTCGGTGAGCGCGATGATCCACTCGACCTCGACCTCGACGCGGGCGCGGTTGAGCCCCGCCTCGGAGAGGTAGGCGGACAGCTCCGCGACCGCACCGGCGTAACGGCCGTCGAGGGGGCTCAAGGAGAGGGAGGGCAGAGAGGTCACGGTGCTCCGATCGGTGAGGAACGGGCGCTCAGCTGCTCGGGCGAATGGCGGGTTCGAGCTGCCGGAAGAGCGCCCGGCTCGCGTTCTCGATCATACCGAGCACGTCGTCGAACATCGCCGGTCCCGCGTAGTACGGGTCGGGCACGTCCAGGCCGCCGTCGGAGTGCGGGTCGAACGACAGCAGCAGGGCGAGCTTGTCGATGTCGGCGGGCGTGCGCGCCCAGGTGGACAGGATGCGCTCGTGCGACCGGTCGAGCGCGACGATCAGGTCGTGCTTGTCGAAGTCGTCGACCGTGAACTGGCGGGCGCGGTGCCGCGAACCGTCGTACCCGCGCCGCTCGAGCGCCTCGAGCGTGCGGCCGTCGGCGCGCTCCCCGACGTGCCAGTCCCCCGTGCCCGCGCTCGTCGAGGCGACGCGGTCGCCGAGGCGCGCCTGATCGGCGAACCAGCGGAACACGATCTCGGCCATCGGCGAGCGGCAGATGTTCCCGGTGCAGACGAAGAGCACGCGGAACGGCTCGGGGCGGACGGGCACAGACCCCATTGTGGTCACACCGGGCGCGTCGCGAAAGACGGACCTCCTGCACAGGATGCCGGTGGCGCCGACTGTCCACCGATCGGGCGGCGCCGGCACCGGTGCCGCGCCCGGGCGGGCACGATGGTGCGCATGTCGACCTCCGATGCGCTCGCGGCGTTCGACGCCGCGCAGGACCGGCTCTCGCGCGCCTGGACCGAGGTGCGTCGCCTGCAGCACCGCGGAGGGGTGCTCGCGCGTGCGACCGACTGGCAGTCGCCGGCGGCCGAGGCGTACCGGCGGGCGCGCGCCGACTGGGCGTCGCGGATCGGCGGCTTGGAGCGGGGCGTCGATGCGCTCGCCGACCAGGTGCGCGCCGAGCGCGCCCGGCTCACCGCGCTGCAGTCCACCCAGGCGCGCCCGTGAGCGAGGGTCTCGAGATCCGCAGCGGCGGTGCCGTCGCGGTCGACACCGACTCGCTGCGCCACGCCGCCGGCGGCTTCGACCGCGCCCACGCGCTCGCGGGGGACGCGCGCGGCTACCTGGCCGAGGTCGCGCGGCTGCTGCCCGGCTGGGGCGAGGGCTATGCCGCCCAGCGCCTGGCCGACGAGGCGGATGCCGTCGCATCCGACGCCGCGCGCCTGGCCGCGGGGCTGCGGGACACCGCGACCGTCTACGACTTCGTCGAGCTCTCGGCGCAGCGGGCGGCGGCCGCGGCCGTCGGCGACGCGGCCCGGGCGCGCAGCCTCGGGGGGCGCATCGCGGCGCTCGCCGAGGCCGCTCCCGAGCAGGCGCGGCTGGCCGAGCTGCTCGTCGCGCACCGCGAAGACCCGCACGGCGAGCTCGCCCGCCAGCTCGTGCTCGGCGCGCTGCCCTTCGGCGCTGCCGGACTCGTCGTCCTGTCCTGGGCGGGGCTCGCGCTGCTGGCCGTGCGCACGCTCGGGTTCGGGATCGTCCCCGCCCATCGGCGGCTCGGGCCCGCGCGGCCGCCGGATGTGCGGGTGCCGCTGCTCGAACGGTCGACGGCGCCGCCGCCGACGAGCCTCGCCGCCGTCGCCCGTCGCCTGCCCGGGGAGGGCGCCTCGCGCATCCGCGTCGAGCGCTACACCCTGCCCGGCGGCGCGCGTCGCTTCGCCGTCTACATCGCCGGCACGCAGTCGGTGTGGGGGCCGGACGCCTTCGACATGAGATCGAACCTGCAGCTCGCCTCGGGGCGGAACGCCCCATCGCACGAGGCCGTGCGCGGCGCGCTCGCCGCGGCCGGAGCGCGCGCCGGCGACGTCGTGCATGTGCGCGGGCACTCGCAGGGCGCCATGGTCGGCACGCACCTGGCCCTGTCGGGCGAGTACGAGGTGCCGACGCTGGTGACCTTCGGCAATCCGGTGCAGGGCGATGTGGGCGATGGCACGCTCAGCGTCGACGTGCGGCACCGCGACGATCCCGTGTCCGGGCTGGCCCTGGGCGGGCACGACGCGGGCGTCGGCGCGCCGGGGAGCTTCGTCGCCGAGCGGGTCGCCGACCCGGCCGCCGGCATCCACGATCTCGCCTTCGGGGCGCACCAGATGGACTCGTACGCCGACACGGCCGCGCTTCTGGACGCCTCGAGCGACCCGCGGATGGGCGCAGTGCGCGACAGTCTCGCGGAGCTGGCGGCCGCGGCATCCGTCGAGGTGTTCGTCTTCGGAGCGGAGCGTCCCCCGCCGCGGCCGCCGCTCGGAGGCGGGGCCGTGGGCGGGCGGTGAGTCAGCGCTTGCGCTTGAGCTGCGGGCGCAGCACGATGCCGAACACCCAGTTGATGAGCGAGATCACGAGCGCGGCGACGACGCCGAGCCAGAAGTCCTCGACGCCCAGCCCCCAGCCCCACCAGGCGGTGACCCACGCGGTCAGCCACAGCAGGAATCCGTTGACGATGAGGGAGATGAGGCCCAGCGTGAGGATGTAGAGCGGGAACGCGACGATCTTGATGATCGTGCCGATGATCGTGTTGACCACCGCGAACAGAGCGGCCACGGCGAGCAGGGTCAGCACGAGCTGCAGGGTCTCGCCGGGCGCGAACGCGGTGACGCTCACGCGGAGCGGCTCGATCAGCGTCACGACCCAGATCGCGAAGGCGTTGATGACGACGCGGATGATGAAACGCATAGTGGGGTCAGTCTCGCACGGAGTGCCGACGCAGGGGCGGTGCGAGCTCGGCGAGCTCGGGGCGCGAGGGGATCACGGGGCGCGAGGGGATCACGGGGCGCGAGGGGATCACGGGGCGCGAGCATCGCTTCGCGAACATCGCTTCGCGAACATCGCTTCGCGCGAGATTCTCTGCTGCCCGGCTCCGTAGACTCGTCGCGTGACCGACATCCCCGTGCGCATCCGTCCCGAGATCGCGGGACTGCCCGCGTACACGCAGGGCAAGCAGGCCGGCGCCGACGCGTTCAAGCTCTCGAGCAACGAGAACCCGTTCGACCCGCTGCCGGGCGTCGTCGCCGCCGTGCAGGGCGCGACCGCCTTCAACCGATACCCGGACGCGTCGTCGCCGCGCCTGCGCGCCCGCATCGCCGACCGGTACGGCGTCGCGCCCGATGCCGTGCACGTCGGCGCCGGCTCGGTGTCGATCCTGTTCCAGCTCGCGCAGGCCACGAGCGGCCCGGGCGACGAGATCGTCTTCGCGTGGCGCTCGTTCGAGGCCTACCCCGGCCTCGCGGTGGTCGCCGGGGCGCATGCCGTCCTGGTGCCCAACACGGCGGACGGGCGTCACGACCTCGAGGCCATGGCCGCCGCCGTCACCGCGCGCACGCGCATGATCCTCGTGTGCAGCCCGAACAATCCGACCGGCCCGATCGTCACGCAGGCCGAGTTCGACGACTTCCTCGATGCCGTCCCCTCCGACGTGCTGGTCGTCCTCGACGAGGCGTATGCCGAGTTCGTCACCGACCCGGACGCCGTCGACGGCGCGCGGGTGCTCGCCCGCGGACACGAGAACGTCGTGGTGCTGCGCACCTTCTCGAAGGCGTATGGGCTCGCCGGGCTGCGCGTGGGCTACGCCGTCGGCCACGCACGGATCCTCGACGCGGCGCGGAGCACCGGCATCCCGCTGTCGGTCACGGCGCAGGCCGAAGAGGCCGCGCTGGCCAGCCTCGACGCCGAGACCGAGCTGCTGGCCCGGGTCGGTGTGATCGTGCAGCGCCGCGACCGCCTCGTCGCGCGGCTGCGCGAGGCGGGCTGGGACGTCCCCGACGCGCAGGGCAACTTCGTCTGGCTGCCCGCGGGCGAGCGCACGCTCGAGGTCGCCGCCGCGTTCGACGCGGCCGGCCTGGTCGTGCGGCCGTTCGCCGGCGACGGCGTGCGGATCTCGGTCGGCGAGGACGAGGCACTCGACCGCGTCGTCGCCGCGGCTGTCGCCCTCGCGCCGTCGCGCTGAGGGGCCGGCGTCGCGCCGCACCGGTTGTGGTGGCAGCACCGCGAATCGCGGCATCCATTGTGGAGCTCATGCAGAGAGGCGTATGGACGGCGCGATAGCGTGAACCCATGACCCCGCCTGACGACCCGGCCCTCGTGCGCGTCCTGGCGGCGGACGGGACGTTCGCCCCCACCCCCGAGGCAGAGCCGTATCTCCCCCTGATCGAGGCGCTCACCGACGCCGAGCTCGAGACGTTCTACCGCGACATGGTCGTGGTGCGCGGCTTCGACCGGCAGGCCACCAACCTGCAGCGGCAGGGACAGCTCGCGCTGTGGCCGCCGTCGTTCGGGCAGGAGGCCGCCCAGGTCGGCTCCGCGCGCGCGGCGCGCGCCCAGGATCACCTCTTCCCGTCGTACCGCGAGCACGTCGTGTGCACGATCCGCGGCGTGGATCCCGTCGACATCATCCGGCTCATGCGCGGGCTCACGCACGGCGGCTGGGATCCCACCGACCCCAAGAACGGCAACGCGCACATCTACACCCTCGTGCTCGGCTCGCACACGCTGCACGCCGCCGGGTTCGGCATGGGCCTCGTCTTCGACGGCAAGTGCGGCACGGGCGATCCCGAGCGCGACGCCGCGGTCATGGTCTACTACGGCGACGGCTCGTCGAGCCAGGGCGATGTGCACGAGGCGATGGTCTTCGCCGCGAGCTACCAGACGCCGCAGGTGTTCTTCCTGCAGAACAACCACTGGGCGATCTCGGTGCCCGTGAGCACGCAGTCGCGCGTGCCGCTCTCGCGCCGTGGCGACGGGTACGGGATGCCGTCCCTCCGCCTCGACGGCAACGACGTGCTCGCCAGCTACGCGGTCACCAAGCGCGCGCTCGACGAGGCGCGCGCCGGCGCCGGACCGCGCGCGATCGAGGCGCTGACCTACCGCATGGGCGCGCACACCACGAGCGACGACCCCACCAAGTACCGCACCAGCGACGAAGAGCAGTCGTGGGCCCGGCGCGATCCCATCGCCCGGATGCGCGCGTACCTCGAGGGCCGGGGCGCGTCCGCGGCGTTCTTCGACGGGGTGGATGCCGAGGCCGCGGCGTACGCGGACGACGTGCGCGTGCGCACCAACGAGCTCGGCACGATCCCGGCGGAGTCGATGTTCGCGCACGTCTACAGCGACCCGCACCCGCTCGTCGACGAGCAGCGGACGTGGCTGGCCGAGTACGAGGCGTCGTTCGAAGGGGGCCAGGCATGAGCGAGACGATGCCCTTCGCGAGAGCCCTCAACGCCGGCCTGCGCGCCGCGATGGCCGCCGACGACCACGTCCTGATGATGGGCGAGGACATCGGGCGCCTCGGCGGCGTGTTCCGCGTGACCGAGGGCCTGCAGGCCGAGTTCGGCGAGCGCCGGGTCCTCGACACGCCCCTCGCGGAGTCCGGGATCGTCGGCACGGCGATCGGCCTGGCGATGGCCGGCTTCCGGCCCGTGTGCGAGATCCAGTTCGACGGGTTCGTCTTCCCCGCGTTCGACCAGATCACGACGCAGCTCGCCAAGCTCACCAACCGGCACGAGGGCGCGATCCAGATGCCCGTCGTGATCCGCATCCCCTACGGCGGGCACATCGGCGCCGTCGAGCACCACCAGGAGAGTCCCGAGGCGTACTTCGCGCACACTCCCGGGCTGCGGGTCGTCTCACCGTCGACGCCGAACGACGCGTACTGGATGATCCAGGACGCGATCACCTCGCCCGACCCGGTGATCTTCCTCGAGCCCAAGGCGAAGTACTGGATGAAGGGCGAGGTCGACACGGCGGAGCGGGCCGCGTCGCTGCACGCCTCGCGCGTCGTGCGCCGCGGCACCGACGTCACCCTCGTGGGCCACGGCGCCATGGTGACGACGCTGCTGCAGGCGGCGGCCCTGGCCGAGGGCGAGGGCACCTCGTGCGAGGTCGTCGACCTGCGCTCGCTGTCGCCGATCGACTACGGTCCGGTCCTGGACTCCGTGCGCCGCACGGGCCGGATGGTCTACGCGCAGGAGGCGCCCGGCTTCGCGTCGGTGGGCTCGGAGGTCGCCGCGACGGTCATGGAGAAGGCGTTCTTCGCCCTCGAGGCGCCCGTGCTGCGGGTGTCGGGCTTCGACGTGCCGTTCCCGCCCGCGAAGCTCGAGGGGCAGTTCCTGCCCGACGCCGACCGCATCCTCGAGGCCGTCGACCGCGCCCTCGCCTACTGACATGTCACACACCGCCCTGATCGCGAAACTGCAGCCCTGCCCCGAGACCGCGGCTACCGTCCGCAGTCTCGGTGCACGAGTGCAGTCTCGCGCGTGAACGGGCGCTGGATGAGAGGAACGACGATGAGCACCCAGACCTTCCACCTGCCGGATGTCGGCGAAGGCCTCACCGAGGCCGAGATCGTGCAGTGGCGCGTCGCCGCAGGCGACACGGTCGCCGTCAACGACGTGCTCGTCGAGATCGAGACGGCGAAGTCGCTCGTCGAGCTGCCGTCGCCGTTCGCCGGCACGGTCGGCGAGCTGCTGGCCGCCGAGGGCGACACCGTGACCGTCGGTGCGCCGATCATCACGATCGCCGGTGCCGCGAGCGAGCCGGATGCCGCCTCGGGACTGTCCGAGCACGGCGAGAAGAAGCCCGCCGAGCCCGAGCCGGGCGGATCCGTGCTCGTCGGCTACGGCACGGGCGGCGCGGTGACGTCGCGCCGCCGCAAGCCCGAGGGCCGCACCGAGGCCGTGCGCGCATCGGTCGGCGTGGTCGCCAAGCCCCCCGTGCGCAAGCTGGCGCGAGACCTCGGCGTCGACCTCGCCCAGGTGAGCCCCTCCGGTCCGGCCGGGGAGGTCACGCGCGACGACGTCGTCCAGCACGCCTCGCAGGCCAGCGTCTTCCGCAACCTCGCCACGCCGGACCGCCCCGAGGAGCGCGAGCTCACGATTCCCGTGGCGCCCGAGGTCGCGGCATCCGTCACCGCCCCGCCCGTGCCCGGCGCGGCCATGGCCGGCGATCGGCCGGCGGCGCCCGCGCTCGTCGAGGGCCGCGAAGAGGCCATCCCCGTCAAGGGCGTGCGCAAGGCCGTCGCGAGCGGGATGGTGCTCTCGGCGTACACCGCGCCGCACGTGTCGGTGTGGACCGACGTCGACGCGACGCGCACGATGGAGCTCGTCAAGCGGCTGAAGACCTCGCCCGACTTCGCGGACATCCGCGTCTCGCCCCTGCTGATCATGGCGCGCGCCGTCGTGTGGGCCGTGCGCCGCACGCCGATGGTCAACGCCGCGTGGATCGACAAGGAGGACGGCTCCGCAGAGATCCGCGTGCGCAACTACGTGAACCTCGGGATCGCCGCGGCCACGCCGCGCGGCCTGCTCGTCCCCAACATCAAGGACGCGCAGGACCTCAACATGCGCGGGCTCGCGCGCTCGCTCGAGAAGCTGACGCTCACGGCGCGCGAGGGCAGGACCTCGCCGGCCGATCAGCAGGGCGGCACGATCACGATCACGAACATCGGTGTGTTCGGAATGGATGCCGGGACGCCCATCATCAACCCGGGCGAGTCCGGGATCGTGGCGATGGGAACGATCCGGCAGAAGCCCTGGGTCGTCGACGGCGAGGTGCGCCCGCGATTCGTGACCACGGTGTCGGGCTCGTTCGACCACCGCGTCATCGACGGGGACGGGATGAGCCGGTTCATCGCCGACGTCGCTTCGGTGCTCGAGGAGCCCGCACTGCTCCTCGACTGACGACCCCCGGGCGCGTGATCGTCACCATCGGGGCGGACGTCGACGAGGAAGCCGCGCCTCGCCAAGTTGAGAATGATTATCAATAGGCTTAGGGTGGAAGCATGACCTCCCGCCGCTTCACCGTCCCTGCGCTCGCCGTCTCCGCCCTCGTTCTCGCGGGATGCGCGTCGCCGGGAGCGAACGCCGACGATGACGGCGCCCTGCACATCGTCGCCTCGACCGGGGTCTACGGCGACATCGCGGCCGCGATCGGCGGCGATCTCGTCGAGGTCACCGCCATCGTGACGTCGCTGTCGCAGGACCCCCACTCCTACGAGGCCTCCGCGCGCGACCAGCTCACGATCTCGCGCGCGGACCTCATCATCCGCAACGGCGGCGGGTACGATGCGTTCGTCGACGCCCTCATCGAGGCGAGCGGGACGGATGCCGGCATCCTCACCGCCGTCGAGTTCTCCCACGACTTCCCCGGCGCCGGCGGCCACGGTCACGACGACGCCGACGATCACGACCACGCGGACGCCGACCACGATCACGATCACGCGGACGCCGACGACGACCACGCGGACGACGGCCACGATGACCACGCGGACGACGACCACGCCGGCCACGATCACATCGGGGGGTTCAACGAGCACGTCTGGTACGACCCGCACACGATCGCGCACCTCGCGGAGGAGATCGCGCACGAGCTCGGCGAGCTCGACCCCGACGGCGCCGCGACCTACGAGGCGAACGCCGCGGCGTTCCTCGCGGGGATCGACGAGATCGAGGCCGCGCTCGACGAGATCGCCGCGCAGCACGAGGGTGCGCAGGTGTTCGTCACCGAGCCGGTCCCCGTCTACCTGATCACCGCCGCGGGGCTCGTCGACGCGACGCCGCCGGCCTTCAGCGAGGCCGTCGAAGAGGGGCAGGACGTCCCGCCCGCGACCCTGCTCGAGGCCCTGCGGGCGCTGACCTCCGGCGAGATCCGCACCGTCATCGCGAACGCGCAGACGGGGGGCGCCGAGACGACGCAGGTGATCGAGACGGCGCGGGAGCAGGGCATCCCGGTGCTCGAGTTCACCGAGCTCGTGCCCGAGGGCGAGAGCTACCTGACCTGGATGCGACAGAACGTGGTCGATCTGGCGAGTACGCTGACCCGGTGAGCTCGTCCGACACCCCCGCAGCTGCCCCGCCGCTGCTGCAGATCCGCGGTGCGGCGCTCCGACGGGACGATCGGGAACTGTGGAGCGGACTCGACCTCGACGTCGCGCCCGGTGAGCTCATCGCCGTCCTCGGCCCGAGCGGCTCGGGCAAGACGACCTTGCTGCGCGCGATCCTCGGTCTCATCCCGCTGAGCGAGGGCTCGATCACGGCGCTCAGCGAGCCCGTGCGCGCCGGGGGCGCCGGCCGGCGCGGCAGCCGTCGCATCGGCTACCTGCCGCAGGCGCGCCCGCTCCCCCGCGACACCTCCATGCGCGGCCGGGACCTGGTCGCCCTGGGCGTCGACGGCCACCGCTTCGGCCTGCCGATCCCGCGCCGCGGCGACCGCGCCCGCGTCGACGAACTCATCACGGCCGTCGGGGCGACCTCGTTCGCCGACCGGCCCGTGGGGGAGCTGTCCGGCGGCGAGCAGCAGCGCCTGCGCGTCGGGCAGGCGCTCGCCGACGACCCGCAGCTGCTCCTGTGCGACGAGCCCCTCACGAGCCTCGACCTCGCCAACCAGCAGGCCGTGGTCGGCCTCATCGACCGGCACCGCAAGACCGGCGCCGGCGTCCTCCTCGTCACGCACGACATCAACCCGGTGCTCGGCAAGGTCGACCGCATCCTCTACATCGCCAACGGCCGCTTCACGCTCGGCACGCCGAAGGACGTGCTCACCTCGCCCGTCCTGAGCGACCTGTACGGCGCTCCGGTCTTCGTGCTGCGTGCCGGTGACCGGCTGGTCGTCGTCGGGGCGCCCGATGCCGAGGCCTCGCACCATCACCACGATCACGAGGAGCACGCGTGAACTGGTCGGACGTCTGGGACGCCATGTTCGGCGGGCTGCCCGACTACGCCGAGATCCTCGCCCTCGTGTCGAACTCGGTGTGGGCGGGGGCGGTGCTCGGCCTGGTGGGCGGTCTCATCGGCGTCTTCGTGATCCAGCGCGACATGGCCTTCGCGGTGCACGGCATCAGCGAGCTGTCCTTTGCCGGCGCCGCGGCGGCGCTGCTGATCGGCGCCGACGTCGTGAGCGGATCGATCCTCGGCTCGCTCGCCGCCGCCGGGCTCATCGGCTGGCTGGGCGCCCGCGCGCGCGAGCGCAACTCCGTCGTCGGCGTGCTGATGTCGTTCGGCCTCGGCCTGGGCATCCTGTTCCTCTCGCTCTACGACGGCCGCAGCGCGAACCGGTTCAGCCTGCTGACCGGGCAGATCGTGTCGGTGCAGACCGGCCAGCTCGGCTGGCTCATCGGCATCTCGTCGTTCGTGCTCATCGCCCTCGTGCTGGTCTGGCGCCCGCTGCGCTTCGACTCCCTCGACCCGCAGGCCGCCGCCGCGCGCGGCGTGCCGACGGTGGGCATCTCCCTCGGATTCATGCTCCTGCTGGGCCTCGCGGTCGCCGCCGCCGTCCACATCATCGGCGCGCTGCTGGTGATGGCGCTGCTCGTGACGCCGGCCGCCTCCGCGATGCGCGTGGCGACCGGCCCGGTCGCCGTGCCGGTCCTCTCGGCCGTGTTCGGGGTGACGGCGGCGGTCGGCGGCATCCTGCTGGCGGTCATGGGCACGCTCCCGGTCAGCCCGTACATCACGACGATCTCGTTCGCGATCTACCTCGTCTGCCGGATCGTCGGCGCGCGCCGCGGGCGCGTCGTGCGGGTGCGGGATGCCGGGGCCCGTGCGTCGTCGGCTCCCAGGCCGCTCTGACGCCCCGCGGGTAGACTCCGAGCCATGGTCCAGCGGAACACCTGGCAGCGCGAGCGCGTGCGCACGGCCCTCGCCGACTCCCAGGGCTTCGTGAGCGCGCAGGACCTGTATGCGCACCTGCGCGATGCCGACACCGGCATCGGGCTGGCCACCGTCTACCGGGCGCTCGCGACCCTCGCCGCGGCGGGCGAGGCCGACCAGCTGCAGAGTCCCGAGGGCGAGGCGATCTACCGCGCCTGCACGAGCTCCGGCCATCACCACCACCTCATCTGCCGCCGCTGCGGGACCACCGTCGAGATCCAGGCGTCCGACGTCGAGACGTGGGCGCATCGGACAGCCGCCGCCCACGGCTTCACGGAGGCCGAGCACGTCGTGGACATCTTCGGCGTCTGCGCCGCATGCACCGCGGGGGATCGTGCCGACTGAGACCCGGACGGCGCCGGCGCGCATCGCGGTCGCGATCGGGGTGGGGACGCTGGTGGTCGCGGCCCTCGTCGCGCTCGCCCTCGTCTCGCCTGCGCCCGAGCTCTCGACGCGCGCGCAGGACGGACTGACCCTTGCGCTGAGCGTCCTGATCGAGGCGCTGCCGTTCGTCGTCCTCGGCGTCGTGCTGTCGATCGTCATGCAGGTGTGGGTGCCGCCCGGCGTCATCGAGCGCTGGATGCCGCGCAACCCCTGGGGGCGCCGTGCCGTGCTCTCGCTGCTGGGGATGTTCATCCCCGTGTGCGAGTGCGGCAACGTCCCGTTCGCGCGGGGGCTCATGATGCGCGGGTTCGGCGTGGCCGAGACGATGACCTTCCTCATCGCCGCGCCCATCGTGAACCCCATCGTGATCATCACCACCCACCAGGCGTTCGGACTGGATGACGGCGTGCTCATCGCGCGCCTGCTCGGCGGGTATGCGGTCGCGAACCTGATCGGCTGGCTGTACTCCCGGCATCCCGACCCGAACGGTCTGGTCACCGACCGCTTCCGCGCGGCCTGCGCGATCGCCGAGAGCGACACCGGCGGGCGCGGACGCCGCAGCCTCGCCCAGTTCGTCGTCGAGCTGCGCGCCGTCATGCCCGCGCTCGTGATCGGATCGGCCCTGGCCGGGGCGGTGCAGGTGCTGATCCCGCGCGAGACGCTGCTGGCGATCGGCTCGAACCCGGCGCTGTCGATCGCCGCCATGATCGCGCTGGCGATGATCGTGTCGATCTGCTCGAACGTCGACGCGTTCTTCGCGCTGTCGTTCGCCTCGACCTTCACGCCGGGATCGATCGTGGCGTTCCTGCTGGTCGGCCCGCTCGTCGACGTCAAGATGCTCGCCCTGCTGCGCACGACCTTCCGCACCCGGGTGCTCGCCGGACTCGTCGTGATCGTCGTGCTGTTCGCCGCCGCCGTGGGAGGGGTGGTGAACCTCCTTGTCTGATGCCGGCCTGGACGCGACGCGCGGACATCTACGCCAGCGCGAGCGGGGGATGCCGGGGGATCGGACGCTCGCAGTCCGATCGCCGGACACTCGGTCGCGGACCTTCCGAACCCCCGGCCTGCGATCCTCGGGCTTCCGATCGCAGGGCTTCCGATCGCGGGGCTTCCGATCATTGGGCATCCGGCTGCTGGGGGTCGGGCTGGCCGCCGCGATCGCCGCCGTGACCGTCGCGCTCGCCGTCACGGGGCGGCTGGGCCTGTACATCAACCCCGATTCGGCGTGGTTCACCGTGTCGATGGCCGTCGTGGCGCTCGCCGGCACCATCGCCAGCTTCGCGCTGCCGCTCGGCGCCGAGGCCGACCACGGGCACGATCACGACCACGACCACGCGCACGCGCACGCGCCCGACCACGCGCACGCGCACGCGCACGACGACGCGCCCGCGAGGCGATCGCGGAGACCGGCACCCGCCATGCCGGGTCTCGCGCCGTCGGGCAGAGGGATCGCGCGCGCCGGGGGGATCGCGGTGGCCGGCGGCGGCGTGCTGGCGACCGGGATCGTCGGCGCGATGCTCCTCGTCCCGCCCGCGACGCTGTCCGCAGAGCTGGCCATGTCGCGGGACACGGGCGCGGCGCCGCTGTTCCAGGGCGCCGACGTCGTCGCCCTCGCGGCGACGGGCGACACGGCATCGTTCGGCGTGGGCGAATGGGCGAGCGTGTTCGCGACCGCCACCAACCCCGAGGCGTTCGAGGGCCAGCAGATCACGCTCACCGGGTTCGTCACGCCCGCCGGCGGCGGGTTCGGCCTGACGCGCCTGGTCATCACGCACTGCGTGATCGACGCGCAGGCGGCGAGCATCCCCGTCGGAACCGGCGAGGCGCCCGCGACCGGCGAGTGGGTGACGGTGACGGGCATCATCCGGGATGTCGAGGGGAGCCTCCGCGTGCAGGCCTCGGCCGTCGAGGTGGTGCCGCAGCCGGAGGATCCCTATGAGTACTGAGGTCCCCCCGAACGCCGAGTTTCCCCCGAACGCCGAGGTCCCCCCCGCGGGGGACGAGAATCCCGCCCGCGGGTGGGCGCCCTCGCGCGCGCAGGCGCCCACCCGCCGAGGCCGCTCGCGGCGCCGTCGTGGCCGCGCGTTCGCGGTCGGGTTCGCGACCGTCGTCGGCGTGCTCGCCGTCGTCGCGCTGGGCGGCGCGGCGCTCACCTCCGCGCTCGGGCCGCGGGTCACGGACGTCCAGGTGGACGCGGGCGCGGCGGCCACGGCATCCGGCTCTCGCATCATCATCACGACCACCCAGTCGCTGACCGAGGTCGCGGCCGAGCAGGTCACGGTCACGCCCGCGACCGACTTCAGCGTCGACACGTCGGGGCGCAGCATCGGGGTCCGCTTCACGCTGCCACTGTGGGACGAGACCGAGTACACCGTGCGAATCGAGGGGGTGCGGGGGATCGGCGGCGGACCGGACGCGACCATCGAGGAGTCGTTCACCACGCCGGCGCTGGAGGTGTTCCTGCTGCAGCGCGGGGACGAGGGCGACACGATCTTCCGCACCGACCTGACCGGCGAGGCCGCCGTGCCGGTGTTCACGCACGAGCGCATCGAGGACTTCCGCGCGACGGCCGGGCACCTCGTCGTGGCCACCGTCGACGACACGGAGCGGTCGCAGCTGATCGTCACCGACCTCGACGGCGAGGGTGCGCAGGCGCTGGCCCTGCCCGGGGAGGGGTCGGTCACCAATCTGCAGAGCGCCGACCGCGGCAACACGATCGGCTTCCTCTTCACGGATGCCGGCATCTCGGCCGAGGGCGGTCGCGAGAGCATGCTCTACACGGCGTCGCCCGCCGCCCCCGCGGCGGAGCCGGTAGCCGTCGAGCGGATCGGCGGCGAGTCCCGGGTCGAGGACTGGCGGTTCGTGCCGGGCACCGACGGCATCCTGATGTTCACGTTCGACGGGGCGCTGACCCTCGTCGCGCCGGGCGGGGAGCCGGTCGCCCTGGGCAACGCGATCGCGATCCACGGGGTGGCGCGGGGGAATGCGGTCGCGGTGATCGAGCGCGCGGAGGGTCCGGTCGCGATCGACCTCGCGACGGCGGAGGAGGTCGCGCTGCCGGCGACCGATCCGGCGCTCGGACAGGCGTGGGACGTCACTCCCCTGCCCGGCGCGGGCGGCGCGAGCCTGCGCGCGGTGACGGAGTTCGACGGGTTCGACGTCGTGGCGACCTCGGTGCTGCTCGTGGACGGGTCGGGGGGCGCGCGCGCGGTGTTCGCCGTCGGGGCCGGCGATGCCCTCCTGCAGACGTGCGTCTCTCCGAGTGGGCGGTACGCGGCGTTCCTCGTCGCGCCGAGCATTGTCGAGAACCCGTATGACGGCTATCAGCTGCCGCTTCCGCAGCGCGTGGAGACGCACCTGGTCGCCCTCGAGGACGGCGCCGAGCTCGTGGCCCTGAGCGGCTTCGACATCTCGTGGTGCCAGCACGGACCGCGACCGTGAGCGCGCTGGTGCCCGCGTCGCGCGACATGCTGTCGGCACTGCCGCTCGAGGTCGCGCCGCGACTGCTGGGCGGGGTGCTGCGCGTGCGGCTGCGCGACGACGTCGATGCCGGGGAGGACGGCGTTGCCGGGGAGGACGGGGATATCCGCGGTGCTGCCCGCGCGCGGGCTGTCCCCGGCGCGCGGGCTGTCCCCGGCGCGCGGGGCGTCGGGGGCACGGTGACGGTGGCGGTGCGGATCACCGAGGTCGAGGCGTATCACGGCGCCGGGACCGGGGACGTGCCGGACCCGGGGTCGCATGCGCGCATGGGGCGCACGGCGCGCAATGCCACGATGTGGGGCGAGGCCGGGCATCTGTACGTGTACCTCAGCCACGGCATCCACTCGTGCGTGAACGTCGTGTGCGGACCCGAGGGGCTGGCCGGGGGAGTCCTGCTGCGTGCCGGCGAGATCGTGGAGGGACAGGATGCCGCGATGCGGCGTCGCCCGGCGGCGCGCAGCACGCGGGACCTGGCGCGCGGGCCGGGGCGGCTGGGCGACGCTGTGGGGCTGCGGCACCCGCGACACGACGGGATCGACGCCGTGACGGGCGCGGAGCAGGCCGGTGCCGCGGCGCGGCTGTGGCTGCCCGCCGCACCGGTGCCGGCCGTGGCGACCGGGCCGCGCGTGGGGGTGGCCGGCGTCGCGGGGACCGACGCCTTCCCGTGGCGATTCTGGATCGCCGGGGATCCGACGGTCTCGGCGTTCCGGTGGGGGCGGGGCGCCCGCCCCGAGTGATCCCGAGGTCGCCTGCGGGTGCACCGAGCGCGCGCCCCCGGCATCCATCGGCTCTTGTCAAGCCGACACGCGCACCGTGCTAAACTGACTCCTTGTCTGCGTGCGGATGACAATCTCCTCCAGCACGCAGTACGTATCCCACTCTCTCAGATCTGCTGATTCAGTCGTGCGCGAGAGCGGGGTGCAGACAAGGGATCTTGGGTGGCACCGTCCGGTGCCACGGTACAAAGGAGAATCACTATGGCAGCAGTGTGCCAGGTGACTGGAGCAGTTCCCGGCTTCGGTCACAACATCTCGCACTCGCACCGCCGGACGAAGCGCCGCTTCGACCCGAACGTGCAGAAGAAGACCTATTTC
>Ga0160450_100167_pt1 | contig 45747 bp, 42 predicted proteins | sample HID1975K_E1MG_FD_108257 | JGI IMG/M metagenome (GOLD analysis project Ga0160450, IMG submission 108257) | Enriched soil microbial communities from UW Madison campus, WI, USA - HID1975K_E1 MG | ecosystem: Environmental > Terrestrial > Soil > Unclassified | place: USA: Madison, Wisconsin...
ATCTGGCCGATGATCATCGGGATCGTCATGAGACCCGACTCGGTCGGTGTGGCACCACGCGCCAGCTGGAAGTACTGCGCGAGGAACACACTCGTCGCGAACATCGAGACGCCGATGGCGAGGGAGGCGACCACCGAGAGCGTGAACGTGCGGTTCTTGAAGAGCGACATCGGCACGATGGGCTCGGGCACGAAGAACTCGACGATGATGAACGCGACGATCGCCGCGGCGGCGATGCCGATCATGAGGAAGCTCGTCACCGAATCCCACTCGAAGCCGCCCGCATCGGGCTTGCCGCCCAGCGTGATCCACACCAGGGTCAGCGCGACGCCGACGGCCATGAGCACGGCGCCGAGGTAGTCGATCTTCACCGGGCGCTTGGGCATCTTGGGCAGGTGCAGCGTGAACTGCAGCAGCACGAGGGCGACGATCGCCAGCGGAACCGGCAGGAAGAAGTTGGCGCGCCAGCCCCACGCGTCGGTGATGACACCGCCGAGCAGCGGGCCGCCGATCGTGGCGACGGCCATGATGCCGCCGACGACGCCCATGTACTTGCCGCGCTCACGCGGCGAGATGATCAGCGCGACGACGATCATGACGAGCGACATGAGACCGCCCGTGCCGATGCCCTGGATGACCCGGACGGCGATCAGCGTGCCGGCATCCTGGGCGAAGCCCGAGATCGCGCTGCCCAGCACGAACAGCACGATCGAGATCTGCAGCAGCACCTTGCGGTTGACGAGGTCGGCGAGCTTGCCCCAGATGGGGGTGGTGACGGCCGTGGCCAGCAGGCTCGACGTGATGACCCACGTGTACGCCGACTGGTCGCCGCCGAGGTCGGCGACGATGAGCGGCATCGAGGTCGAGATCACGGTGCCCGAGAGCACGGCGACGAACATCGTGACGATGAGTCCAGAGAGCGCGATGAACACCTCGCGCGGAGTGCGCTCGGCGGTCGCCGGCGAATGCGTGTCGGAGAGTGTCGACAAGGGGGTTTCCTCCGATTAGAAAGTTGATGACGATCAACTATATATCAATTAGTTGACTTGGATCAACTGTGGACCGAGATCAACCAATTCCCGAGGAGGAATGGATGCCGGCGGCCGCTGCCGCCCATCCGGCCGGGCCGGCCGGTTCAGTGGCCGTGGTGCTCGAGCACCGGGACGAACGTGCCGTCAGGCTCGGCGGTGGCGGCATCCTGAGCCGAACCCAGGGCGGGCGTCACCAGCACCGCGACGACCGCCGCGGCCACGATCAGGCCGGCGATGCCGCCCCCTCGCGTGGGGTGCCGCGTGCCCCAGCCGATGCCCGCACCCACGGCGACGCTCAACGCGATGAACACGCCCACCGCGACGACGCTCGTGCCCCCGGGTGTCGTCGCGAGCACCGACGCCACCAGCGCGATGCCGGTCAGCGCTCCGACCAGCCCGGCGCGCGGAGCGACCGTGCGCCCTCGCGCGAGGCACACCGCGCCCCACGCGAGGGCGAGCAGTCCTTGGGCCACGGCGGCGGCGCCGAGCGAACGCGAGACCGTATCGGCCTGCACCCCCACGATCGCCGCGGCGCCGACCGCCGCACCCACGAGGCCGGCTCCCCATGCGCCGACCGCCACCCACGCCGGGGCGCGGTGAACCGCGCGCCCCGGCAGGGATGCCCCCATGGTCGTCGTCACGCAGTCGCCGGCTGCGGCGAACGCTCGGCGGCCAGTCCCACGCCCAGCAGCACGATCGCGCTGGCCAGGTGCAGGAAGTGATCCGGCACGTTCAGCGCCAGGATGTTCGCCGGCGTGCCGACGAGGAAGAACCCGACGACGCCGAGCAGCAGGTAGGCCGCTCCGACGACGATGTTGACCGTCTTGGCGGCACGCGCGCTGACCAGCCCGGCGGCCAGCAGTGCGCCGCCGATCAGCAGATGCGCCACATTGTGGAACGGGTTGACGGCGAACACGCCGAGCAGCAGTCCGCCGTCGGTGGCGAGGAATCCGACGCCGCCGGTGACGGCGAAGCCCAGCAGCCCGACGAGCAGATACACCGCGCCGAAGATCGTGGCGACGAGGCGGTTCGGTGATGAGCGCATGGCAGACCTCTCTTTCGACAGTCCGCGATCTGCGGCTGTGAGAGTGGTTCGACGCCCTCGCGGAATCGGATGGGATGCCGGCGGCCGCTGCCGCCCCGCTAGTCCAGGGCGGCCAGCATCCGTTCCAGCGCTTCGCGCATCGTCGCCCGCGCTTCATCCGGCAGCTCCACGGTGTACCGCACCTCGGGCGGGATCCAGGCGAGGGCGTACATGACCTCGCGGAAGTCGCTGCCGCCCACCGGCCAGCTCGTGCGGTCCTCGCCCACGGCGGTCGCGCCCTGGCCCCACTGGCCGAAGAACGCGCGCATGTCGTCGAGGCCGAGGTCCATGACGGCGGCGCCCTCGACCGCCTGCGGGCTCCACGACCGCGCCACGGCGATGAACTCGTCCACTTGCTCGGGCGTCAGATCGCGCGGCGTGAACAGCACGCGCGTGTGCTCGACGTCCGACAGACGGTCCACGCGGAAGGTGCGCCAGTCGTCGCGCTCGAGGTCCCAGCACAGCAGGTACCAGTGGCGCTCGGCGGGCGCGAGGGCGTGCGGCTCGACGCGGCGCTTCATCGCCTCGCCCGACGCCGACGTATAGGTGAAGCGGACGCGCTCGTGGTCGCGGGTGGCCAGCGCCAGTTCGCCGAGCAGCTCGCTCGACACCGCGGCGCCCGCGCGGATGCCCGTCGGCTGCACGGTCTCGGCCAGCGCGTTGACCCGGCGCCGCAGCGGCGCGGGCAGCACCTGCTCGAGCTTCGCGAGGGCGGTCACCGTCGTCTCGGCGCCGCTCAAGAGCCGATCGGATGCCGCCACCCGCAGCCCGATCGCCATCGCGACGGCCTCGTCGTCGGTGAGCAGCAGGGGAGGCACAGCGCTTCCGGCTTCGAGCCGGTAGCCGCCCGCGGCGCCCGGCGTCGACTCGATGCGGTAGCCGAGTTCGCGCAGACGCTCGACGTCGCGCCGCACGGTGCGCTCGGTCACGCCCAGCCGGCCGGCGAGCTCCGTGCCCGGCCAATGCCGATGGGTCTGCAGCAGGTTCAGCAGCGAGAGGGCGCGGGTCGTCGTGTCTGACATGCGAAAAGAATCTCACGCATCCAGGACAGGATCCGTCCGCATTGGTTCATAGCGTGGCGGCATGGCGAACGAACCGATCATCGAAGCGCAGGGCCTGACCAAGCGCTTCACCGTCAAGGGCAAGACCGTCGAGGCGGTCACCGACCTCACGTTCCAGGTGGAGCGCGGCGAACTCGTCGCGTTCCTGGGACCCAACGGCGCAGGCAAGTCCACCAGCCTGCGCATGCTCACGACCCTCATCCCGCCGACCTCGGGCACGGCGAAGGTCGTCGGCTACGACATCCTCAACCGCCCGGCCGACGTGCGTGCCCGCATCGGCTACGTCGGGCAGCTCACGAGCGGCAGCTTCTCGCAGCGCGCCCACGACGAGCTGCTCAGCCAGGGCGCGTTCTACGGCATGTCGAAGTCCGCGGCCAAGAAGCGCGCCGATGAGCTCGTCGAATCGCTCGACCTCTCGGGCTTCGCGACCCGCACGGTGCAGCAGCTGTCGGGCGGTCAGAAGCGCCGCCTCGACATCGCGCTCGGGCTGATGCATGCGCCGCCCCTGCTGTTCCTCGACGAGCCGTCGACGGGACTCGACCCGCAGAGCCGCGCCAACCTGTGGCAGCACATCCTCGAGCTGCGCCGCAGCCACGGCACCACGGTCTTCCTCACGACGCATTACCTCGAAGAGGCCGACCGCTATGCCGAACGCGTCATGGTCATGGACCGAGGCCGCGTCATCGCCGACGACACCGCCGCACGGCTCAAGGCCGACCTCGCGGGCGACGTCCTCACCTTCGGCTTCGAGAGCGAAGCGGATGCCGCCGCCGCCGTGCCGGTGGTGCAGCGGCTCGCAGCGCGCGAGGTGGGGCGGGATGCGGCATCCATCACCGTCACCGCGTCCGAGGGGGATGCGCTGCTCCCCGCCGCCGTGCGCGCGCTCGACGCCGCCGGACTCACGGTGCGCACCGCGACGGGGGTGCCGCCCACGCTCGACGACGTGTTCCTCGCGCTGACGGGGCGCACGCTCCGCGAAGCGGGCGAGGGGCAGTCCGAGGGAGAGGGGGATGCCGTGGACGCGGCATCCCGAGACGACGACGCAGTGCTCACGACAGGAGTGGAACGATGACCGCGCAGACCGAGACCCGACCCGACACCGCGGTGCGCCCCAACGCGGCCCGCGACACGTGGAACGTGCTCACGCGCGAGCTGAGGCCCGTGGTGCGCGACCCGTTCACGCTGATCTTCAGCCTGGTGCAGCCGCTCGTGTTCCTGGGGCTGTTCGCGCCGCTGCTGGTCGGCTCGTCGGGGGCGCCGGTGGGGGAGACACTGCAGTGGTTCGTCCCGGGCGTGCTCGTGATGATCGTGCTGTTCGGCACCGGCGCGACCGGCTCGAACCTGCAGTACGAGATGATGACGGGCTCGCACGAGCGCACGCTCGTCGCGCCGCTCGGGCGCTCGTCGCTGCTCGTCGGCCGCGCGCTCAAGGAGATCGCGCCGATCGTCGTGCAGGCGCTCGTCATCGTGCTGATCGCGTGGCCGTTCGGGTTCACGATCAACGTGCCGGGACTCGTCATCGGGCTCGCTCTGCTGGCCGTGTTCGGCATCGGTCTCGGGGCGCTGTCGTACACGCTCGCGCTCAAGACCAAGGACCGCGAATGGCTGTTCTGGGGCGTGCAGCAGACGCTGATCTTTCCGCTGCTGATCCTGTCGGGCATGCTGCTGCCGCTCGATGAGGGACCCGCGTGGATGCGCGCCGTCTCGACCGTCAACCCCGTCAACTGGGTCGTGCAGGCCGAGCGCGCGCTGTTCGCCGGCGACCTCGGCGACATCACCGTGCTGTGGGGCTGGGTCGCGGCCGTCGTGCTCGCCGTGGTGGGCCTGGCGGTCGGCATCCGGGCGATGCGCAAGAGCAGCTGACGACCGGAGTGTCGGTCGCTGAGCCTGTCGAAGCGCCTTCGACAGGCTCAGCGGCCGGCCGTCGAGTGAACCCGCGCTCGGTCGCGCCGGTGCCTGGCAGTGGCTGGGGGATTCGCCGCCGGTGCTACGGAGCGACCGGTGCAGGCGTCTGGTGGGGGGTGGGCCTGGCGGCGTGCTCGGTGCCGGCGACGACGACCCGGTCTCCGCCGGCCATCTTCGCCTCGTACATCGCGTGGTCGGCGGCGCGGATGAGCTGGTCCATGACCGGGGCGCCGTCGTTGCCGACGGTGATCAGTCCCACGCTCGCGGTGATGGACATGCCGGACGGCAGCTCGTCGTACGGCTCGGCGACGGCCGAGCGGATGCGGTCGGCGAGCGCGGCGCCGTCGGTGCCGTCCACGGCGGCGACCGCGATGAACTCGTCGCCGCCGAAGCGTCCGAGCACGTCGGTCTCGCGGATGGTACGCCTCAGCCGGGTCCCGATCTCGCGCAGGAGAGCGTCGCCGGCGGAATGGCCGAGAAGATCGTTGACGGCCTTGAAGCCGTCGAGGTCGATGAAGATCACGCTCAGTGCCGAGAACCCCTGCAGGAGCGTGCGCGTGACGTCCTCTTCGACCAGTCGGCGGTTCGGGAGCCCCGTCACCTCGTCGTGCATGGCCGCGCGGCGGAGGGTGTCTTCCAGCCGGATCCGCGCGATCGCCTGGGCCGCCTGGTTGGAGAGCGCCTCGGCGAGCGGGATGGCCTCCTCGTCGAACTCCCGCGGGTGGTCGAAGTAGCAGACCATCGAGCCGACGGCATCACCGTGGGAGCGCATCGGCGAGGCGATGGCCGCGTGCACACCGCCGGCACGATAGGCCTCGCGCATGCCGACTCCGGGCACGTAGGACTCGGCGTCTTCGGGGGAGCGGATGATCACGACCTGCCCACCCAGCATGGTCGCCGTGCCGGTGGGCGGCAGACCGGCGGGCCAGTGCTCGGCCAGAGGGTTCACGCCGGCGCTCTGGAAGAGCCCGTCGGGTCCGCCGAGGTGCACGCTCACCGCGCTGGCCGCGAAGGCCCGCTGCGCGACGTCCACGAGCAGTTCCGCGGCGTCGAGCTCGGACCGGACGTTGCCGAAGCCCACGGCCGCGTTGAGCAGGATCTGCAGTCGCTGCCGGCCGCGCTCGGTCTTCGCCTCGGCGCCCCGGAATCCCAGGTTGAACGCCGACCGCTCCGACACGTCGTAGACGGCGACGCGCTCCCTGCCGTGGTCGTCCATGCCGAAGGAGCCGACCACCACGGGCCGGACAACCCCCGACACGCCATGGAGCGTGGCGTCGGTGGGTCGCTCGCCGTCGGCGTCCGCAAGCGGCATGCGCAGCGTCAGGAGCGCCTCGAGCGAACGCCCGATCACTTCGTCGCGGTCACAGTTGAGCCACTCCAGCACCTGCGTGTTGACGTCCAGGATCGTCGACTCGCGGTCGACCGTGATCAGTCCGCACGTCGCGAGGCCTAGCATGAGGTGCTCGAAAGGTGGAGGGTCGGCAGGAAGCGGCATCCGATCGGAGCCTTTCCGATGGTCACGAGGGCCTCCTAGTCTCACCGAGCCTCGGGGGGTGTGGCGGGCGGCTGCGATACCGCTTCGGCGAGTGCGGGTCCGAGTCTATCGATATTTCGCAAATTTAGGTATAAATTCTGAATACTCGTGATCCGAGATAATTCCCGTGACCGCGCTACAGAGGGAGAATGGCGGTATGGCGAACCACCCACCGGCGCTGACTCTCGGGCGGGCGCTGCGCCAGTACCTCGATGCGCGCAACGCCGCGCTGGTCGCGGCGCGTGCCACGCTCGGCATCAGCGATATCGATGCGCGGGCGCTGCTGTTCGTCGTCGGCAACCCGGGGACCCGGCCGACGGCCCTGCGCGAGTACCTCGGTATCACGTCGGCAGGCGTGACCACGCTGATCGACCGGCTCGTCGGCCGTTCTCTCGTGCGACGCGACGTCGACTCGGCCGACCGCCGGGTGAACCGCATCACGGCGACGATCGATATCGCCGAGGATCCGTGGGCGGTGCTCAACCGATTCGACGACGACTTCGACCTCGCGGTCGGCGCTGCCGATCAGGTGCTGGTCGGCGACTCCGCCGCTCTCCTGGAAGCGCTGACCACGGCGACGGTCAACGCTCGGCGCTGACGCCGTTCAGGCGGAGTCGACGCCTCCGTGGGACCGCGCCTTCGCCTCGAGGAAGATGCACAGCTCGGATACGGCGGCCAGCTCGGCAGAGAGAGCGCGCAGCCCCGAGGAGTCCAGGACGACGTTGTCTTCGCGCGGCTCCATCGTCGCGACCCATCCGCCGGAACCCTGCGCATCGGGCTGGATGACCACAACGGTCGACGCATGATCGAGGTGGAAGGTCACCAGGCCGGTGTTCGCCCCGCCGTCGCCGTCCTGCACCATGACGCGTGCGGAATCGGCCCGGGGCATGCCGAGTCGTCGGTACTCGGCGAGCCAGGACTCCAGCGTCTTCAGACTCCGAAACACCATCGCACCCCTCCTGATACGTCGGCGACGACAAGAGTATAAGGAGCCAGCGGAATCGTCCTCGAGCATTCGCGCGCGACGTTCCTCTCGCGGTGCGGCCCGGCGGCCGCCGCCGGGGCGCACTGTAGTCGATCCGCGCGTCTCATGTCGGCGCTTGCGCCGGCGGCGGTGTGCGGGGCTGACTTGATGCGTGTCCCCCACAGAAGACCTCGCGGACGAGCTGGCGGCCGCCGTGGACGGTCCTGAGCTCTTCGCCGTCTACCAGCCGCAGGTCTCGCTGGAGAGCGGGTCGATCGTGGCCGCGGAGGCGCTGTGCCGCTGGCAGCACCCGCGGCTCGGCGACATCGATCCGCTCACGATGATCGAGGTCGCCGAGCGCAGCGGCGTGATCCACGCCGTCGGACGCAGAATGCTCGACGAGTGCCTCGACACGCTCGCCGGGTGGCGCGCGATGGGGCGCGGCTGGGCCGTCGCCGTGAATGTCTCGCCGGTGCAGTTCGAGCACGAGTCGTTCGCCGGCCATGTCGCCGCGCAGTTCGAGGATCGTGCGGCGGGACCGGGGTCGCTCGTGCTGGAACTGTCGCACGACATCCCGCCGGCCGGTGAGCGTGCGGTGCTGGCGCAGCTGGCGATGCTGCGCGAGCGCGGCGTGGAGATCTCCCTCGGCGGCTACGGGGAAGGCAGGATCGCCCCCGAGCAGCTCGCGCGGCTGCCCCTCAGCGAGGTGAAGATCCCGGGCCACGTGATCCGGGACGCGCAGCCGGACGCCCGGGCGGCCCTCCGCAAGGGGGTGCAGGTCGCCCAGGCGCACGGTCTGCGCGTCGTGGCCGAGGGCATCGAGACCCTCACCCACCTCGACATCGCCGTCGAACTGGGCTGCGATCGCGCACAGGGGTTCCTCATCCGGCACCCCGATCCCGAGATCGTGTTCCCCTGACCGTCGGGTCGCTCGGCAACAGGTGTGCAACGGGTTCGGCGAACGGGCGGGGGTGCGGGAACGCCGCACCTAGGATCAGAGGATGACGACGGCGCGACGGAGGGGCATCCTCGCCGTCGTCACCGCCATCGTGCTGGTCGCGCTGGGTGCGGGGGTCGCACTGGCCGTCGGCGATGCGCTCGGCATCCGCACCGAGCCGGCCGCGCAGATGCAGCCCGAACCGGCCGTCGCCGCCGTGGCGACGGAGGCCGTCGCGCCGCCTGAGCTCGCCGCGGTCGACGTGCCCGGCACCGAGCGCCTGGGTGTCGCGATGGACGAGCTGCGCGACGCGATCGCCGACGCTCCGCCGGCGCCCCAGCAGGCTCAGCGGCCGCAGGTGTCGCTCACCGTCGCGGACGCCCTAGACGGCGACGACGACTCGTACACACTGGCCGGCGACGCGAGTGCGCTGACCGTCACGGCCACCGCCGAAGCCGGCAGCACCCGCGCGATCTACGACCTCGCCGCGCAGGTGCGGGCCGCGAAACCGGTGACCGACCTGATCGGCGCGCACGAGGCATCCCGTCTGCCGTTGCGGATGACCGACCTCGGGGCCGTGGGCGTCACGCCCGACCCGGCGGAGTGGGAGTCGGGCGACGACTACTCGCACGCGTCGAAGGCGTTCGCGGACGTCTTCGAATCCGACGCGCCGTACATCGACCAGACCGCGCTCGCCGCCGCCTACGACGACTTCGACACGTTCCTGCGGCACTCGCTCGCCAACGGCTTCAACGCCGTGGCGTTCCCCGGGTTCGTCGAGTTCGTGACGTTCGACGACGCTCCCGGCGGACCCGTCTACGCCGAGGGTGACGAGCATCGAGCGAAGGCGCTCGCCCTGCGCGAGGCCTTCGCACCGTTCTGGGAGCGCGCCGACGAGCTGGGCGTGAAGGTCTTCCTCCGCACCGACATGCTCGCGCTCACCGGGCCGCTGGAGCAGTACCTGCAGGACCGGTTCGGGTCGCTCGACACCGAGAACCCCGAGCTGTGGGACGTGTACACCGCCGGCCTCGACGAGCTCTACGACGCCGTGCCCGCGCTCGACGGCGTGCTCATCCGCATCGGCGAGGCGGGCCCCGTGTACGACGTGGGCGGGTGGGACTACTACTCCGCCCTCAAGGTCACCACCGTCGCCGCCGTGCGCGCGATGCTCGAGGCCTTCACGGGGCAGGCCGAGGCATCTGATCGCGAAGTGATCTTCCGCACCTGGTCGGTGGGAGTGGGCGCCGTCGGCGACATGCACACCGACAGCGACTCGTACGAGGCCGTGCTGGGCGGTATCGACTCGCCCGCGCTCATCGTCTCGACGAAGTACACGCTCGGCGACTTCTACACGTGGCTGCCGCTGAATGACACGCTCGAGCAGGGCTCGCAGCGGCGCATCGTGGAGTTCCAGAGCCGCCGCGAATTCGAGCACTTCGGCGCGTTCGCCAACGACCTCGGCGCCGAGTACCAGTGGGCGCTGCAGCAGCTGCTCGCCGCGAACGACAAGGTCGAGGGCGTGTGGGTGTGGACGCAGGACGGCGGGCCGTGGCGCGCCGGACCCATGACCCTGTACCTCAAGGCCGGGTTCTGGCAACTGTACGAGCTGAACACGCAGGTGGCGGCATCCCTCGCCCGCGACCCCGAGACGGACGTCGCCGAGGTGACGGCGGACTGGGCGCGCGAGTGGTTCTCGGACGACCCGGCCACCGTCGAGGCGATCTCGCAGGCGATGACGAGCTCGCGCGACGCGATCGCGCACGGGCTCTACATCGCGCCGTTCGCGCAGCAGCGGGTGTTCGCGATCGGGCTCGAGCCGCCGCCCATGATGTGGATCTTCGAGTGGGACATCCTCACCGGCGACTCCGCGGTGCTGGACGTCATGTACTCGATCGTGCGGGACGCCGACGGCGGCATCGACGCCGCCATCGCCGATGGTGAGAAGGCTGTCGAGACCGCCGAGGCCATGCGCGACACGGTGGCGGGGACGGATGCCGCCACCTGGCGCTCGCCCGAGATCCGCGACGCCTTCGTCGGGGCGCTGGACTACGAGGTCGATACGCTGCGGCTGCTGTCGGCGTACCGGTCGCTGATCCTGCACCAGGGGGAGTGGCACGACACGCTGTCGCCCGACGCGCGCGCCGCGTGGGATGCCGACCGCGTCACCTTCGAGAAGCTCGCCGTCGCGCACCTCGACGCCTACGACGGCGACATCGACCACCCCGCCCTCAACCTCACCGCGGCGCGGCTCGGCATCGAGCGCTCGGAGCGCGACGACACGATGGCGTGGCTCGCCCGCGGACTGCTCGTGCTCGCGGTCGCGTGGGTCGTGATCGGCATGATCGCCGCACGTACGAGCCTGGTCCGTCGCCCGGGCGCTGCCGCCGCCCGCGCCACGTGGATCGCGTCGACGCGGCCATGGCGGGCGCGCGAGTCGACGCTCGGCATGCTCGAGCTCGACCGCTGGCTGCTGCTGATCATCCCGGCGGCGCTGCTGGTCGCGACGCGCGCCGTGCAGACGTCGTTCCTGTCGTGGACGCATGTCGCGATCGTCATCGGCGCCTGGGTCGTGTTCGCCCTCGTGCTGCGGCTGTTCGTGCGCCGGCGCTCGCCGTGGCCCGTGATCGCCGCGGTCGGCGGGGTCGTGGTGCTGCGCTGCATCCTGACGCTGTTCGCCCTGTCGTTCACCGGACCCGGCGGATACTGGTACGCGTTCTGGACCGAGCCGGTGCTGCGCACCGCGTACATCGCCGTCGCTTTCGCGCTGTTCGTGTGGGTGTTCGTGGCGGCCGGCTGGGCGCTGTCGGCCCAGGTCGGCGCCCGCCGCGGCACCGGTTACGTGCTGGCGGCGGTCGGGGCCGGGCTGCTCGTGCCGTCGGTCGTCGTGGGCGTGATCGGCCTGGAGGCCGCGCTCACCGTCTGGAACGACGAGATGGGTCTGCTGCCGTGGGGTCTCGCCCGCATCCTGGGCATCACGACCTACCTCGACATCCCGGATGCCACCCCCTGGGCCGCCGCCGCGTTCGCGGCCGTGCTGCTCGTCGTCGGCGTGTTGCTCGCGCTGCCGTGGGGTCGGCGGCGGGCCGAGGCATCCCCCCGATCCTGAACCCGGGAACCGACCCGGACGACGGGGTTCGCGTGTTTCCGGTCGATAACGGTTGGGAGAAAATTCCAACACATGCGTGACACATGGTGGTTTCTTCCATAGTGTGAGTCGCGGCCGGAAGGCCGACACCAGAGTGTGGTCGCAGAAGAGGAGTTCACATGAGGAAGCGCATCCTGCCCATCGCCGTGTTGGGTGTGGCAGTACTCGGCATCACCGCCTGCAGCGGCGGCGGTGGCGACAACGGAGACGATTCGGCATCGGGCGAGGGCAAGACCCTCGACGTCTGGATCATGCAGGGCACGAACCCCGACGCCGAGCCGTTCTTCGACGAGGTCGCCGACGCGTTCAAGGACGAGACCGGCGCCACGCTGAACGTGGAGTTCGTGCAGTGGGCCGACGCCCACGACCGGTTCGTCACGTCGATCGCCGGCGGCACGACCCCCGACGTCGCCGAGACGGGCACCACCTGGACGCCCGAGTTCGCCGACGCGGGTGCGCTCGCGCCCATCACGGACTACATCAAGAAGGACGGGCTCGAAGACGACCTGGTCGACGGCCTCGTGAAGTCGGGCACCTACGACGGCGAGCAGTACGGCATGCCCTGGTACGCCGGTGTGCGCTCGCTCGTCTACCGCTCCGACATCTTCGAGGAGCTGGGCCTGGACGCCCCCACCAACTGGGACGAGCTGCGCGACGCCGCGCTGGCGATCAAGGCCGCTCACCCCGACATGACGGCCGTCGCCGTCCCCGGTGACGCCGAGTTCACGGTGTACCCGTGGGTGTGGGGTGCCGGCGGCGAGGTCGCCACCGAGAAGGACGGCACCTGGACGAGCGAGCTGGACTCGCCCGAGTCGGTGAAGGGCCTCGAGTTCTGGACGGGCCTCGCCACGAACGACAACCTGTCGTCGGCGGGCGCGACCACCTGGAAGGAGACGGACGTGCTCGACGCGTTCGCCGCGGGCACGGTCGGCATGGCCGTCATGGGGTCGTGGACGCCGTCGGCGATCGTCGAGAAGGGCCCCGACATGGAGGGCAAGTTCGCCGCCGTGCCGATCCCCGGCGAGACGGACGGCATCTCCCCGTCGGTGCTCGGCGGCTCGCACCTGAGCATGTTCGAGACGGCCAAGGACAAGGACCTCGCGTTCGCGTTCATCAAGCTGATGACCACGGGTGAGTTCGCCGAGAAGTGGGGCGAGCAGAGCGGGTACTTCCCGGGCCAGAAGTCGCTGCTCGAGAAGTCGATCGAGAACGCCGACCCCATGGTGCAGCCGTTCGCGACGCAGATGGTCGACGGCGGCGCGTCCGTGCCGGTGACGCCGACCTTCGGCGCCGTCCAGGCCAAGAAGACGACGAGCGCCATGATGCAGGCGATCCTGTCGGGTCAGAAGGACGTCGAGACGGCTGCGAAGGATGCCGCGGCCGAGATGACCGCGACCCTCAACGACAAGTAGGCAGCACTCGTATGGCATTCATGCCCCAGGCGCCGGCGGTGGAGGAGCACGCCTCCTCCTCCGCCGGCGCGGCGGTCGCCCCGGGATCCCGCCGCCGCCCGATGGACCGGCTGCGCCCGTGGATGCTGCTCGCGCCCGCGCTCGTCGTGCTCGCAGGACTCCTGCTGTGGCCGCTGGTCCGGGTCGTGCTCTTCTCGTTCCAGGACTACGGCCTGCGCGAGATCGTCTCGGGCGAGCCCAACTTCATCGGCTTCGACAACTTCGTCGAGATCCTCACGAGCCCGACGCTGTGGGCGGTGGTGCTGCCCAACACGGTCGGCTTCGCGATCCTGTCGGTCGTGGGCACCGTCGCCTTCGGCACGCTCGTCGCCCTGCTGCTGCAGTCGCTCGGCACCTTCTGGCGCACCGTCGTCGCAAGCGCCATCATGGCGGCCTGGGCGATGCCCGCCGTCACCGGCACGTACGTGTGGGTGTGGATCTTCGACGCCGATCGCGGCATCTTCAACCAGCTGCTGATGCAGCTGGGGCTGATGGAGCAGCCCTACAACTGGTTCACCAACCGGTGGTCGTTCTACGCGATCGTGCTGCTGAACGTGATCCACCACGGCTTCCCGTTCGTCGCGGTCACGATCCTCGCGGGACTCCTCGGCGTTCCGAAGGAGACGCTGGAGGCGGCATCCCTCGACGGGGCCAATGCGTGGCGGCGCTTCTGGAGCATCACGTTCCCACAGCTCAACCAGGTGTTCGCGGTCGTCATCATCCTGTCGACCATCTGGGACTTCAAGGTCTTCGCGCAGGTCTACCTCATGCCCGGCGGTGCGGGCTCCAACCGCGAGGTGCTCAACCTCGGGGTGTGGTCGTACGTCGAATCGTTCGGGCAGAACCGGTACGGCTTCGGCTCGGCGATCGCCGTGCTGCTGACCCTGCTGCTGCTCGCCATCACCGTCGTCTACGTGCGACGGCTCCTCAAGGAGGACCAGCTGTGACCCGGCCCTCGATCGGACGCCGCCTCATCAAGGGCGTCCTCGTCTTCCTGCTGCTCGTCTTCACGCTGTTCCCGACGTACTGGATGCTCGTGAGCGCGTTCGACGAGAACCCGTCGGGCGGCGCCGAGCTCGTGCCCCGCGAGTTCACGCTCGACCACTTCGTGTTCGTGCTGACCGACGGCGGCTTCGCGACCTACCTGCGCAACTCGCTCATCGTGGCGCTGGTCGTCGTGGTGTTCTCGGGACTGCTGGGGCTGCTGGCGTCGGTGGCCGTCGCCCGGTTCCGGTTCACGCTGCGCACGCAGATCGTCATGATGATCCTCGTGGTGCAGATGGTGCCGCTGGAGGCCCTCGTCATCCCGCTGTTCGTGCAGGTGCGCGATCTGCAGCTGCTGGGGACCCTCCTCGGCCTCATGATCGTCTACACGGCGCTCGCGCTGCCGTTCGGGATCTGGATGCTGCGCGGCTTCGTCGCCGCCGTGCCCGTCGAGCTCGAAGAGGCCGCCTACATCGACGGCGCCTCGTGGTGGCGCATGTTCCGCTCGGTGCTGCTGCCGCTGGTGGCGCCCGGACTCGTCGCGACGAGCGTGTTCGCGTTCATCACGGCGTGGAACGAGTTCATCTTCGCGATGACACTGCTGGGCGGCGAGACCGAGAACTACACGGTGTCGATCGGTCTGCGCCAGTTCTTCGGCGTGCACTCGAACGACTGGGGTTCGGTGATGGCGGCGTCGACGATCATCACGATCCCGGTCATGATCTTCTTCATCATCGTGCAGCGACGTCTGTCGAGCGGGATCGTCGCGGGGGCCGTGAAGGGCTGACATGGAACTCGAAGACCTCGTACCCGGCGTGCTGCTGCCCGGGTTCGCCGGCCCCGTCGTGCCGGAGTGGCTGCGCGCGGAACTCGAGCGCGGCCTGGGTGGCGTGTGCCTGTTCGCCGGGAACGTGGATGCCGCCGACCCGGACGGCACGGCGCGCCTGGCCGCGGCGATCCGGGCCGTGCGCCCCGACGTCCTCGTCGCCGCTGACGAGGAGGGCGGCGTCGTGACCCGGCTCGAGGGCCGTGAGGGCTCGACGCTGCCGTCGCCCGCGCAGCTGGGGCTCGTCGCGCCCGAGGTCGCCGAGCGCGTCGGTGCGGTCCTGGCCGAGCGCGTGCACCGGGCCGGCATCGACCTCGTGCTGGCCCCGAGCGCCGACGTGAACGACAACCCCGGCAACCCCGTCATCGGCGCGCGCTCGTTCGGCGCCGACCCGCACGAGGTCGCGTCGCGCGTCGCGGCGACCGTGCGCGGCATCCGCTCCCGCCGCGGCGTCGCCGCCTGTGTCAAGCACTGGCCCGGGCACGGCGACACCGATGTCGACTCCCACCGCGGGCTGCCGACGATCCCGGCGGCGACGGCCGCGCGCCACGCCGAGCCGTTCGAGGCTGCGATCGCGGCCAGGGTGCCCGCCGTCATGACCGCGCACATCGTGGTGCCCGAATGGGGCCCCGAGCCCGTGACCGTCAACCCCGACGCGATCGGCCGCCTCCGGGCTGCGGGCTTCGACGGCGTCGTGGTGACGGATGCCGTCGACATGGCCGCCATCGCCGCGACGTACGGCATCGGCGGCGGTGCCGCCCGGGCGCTCGCCGCCGGCGCCGACCTCGTGTGCCTCGGCAACCCGGAGCTCAGCGGCATCGACGCGGCGGGACAGTACGCCGAGGTGGTCGACGCGATCGTCGAGGCCGTTCACGACGGACGACTGACGCCCGAGCGGCTGCGCGAGGCGCACCGCCGCGTCGCGCGTCTGGCCGCCGAGACCTCTGCAGCCCGTGCGTCGGAGTCGGGCGACGCGGCGGTCGCCGTCGACCCCGCAGATGTCGAGGCGATCGAGGCCGCGCTGGCCGCGGCATCCGATCCCTCCGCACTGGCCGGTCTCGCGCGGATCGTGCGCGTCGTCGACGCCCGGGGCGGGGCGACGCAGGCCGCCGCGACCCGCGCCGTGCCGGTGGCCGACACCCTGCGTGCCCTGGCCGGCGGCGGGAACGGGGATGCCTCGTCTCGTTCCTCGCTCAGCACGAGTGCCTCGGGCGCAAGCCTCACCGCGGTCGTCGCCGACCGGCCCAGCGCCGTGCAGCTCGGCGTGCTCGCCGACGCGCAGGCGGCGGGCGAGTGCATCGTCGTCAACGTCGGGGCGATCCCCGGCGGCTTCGACGCGGCCGTCGTCCAGCTCGGCGCGGACTCCGTGTTCTCGGCGGGGATCGTGCGGACGTGGGCCGCGAAGGGTGGCCGATGAGGATCCTCGCGCTGCAGTCGGGCACGAGCGCGGACGGCATCGACGGTGCGCTGGTCTCCGTCGCCGCCGGCTCCGACGCGCTCGAGGTCGTCGTCGAGCGGTGGGGCACCCAGCCGTGGCTGCCCGACGAGCGTGCCCTCGTGATGCGGGCCGTCGGAGGCTCGCCGTTGGACCCCGCGGAGTGGTGCCGCCTGGAGACCACCGTCGGCCAGGCGTTCGCGCGGGCGGCGGTGTCGTTCGCCGCCGGGACGCCGAGGCCCGACGTCGTGTGCTCGCACGGGCAGACCGTGTTCCACGGCGTCGACGGCGGCGCGGTGTGGGGCACGCTGCAGGTCGGCGAACCGGCGTGGATCGCCCGCGCCACCGGGTGCCCCGTGCTCTTCAACGTGCGGGTCGCCGACGTCGCCGCCGGCGGCCAGGGGGCCCCGCTCATCTCTGCCTTCGACGCGCGCTGGCTGCGCGCCGCGGCGGAACAGGCGGCGGCGCCCATCGCGTCGCTCAACCTCGGCGGCATCGCGAACCTGCAGGTGGTCCGGCCCGACGGCACGGTCACCGGCTTCGACACCGGGCCCGCCAACGCCCTGCTCGACGCGTATCTGACCCGAGCCACGGACGGCGCCGAGACCTTCGACCGCGACGGCCGCCACGCCGCCGCCGGTCGCGTCGACCGAGCACTGCTCGATCGCCTGCTCGCGCATCCGTACTTCGCGCTCGCCGCGCCCAAGACCACCGGCCGTGAGACCTTCACCCTCGCGGCCGTCGACGACGCCCTCGCCGCGACCGAGACCGCCGGTCTCGACGACGTGTGCGCGACGCTCGCCGAACTGACCGCGGCGTCCGTGGCCGACGCGCTGCACCGCGTGGCCCCGGACGCCGCTCGGCTGGTCGTCTCGGGCGGCGGAGCGCGCAATCCCGTGGTGCTCGACCGCATCGCGGCGCTCGCCGGCGTACCGGTCGAGTCGAGCGACGCGTGGGGCATCCCCGCAGACGCCCGCGAGGCCGTGATGTTCGCGGTGCTCGCATACCTGTCGACGCTGCGCGTGCCGCTCGAGCTGCCCGGCACACCCGCGGGCCGTGCCGCCGTCGCCGGGCAGTGGGACCTGTCGGTCGCACCCCTGCCCACCCTGTCCACCACGCCCGATGGCACCGTGACCGGTGCCGCACCGCAGCGCCTCCGCGTGCGCACACGAGAGGAGCGGCCGTGAGCATCGTCGCCGTCGACCTGGGGAAGACCGGATGCCGCATCCGCGCCACATCCGGAACCGCGAGCGTCTCGGCGCACGGCGCCGGGGTGCCGGGGCTCGCCGACAGCGACGGCGACGTCCGCGCCTTCGACGCCATCGTCGCGACGCTCGGCGAGCTCGACCTGCCGACGCCCGTCGCGTCGATCGGCGTGGGCGCGGCCGGAGCCGAGGCGGCGCCTGCCGCAGCTCGTGCGCTCGCCGACCGTGTCGCCGCCCACCTCGACGCGCCGACCGCCGTCACCACCGACGCGGTCACGGCGCACGCCGGGGCGTTCGAGGGGATGCCGGGCACCATGGTCATCGTCGGCACCGGCACCGTCCTGCTGACCCTGGACGATGCCGGCACGCTGAGCCAGGTGGACGGCTGGGGTCCGTGGCTGGGCGACGAGGGCAGCGGCCGCGCGATCGGCCAGGAGGGGCTGCGGGCCGTGCTCGCCGCCCACGACGGCCGGGGCCCCGCGACCGCGCTCACCGCGGCGGCGCTCGACCTGCACGCGCCGCTCAGCACGCTGCCGCGCTGGGTGGCCGACACCGCCGCGCCGGCACGTCAGCTCGCGCGGTTCGCGCCGCGCGTGCTGCAGGCGGCCGCGGCCGGCGACGCCGTCGCGCGCGACATCGTCGAGCGGGCGGTCGACGCCGTGCTGCAGGCCTGCGTGGCGGCATCCGGACCGTACTGCCTGCTCGGCGGCATCGCCGGGTCGGAGGTGTTCGGCGGCGCGCTGCGCGCGCGGCTGCGGGAACGGGGGCTCGAGGTCGTCGAGCCCCGGGGGGACGCGCTCGACGGGGCGGAGTACATCGCCCGCACCCCGGCGAGCCCGTACGAAGGGAGTGTGGTGCGCCGTGGTTGACCTCGACGATCTGCGACGCCAGCTGGCCGAGCTCACGACCGAGGCGGTCGATCCCGAGTTCGGCGAGCTCGACCTGATGACGACGCCCGAGCTCGTGGCGGCCATGATCGACAGCAACCGTCAGGTGACCGACGCGCTGGTGGCGGCATCCACGGATCTCGCCCGCGCGGTCGACGCCGCCGCGGAGAGGATGCAGCGCGGGGGGCGCCTCGTCTACGTCGGTGCCGGAACACCCGGGCGACTGGGCATCCTCGACGCCAGCGAGATCCCGCCGACGTTCGGCGAGCCGCCCGAGCGCGTCGTCGGGATCATCGCGGGCGGAGAGACGGCGATCCGCTCGGCCGTCGAGAACGCCGAGGACGACGTCGCCGCCGGCAGGGCCGACATCGCGCGCGCCGGCATCGGCCCCGACGACTGCGTCGTCGGCCTCACCGCCTCGGGCCGCACGCCGTACGTGCTCGGCGCGATCGCCGAGGCGCGCGAGCGGGGTGCGGCGACGATCGGCGTCAGCTGCAACCCGCACTCCGAGCTCACCGTCGCCGCCGACGTGGGCGTCGAGGTCATCGTGGGTCCCGAGCTCGTCGCGGGATCCACGCGGCTGAAGGCGGGCACGGCGCAGAAGATCGTGCTCAACACGATCTCGACGCTGGCGATGGTGCGCATCGGCAAGACCTACGGCAACCGCATGGTCGACGTGCGCGCCACGAACGAGAAGCTGCGGGCCCGAGGCGTGCGCATGGTGATGGGGATCGCCGATGTCGATCCGTCCGTGGCGCGTCGCGCGCTCGCCGACACCGGTTGGGAGGTGAAGCCCGCGATACTGATGTGCATGAGGGGACTGACCGCGGATGCCGCGGCTCGTGCGCTCGCCGGCTCTGGGGGTCGGCTGCGCGAAGCACTGGACCGCACCCGCGAGGCGGTGTGATGGACGTCCTGATCCGCGCGCGCCAGTCGCTCGACCGGCTGAGCGCTTCGGAGCGCCGGGTCGCCGACACCGTGCTCGCGGATCCGGAGCTCGTCCGCACCTCGACGATCATGCGCCTCGCCGAGGTGAGCGGCGCGTCGCAGTCCACCGTCGCGCGGTTCTGCCAGAGCCTCGGCTACCCCGGGTACCGGGAGTTCCGCCTCGACGTCATCGCGGCCCTGAGTCGCGACCAGGCCCAGCGCATCAGCTTCGACATCGGCGAGGGCGAGATCGGTCCCGACGACTCGATCGGCGACACCGTCGCCAAGATCGCCTTCCAGGAGATGCAGGCGATCCAGGACACCGCCCAGTCGCTCGACACCGAGGCGGTCGCGCAGGCGGTCGCTGCGATCCGCGGCGCGCGGCGCATCGAGCTGTACGGCGCGGGGGCCTCCTCGCTCAGCGCGCAGGACCTGTTCCAGAAGCTCAGCCGCATCGGCCGCCCCGCCGGCGTCTCGGTCGACATCCACCTCGCGCTCGTGCAGGCCGCCCTGCTCGACGACGCCTGCGTCGCCATCGGCGTCTCGTTCCGCGGCGAGACGCGCGAGACCCTCGACTTCCTCACCGTCGCCGGCCGCACCGGCGCGCTGACCATCGGCATCACGAACGCCGCCGAATCCTCGCTCGACGACGTGTGCGACATCGTGCTGCGCACGAGCGTGCGCGAGGCCCGCTTCCGCAGCGGTGCCATGGCCAGCCGCATCGCGCAGCTCGCGCTCATCGACATGCTCTTCGTGCTCGCCCTGCGCCAGGACTTCCCGCAGATGACCGAGAGCCTGCGTCGCACCTACGACGCCGTGCAGTCCCGCCGCCCTGACACCGGCGCCGTCGAGACCGGCTGAGCCGCGGCATCCGTCCCCTCCGGAAGGGGGCAGTCAGCCCGGTGTATTGGTCAGACCATGCGATTTCACGGGGTAGCGTAGACGTATCCCCCCGAATCGATTCGAAAAGGTGTTTGGCATGCGTTCCCGCAGTACCGCTGTTCTGTCCCTCATCGCCGCTTCCGGTCTCCTCCTCGCCGGGTGCGCATCGTCGACGACCGGCTCGGGCACGTCGCCCGAGGCGGCGCCCAAGACCATCACGGTCGAGTCGTCGTTCACCGACCCGGCTGCGGTGGGCGAGCGCGTGGGCGCCGACGGCAACTCGCTCGAGGTGTGGAGCGGCATCGTCCCCGACGAGGCCGCCGCGGGCGCCCTGGGCGACCCCGAGGCCGGCACGCAGTGGGTCACCGCGAACGTCGCCCAGTGGGTCAGCGACGACGACCTCACGGGCGCCGACGTCGCCCCAGTGCTGCGCTCGACCGCCGACAAGAGCTTCGAGGGCGTCGCCGTGCCCCAGCAGTCGGTCGACGTCGTGATGAAGCCCGACATGTCGTACACGTACGTCTGGAGCTTCGCCGTCCCCGACGCACTCGTCGACGCCGACTCGCTCGTCCTCTGCCTCGGCACCGGCGACGAGGGCTGCAGCGTCCTCACGAAGTAGGACGGGGATGCCGGCGGCCGCGGCCGGCGGCATCCACTCGTCCACGCGCGAAGCGCCGTGCACCCCGGGGTGCACGGCGCTTCGTCGTAGCGGTCTGTCAGGCGGCGACGCGGACCTGGTCGATCGGGACGATGTCCTTGCCGAGGGGCATGAGCGAGATCGGCACGAGCTTGAAGCTCGCGATGCCGAGCGGGATGCCGATGATCGTGATGCACATCGCGACGCCGGTCACGATGTGGCCGATCGCGAGCCACCAGCCGGCGAGGATCACCCAGATGACGTTGCCGAGGAACGAGCCGACGCCCGATGACGGCTTGTCGACGATCGTGCGGCCGAACGGCCAGAGCGCGTAGACACCGACGCGGAACGACGCGATCGCCCATGGGATCGTGATGATCGGGATGCACAGCAGCACCCCGGCGAGCATGTAGCCGAGGAACATCCAGAAGCCCGACAGCACGAGCCAGATGATGTTGAGGATGGTGCGCATGTTCCGATTCTTTCAAGGGGATGCCGCGAGAGCGCTGTGACCGGGGACCACCGGGGGTCGTCAGACGGCGGACACGGATGCCGCGCGGCGGCGCTCCCCGGCGCGCTGGGCCCGGCGAACCAGGCCGACGAGCCCGGCGATCAGCGCGAACGCGCCGATCACGAGCACGGAGTACGCGATCGCTGCGGCTGGGCTCAGGGTCATCATCCAGTCCGTCACCGCGGCCTGGCGGCCGGCGTCCGTGAGGAACCAGAGCGCGAGCGCCGCGATCGCTGCGAGCACGAGGCCCCACACGATCCCGGCCCAGCGGGTGCGCGGGCCGGAGAGCGCAGCGGATGCCGCCTCGGCAGATGCCCCGGCGGTCGCGGTCGATGCGCTCGAGGCCAGTGGGTCTTCGATCGCTGGAGCGAAGCCCGTGAACGCGGGTGGGAGCGTGGCGGGTGCCGGCGGCTCCAGGTCGGCGAGGACCGTGGTCTCGTCGACCGTCGCGGCGGGCGGGGTGAGGTCGTCCAGTCGCTCCGTCTCCGCAGCCCAGGCTGCCTCGGCGGCCGGGGTCTCGGGAAGGGGCGGGGTGGCGATCGCCTGCGTGTCGGTCACCGCGGGCTCGTCGGGCGTGGCGCCGGGAGTGGCATCCGGATTCTCGAACGTGCTCATGTCGGCGCTCATTTCTCGTAGATCGTGATCTGGACCGAGCCGGAGCTCTGGTCGAGGACGACGTGCTGCGTCGTGGTGACTCCGGTGTCGGCGTCCTTGCTGCTGGCCTGCACACGCCAGACGCCGTCGTCGCCGGGCTTGAGGGTGCCGGACTTCAGCAGCTGTCCGGTGCTGCCGTCGATGCGGTCGTAGCGCACGCCGCCGTCGCCGAGCTCCGCCTCGAGCTCGAGCGACGTTCCCGGGTAGAGCTCGATGGTGGTGGCGCCGAAGCCCTTGCGCACGATCACCCCGCCTGCCTCGAAGTCCTCGGTGTCCGAGAGCGCTCCGACGGTGATGAGCATGTCGCCCGCCGGCTGCGTCACGCGCTGCTCGTAGGACGCGGTGCCGAGGCTGATTCCTCCGAGGACGAAGTGGTCCTTCCCGGATGCCGCAACGGCAGAGCCGCCGATCACCAGCAGCACGATCGTGACCGCGGTGAGGAATCCGCTGCGACGCCGGACGGCGCCGGCGACGACCATGGCGAGCGCTGTCACGAGCGCGGCGGTGAAGATGCCGATGGCGCCGGCGAACGGGGCGGTCGCGGCATCCCCGAGGGCGATCAGCACCGCGACGGCGCCGACGACGATCGCGGCGCCGAGCGCCGTGAGCACGAAAACGAAGCTCGTGCGGGGACGGGTGGCGCGGCGGACGCGGCGGCGATCCTCGGCCTCGAGGGCGAAGGCGGCGCCGTGCGCGTGGCGTTCGCGCCGGGCCTGGTCGCGGGCGGCGCGGTCGGCGTCCTGCCGGCTGCGGCGCCACGCGTCGTTCTCGACCCGCCAGGCCTCCTGGCGGGCGCGCCAGTCGGCGACCTGCGCGTCATCGCCGTACGGGGCGGGTGCCGCCGGTGCCGAGGCGAGGGGGACCGTCGTGGACCCGGCCGGAGCCCGACCGGCCGGGTCCACGGTGCTCGCTGCGTCTGCAGCGAGAGGAGAGGTCGCGCCGTCACCCGAATCGGGCGCGACCGTGGGGGCGGGCTGCGCGGAAGCCGTCTGCGCATCCACCCGTGAGGGCCGGTCGGAACGTGCCGACCGGACGATGAGGTACACCAGCCCGCCGATGACGGCGAGGGCGAAGAGGAAGCCGAGCACGCCGAGCACCGAGACGCCGTCGCCGTCGTCCCACGCCCACGGTGCGAAGCCGGTGAGGGCCCACAGCGGCCACAGCAGGATGTTGCGCAGCCACGGCACGACCGGCACGATCCCGACGATCGCGAGGATGAACACGCCCGTCATGGCCGGGTCGTAGCGGCCCTGGAACAGCTCGCGCAGGTGGATGCGCCCCTCGGTGTCGGGCAGCAGCGCCCACGCGATCGCATAGACGAGCAGCGCCGGGAAGCCCAGCAGCGCCACCACGACGAAGATGCCGCGCACGATGAGCGGGTCGATCCGCAGGCGTGCGGCGATGCCGCCGCACACGCCGCCGAGCCAGGCGTCGCCGCGCACGATGCCGAGCCCCTGCACCCACGAGAAGAACCGGTCCGAGCTCGTCGGCAGCCCCGGCGGGGCGGTCGGCGGCGGTCCCGGATCGGCGGGGGGAGCGGAGGTCGTGTCGGTCATGGTTCCACCCTGGCGGCCGCGGCGAGACCCCCGCTATGGGGTGATCCCCTGAGTCGTCCCTGATCCTCGGGCCCCGGGGTGGGTCAGGGGCGGCGGGAGTGATTGGATGCCGGTATGCCCTCATCCCCGTCGACCGGCGACGCCGCGCCCGAGGCTGCGCTTCGTCTCGCCGGCGCTCGCTCAGCGACCGGTGGTCCGGCGGAGGATCATGTCGCGTCCGGGGTGCCTGCGCTCCCGGTCGCTGAGCGAGGAGCGCCAGCGACGAGACGAAGCGCGGTGGACGGTCGGGCCGGGGGCCCGGCATCCACTCGCCCGCCGCTGCGGCGACCTCGCGACTGCGCCGTGTCGGGGGTATCGGCGGGGCTCGCCCGCCACCTCGGCTGGCCGCTGTGGGTGGTGCGGGCGCTGTTCATCGCGCTGACGCCGCTGTGGGGCGCCGGTGCGCTGCTGTACGCGTGGCTGTGGGTGTTCGTGCCGTGGGAGGACCCGCGGGCCGCCACGGAGGCGGCAGGGGCAGACGCAGCGGATGCCGTCGAGGCCGCACGGGTGCGCGACGTGCCGACGCGGCGCGTTCCGGTGGCCTGGATCCTGACCGGCGCGGCGATCGTCGTGGTGCTCATGACGGTGACCGCGATCGCCCTGTTCGGCGCCAACGGCGTGGTGTGGACCTCCACACCGGGGTGGGTGGGCGGTGTGTTCCTGGCGACGGCGCTCGCCGTGTCGGCCGGGATGTGGGCGACGCTCGTCGACCGCGACGACCCGGCCCGCGGTCCGCGCCACGAGAACATCGTGCGCATCGTGGTGACGGTCGTGCTCGTCGTGCTGCTGCTCGCGCAACTGTCGATGCTGCGGCAGACCGGCGTCGCCGGATTCGTGTTCGCCCTTGTGCCCATCGTGGGCCTCCTGCTCGTGTACTCGTCGATCCTCGTGGGCAGATGGCGCGAGCTGACGGGGGAGCGGGTGCGTCGCATCCGCGAGGAGCAGCGGGCGGAGATGGCCGCGCACCTGCACGACTCCGTGCTGCAGACCCTCGCGCTCATCCAGAACCGTGCGGGCGCCTCGACCGAGGTCGCCCGGCTCGCCCGCGCGCAGGAGCGCGAGCTGCGCGCGTGGCTGTACGACGGCGACGCACCGGCCGACAGCGATCTGCCCACGGACCTGCGCGACTACGCCGCCGCCCTCGAGCTCGACTACCCGGTGCGCATCGACGTGGTGTCGGCCGGGCTCCCCGCCGAGCGTGCCAGCGGCGAGGTCGCCGCGGCCTCGCGCGAGGCGATGCTCAACGCCGCCCGCCATGCCGGTGGCGACGTCTCGGTCTACATCGAGGGCAACGCGAACGCCGTCGACGTGTACGTGCGCGACCGCGGCCCCGGCTTCGACCTCGCCGACGTGCCGGACGACCGCCTCGGCATCCGCCAGTCCATCCTGGGCCGCATGCGCCGCGCCGGAGGCTCCGCGACCGTGCGTCGCGGAGCGAGCGGCGGCACCGAGGTGCATCTGAGATTCGTGGATGCCGGCGGCCCGGCATCCCCCTCGACGGAGGTCCGCCGTGGCTGACGCCCCCGTGCGTGTCGTGATCGTCGACGACCACTCCATCTTCCGCTCCGGACTGCGCGCCGATCTCGACGCCTCGATCGACGTCGTGGGGGAGGCCGCGGACGCGGCCTCGGCGATCGAGGTGATCCAGGCGACGCGCCCCGACGTCGTGCTGCTGGACGTCCATCTGCCGTCAGGGCGCGGTGCGGCATCCGCCCCCGACGCCGCCGGGGGAGAAGCCGTGATCCGCGGCGCCTCGCCCGTCGTGCCGGCCACGCGGTTCCTCGCGCTGAGCGTGTCGGACGCCGCCGAAGACGTCGTGCGCGTCATCCGCGCTGGCGCCCGCGGCTACATCACGAAGGGCTCGTCCGGAGCCGAGGTGAGCAGGGCCGTGCACGCCGTCGCCGAGGGCGACGCGGTGTTCTCGCCGCGACTGGCCGGGTTCGTGCTGGACGCGTTCGGCGCGGCCGTCGGAGAGACCGCCGCGACGAGCGACGAGCTCGACCGGCTGTCGGCCCGGGAGCAGGAGGTGATGCGGCTCATCGCCCGCGGCTACGCCTACAAGGAGGTCGCGGCCGAGCTGTTCATCTCGACGAAGACCGTGGAGTCCCACGTGTCGGCGGTGCTGCGCAAGCTACAGCTGTCGTCCCGGTACGAGCTGACGGCATGGGCGTCGGAGCGACGCCTGCTCTGACAGGCTCGGCCGGTGTCGGCGGGGCGACCTAAACTGGGTGGGTTATGACCGATGCCCATGCGGCCGCGCCGGGCGCGGCATCCCTTCGTCCTGTCGTCCTCGACGCCGCCCACGTGACGGGCGACACCGGGCCGCGTCCCGACGAGGACCTGCTGCAGGGGCTCAACGCGCAGCAGCGCGAGGCCGTCACCTACCGCGGGCAGGCGCTGCTGATCGTCGCCGGCGCCGGATCGGGCAAGACCAGCGTGCTCACGCGCCGCATCGCGTCGCTGCTGCGGGGCCGCGAGGCGTGGCCCAGCCAGATCCTCGCGATCACTTTCACCAACAAGGCCGCGGGCGAGATGCGCGAACGTGTCGAGCAGCTGGTCGGCGACACCGCGCGCGGCATGTGGATCTCGACCTTCCACTCGGCGTGCGTGCGCATCCTGCGCCGCGAGGCCGAGCAGTTCGGCTTCACGAAGTCCTTCACGATCTACGACTCCGGCGACTCGCGCGCCCTCATCAAGCGACTGGTCAAGGAGCACGAGGCCGACGCGTTCGGACTGACCCCGGCGGCGACCCAGTCGCGGATCTCGAAGCTCAAGAACGAACTGGCGGATGCCGAGTCCTACGCCCGCTCGGCCAACATGAGCGACCCCGCCGAGCGGGTGTTCGTCGAGGTGTTCGGCGCGTACCAGCGCGAGCTGCAGAAGGCGAACGCCTTCGACTTCGACGACCTCATCGCCCAGACGGTGTTCCTGTTCCGCGCGTTCCCCCAGGTCGCAGACGTGTACCGCCGCCGGTTCCGGCACGTGCTCGTCGACGAGTACCAGGACACCAACCACGCGCAGTACGCGCTGATCCACGAGCTGACCCGCCCGCCGGGATCGGATGCCGCACCGCTGGCGGGCTCCGGCGGCATGATGATCTTCGAGCCCGAGCCGGCCGCCGAGGACGGCGCATCGCTCACCGTGGTCGGCGACTCCGACCAGTCGATCTACGCGTTCCGCGGCGCCGACATCCGCAACATCAGCGAGTTCGAGAAGGACTTCCCCGGCGCGAAGGTGGTGCTGCTCGAGCAGAACTACCGCTCGACGCAGAACATCCTGTCGGCCGCCAACGCGGTCATCGGCCACAACTTCGACCGCAAAGACAAGAAGCTGTGGACCGACGTCGGCGACGGCGAGAAGATCATCGGCTTCACCGGCTACTCGCAGCACGACGAGGCCCAGTTCGTCGCCGACGAGATCGAGGCGCTGCGCCGCGGCGGCATCGCCTACTCGCAGATGGCGGTGTTCTACCGCACGAACTCGCAGTCCCGTGCGCTGGAAGAGATCTTCATCCGCGCCGCCCTGCCATACAAGATCATGGGCGGCACGAAGTTCTACGAGCGCGCCGAGATCAAGGACGCGCTGGCGTACCTCGTGGCCGTCGCGAACCCGGCCGACGAGATGGCGATGCGCCGCATCATCAACCGGCCGCGCCGCGGCATCGGCGACGTCACGATCGAGACGATCTCGCGCTACGCGGCCGACCAGCAGATCACGTTCCGCGACGCGCTCGCGAACTCCTCGGCGCTGGGCGTCGGGCCCAAGATCCAGGCGGCCATCGCGCACCTCGACGCCGTGCTCGCCGAGGCGTCCGAGCTCATGCTGCCCGCGTCGGGCGAGCTGGCCCCGCCCACAGCGGTCGCCGACGGCCTGCAGCTGCTGCTGAACAAGTCCGGCTACTACGACGCGCTGCGCGCCAGCAAGGATGCGCAGGACGAGGCCCGCATCGAGAACCTCGACGAGATGGTCGCGGTCGCCAGGGAGTTCGCACGCAACAACCCCGAGGGCACGATCCTCGACTTCCTCACCGAGGTCGCGCTCGTCTCCGATGCCGACGACCTCGAAGACGCCTCGGGCTCGGTGTCGCTCATGACGCTGCACACCGCGAAGGGCCTCGAGTACGACGCGGTGTTCCTCACCGGCGTCGAGGAGGATCTCATCCCGCACCGCATCTCGGCGGGGGAGCCCGGCGGTCCGCAGGAGGAGCGGCGTCTGTTCTACGTCGGCATCACGCGTGCCCGTCAGCGCCTGTACCTGTCGCTCGCGATGACCCGCGCCCAGTTCGGCGAGGTCACCGTCGCGATGCCCAGCCGCTTCCTGCAGGAGATCCCGGTCGAGCTGCTGCACTGGCGCCAGTCGCCCGGTGACGTCAACTCACGCGGTGGCACGCAGTCGCGCGCGCTCAACGCACGTCGAGGCTCGGGTTCGGGCTCCGGGTTCGGCGGCCAGAACAAGCGCTACGGCGACGACCTCGTGCCGCTCGCGCGCCGCGAGCCGTCGGGCAGCCTCGAGCGCTTCGCGAACAAGATCCCCGCCAAGGTGCGCGACAACGGCGACCTCGAACTGGCCCCCGGTGACCGCATCCGTCACGACGACTTCGGTGAAGGACGAGTGGATGCCGTCACCGGCGAAGGGGCGAAGCGCGTCGCGCACGTGCGCTTCGACTCGGCGGGCCCGAAGAAGCTCCTGATCAAGATCGCCCCGATCGAGAAGCTCTGACGGCAGGGGGCGCTCAGGCCGCCGGATCCCCTCGCCCGCTACGAGCAGTTGAGCTTGTCGATGCCCGCCGACACCGACGTGCGACCCGTGCTGGGCGCGAGCGTCGCGACGGTCGACCAGCCCGCGTAGGCACGGACCGTGCCGGCGGCGCGCGCGTTCGCGAGCGAGCGCACGGTGCCGAGCGCGGCGACCGGGTTTCCCGTCGTGCAGCTCGAGAAGGTGAGCCGGCTGCCGGTGTACGACGTGCCGGAGTAGGCGCAGAAGGACCCGCTCGGGCAGGTGCCGACCGAGAACGCGGTGATGCCGCTCGGGTCGCTGAACCGTGACGCGGTGTCGTCGGCGGCGAGGGTCAGGACGACGGCGCCGTCGTCCCACGACACCTCGTTCGCGGCGGTCTGGGTGCCGCCGAACTCGGCGATGACGGCATCCACCTGATCCTGGGTCGGGTCGGTGGAAGCGGCCGCCGGGGTGGCGCTCAGTGCGACGGCACCGGCCACGGACGCGAGCACGACGAAGGGCATGAACTTTCGGGAGATCATGTTCTACCTTCCCACGCGTAGTAGGACACGACCGATGGCGAGGGGATGTCGGTGCGGTCATGGCCGACCCACACGGTCTCCATCGCGAGGATGTGGCCGCTCGGACTGACCAGCATGCGGTCGACGAGGTCGGCGTCGCTCGGCGGGGTCTCGAAGACGTAGGCCTCGCGGCCCAGACGGTCGGTCGTCGTGCCGGCGAGGTCGAGGTCGAGGTCCGCGAGCACTTCGAGCAGCGCGGCTTCCTCGGCAGGTCGGAGTACGCGCTCCATGAGCAGGCCCGTCGTGAGCGAGAGCCACTCGTTCGGCGATGACTCGTCGGCGAAGCCGACGTCGAGCATGAGCTGTCGCAGCTCGTCCGGGTCGTCGGGGAGCGGGTCGGGGAACATGTAGGTGTGCTCGCCCGCGGCCTCGTCGATGCGCCAGAGCTCGGTGCCCGGCGGCGTCGCCTGGGGGTCGTCGACGGGCTTGCCCTGCGTGTCGTACGGGGTGCCTGCCACGACGACCTGCGACCACGCGCCGTCGGGGTAGCGGGTGAGCGTCATGTTCTCAGGCGCGACGTACGGCGGCGGGACCTTCTCGCCCTCGGCGCCGACCGTCGTGACCAGGCCCCACGTCTGCAGGTCGATCTGCTGCGGCTGCCCGGGTGGCGCGGGGTCCGGCTCGTCCGACGCGCGCAGCTGCTCGGCGAGATCGGTCAGCAGCTGCGCGGCGTCGCCGCTCCCGGCCGGGGCGGCCTCGATCTGGAGCATGGGCGGCGTCGCGGCGTACGACGGCGTCGGCGTCGCGAGCATCGACACCGTGACCGCGATGACGGCCACGATCGCCGCGGTCGCGGTCGCAAGGATCGACCATCCGGGCACGCCGAACCGGCGGCGACGGCGCGCGGCGCGCAGGTCGTCGCGCATCTGCGCGATGACCAGGTTCTCCATCGCATCCCCGCGGGGCAGCGGACGCTGATCGCTCATGGCTGCTCCTCCACGGTGTGAGGGGCGTGGTGGGCGAGCGTCTTGCGTAGCCGTTCCTTCGCGCGGGTGAGGCGCTTGCGCACCGTGGATTCGGTGGCCCCGATGACGCGCGCGGCGTCGCGGGGCGGCATCCCCTCGAGCAGGCACAGCACGATGACCTGGGCGTCTGCGGCGCTCGCTGCGCGGAGGGCGGCCTCGACGTCGTGCGACAGTGACGCGCGATCGACGTAGCGACCCACCTCGTCGGCGTGGTCCGGCACGTCGTCGGCGGCGGGGATGCTGGCGATCAGGCGCTCGTAGCGGCGCTGGCCGCGCAACTGGTTCTTCGACGCCAGGGCGACGGTCTTCAGCAGCCAGGGGAGAAGCGAGCCGTCCACCCCTTGCACCGAATCCCGCTTGCGCCACAGTGCCAACTGCGCGACGCCCACCGCGTCCTCCGCGTCGGCGGCGTTGCGCGTCATCGACAGCGCGAGCGCGTACATCTTCTTCTCATGCCTGCGCAGAAGCGTCCGCATGGCGCCTTCGTCGCCCTCGCGGGCACGCTGAAGCAGCGTCTCGTCCGAGACGCTCGGCTCGTAGGCCGCGGCGACGGGGGCGTCGCCGTCCAGCGGGGCGGGCACCACGGCATCATAAGCAGCCCATCGCGCGGAACCCGAACGGCGAGGGGACGACGCCGGTCGGGTGCGGTCAGGGAAATGCTCACATCAGAGATATGTCCGGCAGTGCCGGTTTTGGGACACCATCGGGCGATTTCCTCGCCGGGAGGTGGCAGGGAACCCTCTATGCCGCGGCTGTGAGCGAATCGTTCCGACCGGTCAGTGTTCGGGATCGACCAGCAGGTGGTGGTGCGCGAGTCGCCGCAGCGCGAGCATCACCGGCTCGTAGAGCGCGGTGCCCAGCACGGCATATGTCACGGCCTGGTCGAGGGGCATGGCGGTCATCGGTGTGAGCTCGTCGGCGGCGACCTGCCGCATCGCGTCGCCATAGCGGCGGAGCACGGCCGGTGAGGAATCCAGTCCCGCCGCGTCGAGGGCGCGCAGCGCCTCGTCGAGTTGCGCGACCGCGGTGAAGTCGGGGTCGTAGGTGAGGCCGAGCTCGGCGATGGCGGCGCGGGCGAGCGGGTGGTCGTCGCGCTCCACCGCGACGTACGGCGGCAGGGCGCCGACCGCGCGGCCGAGGATCTCGAGGGGATCCCCGGTCGGCGCGTTGATGAGGGCGAGGATGTCGCGCACGCGCGCGAGCGGCAGGCCGCGCACGTCGGTGAGGGCGGCGATGACGCGCAGGCGCGCGAGGTGCTCGTCGCCGTACTCGGCGCGCGTGGCCGAGATGGCGGCACCGCGGGGGAGCATGCCCTCCCGGATGTAGAACTTCACGGTCGCGACGGGGACGCCGCTGCGCTCAGACAGCTCCGAGATCTTCATTCGGCCCTCCTCGCTCTTGTGTTGGATAGTATAGCTATCTAACATTGGAGAGCGTAACTATCCAATGGTCGACCAGCCCAGGAGGCAACGATGGACCCGATCCTCACGATCGTCGCCGGCGCGACGATCCTCACCGTCATCGGCATCATGTCGGGCGGCACGTTCCTGCTGCGGATCGCATCGCGCGGTCTGCCGTTCAACGGCCTGCAGAAGGCCTTCTTCCGCGCCGGCCACGCCCACGCGGGCGTGCTCGTGCTGCTCGGGCTGGTCAGCCTGCTGCTCGCGTCGGCCGTCGGGGTGCCGACGCCCTGGCAGTGGGCGTCGGTCGGCGTGCTCGCCAGTGCGCTCCTCATCCCCGGCGGCTTCTTCCTCTCGGTGCTGGGCCGCGACCCGCAGCGTCCCGGCCGGGCGATCGCGCTGCTGTGGGCGGGAGCGGCCGTGCTGGCGGCATCCCTCCTCGCCATCGGGATCGGCGTCATCGTCGCCGGCGTCGCGGCGCTGTGACGCCGTCGGACGTCGCTCCGGCGAACGGGTGTGGGCGGAGGGGCCGCGCGAGTTAGGCTCGAGCAATGGCATTGTTCTCGCGCCGTCCGAAGAAGCCCGCCGCGTCCTCGCCCGCACCGACGGGCGAGGCTGCCGATGCCGTGGCCGACGACACCACGGCGGCAGAGAGCCCCTCGGTCGCCGAGACGGCGGCGGACGAACAGGTGGATGCCGCGGCCGCCGTCTCGATCTCGGTCTCGTCGTACGGCGGCCTGGGCGCGGCGCCCACGGCCTCCCGCCCGGTCGAGGCTGAGGAGGCCCCCGCCGAGCCGCCGAGTCAGCTGCCGCGCATGGGCGGGCGCGAGTGGATGCGCACCGCTCCGGCGCAGACCGAGACCGTTCCGGGCCTGCGCGACAACGTGCTGCTGCGCGACGCGCTCGGCCGCGTCGGCGACGCGCCCGCCTCGCAGGCGCTGCTCGACGTCGCACGCCAGCTGATGCAGGGCCACGTCTTCCTGCGCGTGAAGGGCGACGCCCGCACGCTCCTCGCGGAGGGCAAGCCCCTGCCGCTGGGCGTCGCGAACCTCGGCGACCGCGTCTTCGCGCTCGCGTACTCGAGCGGGGCGGCGCTGCAGGCGAGCCTCAAGGCCGACGGCGACTCCGACACCTCGGCGATGGGGCAGCCGGTGCTCACCGTGCTGCAGCACGTCTTCGCGAGCAACTACGACGGTCTCGTGCTCGATCCCGCCTCGACGCCGTCGCGCGCCGTGCTGCCGACCGAGCTGCTCAAGCGCGCCGTCGAGCAGGCCGACCCCGAGCTCACCGTCAAGACGCTCCTGGCCGCCGAGCGCACCCCCGAGGTGTCGGCACAGGTCGCCGAGGCGCTCACCCGCGTGCCGCTGTGGGTGGCCGCCGGCATCGCCGAGGGCGGCGCACCGGGCCTCGCCGAGGGCCGCACGCCCGACGGCGAGCGGTTCCTCGAGGTGTACTCGCACCCGCTGGAGGTGGCGGTCATGGGACGCGGCGACAACGCGGTGCCGATCACGGCCGTGCAGCTCGCGAAGGCGCTGCGCACGGACGACGGCATCAACGGCTTCGTCGTCGACCCGGCAGGCCCGTGGATCCGCCTCACGCGCGACGAGCTCGCGCCGGTGCTCGCGATCACGGAGTAGCCCGGCGGGGTGACGGCGCGTCGACTCGCTGGCGCACGCTCATGACGAGTGTCGTGGCTCCCCGCTAGCGTCGGACCATGGCGTCGGAGCGCATCACCCTCACCGTTCCCGGTCCGGACGGCGACCGAGAGGTCGGTCTGTCGAGCCCCAATCGCGTGATCTGGCCAGGCCTCGGTATCACCAAGCACGAGCTCGCCGAGTACCTCATCGCCGTGCAGGGGCCGTTCCTCGCCGCCAACGGCGACCGGCCGGTGTCGCTCGAGCGCTTCCCCGACGGCGTCGAGGGCGAGCGGTTCTACTCCAAGAACCCTCCCAAGGGGGCGCCGGCGTTCGTCGAGGCGCGCACCGTCACGTACAACAGCGGGCGGCGGCATCCCCAGCTCGTCCTCACCGAGATCGCGGCCGCGGTGTGGGCCGTGCAGATGAACACGATCGTGTTCCACCCCTGGGCGTCGCGGACGGCGAACACCGACAACCCGGTCGAGCTGCGGATCGACCTCGACCCGCAGCCCGGGACGGACTTCGGGGATGCCGCGGCCGTCGCCCCCGCGATGCGCGACGTGCTGGCCGAGGCGGGGCTGACGGCGTTCCTCAAGACGAGCGGCAACCGCGGCATCCACGTGTTCTGCCCGATCGAGCCGGAGTGGGAGTTCCTCGAGGTGCGTCACGCGGTCATCGCCGCCGGGCGCGAGCTCGAACGTCGCATGCCCGACAAGGTGACGATGAACTGGTGGAAGGAGGAGCGCGGCGAGCGCATCTTCATCGACTTCAACCAGGCCAACCGCGACCGCACGATGGCGGGCGCCTACAGTCCGCGCGCGCTGCCCACCGCGACCGTGTCGACCCCGCTGACGTGGGACGAGCTGGCCGCCGGCGTCGACCCCACGTCGTTCACGGTGCGGACGCTGCCTGCGCGCCTCGCCGACGTGGGCGATCCGTGGGACGGGCTGCTCGACAAGCCCGGTCGCATCGACACGCTGCTGGAGTGGTGGCAGCGCGACCTCGACGCGGGACTCGGCGAGCTGAACTTCCCGCCCGACTTCCCCAAGATGCCCGGTGAGCCGCCGCGCGTGCAGCCCAGCCGCATCAACCCCGAGAACTGGCCCAAGCCCGGCGAGTGAGGCCGCGTTGGACGACGCGGCGGGCGGCGACGCCTTCATCCCCGCTCGTCGAGTTCACTCCGCCGCCGCGCTGACCGCAGCCTCGCCGACCTTTGCCTGGCCGGCCCTCAGCAGCCCGACGGCGCCACGGCGGGCGTGCTCGGGCACGGAACCGCCGTGGACGACACCGACCGTGGTGCGGGCGCGCCGCGGAACAGCCGCGCGAGCGAGAAGCGTCCGCGCACTCGGGGAGCCTCTGCCACGCTCGGCCTGTCGCGCTGGGCGAGGATCAGTGCGTTCTCGCGGGCGATGGTCGCGGCGCGCTCATCGGCGATGACCTGAGCTGTGTAGAAGGACATGATCTCTCCTGTGTCGGAAGATGCGTCCACCCGGAGCTCCGCTTCGAACCGACGGAACAGCGCTGGGGCGGGTACGACACGCTAGTCCGGGCCTCCGACATTCGAGCTGCGGCGGATGCCCGTGGCGTGCGCCCGCGGCGCGGCAGCGCTGAGCTGCCGCGGCCCGGCGTCAGACCAGGACGTCGGCGAGGTCGTACGCGGCGACGACCTCCAGCTGCTCATAGGTGCACGAGGCCGGATCGCGATCGGGGCGCCAGCGCTCGAACTGCACGGTGTGGCGGAACCGCCACCCTTCGAGCTGGTCGTAGCGCACCTCGAGCACGCGCTCGGGACGCAGCTTGACGAACGACGAGTCGGCGCGACCCGCCTGGAACCGGGACTTCTCGCCCTCGCCGCGGACGGCTTCGCCCTCGGCGTCGCGCACCACGAGCGGTGCCAGTTCGTCGATCAGCTGCAGACGACGCTCGTTGCTCCAGGCCGCGACGCCGCCGACGGGGTACAGGGTGCCGTCCTCGCCGTAGAGGCCGACCAGCAGCGAGCCGACACCCTCGCCGGACTTGTGGATGCGGTAGCCGAGGGCCACGACGTCGGCCGTGCGCGCGTGCTTGATCTTGAACATCGTGCGCTTGCCTGGAGCGTACGGCTGGTCGAGCGGCTTCGCGACGACGCCGTCGAGCCCGGCCCCCTCGAACTCGGCGAGCCACCGGCGGCCGAGGTCGGGGTCGTCGGTGGCGCGCGTCACATGCACCGGGTCGGGGACGCCGCGCAGCAGCTCGACCAGCGCGGCGCGGCGCGTCGCGAACGGCTCGTCCTGCAGGTCACGGTCGCCGATCGCCAGCACGTCGAACGCGATGAACATCGCCGGCGTCTGCTCCGCGAGCATGTTCACCCGTGACGCGGCGGGGTGGATGCGCTGCGACAGCGACTCCCAGTCGAGCCGGCGACGTCCGTCGCGCTCGACGGGCACCACGATCTCGCCGTCGAGCAGGCACGGCTCGGGGAGGAGACGCGCGAACGCCTCGACGAGCTCGGGGAAGTACCGCGTCAGCGGCTTCGCCCCGCGCGATCCGATGACCACCTCGGACCCGTCCCACGACACCAGGGCACGGAACCCGTCCCACTTCGGCTCGTAACCGAGTCCGCCGGGCACCTTCGCCGGGTCGGGCACGTCGGGCACGGACTTCGCGAGCATCGGCGCGGGGATCTCGTACGGCATGCGCACCATCCTGCCCGCCACGGCCGACATCCGCACCGTGTTGCCGGAGGTGGATGCCGCGGTCACGGGCCGCGGCATCCGTCACATGCTCGCGGAGTACAGCGCGGCGGCCTCGGTGCGGTTCGCGGCGCCGATCTTCGCGAGGATCGCCGAGACGTGCACGGACGCCGTCTTCGGGCTGATGAAGAGGCGCTGGCCGATCTGCGGATTGGTGAGCCCCTCGGCGATCAGCTCGAGCACCTGCAGCTCGCGCGGGGTGAGCGAGGCGACGCTGCCCGTGCCGGCCGCGGCGGGTCCGCCGCCGGCCTGGGCGGCGAGCTCCGACGCCCAGCGCCCGACCCGCGCGGCGCCCTGCCTGGGGGCCTCGGCCGCGACGCGCGCGAGCAGCTCGAGCGCCTCGTCGCGGTCGCCTGCGGCGATCAGCGCCACCGCGAGCCGGCACCGCGCCTGGTGGAGATGCCACACGGGCATGAGGTCGTGCTCGATCGCGGCCGCGACCGCGCGCCAGCGCTCCACCCGTTCGGCCGCCGGAGCCTCGTCCGCGTCGGCGAGGGCGGCCGCGGCGAAGTCCGCATACGCCTGGGCCACGTCGTGGTCGGGTGCGGCGGCGATCGCCGCCCGGATCCGTGCGTGCACCGCGGGATCGACGTCCACGCCGAGCGCGAGCAATGCCGCGGTCGCCATGCCGTAGCGGCGCACGGCGGGCGATCGGTCCTCGTCCTCGGCCGCGGCCACGACGTCGGGCAGCAGCTCGCGCGCCGCCGCCGGATCCTCCGGGCCTCGAGCGCCCAGCATCGCCTCCGCGCGTTCGATCGTCCACCAGCGTGCTTTGCCGGGCTGCTCGCGCACGGCCTTGTCGATCGTGGCCTGCTCGGCCGCGAGCATCTGGGCGCGCTCGTCGGCGCGGTCGTCCCAGTCGTAGTGCGAGGCGAGCAGACGGAAGACGGACGCCTGCCCGTGGGGCCCGAGCAGCCGACGAGCGCGCCGCGAGGCCGTCAGCGCCTCGGCGGGCCGGCCGGCGGCGAACAGGGCGAACGACAGCGGATGCGCGATCGAGGCGCCGGAACCGCGCTCGATCCCCGCACGCGCGACGTCGTCGTAGTGCTGGGTGCCCACCACGCTCGCCTCGTGGAAGCGTCCGATGCGCAGCAGCATGTCGGTCAGCGCGCCACCCGCGTAGGCGCGGAGCGGCGGGTCCACCGGCAGGGTGACCGCGCGTTCCAGAGGAGCGACGGCGCCGGGCTCGTCGTCCTCGTCGCCGGCGATCCGCCAGGCCTCGACGGTGAGGGCGACCGTCAGCGCCTCGGCGTCGCCCGCCTCCTCCGCCAGGGCGATGGCGCGCGCCGCGTGTGCCGCCGCCGCCTCGCCGTGCTCGCCGTGCGCGAGATTGGTCAGGGCGCGCGAGAGCAGGACGCGCGCGGGCGCCTCGTCGATCCCCTCCAGCAGGGCGACCGCCTGCTCGATGTCTTCCGTGCGATCGCGGTTCTCGAGGTTGAACGACTCGACGTACCGCTGCCGCAGCAGCGCGGCGCGGGTGACCGCGTCGTCGGGGCACACCGCGAGCCCTTCGTTCGCCGAGCGCAGGGCTCGCTCGGCATCGCCCAGATCGTGCCACGCCTGCGCGGCGTCGAGATGAAGGGCGGGCAGGCTCGTTCCGGCCCGTGCCGCCGCATCCGGCACCTGATCCCAGAGCTCGGTCAGCCGTTCGGCCAGCTTCGCCCTCGTCGCGGGTGAGAACCGGGTGCGGGAGTGCTGCAGCGCCTCCACGGTCGCATCGAAGGCCGCGGGCAGGTCGCGGGCGGCGAGCCAGTGCTCGGCGACCGCCGAGGCGTCCTCGGGGGAGTCGCCGCGGTGGTCGCGCAGGTGCTCGGCGTACCGCCGGTGCACGCGCACGCGCTCGCTGGGAAGCATCTCGGCGTCGACGGCCTCGCGCGTGAGTGCGTGCCGGAAGGTGTAGCCGGCGCCGTCCGCGAGGATCACGCGCGTGTCGATCGCCTCGCGCACGGCGGCGTCCAGAGCGTCGTCGTCGAGCGCGGTGACCGCCGCCAGCACGTCGTGCTCGACATGCATGCCGCCGGCGGCCATCGTGCGCACGACGTGCTGCGCGTCGTCGTCGAGCCGTGCGTACCGCGCGAGCACGAGGTCGCGCAGCGTGTCGGGCAGAGCGTGGTCGCCGACGTCGACGAGCTCCTCGACGAGGAACGGGATGCCGCCGCTGCGCTCGCTGAGCGACTCGACCACGCGCGGGTCGAGCCCGGCGGCGAGCTGGGCGACCTGCTCCGCGACCTCGTCGGCGGTGAGCGGGCGCACCTCGACGCGCACGACCGATCGCGTGCGGTCGAGTTCCGCGAGCACCGGGCGCAGCGGGTGGAAGCGGTCGATGTCGTCGGAGCGGTAGGTCGCGACGATCGTGAGCCGGCGGCCCCGGAGGGTGCTGGCCAGCGTCTTCAGGAGGGCCATGGTGGCGGCATCCGCCCACTGCAGGTCTTCGAGCACGACGACCAGGTGCCGCCGCTGCGAGAGCTGCTCCAGAAGCACCTCGATCGCCTCGGCGAACTCGCCGGCAGGCTCGTCCGTCTCGGGCGGCTCGGCCGAGATTCCGGGGACGAGCGCCGCGAGGCTCGCGATCACGGCGGCCGATCCGGCGGCCTCGCGCAGCGCCTCGGTGCCGACCGCCGCGTGCAGGTCGCGCAGCACCCGGCGGACCGGGCTGAAGGGCGCGCCGATCGGACCGAGGTCGACGCACTGCCCGAACGCGACGACGGGACCTCCGGGCGTCGCGGCGCCGAGCGGGTCGTGCGCGACGAGCGAGAGGAACTCCTGCACGAGCCGGGTCTTGCCCACGCCTGCCTCGCCGCGCACCACGACCGTGCGCGGCACGCCGCCGGCGCCGTCGTCGAACGCCTCGAGCAGCGCCGCGAGCTCGGAGTGCCGCCCCACCATACGGGGGGTCGAAGACAGTGCGGGCATGGTCATATCGTGGCACCTTCCGCGCGCGCCCGGTCGGCCGCCGGCGCACCGGCGCCGCCGCGACCGTGCCGGGTCATCGCGCGGCGGCGACGGCGGAGCGGCGGGGGCGACGGGTGTGGCGCGGGCGCGGGGTGAGGCCGTGGGCCGCGGACGGCGAGGCGTTCGCCGCGCCGTCCTGCGTGTCGCGTGCGGCGCGCTGCTCGCGGATCCGGGCCTCGCGGCGCAGTTCCTCGGTGCGGTGGGTGTGGAGCGTCGAGGCGAAGAAGGTCGTGTCGTTCATGTGCGTCTCCTGTCGGATGACCCGCCTTTCGGCCGGTCCGTCTTACAGGAACGACTTTCGTCTCTAAGGGGGGTGGCCCCCATCGGGCGGATGCCCTATATCCGCCTCAGAGACGCCTCAGATCTGGGTGCCGGGGGCTTAGGCGAACGCACTCATCCCGGTGATGTCGCGACCGATGAGCAGCGCCTGGACGCTCTCGGTGCCCTCGTAGGTGTGGATCGCCTCGATGTCGGCCATGTGCTGCATGACGCCGTTCTCGAGCAGGATGCCGTTGCCGCCGAGCATGTCGCGCGCGGTGGACGCGATGCGGCGGGCCGCCCGGGTGTTGTGGAACTTCGCGAGCGACGCCTGCGTCGGGCGCAGCTCACCGCGGGTCTCGAGGTCCGCCATCCACCGGCAGTACAGCTGCATCGCGGTGAGCTCCTCGAGCATCTGCGCGAGGCGCTCCTGCACCATCTGGAACTTCGCGAGCGGCTTGCCGAACTGCACGCGCTGCTGCGCGTACGACAGCGCCGCCTCGTAGCAGGCGGTCGCATGCCCGAGCGCCGACCACGCGACGCCCGAGCGCGTCGAGTAGAGCACGGTCGAGGCATCCTTGAAGCTCTTCGTCCCCGGCAGCACCGCGTCCGCCGGAACACGCACGCCGTCGAGCACGATGTGCGCCTGGTGGATGCCGCGCAGCGACGCCTTGCCGGTGATCACCGTGCCGACGTACCCGGGCGTGGACTGCTCGACGAGGAAGCAGCGGACCGCGCCGTGCAGATCGTCGCCGGGGGAGTCGACGCGGGCCCACACGAACGTGATGCCGCCGGACGCGCCGTTGCCGATCCATTTCTTGGCGCCGTCGATGACCCAGCCCGCGTCGGTCCCAGAGCCCGTCGAAGGGTCGCGACGGGCGACGGTCTCGAGCGAGACGGAGTCCGAGCCGTGGTCGGGCTCGGTGAGGGCGAAGGCGCCGAGCACCTCGCCGCGCGCGATCGGCGCCAGCCACCGCGCCTGCTGCTCGTCGCTGCCGAAGAGCGCGAGCGTGCGCAGCGCCAGGCCGCCCTGGACGGCGAGCACCGTGCCGAGCGAGCCGTCGCCGCGTGAGATCTCCATGTTGACCAGTCCCGCGGCCAGCGGCGAGAACCTCGTGAGGGCCGGGTGGTCGATGCCGTCGTTGAACAGGTCGAGCTCCCCGGCCCGCTGCGCGACATCGAGGGGGTACGAACCGGTGTCCCACGCGTCCTGCATGCGGGTGCCGACCTCGTCGACGAACGCCTCGGCGCGCTCCCACACCTCGCGGTCCGCCGCGGGGATGTCGGCGAACACGGCGTAGTAGTCGGTGCCGCGGCGGGCGGTGACGTCATAGCCCTCGACGCGCTGGCCGGGGCGGGGCTGGAACTCGGTCATGACGACTCCTCGTGAGACTGAATGTCACGAGCGATCGTACTCAGTCTCACCTGAGAAGACGGAGTGCGCCATCGGGGCCGCCGATCGGCGGGCGTGGCGTCAGGAGTCGAGCTGCTCGCGCAGCAGGCGCGTGAGCTCGGCGGTCGGCGTCGAGCGCGGGAACACCGCGACGACGACGTCATCGCCGCTGGGGGCCGAGTCGTCGCCCGGCAGCACGCCGAACCGGCGCCGGGCGTCGTCGAGTGCGCCGCGCAGCACCGAGACCGGCACCTTCTTGGGGCTGCGGATGAGGCGACGCAGCACGTGGTTGTGGACGGCCGTCACGAGCGCCGCGAACCCGACGGCGTCGAGCGGGTCGAGCCCGGGGAGCGATGCCCGCAGGTACTCGTCGAACAGCCGCTCGTACCGGAACACCGTGACGATCTCGCGGTCGCGCAGCGCCGGCACCTGTCGCACCACGCGGTAGCGTCGGCGCGCGAGCTCGGGGTCTGCCGCGAAGTGCGCGTAGACGAGGACGGATGCCTCGCACACGGCCGCCCACGGGTCGCGATGCTGCTGCGCCAGGAAGTCGCGCAGCATGTCGAGCAGCTCTTCGTGGTCGGTGAACACCACGTCGTCCTTGCCGCCGAACTGGCGGAAGAACGTGGAACGCGACACTCCTGCGGCCTGCGCGATCTGCTCGACGGAGGTCTGGTCGAACCCCTGCTCGGCGAACAGCTCGAGCGCGGCGGCCACCACGGCGGCGCGCGAAGCGGCCTGGGCGGCGGACAGGCCCTGGGCGGCGGTGGTGTCGGACATCTTGAGGAGAGCCTAGTGCCGGGGTGGCGCCGCCGCAGAGTCCTTCCGCCCCCGCGGAGACCGCCCTGCGGTCACACGCGAGCGCCCGCTTCCAGCAGCGCCACGACGCCCCTCGGGTCGTCGCGCATCGCGTTGTGCGCGGTGGGGATGTCGTGGACATTCCAGCCCGGGTCCGCCCGCAGCCTCGCGCGCAGACCGGCGAAGGGCGTCTCGTCCTGCCAGCCCGAGCAGTAGACGAAGTCGCGACGCGGGACCCGATCGACCGCGCCGGTAAGCCTGATCGACTGCACGAGGGAGGCGAGGGGATGCGGCCGACGGCGCGGGTCGCCCCCGTGAGGCGGACGGAACGGCGGCCGGACGGCGTAGCCGGTGTCGGCGGCGCCTGCCGTGAACGACTGCCGGTACGCATCGGTGGTCAGCGACCAGCAGGACTCGCCGTCGCGCGGGACGTAGGCGTCCAGATGGACCAGCCGCGACACCCGGCCGCCCGCCCGGTCGGCGGCGGCGGCGATCACCATGCCTCCGTAGCTGTGGCCGACCAGCGTCACGTCGCGGAGCCGGGCGTCGTCCAGGAAGCGGAGGACATCGTCCGCGTGCGTGTCGAGGTTCGCACTCGCGACGGTCGCTTCGTCATCGTCGGGCGCCAGCCCCGTCAGCGTCAGCGCGTGTGCGGTGTGTCCCGCCGCTTCGAGCAGCGGGACGACGTGTTCGAAAGCCCACGAGCCGTGCCACGCTCCGGGCACGAGGACGAATGTCGTCACAGCGGTCTCCTTCTCCATGCGGGATGCGGTACCGCTCCAGAGCATCAGCTGTGCGTGTTGGCGTGCCACCGATAAAGTGCCAATCGATGCCTGCTCGCCGCCAATCCAGCTCCTCCCATATCGTCACCTCGACGGTGTGGCCCACCGGCGGACGCCACGTGTGGTCGTCGGGTGGCTCGAGTTCGGTGCAGTCCCACGACCGCGGCCACCTGGTCTACGCCGCCACCGGTGTCTTGACGGTCCACACGGCGGCCGGCACGTCGGTCGTCCCGGCGAACCGGGTCGCGTGGACGCCGGCGGGGAGCACGCACCAGCACCGCGCCCACGGCGACACCGATATGCGGATCGTCTTCCTTCCGCAGTCCGTGGCGGCGCGGCTGCCCGATCGACCCGCGGTCTTCCTCACCACCGGTGTCGCCCGCGAGGTCATCCTCGCGCTGACGGACCCTTCCACCCGCGACGGCGCCGCGGACCCGTATCCGCCCGCTGCGCGACGCCGCCTCGCCCGGGTGCTCGTCGATGAACTCACCGAGCCGCAGGAACAGCCGCTGTATCTGCCCGATCCCCGGGACGATCGTCTGCAGGCGCTGGCGCGGCTGCTGGCCGCGGACCCGGGGAGCAGCACGTCGATGGCAGAGCTCGGCGTCAGGATCGGCGCGAGCTCCCGCACGCTCAGCCGCCTGCTGCGCAGCGAGCTCGGGATGACGTTCTACGAATGGCGCACCCAGCTGCGCCTCTACCGCGCGCTGCTGCTCCTTGCGGACGGCCACGACGTCACCCAGACCGCCCACGCGTGCGGATGGACCAACCCCAGCGGCTTCATCACGGCTTTCACGGCCGTGATGGGAAGCACCCCGGGTCGCTACCAGGCCCGTCGTCCCCTCGCGCCGCGCCGTCCCTGACCGCGGATGCGCCCCCGTGTCAAGAGGGGTCGACGACACACGGTCGGACCGCTTGAGTAGGGGGATGACGCCGATCTGGAAGCGCAACGCCGACCGCGTCACCGGGACGCCGTTCACGCCGGGGCGTCGCCGCGATGTCCTCGTCGTCGGCGCCGGGCTCACCGGCCTCGCCACGGCGCTCATGCTGCTCCGCGAGGGCAGGGACGTCGCCGTCATCGAGGCGGGCGAGGTGGGCGAGCTCGCGTCCGGGGCGAACACCGGCAAGCTGACCGTGCTGCAGGGGTCGGTCCTGTCGGCGCTGCGCCGGCACCACCCCGCCCGCCTCGTCCGCGCCTATGTCGAGGCCAACCTCGACGGCGCACGATGGCTGACGGAGATCGCGGACGAGCTGGGCGTGCCGTACTCCCGGCGCACCGCGTACTCGTACGCCCAGACGCCGGAGGGCGTGTCGTCGGTCGAGGCCGAGCTGAGCGCGGCCGCGGAGGCGGGACTCCCGGTGCGGCGCGCGGCGGCGGACGAGCTCGCGCACGTGCCCTTCCCGGTCCTCGACGCGGTGGCGCTCGACGAGCAGGTGGCGATCGACCCGCAGCGGCTGCTGGTGGCCCTGGCGCGCGAGTTCGTGCGCGCCGGCGGCGTGCTGCACACCGGCGTGCGCGTGACCCGCGTGCACGTGGTGCCGAGGGCGGGCGTCGAGACCACCGCCGGCTACGCCGCCGCGGGTCAGGTCGTCGTCGCGACGGCGACGCCCATCGTCGACCGCGGGCTGTACTTCGCCAAGGTGCGCGGCCTGCGCTCGTCGTGCGTCGCGTTCCAGACGGACGGGCCCGTGCCGTCGGGGCTGTTCATCTCGGTCGACGGACGGACCAAGTCCGTGCGGTCGGTGACCGCGGCGGACGGTCCTGCCGAGCTCGCGGGGCTCATCGTCGGCGGAGACGGGTTCGCCGTGGGAAGGGTGGCCTCCGTCCGCGCCGAGATCGACGATCTCGTGACCTGGACACAGGAGCACTTCCCGGATGCCGTGCCCGTCGCGTCGTGGTCGGCCCAGGACTACGAGTCGCACGACCTCGTGCCGTTCGTCGGCGCCATGCCGCGCGGGCTCGGCCGCATCCGGTTCGCCACCGGCTATGCGAAGTGGGGGCTGTCCAACGCGCCGGCCGCGGCGCAGCGGATCACCGCCGAGATCGGGAAGGTCCCGCACCGCGAGCGGCCTGACTGGATGAACGTGATCGCGACGCGCTTCACCGTGCCGGCCGACCTCGCGCGCGGCGGCGTCGAGAACCTGCGGGTCGGATGGGAGGCGGCATCCGGCTGGATCGGCGCGCAGGCGCTCCCGGCGCCGGTCCGCCGTCCGGCCGAGGGCGAGGGCGTGGTGGCCAGTCGCGGCGGGCATCCGGTCGGCATCTCGACGGTCGACGGACGCACGCGCGCCGTGAGCGCGATCTGTCCGCACCTGGGCGGCGTGCTGAGGTGGAACGACGCCGATCTGTCGTGGGACTGCCCGCTGCACGCGTCTCGCTTCACGGCGGACGGGCACCGCATCGAGGGGCCGGCCCTGTGCGATCTCGCGCGGCTTCCGCGCGTGGCCGGCGAAGAGGTCGACGAACCCGACGCCCACGCCTGACCGTCGGCGGCGCGTCGCTGCCGTCAGAACCGGACAGGAAGCGGTAGTAGGCTGGGGGACTGGTCGATATCTCGACGTCGAGACGCTTTTGAGCGTCATTCCCACCCCATTCGCCACCTGCGAAGGAAACAACTGTGGATCTGTACGAGTACCAGGCACGAGACCTTTTCGAGAAGTACGAGGTGCCGGTGCTCGCCGGCATCGTCGCGGATACGCCGGAGGAGGTGCGTGCCGCAGCCGAGAAGATCGGCGGTGTCGTCGTCGTCAAGGCCCAGGTCAAGACCGGCGGACGCGGCAAGGCCGGTGGCGTGAAGGTCGCCAAGACGCCCGATGAGGCCTACGAGGCCGCGAAGGCGATCCTCGGCCTCGACATCAAGGGTCACGTCGTCAAGCGCGTGATGGTCGCCCAGGGCGCCCGCATCGACAAGGAGTACTACTTCTCGGTGCTGCTCGACCGCGCCAACCGCTCCTACCTGTCGCTCGCGTCGGTCGAGGGCGGCATGGAGATCGAGGAGCTCGCCGTCGAGCGTCCCGAGGCGCTCGCGCGCATCGCCGTCGACCCGCTGCAGGGCATCGACAAGCAGAAGGCCGTCGAGATCGCGCAGGCCGCCGGCTTCGGCGAGGACCTCGTCGACAAGGTGAGCGACGTCTTCGTCAAGCTCTTCAACGTGTACAAGGGCGAGGACGCCACGCTCGTCGAGGTGAACCCCCTCGTGCTCACCGAGGAGGGCGACATCATCGCCCTCGACGGCAAGGTCTCGCTCGACGAGAACGCCGACTTCCGCCACCCGGGCCACGAGCTGCTCGAAGACAAGGCCGCGGCCGACCCGCTCGAGGCCAAGGCCAAGGCGAACGACCTCAACTACGTCAAGCTCGACGGTGAGGTCGGCGTCATCGGCAACGGTGCAGGCCTGGTCATGTCGACCCTCGACGTCGTCGCGTACGCCGGTGAGAACCACGGCGGCGTGAAGCCCGCCAACTTCCTCGACATCGGCGGCGGCGCCTCGGCCGAGGTCATGGCCGCCGGCCTGGACGTCATCCTCGGCGACCCGCAGGTCAAGTCGGTCTTCGTGAACGTGTTCGGCGGCATCACCGCGTGCGACGCGGTCGCCAAGGGCATCGTCGGCGCGCTGGCCGAGCTCGGCTCGACGGCCACCAAGCCGCTCGTCGTGCGCCTCGACGGCAACAAGGTCGAAGAGGGCCGTGCGATCCTGCGCGACGCGAACCACCCGCTCGTGACCCTGGCCGAGACGATGGACGAGGGCGCCGACAAGGCCGCCGAGCTCGCCAACGCCTGACGCTTCGACAAGCTCAGCGACCGTACTTCGACAAGCTCAGTAACCGATTCAAGGATTAGATATGTCGATCTTCCTCAACAAGGACTCCAAGGTCAT
>Ga0160450_100176_pt1 | contig 44864 bp, 25 predicted proteins | sample HID1975K_E1MG_FD_108257 | JGI IMG/M metagenome (GOLD analysis project Ga0160450, IMG submission 108257) | Enriched soil microbial communities from UW Madison campus, WI, USA - HID1975K_E1 MG | ecosystem: Environmental > Terrestrial > Soil > Unclassified | place: USA: Madison, Wisconsin...
CCCTGCCCGCCAGCGGCGGACGCGCACCGGTCGCCAGCGACGGCGCGAACCCCGTCCCCTCGACCGTCACCGTCGTCGAGCCCTCGGCCGGCAACGTCGTCGCCGACACCGTCACCGACGGCGCGTCGGCGGCGTCCGCCGGCACCGCCGCGGCCACCGCCCCGACGCTCAAGACGAGCGCGGTGAGCGCCCCTGTGACCGCGCGGGCTGCGCGGGTCGTCCTTCCTCGGTTCATCGTCTGACCTTCCTGGGGGACGTGCTGGATGGGTCGTGCTGGGTGGACTGCTGCATGGACGAGGTGTCGGGGGTGGGGCCGGCGGTCGCCGGCGTCGGGTCGCGTCACGGTGCCGCGGTCCCACGCCGGCTGCGCCACCAGGCCACGCCGACGAGCGCGATGAGCACGGGGCCGCCGAGGCCGAGCAGCACGGGCAGCGGCCGCGGGCCGTCCGACGCGGCGTCGTCGGCCGCCGGTGGCGCCGTGGTCGCGACGTCCGTCGGATCCGGCGACGCGACCACGTCGGTCGTCCGGTCGGTGGCCTCGGGGACCGGCGTCGCGGCGTCGGGCGCGGCCCCGAACGCGACCGGTGTGAAGGTCTCGTTGTGGGCGTTCGCGACGCCGTGCGCACCGATGGTCAGGACCCCGCACGTGACCTGCGTGCAGTCGACCTCGCTCGTGCCGCCCTGGGTGTCGACCGCCGTGATCCGCGCGCCCGGGACCGTGAGCGTGGCGCTCCACGAGCCGTCGTCGGCCAACGTCCCGCCGTTGGCCTCGACCGCGGTGCTCGCCCCGGGGAACGCGACGAAGACCTGGTAGCCGGCGTTGTCGCGCGCGGCCTCGTCGACCGCGTACCGCAGGTCGGTGCCCGTGACGCCCCCCGCGCTGGGCCGCCACGTCCCGCCCGCGGGGTCGTCCACCCAGCCGAACAGCACGTACACGCCGCCGAACCCCCCGCGCACGACCTGGAAGCCCGTGCCGCTGACCTGCAGGGTGGTGGGCTCACCGGCCGGCAGGCCGTCGGCGCGGTCCACCGTGACGGTCGCGGCCGGCGTCGCGGCGGACGCGGGGACGGGGGTCGCGACGAGCGCCGCGGCCGCGGCCAGCACGGCCAGCAGGCGGCGGTGCGTGGAGGTCATGGGGTCTCCTCGACGGTGACGGGGCGCCGCGTGGACGGGCCGGACGTGCGCACGGGCAGGACGACGATCTCGGGCGCGGCGCCCGGCTCCCGGGGCGGCCGGTGCCACACGTCGATCGGGTGCTCGTAGACGCTCGTGAGCAGGTCGGCGGTCAGCACGTCCGCCGGTGCGCCGTCGGCGCGCACCCGACCGTCCACGAGGACGACCACGCGGTCCGCCCACGCCGCGGCGAGCGTCAGGTCGTGCAGCACGACGACCACGGCGGCACCGCCGCGCGCCGCGGCGCGGGCGCGTGCGAGGACGGCCTCCTGGTGCCGGACGTCGAGTGCCGCGGTCGGCTCGTCGAGCAGCAGCACGTCGCCCTCCTGCGCGAGGGAGCGGGCGAACGCGACGCGCGCCTTCTCGCCGCCGGACAGCGTGGGGAACGTGCGGTCGGCCAGCGCCGTGACGTCGGCGTCGGCCATCGCGCGCGCGACGACCGCGGGGTCCTCGTCCTCGCGCGGCGTGCCGCGCCACGGGTGGCGGCCCATCGTGACGACGTCGAGCGCGCGGAACGCGAACGAGACGCGCGCCTCCTGCGTCATCACGGCGCGGCGGCGCGCGAGGTCGGTCAGCCGCTGCGCGCGCAGGTCGGTGCCGTCGAGCCGCACGTGGCCGGCGTCGGGGTGGGGGTCGCCCGCGAGGACCGCGAGGAGCGTGGACTTGCCCGCGCCGTTGGGGCCGACGAGCGCGACGAGCTCGCCGCCGTGCACGTCGAGGTCGACGTCGTCGAGCACGACGGACGGGCCGTAGGCCACCCGCACGCCGCGGGCGCTCAGGCGGGCGGTCATGCCCACCCCCCGGCGGCGCGGCGCGTGCGGCGGATGAGCCAGAAGAAGAACGGCCCGCCGACCAGCGCGGTCAGCATGCCGATCGGCAGGTCGGCGTACGGCACGGCGGTGCGGGCGACCAGGTCCGCACCGAGCAGCAGCGTCGCGCCGCCGAGCGCCGACGCGGGCACCAGGACCGCGTGCCCCGGCCCGACGACCATGCGCACGAGGTGCGGCACGACGAGCCCGACGAACGCGATGACGCCGCAGAACGCGACGGCGGCCGCGGTCAGCACGGCGACCACGACGACGACCGTGAGGCGCAGCCGCTCGACGTCGACGCCGAGGTGGCGCGCTGGCCGCTCCCCCAGCGCCAGCAGGTCGAGCCGGCGCGCGAGCACCACCGCGGCCACGAGGCCGAGCGCGACGAGCGGCGCGACGACCGCGACGTACACCCAGCGCGTGCCGTTGAGGCTGCCGAGCTGCCAGAACACGATCTGCTCGCGGGCCTGCGTGTCACCGAGGAACGTGAGGAACGCGACGGCCGCACCCCCGACCGCGTTGACGGCCACGCCCGTGAGCACGAGCGTGACGACCTCGGTGCGGCCCGACTCGCGGGCCGTCACGTAGACGACCACGGTCGCGACGAGACCACCGGCGAACGCGAGCAGCGCGACGGTCCACGGGCCCGCGAACGTCCAGCCCGTGACGATGACGAGGCACGCGCCGACCGCGGCACCCGACGAGACGCCGACGATGCCGGGCTCGGCCAGCGGGTTGCCGAAGACGCCCTGCATGACGGCGCCGCCGGTCGCGAGCGCGGCGCCCACGAGCATCGCCATCGCGACGCGCGGGAAGCGGATCGTCCACAGCGCCGACTCGCCGTGCTGGTGCGCCGGCAGCGGCCCGACGTCGAGGCCGAGGCGGTGCAGCACCGAGCCCAGCACCTCGGCGGGCGGCACGTGGAGCTGGCCCGTGCCGGCCGCGACGACCGCGAGGACGACCAGCGCGGCCCCCAGCACGACGAACAGCGTGACGCGGCGCAGGCGGCGGCCCGTGGTCGGCCCGGGCACCGCGGGAGGGTCGACGGCCGACGGGCGGGTGCGCGGCGGGGCACCGCCGAGCACGCTCACGACTGCTCCGGCGCGTACAGCGCGACCGCCAGCGCGTCGAGCACGTCCGCGGTCGCGGGGCCGAAGCTCAGCACCTGCGAGTCGGCCATGTCGACGACGCGCCGGTGCTGCCCCGCGGGGGTGCTCGCGACCGCCGGCAGCCGCTCGAGCAGCCCGTCGACACCGCCGACGGACGCCAGGCCGTCGCTCATCATGAGGATCACGTCGGGTGCGGCCGCGACGAGGCCCTCGTCGTTGAGCGGGCGCATGCCCTGCCAGCCGATCTCGCCCGCGACGTCGACGGCACCGAGGGCCTCGACGAGCGAGTCGGCGCCCGAGCCCTCGCCGAACAGGTAGTACACGCCCGCCTGGCCGCGCGCGTAGAGGAACATGACGCGCAGCCGGTCCGCGGGGTCGGCGGGTGCGACGGCGGCGATCTGGGCGGTCGTGGCGTCGACCTCGGCCTGCGTGCGCTGCGCGAGCTGCTCGCCCGCGTCGGGCACGCCGAGCGCCGCGGCGACCTGCCGGACCAGGCCGCCGACCCCCTGCAGGTCACGGTGCGCGTCGACCACGACGACCGGGATGCCCGCGTCACGCACCTGCAGCACGACGTCCCACGGCCCGAGCGTGGTGTCGGTGAGGACGACGGTCGGTGCGAGGTCGAGGATCGCCTCGGCCGACAGGTCGTGCCCGCCGGCGGTGACGAGCGGCCGGTCGGCGATCTCGGCGAAGCCGGACGACACGTCACGGCCCACGACGGCGTCGCCGAGGCCGAGCTCGAACACCGTGCGCGAGAGCGTGCCGTACACGTCGAGCGCGAGGACGCGGCTGACGTCGGTCACGGTCACGGACGTCCCCTGCGCGTCGGTGAGCGTGACGGGGAGCGCGGGGGCGGGGTCCTGCGTCACGGGGCGCACGGCCGCGTCGACGACGACGGCGGTCGACGGTCCGGTGACCGCGCGCGGGTCGTCGACGGGTGCGACGTCGGCGAGGCGACGGCCGCCGTCGGGGACGCCGGCCGCGTGGCTGCTCACCCCCGCGCACGCCGTGGTGAGCGTGACGAGCAGCGCCGCCGCCGTCGCGAGCAGACCTCGGGTCGCACGCGCGCGCACACCACTCACCGCCTTCGTCCTGGGGGACGCGGCGCGAGGGCGCCGCCAGGCGAACCTAACCTAGGTAAGCCTCACCTACCAAGGCCCTGAGCGAGTGGAGTAGGACACACGTCCTGGTTCCGCAGGGCGGCGCGCGCCCGGTTCACCCGAACGGCCGCACCTGCGCGCTCGGCAGGGGTCCGGCAGGCGTCCGGCAGGGGTCAGACGGCGCCGACGTCGAGCGCGAGCAGGTCGTCGACCGTCTCGCGCCGCACCAGCACGCGCGACTCCCCCGCCGTCACCGCGACCACGGGCGGCCGCGTCAGCAGGTTGTAGTTGGACGCCATCGACCGCCCGTACGCACCCGTCGCAGCCACCGCGAGCAGGTCACCCGCCCGCACGTCGCCCGGCAGCCGCACCTCGTGGACCACGACGTCGCCGCTCTCGCAGTGCTTGCCGACGACGCGCGCCAGGACCGGCACGGCGTCCGAGACCCGCGAGACGACCTCGGCGTGGTACTGCGCGCCGTACAGCGCGGGGCGGATGTTGTCGCTCATGCCGCCGTCGACCGACACGTACGTGCGCACGCGCCCGTCGTCGAGGCGCACGGGCTTGACCGTGCCGACCGTGTACAGCGTCAGGCCCGCCGGGCCGACGATCGCGCGACCCGGCTCGATCGACAGCCGCGGCAGCGGCGTGCCGAGCTCGCGCGCCGCGTCGGCGACGGCATGCGCGACCTCCTTCGCGATGCGGTCCGGGTCGAGCGGCACCTCGCCCGGCAGGTACGCGATGCCGTAGCCGCCGCCGAGGTCGACCTCGTCGACCAGCACACCCGTGCGCTCGCGCAGCGTCGCGCGCAGCGCGAGCACCCGCTGCGCCGCGACCGCGAACCCCGACGGGTCGAGGATCTGCGAGCCGATGTGCGAGTGGATGCCCAGCAGGTGCAGCCCGGGGTGGTCCAGCACCCGCAGCAGCGCCCCGAGGGCCGGGCTGTCGCCGCCGTCCGGGCCGGCCGCGAGCGACAGGCCGAACTTCTGGTCCTCGTGCGCGGTCGAGATGAACTCGTGGCCGCCCGCGTGCACGCCCGTCGTGACGCGGACCATCACGGGCGCCGGCGCGCCGTCGGGGCCGCGGTGCGCGCGGACCAGCGCGGCCAGCCGGTCCACCTCGACGAGCGAGTCGACGATGATCCGGCCGACGCCCGCGTCGAGCGCCGTCCGCAGCTCGTCGTCGGACTTGTTGTTGCCGTGCAGACCCAGGTGCGCACCGGGCACGCCCGCGGCGAGCGCGACGGCGAGCTCGCCGCCGCTCGCGGTGTCGACCCGCAGGCCCTCGTCGTGCACCCAGCGCGCGACGGCCCGCGTGAGCAGCGCCTTGCCCGCGTAGTAGACGTCGACACCCGTGCCGACCTGCGCGCACGCCGCCTCGAACGCCTCGCGGTAGCCGCGCGCCCGGGCCCGCAGGTCCGCCTCGTCGAGCACGTACGCGGGCGTCGCGTGGGTGGCCGCGAGGTCGCGCACGTCGACACCCGCGACCCGCACGGCACCGTCGTCGCCCCGCGTGACGCCCGACGACCAGGGCAGGCCCAGCGCGTCGCTCACATCCGCTCCGGCGCGCTCACCCCGAGCAGGCCGAGCGCGTTCGCGAGCACCTGGCGGGTCGCGTCGTTGAGCCACAGGCGCGTGCGGTGCACGTCGGTGACCTCCTCGTCGCCCCACGGCACGACGCGCCGCTTCTGGTCGTACCACTTGTGGTACGCCCCGGCGACGTCCTCGGCGTACCGCGCGACGCGGTGCGGCTCGCGCAGGTCCGCCGCCTGGGCGACGATCCGCGGGAAGTCGGCGAGCAGGCCGAGCAGCCGGGACTCGGACTCGTGGTCGAGCAGCGACGCGTCGAACCCGTCCTCGCGGCGCACGCCCGCCTCGGCGGCGTTGCGCGCGACGGCCGCGGTACGCGCGTGCGCGTACTGCACGTAGTAGACCGGGTTCTCGTTGGTCGCCCTGGCCAGCAGGTCGAGGTCGAGGTCGATCTGCTGGTCCGACGACGAGCGCGACAACGCGTACCGCGCGGCGTCGACACCCACCGCCTCGACGAGGTCGTCGATCGTGATGATGGTGCCCGCGCGCTTCGACATCCGGACGGGCTCACCGTCCTTGACGAGGTTGACGAGCTGGCCGATCAGGAGCTCGAGGTTGACGTGCGGGGTGTCACCGAACGCCGCGCACACCGCCATCATGCGCCCGACGTACCCGTGGTGGTCCGAGCCCAGCATGATGACGACGCGGTCGAACCCGCGCTCCCGCTTGTCGAGGTAGTACGCGATGTCGCCCGCGATGTACGCCGCCTGGCCGTCGGACTTGATGACGACACGGTCCTTGTCGTCGCCGAGGTCGGTGGTCCGCAGCCACAGCGCACCGTCGGCCTCGAACAGGTGGCCGGACTCGCGCAGGCGTGCGACCGCACGGTCGACCGCACCGGACTCGTGCAGCGAGTCCTCGTGGAAGTACACGTCGAAGTCGACGCCGAAGTCGTGCAGCGACTGCTTGATCTCCGTGAACATCAGCTCGACGCCACGCGCGCGGAACGCCTCGCGCGCCTCGTCGTCGGGCAGCGTGCGCGGGTCGGGCTCGCCGGCCGCGAGCGCGTCGCCGATCACCTGGTCGGCGATGTCGGCGATGTACTGGCCGCCGTAGCCGTCCTCCGGGGCCTGCTCGCCGCGGGCGCGCGCGACGAGCGAGCGCGCGAAGCGGTCGATCTGCGCACCGTGGTCGTTGAAGTAGTACTCGCGCGTGACGTCGGCGCCGGACGCGGTGAGCACGCGCGCCAGCGCGTCGCCGACCGCGGCCCAGCGCACGCCGCCGATGTGCAGCGGACCGGTCGGGTTGGCCGAGACGAACTCGAGGTTGACCCGGACCCCGGCGAACGTGTCGTTGGTGCCGTAGGCGGCACCCTGCTCGACGATGCCGCGCGCGAGCTCGCCCGCCGCGGCGGCGTCGAGGCGGATGTTGAGGAACCCGGGCCCCGCGATCTCGACCGCGGCGATGCCCGGCACGTCGGCCAGGCGGCGCGCGAGCTCCTCGGCGAACGCGCGCGGGTTGCTGCCGGCCTTCTTGGCGAGCTGCAGCGCGACATTCGTCGACCAGTCGCCGTGCTCACGCTGCCGGGGTCGCTCGATGTGCACGCGGGCCGGGATCGCGGCCGGGTCGAGGGCGAACGTGCCGTCGTCGACGGCGTGCACGAGAGCGCCGCGCAGTGCGTCGGCGAGCTGGTCGGGAGTCACGTCCCCAGGGTAGGGGACGACCGTCGACGACCTGGCGCGAAGGGTTGCCGTCGCACGGCGTCGGCAACCCTTCGCACGACACCGGCCCGGCGCAGCAGACTGGGCCCGTGCTCACGGACCTGCTGCCCCCCGGAGTCGTCGGCGTCGAGGGGTTCGGGCCGGCGGTGCCGGGGCCGCTGGTCGGCGACGAGGCCGCGGCCGTCGCGCGAGCCGTCCCGGCGCGCCGGGCCGAGTACGCCGCGGTGCGGGTGTGCGCGCGCGACGCCCTGGAACGGCTCGGGCACGGGAGGCCGGCCGTCCCCAGCGCACCGGACCGCTCACCGGTGTGGCCGGCGGGTGTGGTCGGCGCGCTGACGCACTGCGACGGCTACCGCGCGGCGGCCGTCGCCCGCGCCGACGCGTGGCGCGGCGTCGGGATCGACGCCGAGCCGCTCGCCCCGCTGCCGGACGGTGTCGCGGACCTCGTGACGACCGCCGACGAGCGCGCCGCGCTCGCGGACCTCGACCCCGCGCTGTACCCCGAGCGGCTCGTGTTCTGCGTCAAGGAGTCGGTCTACAAGGTCTGGTACCCGGTGGTTCGCGCGTGGCTCGGCTTCGAGGACGTGCGCGTGCGGCTCGGCGACGGCACCTTCGCGGCGCACGTCGACCGCCCGGGCCTGGGCGTCGACGTGCTGCACGGCCGGTGGACCACGGGCCGCGGGCTCGTGGTCACGGCGCTGGCGCTGCCGCGCTGACCTGCGCGGGCGCGGCGGCGACCGCCTCGCGCAGCGTCCCGTCGACCAGCTCGTGCACGCTCCCCCACCGCGCGACGGTGTCGGGCCGGTGCGCGACGACGACGACCGCCCGGTCGGCGGCGAGCGTGTCGACCGCCGTCTCGACGAGGTGCGCCGTCGCGGGGTCGACGTCGGAGGTCGCCTCGTCGAGCACGAGCACCGCCGAGTCGAGCAGCACGACCCGCAGCAGCGCGACGAGCTGCCGCTCACCTGCCGACAGCCGGTCGGTCGCGGTGCCGAGCCCGTCCGGCAGCGCCGCGAGCCACCCGTCCAGGCCCAGCGCGCGGGCGTGCGCGTGCAGGTCGTCGTCCGGCGCGTCGGGGCGCACGAGGCGCAGGTCGTCGCGGATCGTCCCCGGGGCGAGGTGCACGGCCTGCGGGACGAGCGCGACGACCCGGACCCGGTCCTCCGCGGACAGCGTGTGCAGGTCGACGCCGCCGCACGTGACCGAGCCCGCGTCCGGTGCGTACAGCCCCGTGAGCACCTTGAGCAGCGTGGACTTGCCCGCACCGGTGCGTCCGACGACGACGATCCGGCGGCCCGGCTCGACGCGCAGGCTCGCGTCGCGCAGCACCGGCACGTCGTCGTACGCGAACCGCACGCGGTCGACGACGAGCGCACCGCGCACCGGGACGGCCGCCGGCACCACCGGTGCGGGGGTGGTGGCACGCAGCAGGTCCGACGTGCGCGCGAGGTCGGTCACGGCGCCCTGCACGTCCGCCACCAGCGCGGACAGGTCCGCGAACCCCGAGAACAGCGACCGCCCGGCCAGCACGAACGTCACCACGACGCCGACGCTCACCGCGTCGCGCGCCACGAGGGCCGTGCCCGCGAGCGCGACGGCGGCCAGCGTGAGCGTCTCGGCGGCACCCATCGCGTGGATCCACCGCCCCAGCACGACCGTCCGGAGCTGGGCACGCAGCGCCTGCGCGCCCGCGTCGTCGACGGGGTCGGTCGCGAGGCGACGCGCCGCGGGCGGCGCACCCGCCAGGAGCGACCGCACCCGCACGACCTCGGCCGTCTCGGCACCGATGCGCGACTCGGCCGCGGCCTCGGCCGCGAACGCCGCGGGCGCGCCCCGCCGGAACCGGTGCAGCAGCCACCCGGCGACGGGTGCGAACAGCACGACGAGCACGACGAGCAGCGCCCACGACTCGACGCCCAGCACGACGAGCGTCACGGCCACCGTGCCGCCGGTGAGGACGAGGTCCGGTGCGACGTCCCGCACGAAGCCCGACAGCGACGCGACCTGGGCGGTCGCGCGCTGCAGCAGGTCGCCCGTGCGGTGCCGCTCGAGGAACCGCAGCGGCACGGTCGTCAGGCGGTCGAGCACGAGGTCGCGCAGGTCGCGGACCATGCGCTCGCCCGCGCGCACGAGCGCCGCACGACCTGCCCCGGCCGCGGCCGTCTGGGCGAGCGCGCACGCGAGCGCGACGAGCGCGAGCCGCACGGCCAGGTCGCGGTCGCCCGTGAGCAGCGCGTCGACCGTGCGGCCCACGAGCACGGGCCCGGCGACGACAAGGAGCCCCGCCACGACGGCGGCCAGGAGCCCGACCGCGAGGACCGCGCGGTGCGGGCGCGCGAGGCGTCCCGCGACGCGCAGCGTGCCGCGTGCGGGCGGGTCGTCGGACAGGGTCGCGTGCGCGGGGCCCGTGCGGTCGGGTCCTGTGCGGCCGGGTCCTGTGCGGCCGGGTCCTGTGCGGCCGGGTCCTGTGCGGTCGGGTCCTGTGCGGTCGGGTTCGCTGCGGTCGGGCTCGCTGCGGCGGGTGTCGGTCACGCGGTCACCTCCTCGCGGGACGTGGCGCCGGGACGTGCGGTGACCGCCCCGGGGCCGGCGGTGGGACCGGCCGTGGTGGGGTCGGACCCGGTGGGGTCGGCGCCGGTGGGGTCGGCGCCGGTGCAGGCCGGCGCGGTGGCCGCGAGCGCGAGGACGTGGCCGGCAGCGGCGGCGACGGCCGGTCGGTGGCTCGCGACGACGACCGTGCGGCGCCGGGACTCGGCGACGAGGGCCGCGACGACGTGCGCCTCGGTCGGGGCGTCGAGCGCGGCCGTCGGGTCGTCGAGGAGCAGCGCACCCGCGTCGGACGCGAGCGCGCGCGCGAGCGCGAGCCGCTGCACCTGCCCGCCGGACAGCGACCCGCCCCCGTCGGCGACGAGGGTGTCGGGCGTGACCTCGTCGAGCAGCGCGACCGCGCCGAGCGCGGCCGCGAGCGCCGCGTCGCCCAGCGGTGCGCCGAGTCCGACGTTCTCGCGCACCGTGCGCGCGAGCACCAGGGGTCGCTGGGGCACGAGCACGGTGGCACCGGCGGGCGCGGTGGCACCGCCGTGCGTGCGGTGCGCCACCGACCCGGCCACGGGCTGCTGCCGACCGGCGAGCACCCGCAGGAGGGACGACTTGCCGCTGCCGACCGGGCCCGTGACGACGACGAGCGCACCGGGTGCCGCGTCGAGGTCGACCGGGACGGCGCCGGGCACGGCGACGACGCCCCGCGCGGTGAGCGTGAGCGGTCCCGTCTCGGACGCGTCGTCGACGGGGGTCGCGTCGTCCTCGCCGAGGACCTCGACCAGCCGGGTCGCCGCGACGCGGGCCTCGACGGCCTGCGCCGCACGGGTCAGCCCGACCTGCACCGCGACCCCGACGGTCCCCATCCACGCGCTGAACGCGACGAGCCCGCCGACGCCGAGCCGGCCGTCGGCCACGGCCCCGACGCCCACGAGCACGCCGACGGCGAGCGCGACGCGTGGCACGCCCTCGCCGAGCGCGGTCCAGGACGCCATGAGGTCGCCGGCGCGCAGCGTGTGACGCGTGAGGTCGTCCGACGCGCTGCGGTGCGCGGCGCGCAGCGCGCGACCGGTGCCCGCGCCGCGGCTGGCGAGGGCGGAGCGCAGCACGTGCTCGACGACGTCCGCACGCGCACCGTGGGCCTGTGAGACGCGCGCGCTCGCCCGGCGGTACGCGCGCGGCAGGAACGTGTTGAGCAGCACGAGCGCGGGCACGGTCGCGGTGACGACGAGCAGCAGCACGGGGTCGAGGGCCGCGATGCCGGGCACCAGGACGAGCACGGTGACGCCGATGACGACCCACGTCACCAGGCCGTGCACCCACACCCGCACCGCGTCGACGTCGCGCGTCGCGCGCAGCACGAGGTCGCCGTCGCCCGGTCCCCCGGACGCGCCGGTGCCGGCGAGCAGCCGGTCGGCGAGGCGGCGGCGCAACGCGATGCCCGCGCGCGCGTCGGCGACGTTCACCCCGTGGTCCCACAGGCACATGCCCAGCGCCTCGGCCAGGCCCGCGCCGACGAGCGCGAGCGCCCACCAGGCGGCGGCGCGCACGTCACCGGCCTGCACGCCCTGCTCGACGACGGCGCCGAGGCACGCGGGCACCGCGAGGAACCCGCACTGCCGCAGCACCGCGCCGAGCGTGGCCAGACCGAGCGGCCCCCGCTGCCCGACGGCGGCGCCGCGCAGCAGCCTCCGCACCCCCGCCCGGTGCCCGGGCCCGGCGCCGGGGCCGGCGCCGGATCGACCCCTCACGGCCGCGGTGCCACCACCCCGGCGCGAGCGGGAGAACCAGCCCCGCGGGGGGCGCGCGGGGCGGGTCACGGGTGCGTGCCCAGACGTGCGCGCAGGACGGGGGCGACGCGCGCCCAGCCGTCGGGGGCGACGACGTCGGCGTGCGTGCCCGGTGCGTGCACGTGCTCGACGTCGTCCCCGAGGTACGGCGCCCAGTGCGCGGCGGACGCGTCGTCGGCGTCGTCGGTCGTCACCAGGACGGTCGGCACGGCCGTCGTCGGCGACGTCGACGCGGCCATGACCGCCCCGGCCCAGCGGTGGCACGCGACGACGGCCTCGACCGTGGCCTCGTCGAGCAGGCCGAGCACGCCGCGCGACGCCCGCAGCGCGGCCACGGCGCCGGCGCGGACGTCGTCGGGCTCGTCCGGCTCGTCCGGCTCGTCGGGGCCATCACCCGCCCCGCCGTCGTCGTCGCGGGCGTCCCCGCCCACGCCCGCGACGCCCGCGAGGAACGCCTGCTGCTCGTCGCGCAGCGCCGCGAGGTCGTCCTCGTCCGGCCCGGCGCCGGCGCCCGTGAGGGGGGCGGGGTCCAGCAGCGCGAGCAGCTCGACCTGCTCGCCGGCGGCGACGAGGTCGGCCGCGAGCTGGTGCGCGACGTTGCCGCCGAACGAGTAGCCGACCAGCCGGTACGGGCCGTGCGGCTGCACCGTGCGCAGCGCGTCGGCGTACAGCGCCGCCACGCCCGCGACGTCGTCGACGTCGGGGTGCTCACCCGACAGGCCCGGCGCCTGCAGGCCCACGAGCCCGACGCCGGGGGGCAGGTGCGCGACCAGCCCGGCGAACTGCCACGCGAACCCGCCCGCCGGGTGCACGCACCACACGGTGCGCTCACCCGCGCGCAGCGTCAGCACGGGCGCGAGGCCCGCGTGCCGCGACGGCTCGGCGAGCGCGTCGGCCAGGCCGGCGACCGTGGGCCGGGCCATGAACGCACCCACGGGGACGGTCACGCCGAACGCCTCGCCGACGGCCGCGACCACGCGCATCGCGGCCAGCGAGTGCCCGCCCAGGTCGAAGAACGACGCGTCCCTGCTGGTCACCGGGGTCCCCAGGACGTCGCCGACGAGCCGGCAGAGCTCGGCCTCGAGGCGTGTCGCGGGCCGGGCGCCGGACGTGCCGGCGGTGAGCGCGGGCAGCGCGGCGCGGTCGCGCTTGCCGTTGACGGTCAGCGGCAGCAGCGGCACGGTGCCGATCGCTCCGGGCACGGCGTGCGTGGGCAGCTCGTCGGCCAGGTGGGCGCGCAGCGCGGCCTCGTCGTACCCGGCCGCGGGCACGACGTGCAGGTGCAGCGCGCCGCCCCGCACCGACGCGCACGCCTCGGCGACGCCCGGGGCGCGTTGCGCGGCGGCCTCGACCTGCGCGAGCTCGATGCGGAAGCCGCGGACCTTGACCTGGTCGTCGTTGCGGCCGCGGAACTCCAGCACGCCGTCCCAGCGCCGGTGCACGACGTCGCCCGTGCGGTACAGGCGCGACCCGGGCGGACCGTACGGGTCGGCGACGAAGCGCGCGGCCGTGAGCCCGGGCGCACCGGTGTACCCGCGCGCCGTGCCGTCGCCACCCAGGTACAGCTCCCCCGTGCCACCCGGCGGCACCTCGCGCAGCCCCGAGTCGAGCACGTGCGCGCGCGCCCGCAGCACGGGACGGCCCAGGCACGGCGTCGGCGAGTCCGCGACGTCGGCGCCGAGCGCGTTGATCGTGAACTCCGTGGGGCCGTACAGGTCGTAGCCGCCCGTGCGGGGGTGGTCGCGCAGCGTCGTCCACAGGTCCGCGGGCACCGCCTCGCCGCCCAGCAGCACGAGCGCGGGCGCGCGGCCGTCGAGCAGCCCCGCGCGCAGCAGCTCGCGGGCGTACGACGGGGTGACGTTGACGACGTCGACGCCGACCCGGTGGTAGTCGGCCACCAGGGCCGACGGGTCGAGGCGGCGCTGCTCGTCGACGACGTGCACCTCGTGCCCGTCGAGCAGCCAGAACAGCTCCTCCCAGGACATGTCGAACGCGAACGACACCGTGTGCGCGACCTTGGCGACGTCGAGGCCCGCACGCGCCAGCGCGGGCCGGAAGATCTCCTCCAGGTGGTTCTCGAACATCGTCACCAGGCCGCGGTGCGGCACGACGACTCCCTTGGGCTCACCCGTCGAGCCCGACGTGAAGATGACGTAGGCCGCCTGGTCGGGGTGGACGGTCACGTCCAGCGGCTCGACCTCCCCCGGGTCGACGTCGAGCGCGGCCGCGACCGCACCGTCGTCGTCGACCGTCAGGACGTGCGGTGCGGCGTCCGGACGCAGGCGCGCCGCCGCGTCCGACGTCGTCAGCAGCACCGACGCACCGGCCGACGCGAGCGAGCGACGCAGCAGCCCGGCGGGGTGCGCGAGGTCCAGCGGCAGGTAGGTCAGGCCCGCGCGCAGCACCGCGAGGATCGCCGCGACGTGCTCGACCGTGCGCGGCAGCGCGAGCGCGACGACCGGCTCGGTGGGTGCGCCGCCGCGCGGCCGCGGGTGCGCCTCGCCGTGCGGCCGCGCGGCCTGGTCGACCTGGTGCCGTGCGGCGTCGCGCAGCACCCGCGCGAGCGCGTCGACGCGCGCGTCGAGGTGCGCGAAGCACCAGGTCACCTCGGCCCCCGTCAGGTCCCGCCCGACGAGCGCGGTGCGCTGCGGCGTCCGCGCGGCCTGCGCCGCCAGCAGCTGCGGCACGCTGCGCCAGCCCCGTGGGACGGCGGGGTCCGGGACCTGTGCGCCCGGGTTCCCCCGCCTCGTGGGGCCGGGGTCGGTGGGGGCCGACGTGGGGAGCGCCGCGACCGGGGCGTCGGGGGCCGCCGCGATGCCGGCCAGGACCGCGCGGTAGCGCTCGAGGTGGCGCTGCGCGTGCGCGGGGTCGACGACGTCCGGCCGGTACGCGAGCGCGAGCTCGAGGCGCTGCCCCGGGTTCACCGTCATCGCGAGGCTGTAGTGCGTGCCGTCGTAGGCCTCGGCCTCGACGATGCGGTGACGCGCGAACGTGCCGTCCTGCGCGTCGACGTCGACGGGCAGGTTGCGGAACACGTAGAGCGTGTCGAACAGCACGGGGTGCCCGGCCTCCTGCTGCACGTGGCCGAGGCCCAGGTGGTGCGCGCCGGCGACCTCGCCCTGCCGGCGCATGTGGGCGCGCAGCTCGTCGACGACGGATGCGGCGGGGCGCACGGGCACGCGGACCGGCACGGTGTTCATGAGCAGCCCGACCATGCGCTCGACGTGCTCGACCTCGGGCGGGCGCCCCGACACGGTGGTGCCGAACACGACGTCGTCCTGGCCCGTCGCGACGCGCAGGGTCAGCGCCCACGCGTAGCCCAGGACGGTCGACAGCGTGACCCCGCAGCGGCGCGCGAGCGCGCCGAGGTCGGCCGTCAGGACGTCGTCGAGCAGGCACGACACCGAGTCGGACAGCACCGGCGGGCGTCCGACGGACGCGGGCTCGACGAGCGTGGGACCCGCGAGCCCGGCCAGGTTCTCGCGCCAGGTGGCGCGCGCCTGCGCGGGGTCCTGCGCCGCGACCCAGCGCAGGTAGTCGGCGTAGTCCGCGGTCTCCGCGAGAGTTGTACGTTCGCCCTGCTCGATGTCGTACAGGTCGAACAGGTCCTCCAGCACGAGGGTCTGCGACCAGCCGTCCGTGAGGATGTGGTGGTGCACGAGCGACAGCAGCCAGCGCTCGTCACCCAGGCGGGCCATGACCAGCCGGACCAGCGGCGGGTCGGCCAGGTCGAACCCGTCGACCACCTGCTGCTCGGTCAGGTCCTCCAGCGCGCGGGCCTGCGCGTCCGCGGCGAGGTCCCGCCAGTCCAGCACCCGCGTCGGCACGGCGCGCGGTGCCGTGACCACCTGCACCGGCGCGGGCAGTCCCTCGTGCACGAACCCCGCACGCAGGCTCGGATGGCGCACGAGCAGCGCGTCGGCCGCGCGCCGCATCGCGGCGGGGTCGAGCGCCGACTCCAGCACCAGCCGGTGCTGCACGACGTACACGTCCGTCCCCCCGAGCTGGGCGTGCAGGTACAGCCCCTCCTGCAGCGGGCCGAGCGGCAGCACGCGCTCGCGGTCGGGGTAGCGGACGTCGAGCGCACGGTGCTGCTCGGGCGTCAGGTCGACGAGGTCGCCGGCGGCCCGGACGTCGGCCGTCGCACGCGTGAGCCCCGCGGCGACCGCGGCGACGGTCCGGGACGCGAAGACCGCGCCCAACGTCGTCACCCAGCCCCGGGCGCGCAGGCGCGCGACGAGCGCGATCGCCGAGATCGAGTCGAGCCCGGCCGCGAACAGGTCGTCGCCGGGGCGCAGCGGACGGCCCAGCACGTGACCGGCCGCCGCGAGCAGCGCACCCTCGGCAGGCGTCGGCGGGGTCGCGGTGGCGTCCGCACCGCCGGTGGCCGGGGGCTCCACGAGCGCCGTGAGCGCCCCCAGCAGCGCCGCGCGGTCGAGCTTGCCGTTGGCCGTGGCCGTGAACCGGTCGACCGCGACGACGCGTGACGGCACGAGCGCGGGCGGCAGCCGGTCGGCCGCGTGCGCGCGCACGGCGACCACGTCGAGGGGCCCGGCGGGCACGTCGGACGGCGACGGGACCGGGGCGACCCACGCGACGAGCGCGGCGTCGTGCACCGCGACGTGCGCGGCCGCCACGTCGGGGTGGGAGACGAGCGCGGCCTCGACCTCGGCCGGCTCGAGCCGCACGCCGTGCAGCTTGACCTGCTGGTCGACGCGCCCGCGGTGCACGAGCCCGGCGGGCGTGAGCGTCACGAGGTCGCCCGTGCGGTACCAGCGCCCGCCGTCCGGCCCGGCGACGAACCGCTCGGCCGTCAGGCCCGGCCGGCCCGCGTAGCCGCGCGCGAGCTGCACGCCCGCGAGGTACAGCTCACCCGTGCCACCGGCCGGGACGGGCCGCAGCGCGTGGTCGAGCACCGCGAGCCGCACGCCGGGCACCGCCGCACCGATCGGCGCCGCCGGGCCGTCGGCCGCGTGCGCGTCGTCGCCGGCCGTGACGTCCACCGACGCCTCCGCCGGGCCGTACAGGTTGTGCACCGGCACACCCGTCGCGGCGTGGGCGCGCCGCGCGAGGCCGGTCGACAGCGCCTCGCCCGAGCACAGCGCCGCGCGCACCGCGGGCCACGACGGGCGCGGCACCAGGTCGAGGTAGCCCGCGAGCATCGACGGCACGAAGTGCAGCAGCGTCACGCGCTCGTTGCGCACGAGCGCGTCCAGCCGCTCGGGGTCGCGGTGCGCACCGGGCGGCGCGACGACGACGGCCGCCCCCGTGAGCAGCGGCAGCACGAGCTCCCACACCGACACGTCGAAGCTCAGGGGCGTCTTGTGCAGCACGCGGTCGGCGGCCGTGAGGCCGTACCGCTGCGCCTGCCACAGCACGCGGTTGACCAGGCCGTCGCGCGGCACGACGCACCCCTTGGGCCGCCCCGTCGTCCCCGACGTGAACACGACGTACGCGGCGGCGGCGCCCGCACGGGCCACGGCCGGGCGGCCCGGCCCGGTCCCGTCCGGCCCGGTCGCGTCCGGCTCGGTCGCGTCCGGCCCGGTCCCGTCCGCGACGTCGTCGACGACCAGCACCGGGAGGTCCGCGGCGGCGCGTGCGGCCCCGGCGTGCCTGCGCTGCGCGAGCACGGCCACGGCGCCCGCGTCGGCGAGCACGTCGCGCAGCCGCGCGGGCGGCAGGTCCGTGTCGAGCGCGAGGAACGCGCCCCCCGCGCGCAGCACCGCCAGGACCGCGACCACGAGGTCGGCCGAGCGCTCGGCGAGCACCGCGACGACGGGTGCGTCGGGTCCGCCCGGCAGCACGTGGGCGGCGTCGAGCACGTCGACCACCCGGTCCGCGCGCGCGTGGACCTGCGCACCGGTGAGCGTCACGCCGTCGGCGACGACCGCGGGCGCGTCGGCGTGCAGCAGCCGCGCGGCGTCCAGCAGCCCGGACAGCGCCGGGACGCGCGCCTCGGGCCCGGTGAGCACGGCGTCGCGCGCGTCGTCGGCACCCGTCGGCAGGCCCGCGACCGTCACCTCCGGGTCGGCGAGCACCGCGGCCAGGACCCGGTCGAGCAGCGCGGCGGCGTCGCGTGCGGGCGTGGGCAGCTGGTCGGGGCGGGTGACGACGTCGAGCCGGCAGGTCTCCCCCACGTCGGCGAGCAGCGCGAGCGGGAAGTGCGTCGCGTCGCGCGCGTCGCGGCCCGTCACCCGCAGCGTGCCGTCGGCCGACGTCCAGCCGGCGACGTCGCCCGGGTAGTTCTCGACCGCGACCACGGTGTCGAACAGCGGGGCGACACCCAGGTCGGCCTGCACGCGGCGCAGGTCGGTGCCGACCGCGTGCAGCGCGGGAGCGTGCGCGCGGTGGGTCGCGGTCACGACGTCCACGACGCGTGCGCCCGGTACGCAGCGCACGCGCACCGGGACCGTCGACGTGAGCTGCCCGACGACGTCCTCGATCCCGGGCACGCCGCCCGCGCGTCCCGCGACGACGGCGCCGAACGCCACGTCGTCGCGGTCGAGCAGCGCACCGAGCACCAGGCCCCACACGGTGTGCAGCACGGCCGCGGGGGTCGCGCCCGCACGGCGGGCCGCGGCGCGCAGCGCGGCCGTGCGGTCCGCGTCGAGCACGACGGTCGTCGTGACGGTCGGGTCGGGCGTGCGGTCGGGCGCGTCGTCGGCCGTCGTGACGTCGGCACCCGAGCCGGTCCCGACGAGCGTCGGACCGTCGATGCCGGTGAGCACCGCGACCAGGTCGTCGTGCGTCGTCGTGGCCGCCTCGTCGTCGAGCGCGTCGAGGTGGTCGACGAACGACGCGGCGGGCGGCGCGACGGCCTCGCCCGCGACGCGGCGCAGCAGCTCGGTGAGCAGCGCGGGCACCGACCAGCCGTCGAGCAGCAGGTGGTGCGCGGTGACGAGCAGCGTGTGCCGCCCCGGCGCGGTGCGCGCGAGCACGACGCGCCACAGCGGCGCCGCCGTCAGGTCGAACCCGGCGGCCCACTCGTCGGCCGCGAGCGCGTCGAGCGCCGCGCCCGCGTCGCCGGCGCCCGTGAGGTCGACCTCGCGCACGCGCGGCGTCACGTCCTCCGGCACGACCTGCACGGGACCCGCCTCACCCGCGACGACGACCGCGACGCGCAGGTTCTCGTGCGCGTCGAGCACGTCGGCGACCGCGGTGCGCAGGCGGTCGCCGCCCGGCCACGGCCCGGCGACCTCGACCCCGGCCTGCAGCAGGTAGCTCACGGGCACGCCCGCCTCGGCCTCGCGCACCGACTGCGCGTACATGCCGAGCTGCGTGGGGGTCAGCGGCCACACGTCGCGCACCCGGGCGGCTCCGGCGGGCGGGGCGTCGGGTGTCGCGGGCGTGCGCTCGTCGAGCGTGGTCATCGGTCCTCCTGGCGGCCGCCCAGCTGGGCGCCGATCGTCGACAGGTCCTGCGCGGACAGCGCGACGCGGGTACGTCGCCGGGCGCCCGTGGCCGGCGCGGCGGGGGTGGCGGGAGCGTCGTCCGCGGCCGCGAGCGGCGACGCCGCCGCGGCCAGGTCCGCGAGCCCGGGGTGCGCGAAGACGTCGCGCGGTGCGAGCGCGAAGCCGCGCGCACGCACCCCGGCGACCACGCGGATCGCGGTGATCGAGTCGCCGCCGAGCTCGAAGAACGCGTCGTCGGGCGTCGCGTCGACGCCCAGCACGTCGCGCACGGCGTCGCACACGGCCGCCTCGGCCGGTGTGGCCGGGGCCCGCCCGGTCGCCCGGGCCGGGACCACCGGATCCGGCAGCGCGTGGCGGTCAACCTTGCCGTTGAGGGTCAGCGGCAGGGCGTCGAGCACCGTGACGACGTGCGGGACGAGCTGGGCGGGCAGGCGCGCCGCGAGGTGCGCACGGACGGCGACGGGGTCGAGCACGGCCGTGCCGGGCGCGGTCGTGTCGGGCACGGTCGTGTCGGGCACGGCCGTGTCGGGCACGGTCGTGTCGGGCACGGTCGTGTCGGGCACGGTCGCGGTGCGGGCCACGCCCTCGTCGGGCGCCGCGCCCCCGGGCGCCACGTCCTCGTCGGGCACGACGTACCCGAGCAGCCGGTGCGCCCCGCCCGCGTCGGCCCGCACGACGGCTGCGGCCCGCCGCACACCCGGCACGGCGCGCAGCGCGGTCTCGACCTCGCCGAGCTCGATGCGGAACCCGTTGACCTTGACCTGGTCGTCGGTGCGGCGCACGTACCGCAGCCGCCCGTCGGGCAGGCGGCGCACGAGGTCGCCGGTGCGGTACATCCGCTCGCCGGCGCGCACGCCCGGCACGTCGTGCGGGACGGCGACGAACCGGCCCGCCGTCAGGCCCGGCCGCGCGTGGTAGCCGCGGGCGAGCTGCGCACCCGTCAGGTACAGCTCACCGGGGGCGCCGTCGGGCACGGGACGCAGGTCGGCGTCGAGCACCAGCGTGCCGACGTCGGTGTACGGGCGCCCGATGGTCGGCGCCTGCCCGTCGCGGACCTCGTCGCTCGTCGCCCACACCGTGACCTCGGTGGGTCCGTAGACGTTCGTCACGGACGCGCACGCGCGGGCCAGCGCGTCGGCCAGGTCCGGCGGCAGGGCCTCGCCGCCGACGAGCGCGTGCACCCCGGCGAACGCGTCCGGGTGCGCCTCGACCAGCGGCCGCCACAGCGACGGCGTGGCCTGCAGGTGCGTGGCGCGCTCACGCCGCACGAGCCGGGCCAGCAGGTCCGGGTCGCGCACCTGCGCGCGGTCCGCCAGGACGACCGCCGCACCCGTCACGAGCGGCACGAACAGCTCGAGCACCGCGATGTCGAACGACACGGTCGTCACGGCGACGAGCCGGTCCCCCGGTCCCGTCCGCAGCGTGCCCGCGACGTGGTCGACGAACGCCGCCATCGCGTCGGACGGGATGACGACGCCCTTGGGGCGGCCCGTCGAGCCCGACGTGTAGATCGTGTACGCGCCGTGCGGCCCGACGGGTGCGCGCAGCGCGTCCGCGACCTGCTGCGCGGTGCGTTCCGGCACGTCGAGCGCGTCGACGTCGAGCACCGGCAGGTCCGGGTGCGCCGCGACCACGTGCCCACCGCCGGTGTCGGTGACGACGAGCGCGGGTGCCGCGTCGTCGAGCATGTAGCCCAGCCGCTCGGCGGGGTACTCGACGTCCAGCGGCACGTACGTCGCACCCGCGCCGAGCACGCCGAGCAGCGCCGCGACGAGCCCGCTGTGCCGGCCGACCGCGACCGCGACCACGTCGTCGTGCCCGATCCCGCGCGCCCGCAGCGCGTCGGCCACCGCCGCGGCGCGCGCGCCCAGGGTCAGCAGGTCGAGCGTCAGCAGGTCGTGCGCCCCGTCCGACGCGACGAGCGCCGTCGCGTGCGGTGTGCGCAGCACCTGGTCGGCCACGCGGTCCACGACGGACGCGGGCGGCTGCGGCCGCCGCACGTGGTCGGCCCCGAGCGCGGCACGCTCGGCCGGCAGCAGCGCGTCGAGGTCCGTCAGCGGTGCGTCGGGCGCCGCGAGCACGCGGCGGAGCCACGTGAGCAGCCGCTGCGCCCAGGTCCGCGCACCCGCGTCGTCCAGCAGCGCGGCGTCCACCGTCAGGACGAGCCGGGGGTCGGCCGCGTCGACCCACCGCACCGCGACGTCGAGGCGCGCGGCACCGTCGTCGCCCGGGTACGTCACCACGTCGACGCCCGGCAGGTCCAGCGCGTGCGGCACGTCCTGCTCGACCGCGACCATCGTCTGGAACAGCGGGTGCCGCGTGAGGCTGCGCTGCGGGGCCACGGCCTCGACGACCTGCTCGAACGGCACCCACGCGTCCTCGAGCGCGTCGAGGACGCACGCGCGCGTGCGCGCGACGAGGTCGCGGAACGACCCGGCGCCGGACACGTCGAGCCGCACCGGGACGGTGTCGACCAGGTAGCCGACGGCCGCGGCCAGCGCAGGGTCCTCGCGGTGCGCCACCGCCATGCCGAGGCACACGTCGCCGCCCGCACCGAGCCGCCGGTACAGGGTCGCGACCGCGGTCTGCAGCACCATGACGGGCGTGACGCCGTCGGCCGCGCACAGGTCCGCGAGCGCGTCGCGCACGTCGCGCGGGACGTCGAGCGCGACCGTGCGGCCGCGGTGCTCGGCGACGTCGGGGCGCGGGGCGTCCCACGGCAGGTCGGGCTCGGCGGGCAGCCCCGCGAGGCGGTCGCGCCACGCGGTGCGGCCGGCGGCGAGGCGCTCGGCGTCGGCGAGGGCCGCGGCCTCGGCGACGACGGCCGACGCGTGCTGCTGCACGGCCGGCAGCGCCGGCAGGGGCTCGCCGCGGTAGGCCGCCGACAGGTCCGCGAGCAGCGTCGCGACCGACCAGTCGTCGACGACGAGGTGGTGGAACGCGAGCACCAGGGCCCACCGGCCCGCCGGTCCCTGCAGCAGCGTCGCGCGCACGGGGACCTCGTGGACGTCGAACGCGTGCGCGCGGCACGCGGCGACCGCGGCGTCGACGTCGGCAGCGGCCGCCAGCACCCGGTGCTCCCACGCGGTCGCGGTGCCGACGGGCTCGACGTGCGCCGTGAAGGAGCCGTCGGCGTGCGCGTAGCGCGTGCGCAGGACGGCGTGCCGGTCGACGACCGCCTGCCACGCGGCGTGCAGCCGCACGGCGTCGACGTCACCGGTCAGCGCGAGCGCGACGGGCACGGTCCACGTGTCGCCCGCCCCGTCGATCTGCTCGAGCACGAGCAGACGGCGCTGCGCGGCGGACACGGGCACCTCGCCGCCCTCGCGCAGCACGCGGTCGAGGTCGGGGCCGGAGGTCCCGCCGGGCGTCGTCGCGGACGTCGGGGCGGGCGTCGGCGCGAACGTCGTCGCGGGCATCGCTGCGGGCAACGCAGCGGGCATCGCCGTCGGACCCGCTCCGTCGGACGCGACGGGGACGAGCCGTGCCGCGATCGCGTCGACGCGCCGGTGCTCGAACACCGCGCGCACGGTGCCCCGCCAGCCGCGCTCACGCAGCCGGCCGAGCAGCCGCAGCGCGGTCAGCGAGTGCGCACCGAGCGCGAACAGGTCGTCGGTCGCCGACACCGGCACGCCGAGCACGTCGGTGGCCGCCGCCACCAGCGCGGCCTGCGCGGGCGTCGTCGGCGCGACCACGTCGTCCCGCTCCTGGAGCGCGGGCGCGAGCCGGCGCACGGCGTCGCGGTCGACCTTGCCGGTCACCGTGGTCGGCAGCTCGGCGACGACCGCGACGACCGCCGGCACCAGGTGGTGCGGGGCGCGCGCGGCGAGGTCGGCCCGCACGGCGACGGCGAACGCGGCGTCGTCGGCCCGCGTCGTGCCGTTGCTTGCCGTCGTGCCGGTGCTTGCCGCCGGGTCGGTGTCCGCCGCCGGGCCGGCGCCCGCCGCCGGGTCGTCGCGCGTCACGGCCGCGACGAGTCGCGCGGCCGACGTGTGCGCGCCGTCCACGACGACGGCCGCCGACCGCACGCCCGGGCACGCCTCGAGCAGCGCGACGACCTCGCCGGTCTCGACGCGGTGACCGCCGACCTTCACCTGGTCGTCCCAGCGCCCGACGAAGTCCACGAGCCCGTCGGGCCGCACGCGCACCGCGTCACCCGTGCGGTAGGCCCGCGTCCCGGGCGGCCCGTACGGGTCGGCGACGAACCGCTCGGCCGTCAGGCCCGGACGCCCCGCGTACCCGCGCGCGAGCTGCGGGCCCGCCAGGTACAGCTCACCGGTCACCCCCACGGGCACGGGCCGCAGCCACCGGTCCAGCACGCGCGCCGTGATCCCGGCGACGGGCCGGCCGACGACCGGGACGTCGGCCTCGTCGGCGTGCGCGCCGAGCGCGTCGACGGTCGCCTCGGTCGGCCCGTACAGGTTGACGGTCCGCGTGCCGGGGTGCGCGCGCAGCGCCGCCCACAGCGCGGGCGGCACGGCCTCGCCGCCCAGGAACAGCTCGGGCAGCGGGTGCGGACCGTCGAGCAGTCCCTCGGCGACCAGCTGCTCGGCGAGCACGGGGGCCACGTCGAGCACGTCGCCGCGCCCGGCGTGCACGCGCGCGACGATCGCGGCGGGATCACGGCGGTCGTCCTCGTCGAGCACCTCGAGCTCGTGCCCCGCGAGCAGCCAGTGGAGCTGGATGAGCGAGGTGTCGAACGCGAACGACGCCGTGTGCAGCGCGCGGACGCGGCGCCCGTCGGACTCCGCGACCCGCGCGGCGAGGTCCGCGTGGCGCCCGGTGCGCAGGCCCTCGTGGTGGCGGTCGAGACCGTCGCGCGTCAGCACGGTCGCCTTGGGCCGGCCCGTCGAGCCGGACGTCAGGATCACGTAGGCCGCGGTGGTGCCCGGGACGTCCCGGGCGGCCAGCGGACCGGTCGCGGGTGCGAGGTCCCCGGGGTCGACGCGCGGCACGCCGGGCACGTCGAGGTCGGACGTGACGAGCGCGACGGCGCCCGCCTCGGCGACGGCCGCCCGCAGCCGGTCGGCCGGGTGCGCCAGGTCCAGCGGCAGGTACGCGACGCCGTGCGCGAGGCACCCGAGGATCGCCGCGACCACGTCCGTGCCGCGGGGCAGCGCGATCCCGACGACGTCGTCGGGTGCGAGGCCGAGCGCCGCGAACCGCTGCGCGAACGCCGCGGCCCGGTCCGCCACCCGGGCGAACGTGAGCGTGACGTCACCGCAGGTCAGCGCGGGTGCGTCGGGCTGACCTGCGACCGCGGCGAGGAACGACGCGAGCGCGCCGCGGCCCGCGACCTGCGGATCGGGACCGACGAGCGCGCCCGGGTCGACCCGCGGCGGCGTGCCGCCGGGCGCATCGTCGCGCGGCGCGAGGTCGCACGGCGCGAGGTCGACGTCGAGCGGTGTCCTCGTCGGGTCGTCGGCCAGGGCCGTGAGCGCCGCGACGAACGCCGTGCCGAGCCGCCGCGCACGTGCGGCGTCGACGCGCGCGGGATCGTGCTCGACGAGCGCGCGCAGACGCTCCCCCGGGAGGACGGTGAGGCTCACCGGGTAGTGCGTGCCGCCGGCGTTGGTCACGTCGGTGACACGCAGGCCCGTCCCGGCCGGGCGGTGCGGGTAGTTCTCGACGACCACGAGCGTGTCGAACAGGCCCGTGCGACCGGTCGTCGCCTCGACGTCCGCCAGCCCGTACGTCTCGTGCTCGCCGAGCGCCGCGCGTCGCGCCTGGTGCTCGGCGAGCTGCACCGCGAGCGGACGGTCCGGCACCAGGTGCAGGCGCACCGGGACGGTCGTCGACAGCAGTCCGACGACCTCGTCGAGACCGTCGACCTCGAGCGCGCGGCCCGCGACCGTCGAGCCGAGCACGACGTCCGGGCGCGCGGTCTCGCGTGCGAGGACCAGCGCCCAGGCGCCCGTGACGAGCGTGCTGAGCGTGAGCCCGGCGGCGCGGCCGGCGGCGGTGAGCCGCGTGGTCGTGGCGGCGTCGAGCGCGACCTCGGTCGTGATCGGCTCGCCGGTCCCCGCCCGCCCGCCGGCCAGCAGGCACGGCTCGACGTCGCCGAGGTGCGCGGCCCACGCGGCGAGCCCCCGGTCCCGGTCCTGCGCGTGCACGGCCCGCAGGTAGGCACGGTAGGCGGCGTACCCGTCGGGCAGCGGCGCGTCGGACGCGTACGCGTCGACGAGCGCCTCGACCAGCACGGGCGTCGACCAGCCGTCGAGCACCAGGTGGTGCGCGGTGAGGACGACCGCGACCGCGCCGGGGGCCGTGCGCACGAGCACGGCGCGCAGCAGCGGGCCGGTCGTCACGTCGAACGGCTCGGCGTCCGCGACGCGCTCGACGGCCGCGAGCACGGCGGCCGACGCGTCGGGCGGCAGGTGCGTGAGGTCCTCGCGCGTCACGCGCGGACGCGCCGCAGCCGCGACGACCTGCGCGGACGCCCCGAACGTGTCGGCGTCGAACACCGCGAGCAGCTGCGGGTGCGCGGCGCACACGGCGTCCAGCGCGCGGTGCAGCCGGTCGAGGTCGACCACGTCGTCGGCACGCAGGTGGACGGTCGTGCGCGTCCGGTACACGTCGGCGTCGCCGTCGCGCAGCGCGAGCGCGAGCAGCCCCTCCTGCAGCGGCGAGAGCGGCGCGACGTCGCGCAGCGGGCCTGCACGGCCCGTGACGGCGGCGAGCGCGGCGGACGTCACGCCCGGCAGCGTGCAGGCCGCGGGCGCGAGCGGGCCGACGGGCAGCGAGCCGGCGGGCAGGAGGCCGGCGGGCAGGGGGCCGGTGGACGCGACGCGCGGCGCGGCTCCAGAGGCAACCGGAGCGCCGTCCACGGCGCGCAGCAGGCGTGCGACGTCGACGGCGCCGCGTGCGACGTCCGCGACCTGCGAGAACGCGTGCGCGAGCGCGTCGGCCAGGTGCGCCGCGCCGGGGGCGAGGGTCCACTCGACCGCGAGCGTGCCGTCGTCGCCGACCACCGTGTTGACCTCGACGGCGTGCGCCGCGCGCAGCCCGGCGGGCACGTGCACGGCGAACCCGTCGGCGCCGAGACGCCCCAGGTGGTTGACGAGCAGCTGCGGCCGGTGCGCCCACGACGCGCCACCGCCCGCGAGGACACCGAACCCGACGCCGTCACCGGGGACCGCCGCGCGCGCCCGCGCCACCGCGGCGGCCGTGGCGACCAGCGCGGCCACGTCGGTCGGGACCAGCGCGGCCACGTCGGTCGGGACCGGCACGGCCACGTCGGTCGCCGCGGGTTCGCCGTCCCCGGCCGCTGCCGCGGGTGCACCCTGGTCCGTCCGCGCGCCGCTGCCGGGGGCCTCGTCGCCGTCGTCCCGGCGGCCGTCGGCAGCCCCCCGCTCCCCGGTGTCCGCCTCGTGAGACGGGCCGGCCACGAGACCGGGCTCAGGTGTGCTCCGCAGACCGATGAGGCCGCTGCGCCCGGTCTCGCGAGCGACGCGTCCCGACAGGTGGGACGCGTCCCCGACCGGCACGTCGACCGCGACGGGGAACTCGGTCGTGAACCAGCCCACCGTGCGCGACGTGTCCTCACCCGCGACCACCGGGTCACGGCCGTGCGTCTCCCACGTGAGCAGGGCCCGCGCGCCGCCGGTGCGACCACGGGCGGCGGCGACCGCACGCAGCACGGCGGCCGCGACGACGACGTCGGGCGTGACGCCGAGCGCACGCGGCAGGTCGTCGACGAGGGCGTGCGTGACGTCGGCCGGCAGCGTGCGCCACGTGCGGACCGGCGGGCCGCCGTGCCCGCGGCCGGGAGCCGCGCCCGGGACGTCGAGGGCACCGGCGCCGTCGCCGGCGACGACGCCCGCCGAGGTCCCCGCCGAGGTGCCCGCCGGCACGTCGACGCAGGTGCCGGGGGTGAGGTCGGCGGTGCCGGCGAGGTCGCCGAGCAGGTCGCACGGGCGCCCGAGCACCGTGTCCCAGTGGCCACGCTGACCGGCGACGTGCGGGGCGAGACCCGCGAGGGCGGTCGCGCGCGCCCGCCACGGCGTGGCCTCGGGCGCGGGGCGCTCGCCGCGCAGCAGCGCGTCGAGGTCGGAGCGCAGCACGCGCCACGAGACGCCGTCGACCGCGAGGTGGTGCACCGCGAGCACGAGGACGTCGCCCGCGCGCCCGGCCGCGAGCAGCACGCCCGCGGCGGGGTCGAGCGTCCCGACGAGCGCCGGCCGCAGCGCCTCGACGTCGTCGCCGCGGTGCAGCACGGGTGCCGGTCCGGTCGCGGGGATGCGCAGCACGGCACCGACGAGCGCGGCAGACCCCCGCGCGGGTGCCGGGTCGCCCTCGGGGTGCGGGCCGGCGGTCCGGTCCGTGACCGGCGTGGTGGTCCCCACGGCGACCACGGAGGTACGCGCGGGCGCACCGGCCTCGGGCGCACCGGTCTCGGGTGCACCGGCGGCGGCACCGGTCGCGGCACGGGCCTCCAGCCGTGTGCGCAGCGCCGGGTGCAGGTCGACGAGGGCCGCGAGCGCGGCGCGCAGCGCGGTGTCGTCGACACCCCCGGGCAGCGGGACGCGCACCGAGTGCGCGTAGCCGCGGAACGCGCCGGTGTCGTCGGCGAGCGCCAGGACGTCCGCGACGACGGGCGGGACGGGGACCGCACCGGTGGCCGCGACGTCCGCCGGTGCGGGCGGCAGCAGCCCGTCCACCTGGGTCGCGAGCGACGTCAGCAGCGGGGCGAGGTCGCGCGGCGTGCGCGCACCGAACACGTCGCGCGGGCGCAGCCGCAGCCCGTCGCGGCGCAGCCGGGCCGCGACGGCGATCGCGCTGATCGAGTCCCCGCCCAGCAGGAAGAAGTCGTCGTCGGCCGCGACGTCGGGCACGCCCAGCACCTCGGCGAACGCCGCGCACACCGCCGCCTCGGCGGGACCGGCGGGACGCGCCGTGCCGCGCGCGTCGGCCGCGGGCAGCGGCAGCGCGGCCGCGTCGACCTTGCCCTGCACGGTCGTCGGGAGCGCGTCGAGCACGACGACCGCCGACGGCACGAGGTGGTCCGGCACGCGGGCCGCGAGCGCGGCACGCACCGTGGCCCCGTCGAGCCCGTCGCCCACGACGTACCCGACGAGCCGTGCCGGGTCCCCGACGACCTGCGCGAACGCCTGCCGCACGCCCGGCAGGTCGGCCAGCGCGGCGCGCACCTCACCGAGCTCGACACGGTGCCCACGCACCTTGACCTGGTCGTCGGTGCGGCCCAGGTAGGTGACCGTGCCGTCGTCCTCGACGCGCACGAGGTCGCCCGTGCGGTACATGCGCGCACCGGGCGCACCCCACGGGTCGGCGACGAAGCGGTCGGCCGTCGCGTCCGGACGGCCGCGGTACCCCCGGGCCAGGTGCGGGCCGGCGAGGTAGAGCTCGCCCGTGCGCACGGGCTGCAGCGCCGCGTCGAGCACGCGCACCGCGGTGCCGACGAGCGGGACGCCGATCGTCGGCCGGTCTCCCGTGACCGGCGCGCCCAGCGCGTCGACGGTCGCCTCCGTCGGCCCGTACAGGTTGTGCGACCGCACGCCCGACGCGGCCAGGCGCCGCCACAGCGGCGCGGGAGCCGCCTCGCCGCCGATGAGGAACAGGGACAGCCGGTGCTCGGTCCCCAGGACGCCGGCGTCGACGAGCGCGGCCGCGAGCGACGGCGTCACGTCGACCGCGTCGACGCGCTCGCGCTCGACGGTCGCGACGATCTCGTGCGCGTCGCGGCGGTCGTCCTCGTCGAGCACGAGCAGCTCGTGGCCCAGCAGCAGCCACAGCAGCTGCTCCCACGACGAGTCGAACGCGAACGACGCGGTGTGCAGCGCCAGCAGGCGCCGGCCGGCGGCCCGTGCGACCGGGCCGTGCAGCGTGCGGCGGTGGTGGTCGAGCAGGAACGCGAGCGACCCGCGGCTCACGGCGACGCCCTTGGGGCGGCCCGTCGAGCCGGACGTGTGGACGACGTAGGCGGTCGACGCGGGGTGCGGCACGGACGGCGCGACGGGTGTGCGTCCGGTCGGGGGCACCGCGAGGCGGCCGTCGCGCACGGTCGCGGCGTCGGGGCGGGCTGCGAGCCTGTGCCCGGGCGTCGTGACGACGAGCACGGGTGCGGTGTCCGCCAGCAGGTCGTCGACGCGCTCGTCGGGGTGCTCGAGGTCGAGCACCGTGAACGCGGCGCCGGCCTCGAGCACGGCGAGCAGCGCGACGACGAGGTCCGCACCACGCGGCAGGGCGAGCGCGACCACGTCCTCGGGGCCGACGCCCGCGGCCCGCAGCCCGGTGGCCCACGACCGCACGCGCGTGCGCAGCGCCCGGCGGTCGAGCGTCGTGCGCGCGTCGCGCAGCGCCGGCACGTCGGGTGCCGCGGCCGTCGTCGCGGCCAGCACGTCGCTGACGTCCGCCGGGGACGCGCCGGACGCGGGCGCCACGGGCGGCGCGACGACCTCGGCCGGCACGCGCCCGAGCGGCAGGTCGGGTGCGTGCAGGAGGTCCGCGAGGAACGCGGCGTAGGCCGCGGCGAGCCGGTCGAGCCCCGCCGCGTCGAGCAGGTCGGGGTTCGCCTCGAGCTCGAGGCGCACCCCGGTGACGTCGTCGGGCACGACCGTGAGGTCGACGTCGTCGACGGGTCCGGCCGTGACGGTGCGCAGGCGACCCACGGCGTCGCCGAGCCGCACCGTCTCGACGAACGGCTTGAGGTTGAGACCGGGTCCGCGCAGCAGCCACGACCCGGTCGCGTCGGCGTACCGCGCGGCGAGCTCCTCACCGCGTGCCCGCTGGTGGCGCCGTACCCCCGCGAGCGTGCGCGCGACCTCGTGCGCGAGGGCCCGCAGGGTCGTGCCGCGGGCGGGCGCGCAGCGCAGCGGCACGACGTTGACGGACAGCGAGACCGTACGCAGCGCCTCGGGTGTCAGTCGCGCCGCGACGGGCAGCCCCAGGACGACGTCGTCGAGGCCCGTGCGCCGTCCGACGAACGCCGCCCACGCCGCGGCGTGCACGTCCGCCCAGGTCAGGCGCGGTTCGGCCGTCAGCAGTCCGGCCAGGGCCGCGCCCGAGGACGCGTCCAGCGGGACGCGCGCACGACGCGCCCGGCGCAGCGCGGCCGCCGCGCCCTCGACCAGGCGCGTGCGCGGCGGTGCGTCGCCGAGCAGGTCGAGGAAGAAGGCGCGGTCCTGCGCGGCGCGGTCCGACGCGCCGTACACGTGCTCCTGCGCCCACAGCGCGCCCAGGTCGTCCTGGGGTGCGTCCTGGGGTGCCGCCGCGTCGGTGGCGCGCGCGCGGTACCGCTCGGCGACGCGCCGCGCGAGGGCTGCGACCGCGTACCCGTCGACCAGCAGGTGGTGGTAGCGCTGGTACCACCAGGTCGTGGTGTCGTCGACGACGAGCACCGCGTGCGCCTGCGTCACGTCGCCGGCCGCCGCGTCGAGGTCCGCGTCGACCCACGCGTGCGCGGCCGCGACCGGGTCCGGCCGGTCCCGCAGGTCCACCACCGGCACGTCGACGGTCCGCGGCGCGCCGACCCGCACGCGCGCCCCGCCCGCGTCCCGCACACCGTCCCCGTCGCGCACACCGCCCGCGTCGCGCACGTCGCCCGTCCCGCCGTCGACCTCGACCCGCAGCGCGGGCGTCGCCTGCGCGACGTCCCGCACCGCCGCGGCCAGCGCGCGCGCGTCGACCGGACCGTGCACCTCGAGCACGTCGGCGACGACGTACGCCGCGGACGTCGGGTCGAGGCGGCGCGCGTCGTCGAGTGCGCGCAGCGCGGGCGTCACCGGCACCCAGGGGCCGGTCGTCGCGGGCGGGGCGGGCGTCGTGGAGGTCATCTCGGGTCCTTCGCAGGGCAGGGCGGGGCCGACCCCCGGCGCCGAGTGCGGCACTCGGTCGCCGAGTGCGGCACCAACGAGTACCGCGCTCGGCGCTCGTCCACCGCACTCGGCGAGGGACGGGTCGGGGTGGGTGGTCAGGGGGTGGCGGCCAGGGGCTCGAGCTCGTGCTCCTGCTCGTCCTCGTCGTCGTCGAGGTGCTCGTGGGTGTCGGCCAGGCCGCGCTTCCAGTAGCCCGTGATCGACGAGTGCTCCTTGGTCACACCGAGCTCGCCGCGGACCCAGCGACGCACCGGCTTGAGCGCACCGGCCTCGCCCGCGAGCCACACGTGCACCGTGGCGCCCGCGGGCACCTCGGTCGCGACGACGGCCCGCGCCCACGCCTCGGACGCCCGGCCGTGCGTGTGGACCCACGTGACCTCGACCCCCTCGGGTGCGTCGAGCGGCTGCTGGGACGCCTCGTCGGGCACCTCGACGACCACGCGTCCGCGCGCGGCACGCGGCAGGTCGGCGACCAGGCGGACGATCGCGGGCAGCGCGGTCTCGTCGCCGGCGATCACGCGGAACCCGTAGTCGTCGGCGATCGCGTACCCCCCGGGCGGGCCGGCGACGTGCACACGGTCCCCCGGCTGCGCGTCGCGCGCCCAGTCGGACGCCAGGCCCGCCGCGTGCACGACGAAGTCGATGTCGATCTCGCGCACGTCGGGCCGCCAGGCCCGCACGGTGTACTCGCGGCTCGTCGGCATCGGACGCGGCCAGACCAGCTCGCCCTCCTCGTCCGGGTCGGGCACGGGCACACGCAGCTCGCCCGTGCCCGGGTCGCGGAAGATCAGCTTGACGTGCTCGTCGGCGATCGCGCTCTCGAACCCGGCGGCGCCGGGGCCGCCGAGCGTCACGCGCACCATCGTGGGCGTGACCTGGGTGCGGCGGACGACCTCGACCTCACGGATGCGGACGGGGAAGTCGACGTAGTGGGCAGGACGGGGCACGGGCGTGCTCCTCTCGGGGACGGCGGCTCGGGGCTAGTGCTGACGCGCGAGCGCGTCGCGCAGGGACCTCGGACGCAGGTCCGTCCAGTGCTCCTCGACGTACGCGAGGGCCTCGGCGCGGCTCGACTCGCCGTGCACGACCGTCCAGCCGGACGGGACGGCGGCGAACGCGGGCCACAGCGAGTGCTGCTCCTCGTCGTTGACCAGGACGAGGAAGCGGCCGTCCTCGTCGTCGAAGGGGTTGGTGCTCATGGGTGCCTCCCGAGGCGTCGTGGTCGGGGCTGCGTGGTGGTCAGGGCAGGAGCGCGGCGATGCGCCCGAGGGTCGGCTCGACGGCCAGGTCGACCGTCTCGACGTCGGCGCCGCGTGCCCGCAGGTGCTCGACGAGCCCGAGCAGCCGGATCGAGTCCAGACCCAGGTCGCGCAGGTCCTCGTCGGGGGCTGCGCCGCTCACGTCGTCGGGCACGAGCGCCGCGACCAGCTCGCGCGCGGCGGCGAGCCGGCCGGGGTCGACCCGGGTGATCGGCACGGTGGGGGTGTCAGACACGGGTCTCCTCCAGGTGGTCGGCGAGGTCGCCGGTGCGGACGTCGGCCGACGGGCCGGCCGGGCGTCGGGCGTGCGCGGCGGCGAGGTGCGCGGACAGCAGCGAGTCCGCGATCTCCCCGGCCCGTACGGCGACGACGGACAGCAGCGACGCCGTCAGGCCGTGCTGGTGCTCGCTGGCACCGACGAGGTACAGCCCCGCGGGACCGGTCGCGCGACGGCGCGCGCGGTGGTCGCGGTCGACGAGCACGCGTCCGCGCGCGTCGCGCACCAGCAGGCCGGCGTCGGGACCCAGCAGCCCCGCGGGGTCGTGCGGGCGGTACCCGGTCGCGAGCACGACGGCGTCGGCGCGCAGCGTGCGGCGCTCCCCCGCGAGCTCGTCGTGCACCTCGACGACGACGTCCTCGACCGCCTCGGTGACACCCGTGACGCGGCTGCACCGGTGCAGCACGAGCCGCTCGACGCCCTGCCAGCGGTCGCGGTACCGGGCCTCGAACACCTCGCGCACGAGCTCGGTGCTGGCGCCGCCGTAGTTGGTGTGCGCGTGCGTCGTCAGCACGCGCTCACGGGCCTCGGGGGCCGCGTCGAACAGCACGTCGACGGTCGCGGGGTCGAACACCTGGTTCGCGAGCGGCCCGTTCTCGGTGGTCACGAGCCCGAACCGGCTGCTGACCAGGTGCACCTGCGCGTCGGGGAACCGGCGGTACAGGTCCATCGTGACCTCGGCGGCGCTCTGCCCGGCGCCGACGACGACGACCTGCGCGGGGGCCGCCACGTCGGCGACGCGCGTCAGGTGCCGTGCGCTGTGCCACGTGCGCAGACCCTCGACGACCCCGTCGGGCAGGTGCGGGCTCAGCCCGCCGGCGACGACGACGTCGCGCACGCGCAGCGTCTCCTCGCGCCCGTCGGGGTGCCGCAGCGTGACGTCGTGCCGCACGACCTGCCCGGCGACGACGACCGGCCGTACCCGCAGCGCGCGCGTGCCGTACCGCACGAGGTGCGTGAGCTGTGCCGTCACCCACCGCAGGTAGGCGACGAACTCGAGGCGCAGCGGTGCCATCGACCCCCGGTTGGTGAAGTCCGCGAGCCGGTCGACGGCCTTGAGGAACGACACGAACGTGAACGGCGACGTCGGGTTGCGGAACGTCGCGAGGTCCTTGAGGAACGACACCTGCATGGACGCGTCGTCCAGCAGCATGCCCTCGTGCCAGCTCAGCGTCGGGGACTGCTCGACGAACAGCACGCGCAGGTCGTCACCCGTCAGCCGCGCGGCCTGCCGGTGCTCCTCGAGCGCGATCGCGAGCGCGACGTTCGCGGGGCCGAACCCCACGCCCAGCACGTCGAGGTCGACGTCGCGCGGGTCGCGCGCGCTGTCGTCGGCGGCCACCGCCGGCCGTGTCCCCAGGTCCACGCTCATCGGGTCCCCCCTCCCACGGTCTGCGGCTCGCCGACCGGCACCGCCGCGGCCAACCGCGTGCGGTCGACCTTGCCGACCGCCGTGCCCGGCAGCCGGTCCACGAGCCGGACGACGTCCGGCACCTTGTACGTCGCGACGCCGCGCGCGGCGAGCCAGCGGCGCAGGTCGGCGGGGCGCGGCGCGTCGCCGTCCGGGCGTGCGACGACGTACGCCACGACCCGCTCGCCGAGCACGTCGTCCGGCTCGCCGAGCACGGACACGTCGTGCACGGCCTCGTGCGTCAGCAGGTGCTCCTCGACCTCCGCCGGCACGACCTTCTCGCCGCCGCGGTTGATCTGGTCCTTCGCCCGTCCGACGACCGTCAGGGCGCCGTCCTCCCGCGCCACCACGACGTCACCGGTGCGGTAGAAGCCGTCGGCGGTGAACGTGCGCGCGTCGTGCTCGGGCGCGCGGTAGTAGCCGCGGATCGTGTACGGACCGCGCGTCAGCAGGTGCCCGGGCGTGCCCGGCGGCACGGGCCGGTCGTCGTCGTCGACCACGAGCACCTCGTCGGCCGCGCTGATCGGCCGACCCTGCGTGCCCAGGACCGTCTCGTCGTCGTCGAGGTCGCGCGTGTAGCAGACCAGACCCTCCGCCATGCCGAAGACCTGCTGCAGGCGCGCTCCCCACGTGGGCGTCACGCGCTCGAGCAGCGCGCGGGCGGGACGGGCACCACCGACCTGCACCAGCGCGAGGCTCGACGTGTCGGCCGACGTCGCCAGGGGTGAGCTCAGCCACGCGAGCAGCAGCGGCGGCACGGCCGGCAGCACCGTCACGCGGTGCCGCTCGACCATGCCGAGCACGGTGGCCGGGCTCGGGTCGGGCGCCAGCACCACCGTGCCCCGCACGTGCACCACGCCCAGGAAGCCGGGCGAGCTCATCGGGAAGTTGTGCACCGCCGGCATCGCGGCCAGCAGCACCGACCCGCGGTGCAGACCGCAGATCCGCGCGCTCTCACGCACCGAGTACAGGTAGTCGGCGTGCGTGCGCGCGATGAGCTTGGGCCGCCCCGTGCTGCCGCCCGACAGCCCCAGGAACGCGACGTCGGAGGCGTCCGACGCACCGCGCGGGACGTCGCCGTCGGCCTCGGGCAACGCGTCGTCGAGCAGCACGCGCAGACCCGGGACCTGCTGCGCGACCTGCGCCGCGAGCGCCGCGTGGTCGAACCCGCCGTGCGTGCGGCACGTGACGAGCGCGACCGCGCCCGTGTGCTCGGCGAAGTACGTGAGGTCGGACCGGCGGTGCGCGGGCAGCGCGAGCACCGGCACGGCACCCACGCGGAACAGCGCGAACAGCACGACCAGCAGCGACGTGCGGTTCGGCAGGTGCACCACGACGCGCTGACCGGCCGCGACGCCCACGCCGCGCAGCCCGCACGCGACGCGCGCGACCCGCGCGTCGAGCTCGGCGTACGTCAGGGACCCGGCGGCGTCGACCACGGCCGTCGCGTCCGGTGCGTCGGCCGCCGCGTCGCGCAGCAGGTCGTCGAGCGTGCCGTCGGTCCAGTACCCCGCGGCGCGGTAGCGCGCGGCGACGTCCGCGGGGTAGGGCACGACGCCCGGCAGCGCCCTCATGCGCCCACCCCCGCGAGGTCGGCGTCGCGTGCGGCGCGCAGCCCGGGCACGACGTCCACCGGGCGCAGGCCGGGGACGACGCCCAGCGCCGACAGGAACGTGCGCAGCTTGACGGCCGTCTCGGCCTGCTCGGCGGTCGCCGTCGAGCCCGCGACGACACCGGCGCCCGCGTACGCGCGGACCGTCCGGCCGCGCACCAGGCCGCAGCGCAGCGCGATGACCCACTCGCCGTCGCCGCGCGCGTCGACCCAGCCCACCAGGCCGGAGTAGAACCCCCGCTCGACCGGTTCGAGGATGCGCACGAGGTCCACGGCCCGTGCCGTCGGCACCCCGCCCACGGCGGGTGTCGGGTGCAGCGCCGACGCGAGGTCGAGCGACGTGACACCTGAACGCACCTGCCCCGTGATCGTGGTCGCGAGGTGCCACAGGTGCGGCGTCGCGACCACGTCGGGGTGCTCCGGCACGTCGAGCCGCACGACGTGCGGCGCGAGGGCCGTGCGCATCGCGTCGACGACGAGGCGGTGCTCGGCGAGGTCCTTGGCGGACGCCAGCAGCCGGTCGCGCGCCGCGAGGTCCTCGTCCGGGTCCTCGCGGCGCGGTGTCGAGCCCGCCATCGGCTGGCTGCGCAGCACGCCGTCGCGGACGCTCACCAGCAGCTCGGGCGACGAGCCCAGCAGGTGGCCGTCGTCGACGTCCGCGCCGAACGCGTACCCGCGGGACGTGCGCCGGTCGAGCTCGGCGACCACCGCGTCGACGTCGACGTCGACGTCGGCCTCGAGGTCGAGCGTGCGGGCCAGCACGATCTTGGTGATCAGACCCGCGTCGATGCCGCGCAGCGCGGCGTGCACGGCGGCCACGTAGTCGGGGTCGGCCGGGACGGGCGGCACGTCGGCCTCGGTGGGCACGCCGGTGGCCCGGGGCACGTCCCACGTGACGGTCTCGGGCACGACGAGCGCGGCGGGGTGCGCCGGGTCGAACGGCAGCGCACCGACGACCAGGTCGTGCTCGCGCAGCAGCTGCCGCACGTGCGCGGGCGCGAGCGCGCCGGACGTCGCGGGCAGCACCGCGCGGCGTCCGCGTGCCACGAGCCGGTGCTCCGGCCCCAGCAGGGTGAGTTCGGGGTACGTCACGTCGCCTCCTCGGGAGCGTCGTGGTGCGGGCGTCATCGCAGCGACGCGCCGCCGTCCACGTAGAGCTCGTGCATGGTGAGGTGCCGCGCGTCGTCGGACACCAGGAATCCGACGGCGTGCGCGACGTCGTCGGGGTCGGCCACGCGGCCCAGCGGGATGCCGACCTTGAAGCGGGCGGGGTCGCCCGCGACCGCGGCCGCCTCGACGTCGTCGAGCGGCCCCATCCCCGCGAGCATCGGCGTGCGGGTCGTGCCGGGCTGCACGACGTTGCAGCGCACGCCGTACGGCGCGAGCTCGAGGCCGAGCGCCTTGGTCCAGGACGTCACGGCGGCCTTCGAGGCGCCGTACGCGGCCATGCCCGTGCGCGGCACCGCGGCCGCGTTCGAGCCGACCGTGACGATCGCGCCGCGGCGCCGCCCGGCCATGCCGCGGGCGACCGCCCGCGTGACGTGCGCGACGCCCGCGACGTTGGTCGCGAGCAGCGCCGCGAGGTCGTCGGCGTCGTCGAGCGCGGGTCCGGTGCGCAGCACGCCGGCCGCGTTGACCAGCACGTCGACGGGGCCGCGTGTCGCCTCGACCTGGGCGACGACGGCCGCGACGGCCTCCCGGTCGGTCACGTCGGCCGTGTGCGCGTCGACGTCCGGCGCCGCCTCGACGGGCGCACGGTCGACGGCCACGACGTGCAGCCCGCGGGAGCGCAGCACCCGCACGACGGCCGCGCCGATGCCCCCCGCCGCGCCCGTGACCAGGGCGACGCGCGTCATCGCGCGGCCGTCCCGGCGGGCTCGCGGGCCGCGGCGAGGTCGGCCAGCACGTCGGCGGTCGTCAGCACGCGCGCGCACCGCGTCGCCGCGTACTCGAGGGCCTGCTCGTGGTGCGCACGTGTGAAGTCCGCGACCGCGTCCGCCACGACGAACGGCTGCACGTCGTGCATGAACGCGTGGCCGGCCGTCAGCAGCACGCCCAGGTGCGCGTACACGCCGACGACGACGAGCTGGTCGCGCCCGCGCTCGGCCAGCAGGTCGAGCAGCGGCGTGCGGACGAACGCGTTGTACCGCCACTTGGTGACGACGAGGTCGTCGGGCTCGGGCGCGAGCGCGTCGGTGACGCGGGCCGTGCGCTCACCGGACAGCCCGGGACCCCAGAAGTCGCCGAGCAGGCCGCGGTCGGCGGGCGACTGGTCGGGCGGCTGCACGGTGTAGACGACCGGCATGCCGTGCGCCGCGGCAGCCCGCCGCAGGGTCGCGATGCGGTCGATCGCGACGTCCACCGGCCGCGGCAGCCCGGGCGTCCCGGGGGCGAACGCGTCGACGAAGTACGCCTGCATGTCGTGCACCAGGAGCGCGGCCCGCGACGGGTCGACGTCCCAGGCGACCCGCCCCGCGGGCACGTCGTGCGCGGTGGGCACCGGGTAGGGCGCGATGCGTGGTAGCGCCATGACGATCTCCTCCCCCTGCTGGATGTTCCTGTGTCGTGCACGTGGTCCGACGTCGCGCACGTGGTCCGTGCGTCGTGCGGGCCGGAGCACCGGGGGCTGGACCGCCCTCTCGGCGCGAGAGGGCGATCCGGCCCCGCGGCGTCAGGCGCCGGCGGCCGCGGCGGCGAGCACCGGGACGAACTTGTCGAGCACCCACGCCTGGCTCAGCGGCGTCGGGTACGCCAGCGGCGACGCGACCTCGTCGCCGACCACCGCGTAGCGGCCCGCCGCGACGGCCGGCACCTGCTGGAAGAGCGGGTCCGCCTCGAGCGCGTCGCGCGAGATCAGGCCCTCGTCGCCGAACGGGTAGCCGACGAGCAGCAGGTCCGCGTCGAGCAGGTCGAGGTTCTCCTTGGCGACCGCCGTGTTCTCGGCGTCGAACTGCGAGGCGGTCTCCGGCTGCGTCAGTCCGAGCGCCTCGAAGAAGCTCACGTCGCCGCCCGCGTACGACTCGTACGTGATCTGCGCCGGGTGGATGACCGCGTACGTGAACGTGCTGCCCTCGAGCTCGGGGTGCGCGGCGCGCGCGTCGGCGAACGCCTGCGCGACGTCCGCGACGACCCGCTCGCCCACGTCCTGCAGGCCCAGCGCCTGCGCGGCCTCGGCCGTGCGGTCCGCCCACGTCATCGACGACAGGCCGTCCTCGCCCTGGAACGACACGATCGGCGCGATCTTGGCGAGCTGCCCGTAGTCCTCGTCGAGGCTCCACCCGCTGGTCGCGAGGATCACGTCGGGCTCGGCGGCGGCGATCGCCGCGAAGTCGGTGCCGTCGCTCGCGTCGTACACCTCGAGCTCGCCGCCCGCCGCGTCGACCGCGTCCTGCGTCCACTCCTCCAGCGGGTAGTCGCCGTACTGCGGCGCGATCACGGGGAGCACGCCGAGCGCGAGCGCGATGTCGAGGTCGACAGACGACACGACGGCGACCCGCTCGGGCTTCGCGGTGAGCTCGGTGCTGCCGAACGGGCTCTCGAGCGTGAGCGGGTAGCCCGCGTCGGACGAGGCGGCACGGTCGCCGTCACCGTCGGCCGAGGCGGCGTCGCTGCAGCCCGCCAGGGCCAGGGCGGCCACCGCGACGGCGGCGGCCAGCAGGCGGTGCGTGCGGCGTGTGGGGGTCATCGGTCGTCCTTCGTGTCGGTGCGGGCGGACGCGCCCGCACGGGAGGTGGTCAGCAGACCGGCGGGGCGGGCGTCGGGCCCGCGCACGGGCACCTCCTGCCACGCCTCGCGGCCCGCGTCGGGTGTGGTCCCGCCGCGGCCGGGTGCCGGCGGCAGGTCGTGACGGCCACGGGCCAGCACCAGCGGTGCGCCCGTGTCCGGGTCGATGAGCACGCGCGCCGGGACGCCGAACACGGCCCGGACGAGCTCGGCCGTGACGACCTCGCGCGGCGGACCGCAGGCGGCGACCGCGCCGTCCTTGACCGCGACGACGGTCGACGCGTAGCGCGCGGCGTGGTTGAGGTCGTGCAGCACCATGACGACGGTCGTGCCGTGGTCCCGGTTGAGGTCGACCAGCAGGTCCAGCACCTCGAGCTGGTGCGCGACGTCGAGGTAGCTCGTCGGCTCGTCGAGCAGCAGCAGCGGCGTCTGCTGCGCGAGGGCGAGCGCGATCCACGCGCGCTGGCGCTGCCCGCCGGACAGCTCGTCGACGGGCCTGTCGGCGAGCTCGGCGACGCCCGTGCGGACCATCGCCTGCGCGACGACCTCGTCGTCGGCCTCCGACCGCAGCCCCAGCAGCCCCTGGTGCGGGTGGCGGCCGCGGTGCACGAGCTCGGCGACCGTGATGCCCTCGGGCGCGACGGGCTGCTGCGGCAGCACGCCGAGGCGTCGCGCGACCTCGCGCGTCGGCAGCCGGTGCACGTCGTGCCCGTCGAGCAGCACGTGGCCGCCGCGCGTCGGCAGCAGCCGCGCGAGCGCGCCGAGCAGCGTCGACTTGCCGCACGCGTTGGGGCCGATGAGGGCCGTGATGCCGCCCTCGACGACGTCCAGGTCGAGTCCGTCGATGACCGTGCGCCGGTCGTACCCCACGCGCAGGTCCCGTGCCTGCAGGCTCATGACACGCTCCGTCGTCGTAGCAGGAGGTGGAACAGGACGGGGGCGCCGACGAGCGCCGTGACGACGCCCGTGGGCACGGGGCTGATGACGGGCGCCGTCTGCGCGACGAGGTCGGCACCCGCGAGCAGCGCGGCGCCGACGACGCCCGCGAGCAGCGGCCCGGACCCGGGCACGAGCCGCAGCGCGACGGGGCCGGCGACGAGCGCCACGAACCCGACGGCACCGGTCACGGACACCGCGACGGCCGCGAGCGCGGCGCCCAGCAGGAGCACGGCGACGCGCACGTGCAGCACGCGCGTGCCCAGGCCCGTCGCGACGCGGTCGCCCAGGCGCACGGCCGCCAGGTGCGGCCCGACGAGCGCGAGCGCGACCAGGCCGAGCGCCACGCTGAGCGTGAGCACGCGCACGTCGGACCACGACGCGGCGTTGAGCGAGCCGACCAGCCAGCGCGTCGCGCGTGCGCCGGTCATCTCGTCGGTGCGTGTCAGCAGGTACGCCGTGACCGACGACAGGCCCGCGGCGACGCCGATGCCGACGAGGACCAGCCGGTAGGTGCCCTCGCCGGGGCGGGACCCCAGCACCATGACGACGCCGACCGCGAGCACCGCACCGACGACCGCCCCTGCCTGCACGCTGACACCGCCCGTGCCCAGCACGGTCAGGACGAGCACGGCGCCGGCGCCGGCGCCGGCGGACACGCCGATGACGTCGGGCGTCGCGAGGGGGTTGACGACGATCCGCTGGTAGAGCGACCCGGCGACGCCGAACGCGAGACCGGCGAGCAGCGCGACGAACGCGCGCGGCAGCCGGGTCTCCATGACGACGAACCGGGTGAGCCCGTCGGCCCGGCCCGCGAGCGCGGCGGCCACGTCGAGCGGCGACACGCGCACCGACCCGCCGAGCGTGACCGCCAGCAGCGTCGCGACGAGCGCGGCACCGAGCACGAGCGCGGCCGTGCGGACCGTGACGCGCGTGCGGTGCGCGCGCTGCGTCCGCATCGCGGCGACGACGTCCGCCACCTGCGGCGCCGTCCCGAGCGCGGTCACACCGACACCAGCCGGCGGCTGCGGGCCAGCAGCACGAACGCGGGCGTGCCGACCAGGGCCGTCATGATGCCGACCTGGATCTCGCCGTGGCCGGGCACCAGGCGCCCCGCGACGTCGGCGACGACGAGCAGCAGCGCCCCGCACGCGGCGGCCGCGGGCACCACGCGGCGCAGGTCCGCGCCGAGCAGCAGGCGCGCGGCGTGCGCGCCGACCAGCCCGACGAACCCGATGGGGCCGACGGCGGCGGTCGCGGCGGCGCACAGCAGGACCGCGACGCCCGCGCAGACCAGCAGCGTGCGCCGGACGTCGACGCCGAGGCCGGCCGCACCTGCCTCACCGAGCGCGAGCACGTTGAGACGCCCGCCCAGCAGCAGCGCGACGACGAGGCCGGCGACCGCGAACGGCCACAGCTCGGTCAGCGCCGCACCACGCCCGTCGAGCTGCCCGACGACCCAGTACCGGTAGAACGCGTTGGTGGCCTCGTCGCGCACGATGAGCAGGTTGACGACGGCGGCGAGCAGCGCCGACATCGCGGCGCCGCAGATCACCAGGGCGATCGCGGGCGAGGTCCCCGACGTCAGCCGCGCGGCGGTCCACACGACCGCGGCCGTGAGCGCGGCGCCGACGAGCGCGAACCAGAACGTGGTCGCGAGGTCGGTGACGCCCAGCAGCACCATGGCGAGCACGACCGCGCACGCGGCGCCGAGCTCGACGCCGAGGATGCCGCCGTCGACCAGCGGGTTGCGCGTGAGGGCCTGCATGATCGCGCCCGCGGCCCCCAGGCACGCGCCGACCATCAGGGCCAGGAGCGTGCGGGGCAGCCGCTCCGCGAGCACGACGATCGCGTCGTAGTGGTCGTCCGGCAGCCCACCGGTCAGCGCCGCGACGACGACGTCGGGTGCGATGTCGCGGGCGCCGAGCGCGAGCGACGCGACCACCGCGGCCGCGATCGCGACGGCCAGCACGACGGTGACGACCGCGGCGCGCACGGTCCGCCGAGCGCGGGTCGGGTCCACCGCGGTGGTGGGCGCCGTGGACGGTGCGTCGAGCACGCTGGACATGCGCCTCCCTCCGGCGGTCGTGGCTCTGGACCGTCGTTGGCCCCTGTGCGGCCCGTGCGGGCCCGCTGCTGCCGTGCGTTCTCGCCCGGTTCGGCGGCATGCTGTCGCACACCGGCGCCGGGCCGCTCACGGCTCCGTTGGTGAGGTTAGGCTTACCTCCCCGCGTCGTGCTCACACTCAGCGATCGAGGTCTCCCATGCAGCGCTCACCGTCGGCGTCGAGCCCGGCAGCCGTCTCGGAGAGCGGAACGCTGCTGCTCGACAGATGGCCGGACGGCGTCGACACGTGGCCGCCGGACGCGCCCTTCGGCCCCTGGGGCCACGCACCGCACGCCCACCCGTACGGCCACCTCGTCTACGCCGCGTCCGGGGCCTGCGTGCTCACGGCGCCCGACGGCGCCCGTACGGTCGACGCCGCCCACGCCGTGTGGGTGCCCGCGGGCGTCACGCACAGCGCCCGGTTCGACGTGGAGTTCTGCCCCGTCGTCCTTGAGGGTCGCGCCCGCACGACGCCGGGCCCCCACGACGCCCGCGACGACGGCTGCCCGCACGTGCGCACGGTCGCCGTCGGGCCCGAGCAGCGTGCCGCCCTGCTCGCGACGCGACGTGACCACACCCGCACGGCCCGCACGCTCGGCGCCCTCCTGGGAGCGCCGGACACGGCGAGCCGGGCCTGCGTCCCCACCGTCGGCGCGCCGGCGGCCACGAGCACCACCCCCGCCGCCGGCACCCTGGGCCACACGGGTCCCGCCGCCGGCACCGTGGGCCACAGGGGTCCCGTCGCCGGCACCCTGGGCAGCGCGGGTCCCGTCGCCGGCACGGGCCACGCCGCCGACCAGGTCGCGGACGACGACCGGCTGCGCGGGCCGCTCACGGCACCCATCGCGCAGGCGCTCGTCGACGACCCCGCGTCGACGCTGACCCTCGACGAGTGGGCGGCACGCCTGCACGTCAGCCCGGTGTCGATCCGCCGCGCGTTCCTCACCGAGACCGGGATGCCGTTCTCGCGCTGGCGCACCCGCGCCCGCCTGCGGCTCGCGGTCGAGCGCCTGCGGGCGGGCGAACCGGTCACCGCGGTCGCGCACGCCGTCGGCATGTCCCACAACGGGCTGCTCGCCGCGTGCCGTCGCGACCTCGGCCTGCCGCCGTCGGCCCTGCACCCCCGCGCCCCCACCACCCCCACCACCCCCACCCCCTGAGCCCACCCCCACCCACCCCTCGCCCTTCGCCACGGGCCGCCCCACCCCGCCGACCGGAACCCCACTCACCATCACGGACACCATCCGGTGAACCAGGTTCCCCTCGACGAAACCGACGACGCCGACCGGAACCTCGCTCACCGGTGCGAGACCCGTGCGGGGAGCCAGGTTCCGGTCGGCGGGGCGTGCGGGCGGCCGGGTGGGCGACGGGGACGGCGACGGACCAGGGAGCGGACCCGGAGGCGAACGCGGAGGCGGATCGGGAGGCGCCCGGGGGCGGATCGAGGAAGCCGATCGGACGACACGCCGGAGCGGCGGGCGCGCAGGGCTGGTCCCCGGGTCGTCGGACGTGTTGACTCGGGCGGGGGCGCCGGGGCCGTCGAGCCGGCGCACGCCCGCCGACGACGAGGAGGCCACCGCCCATGGTGCGACGCACCGGACTGATCGACACCGCCGTCGAGGCGCTGCGGTCGCGCATCAGCTCCGGGCAGTGGCCGGTGGGGTCACGCATCCCGCCGGAGCCCGCGCTCGTCGAGCTGCTGGGCGTGGGCCGCAACACCGTGCGCGAGGCGGTGCAGTCGCTCGTGCACGCCGGTCTGCTCGAACGACGGCAGGGATCCGGCACGTACGTGCTGTCGTCGTCGGAGCTCGCGGTGACGATGGGCCGGCAGATCGCGGACGCCCGTCAGCGCGACGTCGTCTCGGTGCGACGCGCGCTCGAGATGGAGGCGGCCCGCCTCGCCGCACGGCTGCGCACGGCGACCGACGCGTCCGACCTGCTCGCCAAGCGCGACGCCCGCGCGCTCGCCTACGAGGGCGGGGACCTCGACGCGATGGTCGCCACGGACCTCGAGCTGCACCGCTCGATCGTCCGCGCGGCGGGCAACCCCGTGCTGCGCTCGCTGTACGACAACCTGCTCGAGGCGATCGGGGACAACATCCGGTTCAACTTCGTCACCGACGTGCACGCGCACGACGCGCACGACTCGCTCGTCGAGGCGATCGTCGCAGGCGATCCCGAGCGCGCCGCTGCCGAGACGAGCGCGTACCTCTCGGGCTTGCTGGAGGACGCCTGACGCGCCCAGGACCCGCGTGAGGGGTTCCCGTCGTCATCCGACGGCAACCCTTCACCCGAGGCCGGCGACCGGTCCGGCACGCGCCGCGAGGGCTGGTAGTCTCGGGGATCGCCGCGCGCCCGTAGCTCAGCGGATAGAGCGTCTGCCTCCGGAGCAGAAGGTCGAAGGTTCGAATCCTTTCGGGCGCACGTAAACATGCAGGTCAGAGCGTCGCAGCGGGGCCCGTGTCACAACCGTGTCACGAGCCCCGCTGCAGGCCTCAAGCGGAGGGCCGCCCATGCCGATC
>Ga0160450_100188_pt1 | contig 42885 bp, 34 predicted proteins | sample HID1975K_E1MG_FD_108257 | JGI IMG/M metagenome (GOLD analysis project Ga0160450, IMG submission 108257) | Enriched soil microbial communities from UW Madison campus, WI, USA - HID1975K_E1 MG | ecosystem: Environmental > Terrestrial > Soil > Unclassified | place: USA: Madison, Wisconsin...
CCTGAGCCAAGGGTGCGGCGCAGCCGCGGCTCGACGCCGGGTAGAGAGGTTGCAGACACGGAATCTCCTTCGATCGTGTGGGCTCTCGCAGTGGGAGAGCGCTTTCCGTTTGCGCGACGTGACCGGCCCGACCGGCCCGATCGCAGCTACTTGCCGTAGCCGTTCGAGAGACCGGCGATGTACTGCCGGGAGAAGACGGTGAACAGCAGCACCAGCGGGACGGCGCCCAGGGTGAGGGCGGCCAGGAGCGCCGGGTAGTCGCTCTGGAACTGCCCCACGAACTGCTGCACGCCCAGCGTCACGGTCTGGTTCTGCTTGCCGGGCGCGAGGATCAGCGGGAACCACAGGTCGTTCCACACCGGGAGCATCGTGATGGATGCCACCGCCGCGATGCCGACGCGCACGATGGGCAGCGTGATCCCGAGCACGCGAAGCTCTCCCGCACCGTCGATGCGCGCCGCCTCCTTGAGCTCGGTCGGCACCGCCCGGAAGTAGGTCGTCATGAGCGCGACGGCCAGCGGCAGCTGCATCGCGGTGTAGACGAGGATCAGCGCGGGCAGCGTGTCCATCAGCCCCCAGGCCGTCATCGTCTTGATCAGCGGCACCGTGCCCAGGCGGATGGGCAGCATGATGCCGATCACGAAGAACCCGGCGATCACGGGGCCGATCCGCACCTTGTACTCGACGAGCGCCCAGGCCGCCGCGGTGCCGAGGACGACCGTCAGCAGGATCGTCGACACGGTCACGATGATGCTGTTCTGGTAGTTCAGCAGGAAGTTGCCGCGGGCGAACACGTTGAGGTAGCCCTGCAGGTTGAACGTCTCGGCGTTCGGCAGCGCGAAGGGCTCGCCGAAGATGCCCTGCGTCGTCTTGAACGAGTTCATGATGACGATGAGGATCGGCACCGTCGAGAGCAGGCTGAACAGGATCAGGATGCCGTGGACGGTCGAGCTGGTGAGCACGTCCACGGCGCCGCGCCGGCGGACGCGCAGATCGCCGGTCGGCGTGTCCGCGACACGGATGGTGGAGGTGGAGGAGAGCGTCTGAGTCATCGGGGGTCCTAGAGCTCGTACGTCTTGAGCCGTCGCTGCAGCACCCAGAAGTACGCAGCCGTGGTGACGAGGATGATGAAGAAGATCACCGAGGCGACGGTCGCCCCGAGGTCGAGGTTGGCGACCTGCCCGCTCGACCCGAAGAACGTGCGGTAGAAGAAGGTGCCCAGGATGTCGGTCGAGTAGTTCGGGCCGGGGGCCGAACCGTTCAGCGCATAGACGATGTCGAAGCCGTTGAAGGTCCAGATGTAGGTGAGCACCACGATCAGCCCGAACTGCGGGGCGATGAGCGGGAACTTGATCCGCCAGAACACCTGCCACCCGTTGGCCCCGTCGATGCGCCCGGCCTCGACGACGTCGTTCGGGATCGCGAGGAGCGCGGTGTAGAGGAACACCATCGGGATGCCGAGCCACTGCCACACCGACATCAGCGAGATCGTCGGCAGCGCGGTGAGCTCGTTGCCGAGAAGGGGGAACTCGACGAGCCCCCACAGCGGGTTGATGATGAGCCGCCAGATGAAGCCGACGATCACGACCGACAGCGTCGCGGGGATGAACAGCAGCGTCCGGTACACCCCCACCGAGCGCCGGATCCGCGCCGAGGTCAGCAGTGCCGCCATCAGCAGGCCGATCGGGAGCTCGACGAGCAGGTGGATCAGGAAGAACTCGACGCTGTTGCCGAGAGCGTTCCAGAACCGTTCGCTCTGCCAGGGGTCCGTGAAGAGGAACACGTAGTTCTCGACGCCGACGAACACGTTCGCGCCGGCGTCGGAGTCGAAGAAGCTCAGCACGACGCTGCTCAGCAGCGGATACACGGCGAAGGCCGTGTACACGATGAGCGCGGGCAGCACGAACAGCGCCAGGAGCCGGTAGCGGGCGGCGGTGCGGATCATCCGTTCCTCGTTCGGGTCGGGTGACCGGAGGCCGCGGGTGTCGCGGCCTCCGGTCGAGCGGTCACTGAGCCGGCACGTACCAGGAGTCGAGTCCTGCCTGCAGCTCGGCGGTCGCCTCCTCCGGCGTCATGCCGGTGTTGTACATGAGCTGGGCCACGCGCCAGATCTCGTCGTCCAGCGGCGGCTGGCCGGCGCTCAGCCGGTCGAGCGCGAGACGCGAGGTCAGTTCGGCCCCTTCCTTGAGGCCCGCGAACTCCTGCGCGAGCGGGTCGTCGTAGGTCACCGGCTCCTTGCCCATCGAGAAGAACCCGGGCAGCTTGTTCACGTACAGCTGCTGGAACTCGGACGTGCCGAGCCACTCGAGGAACTCGGTCGCCGCCTCCTTCTTCTCACTGTCGGCGTTGAGCCCGATCGCCATGTCGGCCATCTCCTGCTGGTAGCGCGTGTCGCCCTCGTTCGCCGGCGGGGCGCCGAACACGCCGACGTCCAGGCCCGACGTGTTGATCTGCGAGATCTGCCACGACCCGTCGGGGAGGATGGCGGCCTTGCCCAGCGAGAAGAGCTGCGTCATGTCCTCGTACGAGATCGACTCGAATCCGCTCGGCAGGTAGTCGCTGAACGAGTCGAAGACGGTGAAGCCCTCGACGAAGGCAGGATCGGTGAGCTTCTGCGAGCCGTCGATCAGGCCGAGCCGCCCGTCCTCGCCCTTCCAGTAGTTCGGCCCGACCTGGTACAGCATGTTGTACGCGAGCTGCCAGCCGTCGGCCGACCCCAGGGCGAGCGGCGCATACGTGCCGTCCTTCTTGATTGCGTCGAGCACGTCGATGAACTCCTGCTGAGTGGTGGGAACCTCCAGCCCCAGCTCGTCGAAGATCGCCTTGTTGTAGTAGAAGCCGGCGAGCACCGAGGCGACGGGCACGCAGTACGGCGCGCCGTCGTCGCCGGCCCACGCGGTCAGCGCGGTGTCGTCGAACGACGAGATCGCGTCGAGGTCCGAGAGGTCGTCGAAGTACCCCTTCGAGATCCACTGGCGGTTGACGTCGAACGGCCGGCACATGATGAGGTCCGGTCCGGTGCCGCCTTCGAGCTGCGACTGGATGGCCGCGTTGTAGTCGTTGGTGTCGACCGGGGCGTACTCGACGTGGATGCCGGGGTGCGAGGCCTCGAAGGCCGGAATGACCTCCTCCTCCCACATGGCGGTGTCCTCGGTGCGCCAGGTGGCGAGGGTGATGGTGACGGCATCGGCGTCGTCACCGCCCCCGTTCGCTGCGCATCCGGTGAGCCCCAGTGCGAGCGCGACGGCGGCGGAGGCGGCGATGACGGGCGGTGTGGTGCGCATGTCTGTCCTCTCTGAGCAGTGCTGTGATCCCTGCGGTGCATCGGGTGGCGAACAGCAGGTGGGGGTCAGACTATGTTGTATTCGGTTTGGTAGCAAGAGGTATTTAACTCTTCCGAATTTGACCCACTATGGTCTTATGATGTCTACAACCACGAAGACAGGGCAACACGTGAACGGATACATCAGCTTCGCCACGGCGCGACGCAGTCAGGCAGACCGGCTGGCCACGGCCATCCCCTACCTCCGCGACCAGATCGCCGCGCTGCGCGCAGAGCACGGGCTCCGCGGACGCGGCCCCGTGTTCACGGGCATCGGCGCGAGCCTCGCCGCGGCGGCGGGCGGCGTGTGGCACCTTCGCGATCGCGGCATCGACTCTTGGCGGCTCGCCGCGGGCGACAACCCGACACCCCTTCCGGCGGGCGAGTCTCTCGTCTTCGGGATCTCGCAGAGCGGCCGCAGCACCGAGACCCTCGCGGCGCTCGAATCGGTGCGCCCCGACCTGCGCGCGGCGATCGTGAACAAGGCGGACTCCCCGATCGGCCACGTGGCGGAGGTCCTCGTCGACTTCGGCGACATCCCCGACAGCTATGCGTCCACGGTCGGCTACACGGCGACCGCGATCGCGGTCTCGTTCGTCGCCGAGGCGTGGGACGACGGCGCGATCGACGACAGCTGGTCCGGCATCCCGGACGTCATCACCGACCTGCGCGAGCGCGTGGCCGACTCGGTCGCCCGCAGCGTGGGATTCTTCGCCGGCGCCTCCGGTGCGGACTTCGCCGCGACCGGCCCGTCCGTCGGCAGCGCCGAGGTCGGTGCCCTGCTGTTCCGCGAGGTCGCCCGCGTGCCCACGGCGGCGTTCGGCACGCGCCAGTACCTGCACGGCTCGATGGAATCCGCCGGCGACGGCGTGCACGTGCTGATCGGCTCCGAGCGCGAAGCCGGCGTCGCGGACTCACTGAGCCGCGCCGGGCATAAGGTCGTGTTCGTGACCGACATCCCGGCCGAGGAGTCCGACCTCGTGAGCGTCGTCCGCCTCCCCGAAGTGACGACGACCCAGCGCCCCGTCCTCGAGGCTGTCGTCCTGCAGGACCTCGTCGAAGGCGTCGCACTGCAGCGCGGTGTCGACATCGAGGAGTTCGTCTTCTACCACGACGACACCAAGGTCGCCTCCGGCGAGTCGGCGTGACGTCGTATCGCGTCGGGCTCGACGTCGGTGGCACGAAGGCCGCGGTGCTCGCCGAGCCGATCGACGGCGGCGACCCGATCGACGTCGTCATCGCGGCGACGGAATGGGATGCCGAGCCCTACGCCCACGGCGCGCGCTGGCTCGACGCCGTCATCCGCCGCGCGCTCCCGCCCGGCGCCACGGTGGCAGTGCTGGCCGTCGGCGCACAGGGCTTCGACAGCCCCGCGACCGTCGACGGCGTGGTGGCCGAGCTTGCGGAGCTGGGCTACCCCACGGTCGTCGGCGTGAACGACGCCGCGCTCCTCGTGCCCGCGGCCGGTCTCGTCGACGGCATCGGCCTCATCGCCGGGACCGGCGCCATCGGCGTCGGCACCGCGGCCGACGGCGCACCGCTGGCCTCGGGCGGCTGGGGGTGGGTCCTCGGAGACGAGGCCGGCGCCGCCGGGATCGTGCGCGATGCCACCCGCCTCGCCCTGCGCGCGCACGACGACGGCCTGCCCGACGACGGCCTGCTCGCGGCGCTCCTCGCCTCGTACGACGTCGAGGACGCCGAGCGCCTCGCCCGCGTCGTCAACGACGAGCCGACGATGGCGAACTGGGGGCCGCACGCCCCGGCCGTGTTCGCCGCCGCCGACGACGGCTCGGCGCACGCGGCAGCGGTGATCGACGGCGCCGCGGACCACCTGGTCCTGCTCGTCGACCAACTGCGTCGGCGCGGCGCGGTCGGCCAGGACGTCGTCGCCGCGGGAGGGGTGATCGTGGCCCAGCCCCGGCTGCAGCAGGCGCTCCGCGAACGGCTCGGACGACGGCATCCCGATCTCCGCCTGCACGTGCTCACCCGCACACCCGTCCACGGCGCGCTCGAGCTCGCACGACGGATCGGCTGAGACCCGGGACCTCTCATGCGAAGGGCCCCTCGCCCGCGGGCGAGGGGCCCTTCGCACGAGGCTCAGGGGTAGACGACCTTCTCCCAGGCACCGGTCTTCATGGAGCGGTAGCAGGCGTCGAGGATCGTGTTCACGATCAGGCCGTCCTCGAAGGTCTCGACCGGCTGCTCGCCGCGGGCGAAGCAGTCCACGAAGTGGCGCATCTCCTGCGAGAAGCCGTAGGCGCGCGCCTCTTCGGGAACCGGGTACACCCAGCCGGTGTCGGCGTCGGACTTCTCGACGAGGTAGCCCACGGGGTTCTGGATGAAGCCCCACACGGGCGTCTGCGAGGTGTCGGTGACGATGCGGCCGGCACTCCCGACGATCTCGTGACGCAGCTGCATGCCGCCCTTCTCGATCCACGACGACTCGATGGACGCCATCTGCCCACCGCGGAACTTCAGCAGCGCGAGCGCGGAGTCCTCCCCCGTCGTCTTGTCAGCGTGGGCGAGGGTCCCGCCCCACGCGAAGACCTCGACGATCTCGTTGTCCTTGCCGAACAGGTGTCTGGCCGACTCCACGGTGTGGCATCCCATGTCGAGCAGGGCGCCGCCGCCGGCGGTCTCGGCATCCCAGAAGTGCGGGGCGTGCGGGCCCGAGTGCGCCTCGCGCGCCCGCATCCACAGCACGTCGCCGATACCGCCCGCCTCGATCATCTGGTGGGCCTTGGCCACGTTCGGCGAGAAGACGCTGCTCTCGGCGTAGCCGTGCCAGACGCCGGCCCCCTCGACGATGCGGAGGATCTCGCGCGCCTCATCCGCCGTGCGCGCGAGCGGCTTCGTGCACACGATGCCCTTGCCGGCCGCCGCCGCGATCCGGACGGCGTCGAGGTGCGCCTCGTTGGGCAGCGCGATCACCACGAGATCGACGTCGGGATCGGCGCACAGCTGCTCGATCGACGTGTACTGCGCGGCGTCGGGGCACCACTTCGCGGCGAACTGCTGAGCCCGCGCGAGGTCGCGCGAGCAGTTGGCGGTGATGACGGCGTTGCGGACGTCCTGGAGGGCGTCGGCGTACGTGTCGCTGATGAACCCCGAGCCGATGAGGCCGACACGGATGAGCGGAGGAGGCGAGTGCATACCCGCAGTGAACCACGAAATACCACTAAGGACAACTGGTACTTCTTCGGTCGATCAGCGCGGGCCGTGACCCGCCGTCCGCGTGAAGACCGTGCGCAGCCGGTACCGCTCGCCGCTGTAGCGGATGTCGGAGGCGAGGACGCGGCGCCCCGCGCCATCGACGACGAGCTGGTGCATGACGAGGATGGGGGCGCCCGCCGCGAGCCCCAGGCTCTCGGCCACGACCGCGTCCGCCTCGCGGGCCTCGATCGTCGCCTCGGCGCGGACGAGGTCGACGCCTGCGGCATCGAGCCGGTCGTACAGCGAGTCCGACGCGTAGTCCGCGTCGGTGAACCCTTCACCGAGCTCGGCGGGCACGCGGGCCTGGTCGATCGCGATCGGCACCCCGTTGAGCAGACGCACCCGCTCCAGCACGAACAGGGGCGTCCCCGGCGCGAGCCCGAGCTCCTCGGCCTCGTCGTAGGTCGCCGGCGCGATCTCGTTGCGCAGAACGCGCGAGGACGGCGTCAGCCCCATGCGCGCGGCGGTCTCGGTGAACGACTCCAGGCTGTTGGGCCACTCCCGGTCGACGACCCCGGTCGACACGTACCAGCCGCGGCCGTGCGAGGAGCTGAGCAGCCCCTCCTCGACGAGGCTCGCGAGCGCCTTGCGCAGCGTGACCCGCGAGATGTTGAGCTGCTGGCAGAGCTCGCGCTCCGGGGGCAGCCGACGGCCGGCCTCAAGGGTTCCGGACGCGATCTGCTCGGCGATGAGATTGCGGGCCTGCACCCAGAGTGCTTCGGGGTAGTCGGGCCGGATCGCCACCGCGCCGTTGAGTGTCTCGCTCACGCGCGAACCTCCTCGATTTCCGGTCAAATGTATACCACTTGTACCATCAGTGCCCGCCGCCGCCCTGTGCCCGCGGGACGCCGGACGTCACGGGCGGTCATGACGCCAGCATCCTCTGGAAGAAGCGCGCATTGCGCTCCAGCCGTGGGAAGACGTCCCCGTCGACGACGATCTCCACCACGATCAGATCCGCGTGCGGCGCCGCGACGGCGACGACCTCCGACATCCGGCCGGCGATGGGCTCGCCGAGGGTCGGCGGGTCGCCGTCCTCGGGCGGCTCGTCGTTCACATGGAGGTAGCGGACCCGCGTGGAGCGCCGAGGAATCAGTTCGAAGACGTCCGCCCCGCCCACGCTCGCCCAGTAGGTGTCGAGCTCGATCACGACGTCGTCGTCGAGCTCGTCGACGAGGATCTCCCAGGCAGGGGTTCCGCGGACGTGCGTCGCGAACTCGAACTCGTGGTTGTGATAGCCCACGGCCACCCCGTGGTGCGCCGCGAAGCGCGCGGCGTCGTTGATCTCGCCCGCGAGCTCGCGGATGCTCTCGTGCGAGCGGAAGCGGTCGGGCTCGGCCCACGGGACGATGACCGCCTCGACGCCGAGACGGCGCGCGGCGGCCACGACCTCTTCGCGGTCCAGCATCACGATGTTGGCGTGCGCGGTGCGCGCACGCAGTCCGACGGCCTCCAGGTCGCGGGCGAGCCCTTCGGGATCGCTCACGATGTTGAACGGCTCGACGTTCGCGAAGCCGAGCGCGCGCAGCCTCGCCAGGGTCTCGCCGGCGCGCGGGCCGAGGTCGTCGCGCACCGTGTAGGTCTGCACCGACAGCGCGGGAAGCTGGGTCACCGATCCTCCTTCGTCGTTGAAGCGGCCGCGGTGAGCTCAGGGACGGAACCTCATCCCCGATTGCTACCGCATGCCATACCAGTTAGTACCAACGGTAGTCCTTTGTGTACCATGACGGAACAAGTCGGCATCGAAGCCGGCGCATCCCCCCTGGAGGCAATGCTGTGAGGAAGACCCCGAAGACCGTCCTCGCCGCCTCGGGAGTGCTCGCACTCACCGTGGCGCTCGGATCCTGCGCGAGCAGCGGCGGCAGCGCCGCCGAAGAGGACGTGATCGTCGTGCAGACCAACTGGACGTCGAGTCAGGCCCAGAACAAGCCGCTGTTCGACGCGTTCGACCAGTTCACCGAAGACACCGGCATCAAGGTCAAGGTGCTGGAGAGCGGCGACAACCTGAACCAGGTCTACGAGACCTCGCTGCTGGCAGGGGACGAAGCCGACGTGCTGCTGGTCGGGCTGCTCGAGAAGCAGCTCGACTGGGCGGTCAACGGCGCCGTCGTCCCCGTCAACGACTACATCGAGGACTGGGGCATCGCCGACCGCATCCCCGACGACGCCCTCGTGGACTGGACCGACGGCGAGGGCAACCTCCGCGCCTTCCCGTACTCGGGCTTCACCTGGCCCTGGTGGTACAACACCGCCCTGCTCGCGCAGGCGGGCGTCGACGAGGTCCCGGTCACCGCGGACGAGCTGATCGAGGCGACCACCAAGCTGCGCGCCGCCGGCATCGATCCGGTCGTGTTCGGCGGCATCGACTGGTCGGGCCAGAAGATCTTCCTGCAGCTGCTCGAGTCGTACATGACCGAGGACGAGGCCAAGGACGTCTACGCCAACGGCGGTCTGTGCGAGAACCCCAAGGCGATGAAGGGCATCGATCTGCTCATCAAGCTGCGCGATGCCGGGGTCTTCGTCGACGGCATCGAGGGCTACACCGCCGACCAGGCCCAGGCGGCCTATCTCGACGGCCAGGCCGCGATCGCGCCGCTCGGATCGTGGGCGTTCCCCGCGGCCTCCGACGAGGTGGCGGCGAACACCGTCCTGAGCGGCCTGCCGCTGCCCGAGGACGCCGCATTCGATCAGCCGATCGCGTACCGCGGGTCGACGTCGGCCGGATGGTGGATCAGCCCCAACGGCGAGAAGAAGATCGACAAGGTCGAGAAGCTCATCACCCACATGTTCGAGAACGACGTGCTCAAGGCGATCCTCGACGAGGGCGGCGTGATCCCCGTCGCCGACTTCGGCGGCGACACGTCGGGCGTCGACTCGCCGCTGCTGTCGCAGTCGCTGATCGAGTTCCCCGAGCGCGTCGCGTTCCCCGTCATGCCCGACATCTACGTGCCGGCCGACGTGTCCAACCCGATGTACCGCGCCACGTCGATCGCCTTCACGCCGGGCACCGACGCGCAGACCATCTGCTCGACCGTGGACGAGATCTACGCCGCGCAGTAGTCGCCGAGGGTCCGGTCGCAGCGCGGCCGGACCCTCGTCCCCTCCCGATCCGTATCGAAGGACCTCCCCGTGACTGCCACCGCAGACGTCTCCGCACCGCCATCGCGGCCGCCCGCATCCTCCGCACGCCGGCGCCGCACGCAGCGCCGGCGCGAGCTGCTCCAGCTGACCTCGACGATCCCCGCGCTCATCTGGTTCCTGGTCTTCACCATCGGCCCGCTCGTGAGCCTGTTCTACTTCTCCACGGTGAACTGGCGCGGCCTCATCGCCCCGCGCACCCCTGCCGGGCTCTCCAACTTCGAGAAGCTGTTCACCGATCCCATCGTCGGGCTCGCCGCCTGGAACACGTTCCTCCAGTTGGTGATCACGCTCCCGATCGTCGTGCTCGGCGCCTTCATGATCGCGTACTACCTCACCCTCAAGCCCCGCGGGCACCGGTTCATCCGGGCCCTGATGTTCACGCCCGTGCTGCTGGCGGCATCCGCTCTCGCGATGGTGTTCGTCGGGGTGTTCGCCCCCCAGGGCATGATCAACGGGTTCCTGAAGGCGGTCGGCCTCGGCGACCTCGCCCGCCCGTGGCTCGCCGACGGCACGACCGCGTTCTGGGCGATCATCATCGTCACCATCTGGTGCAGCATGTCGGTCTCGGCCGTGATGCTCGCCGCGCGCCTCAACTCGATCGACGAATCGGTCTTCGAGGCGGCCGAGATCGACGGCGCCGGCCACTGGCGCCGCATGTGGCAGATCGCGTGGCCGATGTCGCGCGAGTTCATCGGCGTCGTGACCATGCTGCAGTTCCTGTGGACGCTGTTCGCCTCTGCCGCCGTCGTGCTGCTGCTCACGCGCGGCGGGCCCGGGAATGCGACCGTCACGCTGTCGTTCCTGGTGTACGACTTCGCGTTCAACCAGTCGAAGGTCGGCTACAGCCAGGCCGTCGCGGTGGTGCTGTTCGTGATCGGCGTCATCGGCATCCTCGTCATCCGTCGCGTGTTCCGCGAGAAGAACTGATCGGAGCATCGTGTCCGCCACTCTCGACAAGCCCGTCGTCGCCACGCTGGTCGACGCCGCCGCCGCCCCTGTGCGACGCCGCCGTCGCGGACGCCGCGACGCACTCGGCCGCACCGGACCCCTCAAGTACCTCGCCCACGCCGGCGTGTGGCTGTATGTCGTGCTGCTCGCCGCGCCGCTGTACTACCTGGTGATCTCGGCCTTCAAGCAGAACGTCGATATCTTCCAGCAGCCGTTCTCGCCGTTCACCCCGCTCACCCTGGACAACTTCGCGAAGGCGTTCGATCAGGCCGCGCTCGGCACGGCGATGCTGAACTCGGTCTACGTCACCCTCGGCGCCGAGGTGCTGACGCTGCTGCTCGCGCTGCCGGCCGCCTACGGGCTCGCGCGCTCCCGGGGTGCCGTCGGCCGCGTCGTCGAGCGGACCTTCGCGCTCGGGTTCCTCATCCCGGGGTTCGCCGCGCTGGTCCCGACGGTGCTGCTCGCGATCGCGATCGGCCTGTTCCACACGCGCGAGTTCCTCATCCTCTTCCTCCCCGCGTCGGCGCTGCCGCTCACGGTGATCCTGCTGACGCAGGCGATGCGCGCCGTGCCGCAGGAGCTCGAGGAGTCGGCAGTGCTCGACGGCGCGGGAGGACTGCGGGTGCTGTGGTCGATCTACGTGCCGCTCTCCGTCCCCACCCTGACCGTCGTCGCGATCCTCAACTTCCTCTCGTTCTGGAACGAGTACTTCTTCTCGCTCGTGATCATCGGGCCCGACGCCGCGCTGCGCACGGCACAGGTCGCACTCCCGACGCTTTCGATCGCGAACGCCGCGCAGTACGGCGTGCTGGCCGCCGGCATCCTGATCACGCTCATCCCGGCGTACCTCGTATACGCGGTCTTCGCCGACAAGATGGAGAACGCCGTCCTCGCGGGCGCGCTGAAGGGATGAGCATGCGTGTTCTCGTCGCCCACGTCGGGTGGGATGCCGGCGCTCCGACCGCCGCCGTCGTGTCGGGGCTGCGCCCGGGGGCCCTCCCCGCCTGCGCTCTCGTGAGCGCGGACGGCGCGCGCACCGACGTCGTCGCCACGCCGGCGGAGACCGTCGACGCGTGGCAGGGCGGGGCGTACTCGCGGGTCGAGCTCTCCGGCGTCGAGGCGGGCACCTACCGCGTCGAGGCCGCCGTGGATGGCACGACGGTCTCGTCCGCCCCGTTCACGGTGGCCGAGGACCGGATCCCCGGCAGCACGCTGTCGGACGTGCTGTACGCGTTCAAGGCGGTGCGCTCCAGCGGCGAGATCGACGCGAAGGACGCGCACGCATCGCTCATCGACCGGCCGGAGGGGCCGACCGTCGACGCGCGCGGCGGATGGCTGGACGCGAGCGGGGACCCGAGCAAGTTCCTCAGCCACCTGACGTACTCCCCGACCATGAGCCCCCAGCAGATCCCGATCTGCGTGTGGGCGATGTTCGAGGCCCGGGATCAGCTGCGGGCGCGGCATCCACGATTCGATCGCGTCGTCGGAGCACGCCTGCGCGACGAGGGACTGTTCGGCGCCGACTTCCTGGTGCGGTTCCGCTCCCCCGAGGGCTCGTTCTACAGCGGCATCTTCGACGGCCTCACCAAGCGCCTCGAAGAGCGCGTGATCAACGCGCCGCTGCCGGAGTGCGTGCGCACCGGCCGGTATCAGGCCTCGTACCGCGGCGGCGGCGGCGTGGCCGTCGCGGCACTCGCACGTGCGGCCCGCGTGGCCGCAGCGGAACCGCTCGGAGCCTTCAGTGCCGCAGAGTACCTGGATGCGGCCACCCGGGCGTTCGACGACCTCGAACGCCACAACGCCGATTACCTGTTCGGCCTCGACCTGGCCACGGGCGAGCTCACGCCGAGCACGGAGTCGATGGTCGACGACGTGTGCGCCCTGCTGGCCGCCGCAGAGCTGGCCGCCGCTGACCCCCGTGCCGGCTTCGTCGAGGCCGCGGAGCGACGCGTGCGTGCGCTGCTCGCCCGGTACCGGGTGGATGCCGCGGCCGGAGGTCCGGGATGGTTCGAGGCGTGGGACGACGGCCGCCCCTACTTCAGCCCGGTCGAGGCCGGACTGCCCGTCGTCGCGCTGACCCGGTTCGCGGACGTCCTCGCGTCGTCGCCTCTCGCACCCGCGGCGCGCGAGCTCGCGGTGCGGACGATGGCGGACCTCATCGCGCGGACGGACGCCGTGGCCAACCCGTTCGGCTATCCGCGCCAGCGCGTGCAGCCGCTCGGCGGAGCCGCGCGCGACGCGTTCTTCTTCCCGCACGACAACGATTCCGGGTACTGGTGGCAGGGCGAGAACGCCACCCTCGCGTCGCTCGCGTTCGCCGCGCGGCTCGTCGCGGACCTGTCCGAGACGGACGACGCGCTGCGCACACGCCTGCACCGGTTCGCGGACGACCAGGTCGCGTGGATCCTCGGCCGCAACCCGTTCGACGTCTGCATGCTGCAGGGACGGGGACGCAACAACGCCGAGTACTCGGTCGACTATCCCAACGTGCCCGGGGGCATCGTCAACGGCATCACCAGCGCGTTCGACGACGAGCACGGCATCGCGTTCCTCGACCCCGACCGGCCGGGCGACTCCTGGCGCTGGTCCGAGCAGTGGATCCCCCACAGCGCGTGGTTCCTGCTCGCCGTGGCGGCGCGGTAGCCGGGCGCACCGGCCGCGTGGCCCCGCCTCAGCGGCCGGCGGCCTCGTCGAGGTGCTGCCGCAGGGCGTCGAGCGCGGGGCGCTGGCCCTTCACGAGGCGGTCGTGCGCGGCATCCATCGCGGTCCACTCGACACGGTCGACCTCGGGGAACCGCGCCGTGCGGCCCGACCGCGGCGGCCACTCCAGCTCGAACTCGCCGAACTCGACGCCGTCGAGCGACAGGTCCACGCCGTCGGCGACGAACACGGTGACGCGCTTGCCGGACGAGTAGGCGAACGTGCCGAGCTCGGCGTACGGAGGCTCGGGCGGGTCGATGCCGAGCTCTTCGCGGAACTCGCGCCTCGCGGCATCGAGCGCGCCCTCGTCGGCCTCGTCGTACTCGCCTTTGGGGATCGACCACGCGCCGGCGTCCTTGCTCGCCCAGTACGGCCCGCCCATGTGCGCGATGAGCACTTCGAGGTCGGGCACGAGCCGGTAGAGCAGGATGCCGGCGCTGGTCGTCACCATGGTCCGTGAGCCCGTCGAACGGTCAGACGATGCGCGTCTTCGGCGACACCGTGTAGGTGTTCTCGGGGTCGCTGAACACGACGTCGCCGAGGGCCGTGTCGATCGCGGAGAGCGTGTCGGCGTCGAGCACGACGCCCGAGGCCTTCACGGTCTCGGCGAGCTGCTCGGGACGGGATGCCCCGACCAGCGCCGACGCGACGTTCTTGTTCTGCAGCACCCAGGCGATCGCGAGCTGCGGCATCGAGAGCCCCGCCTGCTCGGCGATCGGCTTCAGGCGCTGCACGGCCTCGAGCACCTCGTCGCGCAGGAACGACTTGATGAAGTTCGCGCCGCTCTTCTCGTCGGTCGCGCGCGACCCGTCGGGGACCGGCTGCCCGGGGAGGTACTTGCCCGACAGCACACCCTGCGCCATCGGCGACCAGACGATCTGCGAGATGCCGAGCTCTTCGGAGGCCGGCACGACCTTGCCCTCGATGACGCGCCACAGCGCGGAGTACTGCGGCTGGTTCGAGATGAGCTGCACGCCGTAGCTCTTGGCGAGCGCGTGGCCTTCGCGCAGCTGCTCGGCCGTCCACTCCGAGACGCCGATGTAGAGCGCCTTGCCCTGACGGACGACGTCGGCGAAGGCCTGGAACGTCTCCTCCAGCGGGGTCTCGTAGTCGAAGCGGTGCGCCTGGTAGAGGTCGACGTAGTCGGTGCCGAGGCGCTTCAGCGACCCGTTGATCGACTCGAAGATGTGCTTGCGGCTCAGACCGGTGTCGTTCGGACCCTGCGGGCCGGTCGGGAAGTACACCTTCGTGAAGATCTCGAGCGACTCGCGCCGCTGGCCGGCGAGGGCCTTGCCGAGCACCGCCTCGGCAGCGGTGTTCGCGTAGACGTCGGCCGTGTCGAACGTCGTGATGCCCGCATCGAGCGCCGCGTGCACGGTCGCGATCGCAGCGGAGTCGTCGACCTGCGAGCCGTGGGTGACCCAGTTGCCGTAGGTGATCTCACTGACCTTGAGACCGCTGTTGCCGAGATATCGGTAGTTGACCATGAGAAAACGCTACCCGCCCCGGCGGGTATGCCGGAGCGGGTAGCAATGAATCGACGCGGGGATCAGCCGACCGGAGCGGTCTCGCCCTCGGTCGCATCCTCCACCGGCTCGCCGGCCTCGTCGTCCTGCGACGTCTCGGCGAGTGCGCGCGCCTCTTCGTCCAGGTCGGTCGCGGCCTGCTCGAACTGCGAGTTGTAGAGGCGGTAGTACGCGCCCTGCGCAGCGATCAGCTGGTCGTGCGTGCCCTGCTCGACGATGCCGCCGTTCTCCATCACCAGGATGAGGTCGGCGTCGCGGATGGTCGACAGACGGTGCGCGATGACGAACGACGTGCGTCCTTCGCGCAGTGCCGCCATCGCGTGCTGCAGCAGCAGCTCGGTGCGGGTGTCGACCGACGAGGTGGCCTCGTCGAGGATCAGCACAGACGGCTGTGCGACGAACGCGCGCGCGATGGTGATCAGCTGCTTCTCGCCGGCCGAGATGTTCGACGCGTCCTCGTCGAGGAGCGTGTCGTACCCGTCGGGCAGCGAGTGCACGAACCGATCGACGTACGTCGCCCGCGCAGCCGCGAGGATCTCGTCGTCGGTGGCGTCGGCACGGCCGTAGCGGATGTTCTCGCGGATGGTTCCGGCGAACAGCCACGGGTCCTGCAGCACCATGCCGGTCTCGGCGCGGATGTCGCGACGCGTGAGCTCGGCGATGTTCTGCCCGTTCAGCAGGATGCGGCCGCCGTCGAGCTCGTAGAAGCGCATCAGCAGGTTGACGAGCGTCGTCTTTCCGGCGCCCGTCGGGCCCACGATCGCGACCGTCTGACCGGGCTCGACCCGGAACGACAGGTCGTGGATGAGCGGCCGGTCGGGCGAGTACGAGAACGCGACGTCCTGGAACTCGATCGTGCCGTCGCCTTCGACCGGCGCCGGGGCGTCCTCGGCGTCGGGCTCCTGCTCGGGCTCGTCGAGCAGCTCGAACACGCGCTCGGCCGATGCCGTGCCGGACTGGACGACCGCGGCCATGCCGCCGAGCTCGGCCAGCGGCTGCGTGAACTGCTGCGAGTACTGGATGAATGCCTGCACGTCGCCGAGCCGCAGCTGACCGCCGGCGACCATGAGCGCGCCGAAGACCGCGATGCCCACGTAGGTGAGGTTCCCGATGAACATCATCGCCGGCATCATGATGTTCGAGAGGAACTGCGCCTTGAACGAGGCCTGGTAGAGCTCCTCGTTCTCGTCACGGAACGCCTCGCGCGAGGCCTGCTCGCGGCCGTAGACCTTGACCAGGGCGTGACCCGAGAAGGACTCCTCGACACGTGCGTTGAGGCGGCCGACCTTGCGCCACTGGATGCCGAACGCCTTCTGTGAGCGCGGGCCGATGACGCCGAAGAGCACGCCCATCAGCGGGAAGCTGATCAGCACCACCAGCGTCAGCTGCCACGAGATGGTCAGCATCATGATCAGCACGCCGATCACGGTGAGCACGCTCGTGAGCGCCTGCGACAGCGACTGCTGCATCATCTGCGTGATGTTGTCGATGTCGTTCGTGACCCGCGAGATCAGTTCGCCGCGCTGGACACGGTCGAAGTAGCGCAGCGGCAGCCGGTTGATCTTCGCCTCGACGTCCTCGCGCAGACGCCACATGACGCGCACCATGATCACGTTGATGACGTAGCCCTGCAGCCACATCAGCAGCGACGACGCGAAGTACAGCGCGAGCACGATGAGCAGCACACGGCTGAGGGCCATGAAGTCGACCCCCGCGCCGGGGACGAAGTGCTCCATCGCCGAGACCATGTTGGCGAGGTCCTGCTGCCCCGAGGCCTCGAGCCCCTGGACGACCTGCTCCTTCGTGGTGCCCGCAGGCGCCATCCCCGATACGACACCCTCGAAGAGGATGTTGGTCGCCTCGCCGAGCACCTTGGGCGACAGCACGGCGAGCACGACGCCGATCGAGCCGAGGATCGACACGAACACGAACGCCCACGCGTTCGGGCGCAGCAGCCCGATGAGCCGGCGGAACGAGGGCCAGAAGTGCGCGGCCTTGCCCGGTGCGACGGCGCCGCTCCAGTCATCGGCCGCGATGCGGGCCTGCTCGCCGAGCTCGATCTCGGCCTTCTCTTCGGCGCTCAGCTCGGCGACGGCCTTGCGCACGCGCCGGGTGGTCTTCTCGTCGCTCATCGTGCGACCTCCGCTCCGAGCTGGGATTCGACGATCTCGCGATAGGTCTGACTCGTCTCGAGCAACTGTTCGTGCGTCCCGATCCCCACGATGCCGCCGTCGTCGAGCACGACGATGCGGTCGGCGTCGGTGATCGTCGAGACGCGCTGGGCGACGACGATCTTGGTGACGTCGGGCAGCTCGCGCCACAGCGCCTGCCGCAGCCGCGCGTCGGTGGTGAGGTCGAGCGCCGAGAACGAGTCGTCGAACACGAGCACCTTCGGCTGATGGACGATGGCGCGCGCGATGGCGAGCCGCTGACGCTGCCCGCCCGACACGTTGGTGCCGCCCTGCGCGATCGGCGCGTCGAGCCCTGCCTCCATCTGGCTGACGAAGTCGCTCGCCTGGGCGATCTCGAGCGCGCGCCACAGCTCGGCGTCGGTCGCGTCCTCGCGGCCGAACCGCAGGTTCGAGGCGATCGTGCCCGTGAACAGGAACGGACGCTGCGGCACCAGGCCGATCGTGCTCCACAGCGCTTCGAGGTCGGCCTTGCGCACGTCGACCCCGCCGACCTCGACGACGCCGTCGGTGACGTCGAACAGGCGCGGGATCAGCGAGACGAGGGTCGTCTTGCCGGCACCCGTCGACCCGACGATCGCGACGGTCTCGCCGGCTGCCGCCCCGAAGCTGATGCCCGAGAGGATCGGGTGCTCGGCGCCCGGATAGGTGAAGGCGACGTCGCGGAACTCGATCGTGCCCGGCGCCGGGAACTCCGAGACCGCGTCGGCGGGACGCGCCAGCGACGAGTGCGTGTCGAGCACCTCACCGACGCGCTCGGCGGAGACCGCGGCGCGAGGGATCATCAGCGTCATGAAGCTCGCCATCATCACGCCCGAGAGGATGATCATGGCGTACTGCATGAACGCGAAGAGCGTGCCGATCTGGATCTCGCCGCTGTCGACCTGCATGCCGCCGAACCAGATCACGCCGATCACGGTGACGTTGAGGATCAGCATGACGGCCGGGAACAGCACCACGAACAGCGATCCGACCTTGCGGCCGACGATCATGATGTCGGTGTTGGCCTCGCGGAACCGCTCCTCCTCGATGGGCTCGCGCACGAACGCGCGGATGACGCGGATGCCGGTGAGCTGCTCCCGCATCACACGGTTCACGCCGTCGAGCTTGCCCTGGTAGCTGCGGAACAGCGGCACCATGCGGGCGATCACGATGCCGGCGACGACCAGCAGCACGGGCACGGCGATCGCGATGATCCACGCCAGGCTCGCGGCCTGCTCGATGGCCAGCACGATCCCGCCGATCGCCAGGAGCGGCGCCGTAACCAGGAACGTCGCGCCCATCATGGCGAGCATCTGCACCTGCTGCACGTCGTTCGTGTTGCGGGTAATGAGCGAGCCGGCGCCGAAGCCGGTGACCTCGCGCTCGGAGAAGCCCGAGACTCGCTCGAAGATGTCGTCGCGGATGTCGCGCCCGAGTTGCATCGCGGCGCGCGCGGCGAACCAGGTGGCGATGATGGACGCGACGATCTGGCCGAGCGAGACCGTCAGCATGACGATGCCGGTGCGCCAGATGTAGTCGGTGTCGCCCTTCGAGACGCCGTTGTCGATGATGTCGGCGTTGAGGCTCGGCAGGTACAGCGAGGCGACGGCCGAGGCGGACTGGAACAGCAGGACGCCGAGCAGCAGCCAGCCGTAGGGTTTGAGATATCGGACGAGGAGTTTTGCCAGCACGAGGTTCCCCTGAGGCGCGTAAGGGCACGCGGACGAGCGCGCAGAAGGTGGTGTGATCTCACCCTTGCACGGGCCGCCGACATCGCGGCAGGCTCGTTCGCGGAGGGCGGACGGTGGACGCGGAATGCCTTTCCCGGTGGCATCCGTCGGTCACTGTAACACGATATATCGTGTCGTGTGAAGACGGATGCCGCCCGCCCCGGATCCTCGCGCACCCGGGGAGGCGGCATCCCGTCGCCGTCGTCAGCTCGCCGCGCGCCACTCCTCGTAGCCGACGGCGTCGATGACCGCGTCGTCCTTCACGGGCACCAGGCTGGTCTCGCCGACCACGCGGCCGAAGTAGCCCGCAGCCGGGTCGACCACGACGGCCCGCGCGTCGCCGCGGTCGGAGAGGTCGCGCCGGAGGAACTCGGCGAGCGGGGCGCGCTCGGGTCCGGCGACCTCGATGGCGCCGGCCGTGCGCGCCTCCGCCGCCTCGGCCAGCGCTCGCGCGACGGCCTCTGCCGCGACCGGCTGCATCAGCGCCGTGCCGATGCGCACCTCGCCGTCGACGGTGCTCGCGTCGGCGATCTGCGGGAGGAACTCGAAGAACTGGGTCGCGCGCACGATCGTCGACGGCACCGGGCTCTCGGCGACGAGCCGCTCCTGCACGACCTTGCCGGCGAGGTACCCGCGCGCCTCGGGGTTGCGGTCGATCCCGACGATCGACAGCGCGACGTGGTGCCCGACGCCCGCCCGCTCTTCGGCGGCCAGCACGTTGCCGGTCGCGGTCGTGAAGAACTCGATCACGCCCGCCTCGTCCCACGCCGACGATTCGGTCGCGTCGACGACGACGTCCGCACCGGCGAAGGCCGTATCAAGGCCCGTCCCGGCGACCGCGTCCACTCCGGTCGAGCGCGAGGCCGCGACGGCCTGGTGGCCGCGCTCCGCCAGCAGCGCCACCACTCGTGCGCCGATCCGTCCCGTTCCACCCAGCACCACGATCTTCATGAGTCTCTCCAAACTCGGATTGATGTTGTCCGGGTTCAATCTACTCAGACAACTACTATCCGAGTCAAGTAGTGTTTCGGATATGAAGATGTCGGGCGGGGTCGAGTGGGCGGTGCACTGCTGCGTCGCCCTCACGGGGGTGACCGAGCCGGTGCCCGCGGCGACGCTCGCGCGGCTGAACGACGTCTCGATGACCTACCTCGCCAAGCAGATGCAGGCGCTCGCCCGTGCCGGCCTCGTCCACTCCGTGCAGGGCAAGTCCGGCGGCTACGTCCTCGCGCGTCCCGCGGAGAGGATCTCGGTGCTCGACATCGTCCTCGCGATCGAGGGCCCCGAACCGCAGTTCACGTGCACCGAGGTCCGCCAGCGGGGTCCGCTCGCGGCATCCCCCGAGCAGTGCCTGCAGGCGTGCGCCGTCCACCGTGCGATGCTCGCGGCCGAGCAGGCGTGGCGCACGTCGCTGCGCGGCGTCACGGTCGCCGACCTCGTCGCGACGGTCGACCGCGACTCCGGCCCCGACGTGCTCTCACGGGTGCGCGGGTGGCTCGTCTCCCCCACCGACTGACTTGCTGGACGAGAGAGGGATGCCGCGGCTCGCGGCATCCCCTCGTCCCGGGCGTCAGCGGGTCAGGCCTCGCCGCCCTGCGCGATGTCGGCGCGCTCGCGCCAGCTGCGGGCGGTGACGCGATCGAGCGCGACCTGCTTGCGCAGCGCGTCGGCCTTCTCGTACAGCGTCGGGTCGCCGTAGCTCGTCAGCACCTTCACGAGCACGGGCAGCAGCTCGATCATGAAGAAGAGCCCGGCGATGAGCCAGTGCGCCCACATCAGGGTGGGCTCGCGCTGCGACAGCCGCTCCAGGCCGCTGATCTGGCTGAGCAGACCGGTCGCGCCGGCGTTTCCTCCGGCGATCTCGGCGGCGCGGGCGTTGTAGGCGGCGAGCGCGGCCTGGTACTGCTCACGGGCTGCGGGCAGCTCGTCCTTCGCCTGCTTCTTGTTGGTCGCCTCCGACGCGCCGGCGTCGGCCGTGCCGGCTGCCTGGGCGTCGGCGAGGTCGGCCTGTGCGGTGGTGAGCTTCGCGGCGAGGTCGTCGTACGACGCCTGCGCGGCGGCCAGCTGGTCCTTGGCGGCGGTCGAGCTCGCACCCTCGCCCGCGACGCCGGTGCAGCCCGCGACCTCCCCGGCGCCCTGGCCGGTGAGCTCGCACTGGTAGATGGCGCGCGCCTGGTCGATGACGGTCTGCTGCGCCGCGAGCTTGGCGGTCAGGTCGTCGACGGTCGCCTGCGCCGACGAGGTGGCGGCCGAGGTGGTGTCGGCGCCGGCGACCACGCCGCTGGCCGCCTGGCTCTCGAGCTCCGAGACGCGCTCGCTCGCGGCATCCAGCGCCTGCTTCTCGGGTCCGGAGGTCACGGCGTCCTGATCGGACTGGGCCTGGACGAGGTTGGTCGCGTTGACCTCGCGCGCGATGTCGTTGTGGAAGATCTGCAGCACGAGCGGCTCCGCGACGACCATGCCGATGATGGCGGCCATGATCACACGCGGGATCGCCATCCCGATGAGCTTCCAGACGTTGCGCGTCGAGCGCATCGTCGAAGTGAGGAAGCGGTCGAGGTTGAAGATGATGAGCGCCCACACGATCGCGAGCGGCACCGCGAACCACGCCGCGGCCCGCACACCGGTCATCAGGGCGAACATCATCGAGATCGCCGAGACCAGGGCCGTGCCGGCGAGCACGAAGAACATCTGCACGAAGCGCGGCGTCTCGCCGGGCACCTCGTCGAGGACGACGCCGTCGGCGCCGCCGAGGATCGCCAGGCGCCGCCAGCCCGCTCCGGGCACGCGCTCGCGCTTCACCCGCGGCTGCTTCGGCGGCTTCGCGGGGGTCACGGGAGCGGCGGGCGCGACGGGCTCGACGTCAGGGGCGGATGCCTCGCCGATCGCGCCCCAATCGGCGGTGGCCGGCATCACGAGGGTGTCGTCCTGCGACGTGCCGGCCGGCGCCGCGACGGCGACGGGCTGCGTCGGGTTCATCGCGAGAGCGTCGTCGAGCAGGTCCTGCGTGACCGGGTACGGGTCCTCGGGGCCGTCGGAGCCGGTGGGCGCGTCCGGCGTCTCCGCGGCCTCGTCCTGGGCGGCGCGCGCCTGCGCGGCACGCACGTCGTCGAGGTACAGCTCCTCGGGTTCGGAGCCTGCTGTCTCGACCTCGATGCGGCCGTCGGAGCCGAACCTGCCCGGCCGGTGTGCGGAGTAAGACATCCGAACACCGTATGAGGGCGACCTGGACGACAGGTGGGTGAATGCCCAGCGCGGCCCGGCCGAGCCGGTGGAGAGTGGATGCCGCGGGCCGCGGCATCCACGTGTCTCAGACCTCGAGCGGGGTGACCGCGGCCACCGCCTCGTCCTCCTCGGTGGCGACCAGCTGGCCGCACGCGCCGTCGATCTCCTTGCCGCGGGTGTCGCGGAGGGTCGTCGGGATGCCGGCGTCGTTGAGGCGGCGCACGAACTCGTTCTGCACCGGGACATCGGAGGCGGTCCAGATCGAACCGGGCGTGGGGTTCAGCGGGATCGGGTTCACGTGCACCCAGCCGCGGCCGCGGTCGTTGAGCTTCTTCGCCAGCAGGTCCGCACGCCAGGCGTGGTCGTTCATGTCTTTGATGAGCGCGTACTCGATCGACACGCGGCGCCCCGTCTTGTCGAAGTATGCACGGGCGGCGTCGAGGGCCTCGTCGACCTTCCAGCGCGAGTTCACCGGGATGAGCTCGTCGCGGAGCGTGTCGTCGGGGGCGTGGAGCGACAGCGCGAAGGTCACCGGGATGTCCTCGTTCGCGAGCTTCGTGATCGCGGGAACCAGGCCGACGGTCGACACCGTGATGCCACGGGCGCTCATGCCCAGTCCGTGCGTCTTGTCGGTCATCACGCGAACGGCCTGCATGACACGGGCGTAGTTGGCCAGCGGCTCGCCCATGCCCATGAACACGATGTTCGAGACGCGCTCCGCGGAGTGGTCGTCCTTCTTCTTGCCGCCGAGGCCGCCGTCGGCGATGAGGCGGTTGGCGCGCACGATCTGCTCGACGATCTCGGCGGCCGACATGTTGCGCGTGAGACCGGCCTGCCCGGTCGCACAGAACGGGCAGTTCATGCCGCAGCCGGCCTGCGACGACACGCACAGCGTGATGCGTCCGGGGTAGCGCATGAGCACCGACTCGACGAGCGCGCCGTCGTGCAGCTTCCACAGGAACTTGATCGTGTCGCCGCGGTCGGTCTCCAGGCGCCGCACCTCGGTGAGCAACGGCGGCAGCATGCCGTGCACGAGCTGCTCGCGACCCTCGGCCGGCAGGTCGGTCATGTCGGCCGGGTCGTGCGTCCAGTGCTGGAAGTAGTGCTTCTCGAGCTGCTTCGCGCGGAAGCCCGGCATGCCGAGCTCCTTCACCTTCTCGACACGCTGCTCGGGAGTGAGGTCGGCGAGGTGCACCGGCGGCTTGCCGCGCTTGGGGCTGGCGAACTGCAGCAGCGGACGCCCCTCGGCATCCTTCTGCTGGGTCCAGCCCTCGGTCGCCGGGCGCACCTGGCGGGGTTTCGTGGAGCGCACGGGCGAGGACTCGGTCATGCCTTCCAGGGTACGCGGCGAGCCTGGACGAAAGCGGGAGGGTGGATGCTGCAGACCACAGCCTCTGGTGTGCGACGCGAGTTGGTGCCATTCTGACCCCAGCGGTCCGTGGGGAACGCCGTCTGGGGACGGTGGCGGGCCCGAATCTGGGGAAGGGGACGGCACTGGGCGCGCACGTGACGGCGGCGGCGCTGACGCCGCGACTGCTCCACGGTCTGGGCGACCTCGAGCAGCGGCTCCTGCGCGTCGACGGCACGGCCGTCGTGGTCGACATATCGGGCTTCACGACCCTCTCGGAGCAGCTCGCCGCCGCCGGCCGCGAAGGCACCGAGCAGCTCATCGCGACGCTCTCGCGCATCTTCACGGTGCTGCTGCCGGCGACCGACGACGGCGGCGACGTCGTGAAGTTCGCCGGCGACGCGCTGTTCCTCCTGTTCACCGGCGATCAGCACGCGCGCCACGCCGTGCACGCCGCGTGGAACATGAACCGCGTGCTGACCGCGGTGGGCGACATCCACCTTCCGCTGGCCCGCGCGAAGCTGAGGATGTCGGTGGGCGTGCACTCGGGGACGTTCGAGTTCGTCCTCACCGGCGAAGAGAACGTCAGCGCGATCCTCACCGGCGGCGCGACCTCGCGCGTGCTGGAGCTGCAGGCGGCCGCGGAGGCGGGGAGGATCCTCGTCAGCGACGAGACCGCGGCGGCGCTCCCGGCCACCCAGGTCGCACCCGTCGACGGCGTCGCCGGGGCGCACCGCCTGCTGCGGGCGGGCTCCGTCGCGACCGCATCGCTGATGGCGCTCTCGGTCGGACGCACCGAGGCGGCCGAGCGCCTTCTGCCGCGCGCCTTCGCCGAGCGCCCCGATCTGCTCGGCGCCGAGCCCGACCACCGCTGGGCGGCGATCGCGTTCGTGCAGGTGTCGGGCCTCCCCGACAGCGCGGAGCCGGAAGACCTCGAGCGGATGTCGCGGCTCACTGCACTCGTGGAGCAGACAGCGGCCGACACCGGCGTGACGCTGCTCGACGTCGACCCGGCGCCCGGCGGCTACCGCTACTTCTTGACGGCGGGTGCGCCGACGACGGTCGAGGATCCCGAGGGGCGCCTGATCACCGCCGCGCTCAGGATCGTGCAGAACGCTCAGCCGGGGTCGCTGGTGCGCGCGGGCGTGACGTCCGGACGGGTGTTCGCCGGTTTCGTCGGCGCGCAGTTCCGACAGACCTACACGGTCATGGGCGATCCGACGAATCTCGCCGCACGCCTGACCGCCAAGGCGGAACCCGGCGGGGTCCTCGTCACCCGCTCGGCGCTGGAGCGCTCCGTGCGGGCGTTCGAGACGGTCGACGGCGGGGAGGTCAGCGTCAAGGGCAAGACCCAGCCGATCCCGGTCGTCACGGTGACGGGTGCGGCGGCCTCCGGCGCGCTCGACGCCTCGAGCCCCTTCATCGCGCGTGAGAGCGAGCTGACGCAGCTGCGGGAGCTGCTGGATGCCGCCGAGCGCGGGGTCGGCGGCGTCGTGACGGTCTCCGGTCCGGCGGGGATCGGCAAGTCGCGCCTCGTGTCGCACGCGCTCGATGCGACCCGGCTTCCGACGCTGAGCGCCCACGGGGACCGCTACGGCATCTCGACCGCCTACAGCGCGATCTCGTCGTTGCTGCGCCCGCTGCTGGGCATCCCGATCGCCGCGGACGCCGCCACAGCCGGTGCCATGCTCACCGCGGCCGTCGCACGGCTCGATCCGGGGCTGGCACCCTGGCTCCCCCTGCTGGCACCCGCCGTCTCGGCCGCGGTCGCGACGACCGAGGAGGTCGACGCCCTCGACGACGCCTTCCGCTCCGAACGCGCGACGGCGGTCATCGGCGAGCTGATCGTGCTGCTGACGGCACGGAACGGCTGCCTCGTCCTGGAGGACGCACAGTGGATCGACCCCGCCTCGGCCGGCGTGCTGAGCGAGGTCATCCGCAACGATCGGCGCCACGGCGTGGTCGTCGTGCGCCGAGACGAGACGGGCGGACTCGAACTGGACGGCCCGACCATCGTGCTCGGACCGCTCTCTGACGATGACACCGCCGACCTGATCGAGGGCATCACCGGGCGCCGGCTGCTTCCCGCAGACCTTCGGCCGCTCGTGCGCCGCTCCGGCGGCAACCCGCTGTACGCGGGCGAACTCGCGGCCGGCCTGGCGACCGGCCGCGACACCCTGGCGATCGAACAGCTCGTCGGCGAGCGGATCGATGCGCTGAGCGAGGCCGACCGGACCACGCTGCGGCGCGCGTCCGTGCTCGGCACCCGCATCCCGCTCGGACTCTACGTCCGCTGTGTCGGCGTGCCGATGATCTCCGGCGAACTGGCCACGATGCTCGAACTGGGCGTGAACGACGTGGCGTTCCGCAGCGAGCTGTTCCGTGACGTCGCCTACGAGCAGCTCAACTTCCAGGCCAAACGGGAGCTGCATCGCGCGGCCGCCGCCGCGATCGAGGCCGATCGGTCGGTGGCCGGAACCACGCGAGACGCGATGCTCGCGCACCACTACCAGGCGGCCGGCGACTGGGGTGCGGCACGCGACGCCGCTGTCCGTGCCGCGGAGAACGCCGAACGCGCCTTCGCCCTCGAAGAGGCCGTCCACGCCTACCGGGTGGCCGTCGAGGCGGCACGGCGCGAGCCGTCAGGCGCCGACGTCCTGCCGGAGCTGCTCACCGCCCTCGGGCGGGTGAGCCTCGCCGGCGGGTGGGCCCAGGAGGGCCTCGACGCGTTCTCGCACGCACGGAAGCTCGTCACCGACGCGGTCGTACGGGCGCGTCTGGATCGGGAACGCGCGTTCGCGCTGAACGTCCTCGGTCGTCCCGCGGAGGCGGTGCGCGCGCTGCGTGCTGCCCGGCGCGGGGTGGCGGGGGTGGGTGACGCGGCGCAGAGCGTGCTCGCCGCCGTCGCGGTGACCGAGTCAGGACTGCGCCTGCGCCAGGGCAAGTGGCAGGAGGCGCGGACGCTCGCACAGGAGAGCATCGCCATCCTCGCGGGCCGCAGCGGCCTCGAGGACGACGCGAAAGGCGTGCTCGCGGACGCGTACCGGTATCACGACATCGCGTCGGGCGAGCTCGACGGCGATGCGGCGATCCGGTACACCCAGCTCTCGCTCGAGCTGTACGACCAGATCGGCGACGAGCTCTCCAAGTCGAAGGTGTACAACCTGCTGGGGGCGCGCGCGTACTACCGGGGCGAATGGAGCCTCGCGATCGCGCTCTACGCCCAGGCGCAGCTCGCGGCGGAGACCGCGGGAGACGTCGTCGGTGCGGCCATCGAATCCGTCAACGCCGCGGAGGTGCTGGTCGACCAGGGACTCGTCCTCGAGGCGCGACCGCGGCTGCGCGACACGATGCACGTGTTCGAGGCATCCGACAACCCGTACCTGATCGCGATCGCGACGTCGTTCTCGGCGCGCGGCCACCTGCGCGCGCGGGACCGGGATGCCGCCCGCACCGACTTCACCCGCGCCGCCGAGCTCTTCGCCACGCTCGACGACAACGACTGGGCGCGCGACAACCGCATCCGGCTGGCCGAGACCGAGCTCGACGACGGCGAGATCGACGCGGCGCGCACGATCCTCGACGCGGTCGGCACCGAGGCCACGGGCTCCGCGCTGAGCCGGCTGCTGCGCCAGCGCGCTCGACTCGCCCGGCTCGACGGCGATCCCGAGGCGGCATCCGCGCTGACGCGCGAAGCCATCGCGGCGGCATCCGCTCTTCCCTATGAGCGCGCGCTGTCGATGGCGCAGCTGTCCCGGTGGAGCGAGCCGCCGGACGATGCGCTCGCCGCCGAGGCCGAGCAGATCCTGATCGGCCTGGGCGTCGTCGACCTCGACCCGCTCCTGGCCGCCTCGTCCGATCCGTCCGCCGGAGCGGGGCGACGATGAACCGTCCGTCTTCCGGCATCCCCTGCGCCCTTCTCATCCCTGTGAGGCGACGATGAACCGTCCCCGTTCCACTGCGCACCGCCCGCTCCGCACCGTCGCGCTGCTGGCGATCCCGACCCTCGTCATCACGGGGCTCGCGACGTTCACGTCGACCGCCGCCGCGGCCGTCCCGGTCGCGGCGGCGGTCGATCTGCCCTCCGGTGCGGAGCGGTTCGCCGTCCTGGACGGCGCCGGCGGCGCGTCGACCGAGCCGTTCCTCACGCCCGACGGGCAGCAGGTCGTCTTCACGTCGACCGGAGCCGACCCCGCCGGCGGCGCCGACAACGGGCTCCCCGACATCTACCGGTCCTCAGCGGTGATGTACTCGGACGACCCCTTCTCGGGTGCCCCGCAACTCGTCAGCGTGCCCGACGGTCCGGCCGGCGCCGCACGCGCCAACGCCGGCAGCTCGCAGCCCGTGGCGAGCGCCGAGGGCCGCTACATCGCGTTCACGAGCTCTGCGACCAACCTCACCGGCGACGCGAGCACGGTGCCGGGGCGCACCTACATCTACGTGCGCGACACGCTGCGGGACCACACCTTCCGTGTCCAGGGCGCGGTGGAGCCGAACGGGGACTCCTTCGAACCCGACCTCAGCGACGACGGCCGCTACCTGGTCTTCACCTCCCGCGCCGACAACCTCGTGGTCGCCACCCCGACCACGGTCGCCGACACGAACGGCGTCGCCGACACCTACGTCGCCGACCTCGACCCGAACGGCGACGGCGTCTACGGGGACGTGTCGCTGCGCAAGGCCTTTCCGAGCCTCCAGCTGGCGATGGGGTCTTCGGGCGCGGTGATCAGCGGCAACGGCGACATCATCGCCCTGCTCTCGCGCAGCGATCCGATCGGCTCACAGCCGGCGACCGCACTGCCGAGCCTGTACACCGTCGACCGCGCGTTCACGTTCAACCGTGCGCGGCTGATCGCACCCGGAGCGAGTCAGGTGTCCATCGACGCGACGGGCACGAGCATGGCCTACGTCCGAGCCGATGCGTGCACCGACAGCGTCGGCGCGATGAAGGACTCCGTCGTCGCGACCTGGATGGAAGGCAACGTGACGTCGTACTCGGTGGCGCTGGGCAGCATCGGGGCCGATCGCCGCGTGGGCGGAGTCGCCGACCCGCAGATCTCGCCGCAAGGCAGCGACGTCGTGTGGTCGACCACCGTTCCCCGCTACGACCTGGACACGGGCGTCGCCGATCCCCTGCCGGTGCCGGTCATCCGCACGCAGGAGCTCAACTGGGTCGACGCCGAGTCCGGCCCCATCCAGTGCACGGCGACGTTCTCGTCCGACTGGGTCGATCTGGCCGAGGGCACGGCCCCCGCCCTGTCCGTCGCGGGACGCACGATCGCCTTCCAGTCCCCCGCACCCTCCGACGTCGCCGTCATCGACACCCACACGTCGCCGGGGCTGTCCGCCGCGACGACCGGCGGCTGGATCGCGACGCCGGGGTACATGACGCAGGTGCGGATCGCCAACATCCCGCTCACGACGCTGCGCGACTACGCACCGCAGCTCGCGGGCGCGCCCGTCTACCGGCTGCCCGTGTACCGGCTGCCCGTGTACCGGCTCCCCGTCTACCGGCTGCCGGTGTACCGGCTGCTCGTCGACGACTCGCCGGTCTACCGGCTCCCGGTGTACCGGCTGCCCGTGTACCGGCTGCCGGTCTACCGGCTCGACCTCCCGGGCGGATGGGACCAGATCCTCGCCGGCACCCCGTTCGCGGGCGAGCTGATCCAGACCGTGACCCTGGACGAGGTGCTGGGCTGGGCCGCCGGCATCCTGGACGACGGCCTCCCGGCCACCGACGAGCAGCGGGCCGCCGCCGAGAGGATCCGCTCCCTCACTCTGCAGGACATCGGCCTCGACGACAGCGGCCTGGCGGGCCTCTCACTCACCTCGTACGCGCTGGGCTCCGCCCCCGTCGCTCAGATCCCGATACCCGGTGACGGCGAACCCCTCGCACGGTGGCAGGCGCTGCTCGACGCACACGGCATCGACCTGGTCGCCGACGACCAGGCGGTGCTCGCCGAGCTCGAGTCCGCCGGCCTCGCGCTGGACACCACGGGCGTCGACACCGTCCCGCTGCGAGACCTCCCGATCGGGCAGACGCTGCTCGCGGAGATCCCGGCGGACCGCCTGTTCCTCGCCGATACCCCGCTGGGCGCCGTCGACGTGACGACCCTCTCGTCCGAGAGCCGCACCGCGCTCTTCGGCACGGCGGACGTGACGGGCACGCTCGCCGCCCCCTCGGTCCCGCTCGTTCCCTCGGGCACCGCTGCGGACATCGCCCGGAGCGCCCCCGCGGATGTCACCGTCGGCACCCTGCTGTTCTCACTGCTGGATGCCGACAGCTACCCGTGGGAGGAGATCGCGCCGAGCGCGATCGACCCCCGCTATGCCAGCGCGCGCTCGCTGGGCAACGCCTGCTCCGAGACCGTCCGCTGCCGGTACTGGACGTCGTACCGGTTCGCGTTCGACCTCGGGCCCGGCCAGTCCCAGACCGGCCCGGGGGACGCCCCCCTGACCCTCGCAGCCCCCACCGCGTACATCGACACCCCCGCCTCCACCGTGCCCACGGATGTGTACGCCTCCGGCTCGGGACCCGGGGTGCGCTGGGGTACGGAAGAGGGCGTGTACGCGGGTCCGCTCATCCGCACCGGGCAGCGGGTGACGGCGCCACTGGCCGACATGCGCGCGGGAACGACCATCGAGCTGGGCGCCTTCTACTCCTGGGCGACCACCATGACGGACTTCGACACCGACGGCGGGATCACATCCGGGATCTACGCGGCCTCGGCAGGCAACGGCGACGCGCGATCGGACGACGCCTGGGACGAACCCGATGCGAACTACGTGGACGGCGCCTGGCAGGGCACCCCCACGGTGCTCACCGAGGGACGCATCTTCTACGGATGGATCGCCCCGGACCACTTCGTCTTCGACGAGGAGACGGGGACCGAGTCGCAGAGCCCGTCGAGCGACGAGGACTACTACCTGGTCGATCCGCCCCCCAGCGGCAAGCGGCTCGTGGTCTCGACGAACGCGCAGGACGGCCAGATCGCGATCTCGCTCTTCAGCCCGTCCGGCTCCGCCTCCTCCGCCTCGCTCGGCGTGGCCGGTGCCGGCGCCGCCCCCGGGACTGCGGTGACCGAGCAGCGAGACCCCGGCGCGACCGCCGAGGCCGGCTCCGACGCGAGCGGTGCCGTACCCGGGCAGACGCTCGTCGACCAGGCGGTGGTGCGTGACGGTGCGGCCGCTGAGATCGAGGCCGCCGCCGTCGACGCCGCGCCCGGCCAGCAGCTCATGGTGCGGGTGGCCAGCGGCAACGGGATGCCCAGCACGTCGCTGTACTCGCTGCGGGTGCGCTACGTCGACGACGCCGTCGAGTCGCGCTGCACTGCGGTGAACGCCCCCGACATGGGCGAACCGGGCGTGAGCGACACCGTGACCGGCACGACGAACACGCTGTATCTGTTCGACGCCACGCGGTACGCGCAGGAGTACGGCTGGGACGGCTCGGACGCGGTGCGCGACGCGCTCGAGTCGATGGACGGCGCCGGCGCCTCCGGTCAGGAGGTGGACGGCGCGGTCCTGTCGGTCGACGCCGATCCCGGTGTGCGGGCGGCGCGGGCGACCTACAACGCGAACCCCTGCTCGCTCGCGGCGCGCGCGGCGCTGACGACGGCGATCAACCGCTACGTGGCCGCGGCCGTCGACGGGCACCGCGACCAGATCACCTCGGTCGTGGTGGTGGGCGGCGACGACATCCTGCCTTTCGCGCCGGTCCCCCAGAACACCGCGAAGTTCACCGAGGACAGCCATGCGTCCGACCTGCGTCGCGCCACGACGCCGACGGGAGACCCCTGTCCCGCCGACGTCCCACCCGACGCCGTCGACCCCTGCGCGACGCCGCTGTCGGCGGCGGCCGCGGCCGGCAGCATCCTGACCGACGACCCGTACGGGCTGGCGAGCGCCTACGAGTCGCTCGGCGGTCATCTCTACGTGCCGACCGTGGGTCTCGGACGCCTGGTGGAGACGCCGGCGCAGATCCAGTCGACCGTCGCGCGCTTCCTCGCCACGGACGGGGCGATGGATGCCGCCGGCGACCTCACGGCGGACTCCAGTGTCACCGCGGGATACGGCGCGTGGGCCGAGCTCCCGGCCGAAGTCACCGCGGCTCTCGAATGGCGCGCCCCCGACAACGACGAGCTCACCGGCACGTGGACCCGTCAAGACATGACGGACGCTCTGTTCCCGCAGGACGGCTCGGACAGTCCCCGGCTCGTCTCGCTCAACACGCACGCCGACGAGCGCCGCATGCTCCCCGGCGTCGAGGGCGCCGAGTCCGGCCGGTTCGCGGACACCGACCTCTTCCTCGCCGAGGGGCGCACCGGCTCGCCGCAGCTGGCCGGAGCGCTGGTCTTCCTGATCGGATGCCACGCCGGCAACAACCTCCCGACCGCGTACTACGGTGACGTCGAAGACTGGGTCGACGTGTTCTCAGCGGCCGGCGGATTCGTCGGCAACACCGGGTACGGCCTCGCCAACAACACCACGACGGCGCTCGGCGAGCGGCTGCTGGCGCTGTACGCCGACTGGATCGGCGTCTCGGTCGACGGGCGCAGCATCACCTCGGCGCAGGCGCTGGCGTACGCGAAGCAGTCCTACCTGGGCGGTCTCGGCCTGTACTCCGGATACGACGAGAAGGTGCTGATGGAGGCCGTGTACTACGGCCTGCCCATGTACACGTTCGCCCCCGCGGCGTCCGGCGAGACGAAATCGGCGCCGGTGCCGTCGGTGCCCGCCGGCCTGAGCGAGATCACCGACCACGACGGCCTGCTGTCGGCGTCGCTGCGCCTGCAGCCGACGTTCGCGAGCGTCCCCTCGGCGAGCGCCGACGGCACGACCTACCTCACCGCGGACGGGCAATCCCCCGCCGTCGTACCGGGCCAGCCGGTGCTGCCCCGGCTCGTGTCCGCGCTCGGCTCGCGGCCCGTCGATCCGGCCTTGGGCCCCCTCGTCCCGCGCGGGGCGATCATCACCGGGCTCACGTCCGAGACCGAGCCGGGCAGCGATCCCGCGATCGCCGCCGCCTCGGTCGGCGTGCCGCAGTCCGAGCTCGGCCGGACCGGCGTGGCGTTCCCCTCGAGCTATGCGACGATCTCGCGACAGGACACGCCCGACGGCCCGATCGACCTGCTCGTGGTGACCCCGGCGCGCGTGGAGGTGGCGGGCGACGGCACCGCCTCGACCGAGAAGTTCACCGACCTGAGCGTCGAGGCCGTGTACGGTCCCGAGGGCTCGTCCGACGACACCGCGCCGGCCGTCACATACATCGAGGCGCCCGCGTCCGGAGGACGGATGACGTTCGGCGCCGACGGGACGGGCAGCGACATCGCGAAGATGATCCTCCTCGTGCAGCGAGAGGGCCAGCAGGCCTGGGAGCGCGTGGCGGTCACCCGCGAACCCGCCGGCAAGACGTGGAGCGCCGAGGTGCCGAACGGCGGCTCGCCGTTCCGCTGGATCCTGCAGGTCGTCGATGCGGCGGGCAACGTCGCCACCGAGACTCAGCGGGGCCACCTCGACCCGGCCGCCGCGGTCGCTCCGACCCTCGGCGCGGCGGGCGACGACGTCACGGTCGATGCCGGCAAGCGCGTCGCACGTGTCATCGAGGTGACCGACGCCGCGCCCGGTGAGGACTTGACAGCGACGGTCTCGGTCAAGAGCGGCAAGCGGGTCGTCGCGTCCGGACCGGCCGTCGTCGAGCAGGGCGGTGAGAAGACGAACGCGCGCATCGACGAGCTGTTCGCCACCCCGGGCGACTACGTCGTGGATGTCCGCGTGTGCCGGAGCACGTCATGCACGACGGCATCCTTCGCCGTCACGGTCGTCGAGGCCAACCTCGCCCCGGCGGCGACCGTGAGTCTCGACCCGAGCGGCCCGTCGGTGTTCCCGACGTCGCTGCTCACCGCGGACGGGGTGGGCACGGACCCCGACGGCGATCACGTGAGCGTGTCGTACCGCTGGACCCGCAACGGCACCCCTGTCGGCAGCGATGCGACCACGCTGGCGCTGGACGGTCTCGCCCAGGTGGGCGACGTCATCACCGTGACCGCGATGCCGAACGACGGCAAGACCGACGGCCACGCGGCCTCCATGTCGGTGGTCGTCCAGGCGCCCACGGCGGCTCCGGTCATCGTCGCGTCCGCGACCAACGCCGGCGGCACGTACGTCGAGGGCGCCTGGAGCACGAGCGCGGTGACCGTGGCCTTCCAGTGCACCTCCGGCGCAGCCATCGCCTCGTGCCCGGCCGCGGTGACCGTCGCCGCCGACACCGCCCCCGAGGGCCGCACCCTCACCGGGACGATGACCGACGCGAACGGTCGCACCGCGACGACGCAGCTGCTCGTCAAGGTCGACGTGACGGCTCCGGCTCTCGCCCCGGTGGTGACGCCGAATCCCGTCACCGTCGGCGGCGCCGCCGCGGCCGCGGCGAACGCCACGGACTCCGCCTCGGGGGTGGCCTCGCAGTCCTGCGACACCCCGTCGACGGCGACGGCGGGCGCGAAGAGCGTCACGTGCCGGGCGACCGATGCCGCCGGCAACACCGCATCGGCGAGCGCCGCCTATACGGTGACGGCGCCCGGACCGGTGCTGTGCGGGGGCGTGCCCGACCGGGCTCCGCTGCTCGCGGTGAACGCGGACGGCTCGAGCGTGTTCGTCCGCCTGTCGGGCGTGCCGGTCGTGTTCCGTGCCTGTGACGCGACGGGCAAGCCGATCGGCACCAAGAAGTTCGTCACCGGCGTGGTCCTCGTCGCGACATCCGACCTGCCCTCGTCGGCCAAGGTCAACGAGGCCTTCTATCCTCCGATCGGCAGCTTCACCTACCTGAAGCCCGCCAAGACCTGGGTGGGCGCCATCCCGACGCTGAAGCTGAAGAGCGGCAAGAAGTACACGTACCGCGTCGAGCTGTCCGACGGCACATCGTTCACCGTCACGTTCGGGGTGCGCTGATGAGCGACGGCGCGCCGGCACCCGACACCGCCGCACTCGCGGCCGACATGCTGGCCGAGGTGCGCGACGAGATCGACCGTGCCGACCAGAAGGCGTCGCTGCTCATCGGATCGCTCGGCATCGCGTTCTCGATCGTGCTGAGCGGCATGATCGGCGGCGACTGGACCCCCGTCACCCTCACGCCGTTCGGCGCGACGGTGTGGGTGCTCGGTGTCGTCGCAGCGGCGGCCTCCGTGGTCGCCGCGGCGGCTGCCGTCTGGCCGCGTCTCAGCCGCGGACCGGGCCCCGGCGCGATCACCTACTGGGGACAGATCCGAGGGCTCGGCTCGCCGGCCGAGGTCGAGCGGGCCCTCAGCGAGCGCGGCGTCCACCCGCCCGAGCGCACGTTCCAGCAGCTCCTGGTGCTGTCGGCCGTCGTGCAGCGCAAGTACCGGGCGATCCGCCTGTCGATGACTCTCGCCGGGGTCGGCGTGGCACTGATCGTGATCGGCTTCCTGCTCACCGGCTGACGACGAGGGATGCCGCCGCCCGGCGCCCGTCGCCGGCCCCGACTACGCTCGACTCGTGGTGTCCGCCCCGAACCTGCTGGCGTTCACGCTGGCCGCGCTTGTGCTCATCGTCATCCCCGGCCCGAGCGTGCTCTTCACGATCGGCCGCGCCCTCGCCCTGGGCCGCATCGGAGGGCTGCTGAGCGTGCTCGGCAACGCCCTCGGCCTGCTGCCCATCATCGGTCTGGTGGCGCTGGGGGTCGGCGGCATCGTGGCGCAGTCCGTGGTGCTGTTCACGATCCTCAAGATCGGCGGCGCGCTCTACCTCATGTACCTCGGGGTGCAGGCGATCCGGCACCGCAACGAGACGGCCGCGGCCGCGACGGCCGCCGCACTGCCGCGTTCGGCGTGGCGTCAGCTCGGTGAGGGGTTCGTCGTCGGTGTCACGAACCCCAAGACCATCGCGTTCTTCGTGGCCGTGCTCCCCCAGTTCGTCGATCTGGCCGACGGCTCGGTGCCGCTGCAGATGATCGAGCTCGGCCTGGTCTTCTTCGCGATCGCCCTGGTGTCGGACGGCGCGTGGGCGCTCGTCGCGGCGGCGGCGCGCTCGTGGTTCGGCCGCTCACCGAAGCGCATCGCCCGGCTTTCGGCGACCGGCGGCGGTCTCATGATCGGTCTCGGCGGCATCCTCCTCCTCACCGGCAACAAGCACTGAAGGACCACCCCATGACCACCGCAGCCCGCCGGCGCATCGTCTTCCTCGACGTGGACGGCACGATCCTCGAGCACGGCTCGCACATCGCCCCCGGCACGGCGGGCGCCGTCCGCGCCGCCCGCGCCGCCGGGCACCTGGTGTACCTCAGCACGGGACGCTCGGCGTCCGACATCCACCCGAAGGTCGCCGAGATCGGCTTCGACGGCGCGGTGACCAACTCCGGCGCGCTGGCCGTCTCGGGCGACGAGGTGGTCGTGGACCGACCGCTCTCGCGAGAGGCCGCGGAACGCATGATCGCGGCGCTCAAGGGACGAGGCATCCGGTACTTCCTGCAGACGCGCGACGGCGTCTACGCGTCGGACGACATGGCCGAGCTCATGCGCGAGTACGCGGCGGCACTCGACGCCCGCGAAGCGGCAGGCGAAGAGGTCCGGCCGGAGGACTCGCTCGTGGGACTGGCGCAGCGCACGTTCCCGAGCGCCGACGAGGCGGACCTCAGCCGCATCGACAAGGCCGTCTTCGTGAGCGACCACGCCGAAGGCATGGACGAGCTGCGCGCCGACCTGGGCGACGAGTTCCTCATCGTGCCCGGCAGCATGCCGCTGCCCGGCGGCTCGAACGGCGAGATCAACGAGGCCGACACCACGAAGGGCTCGGCGATCGAGCTGCTGCTCGCCCACCTCGGCATCGACGCCGCCGACGCCATCGCGGTCGGCGACAGCTGGAACGACATCGAGATGTTCCAGGTGTGCGGTGTCGCGGTCGCGATGGGCAACGCCCACCCTGAGCTCAAGGAGCTCGCCGACTTCGTCACGACGGACGTGCTCGACGACGGCATCGCCCGGGCATTCGCGCGCCTCGGCCTGGTCTGAGAGCTCGCTCAGGCGTCCGCGGTCGCGGACGACCCGGCCGCGGGCGCCTCGGCGCCCAGGTTGACGAGGTTGCCGCCGGGGTCGCGCACCTGCGCGACGCGCTCTCCCCACGGCATGTCGGCAGGCGGCTGCTCGGCGTGCCCGCCGGCCGCGAGCCACGCGTCGTACGTCGCGTCCACGTCGTCGACGTAGAACCACAGCGCGGCGCGGTCGCCCACCGACGGAGGCAGGGCGTCCAGGTCGCGGCCGATGCCGAGGGAGGTCTCGCCCAGCTGCAGCGACACGTAGTCGTCCTCACCGCCCTCGCCGAACCGGTAGACCACGGTCGCGCCGAGCGCGTTCTCGTAGAACCGCACGAGCCCCGCGAGGTCGCGCGTCAGCAGGATGGGGAACAGGCTCTGCACCGCCATGTGCCCACCCTACGTCGGCGTGCTCAGTCGAGGAAGATGTCGGGGAACAGCTCCGAGTCGGGCGTCCCGGGGACCGCCGCGTAGCCCGAGAAGTCGGTCACGCCGGCCGCCTCGAGCACGTCCTCGACGATGAGCGTCCGACCCGTGTACTCGCGCGCCGGCTGCGTGAAGATCTCGTACGCGGCGTCGGCGTACACCTCGGGGGTGCGGCTGACCTTCATCATGCGGTCGCCGCCCAGCGCGAACTGCACGGCCGCGGTCGCGATCGTCGTGCGCGGCCACAGCGTGTTGGCGGCGATCCCGTCCTTCGCGAACTCGGCCGCCAGCCCCAGCGTCGCCATCGTCATGCCGTACTTCGCGAGCGTGTAGCCGGTGTGACCGCCGAGCCACTTCGGCGACAGGTTCAGCGGCGGCGACAGCGACAGGATGTGCGGGTTCGGCGCCTCCTTGAGGATCGGAACAGCGGCGCGCGAGAGCATGAATGTGCCGCGCACGTTGACGTCCTGCATGAGGTCGTACTTCTTCGCGTCGAGGTCGAGCGAGCGCGACAGGTCGATGACCGACGCGTTGTTGACGACGATGTCGATCCCGCCGAACTCGCCCTCGGTCTTCAGGACGGCCTCGGTGATGTCGTCGTCGTTGCGGACGTCGCCGACGATCGGGAGGGCGTTGCCGCCGGCATCCCGGATCTGCTCCGCCGCCGTGTGCACCGTGCCCTCGAGCTTCGGGTGCGGGGTGTCGGTCTTGGCGAGCAGGGCGATGTTGGCGCCGTCGCGGGCCGCGCGCAGCGCGATCGCGAGGCCGATGCCGCGGCTGCCGCCCGACATCAGGATGGTCTTGCCGGCGAGGGGCTTGTCGCTCATCGGGTTCTCCTCGGGTCAGGAACGGGACTTGGTGGATGCCGCGGCGAAGGCCTGCACACGGGCACGGGCCTCGTCGGTGTCGAAGCGGGCGCCGATCGAGCGGGCCTCGTCGTAGAGGTTCTCGGCGAACGAGCGGTGGGCGCCGCTGCGGACGAGGCGCTTGGCCTGACCGAACGCGACCGTCGCATTGTCGAGCCAGAAGCGCGCGACGGCCTCGGCCCGTGCGGCGACGTCATCTGCCGGAGCGACCTCGGTCACCAGGCCCCAGTCCAGCGCCGTGGCGGCGTCGATCGTGACGTCCTGCAGCAGCAGCTGCAGCGCGCGGCGCTGGCCGACCGCGGCCGGCAGCAGCGTCGAGACGCCGAGGTCGGGGGTGAGCCCGATGTTGGCGTAGCGGCTCACGAACTTCGCCTTCTCGGACGCGACGATGTAGTCGGCCGTCAGCATGAGCCCCAGACCGCCTCCGGCGACCGCTCCCTGCACGGCGGCGACGATCGGCTTGTCCGACTCGACGAAGGTGCGGATGCCGTCGTGGATCGTGTGCGCCATCGCCGTGACATCGGCGCCCGAGGCGCCCGAGGTCGCCATCTCGATGACGTCGCCGCCGGCGCAGAACGCCGGCCCGACGGCATCCAGGATCACGGCCCCGACGGTGTCGTCGGACGCGAGCTCGTGGGCGATGTCACGCCACAGCCCGCCGCCCTCGAAGCCCATCGCGTTGAGGGAGGCCGGGCGGTTGAACGTGACGCGGGCGAGGGCGCCGTCGCGGGTGAGGAGGATCGGGTCGCTCATGGGGTCTCCGGGGTCGATTCTGGGCCGGTCGTTTCTGGGCCGGTCGTTTCTGGGCCGGTCGTTTCTGGGCCGGTCACTTCGGGGCCATGCGGATGGCGCCGTCGAGGCGGATCGTCTCGCCGTTCAGGTAGCCGTTGTCGACGATCGACATCACGAGGCGCGCGTACTCGTCGGGCCTGCCGAGGCGCTGGGGGTATGGCACCTGCTGGCCGAGGCTCTCCTGCGCGGCCTCGGGGAGGCCTGCGAGCATCGGGGTCTCCATGATGCCGGGGGCGATCGTGACGACGCGGATGCCGTAGCGGGCGAGCTCGCGCGCGATGGGCAGCGTCATGGCGTGCACGCCGCCCTTGCTCGCGGAGTACGCCGGCTGCCCGATCTGCCCGTCGAACGCCGCGACGCTCGCGGTGTTGACGATGACGCCGCGGTCCCCCGAGTCGGTGGGCTCGGTCTTCGCGATCACAGCCGAGGCCTGCGCGATGACGTTGTAGGTGCCGATGAGGTTGACGCGGATGATGCGCTCGAACCCCTCCAGCGGCGACGGGTCGCCCTCGCGGTCGAGCACCTTGGCGGGCGGAGCGATGCCCGCGCAGTTCACGACCACGCGGAGGGGACGGGATGCCGCGGCCACCGCGACGGCGGCGGCCACCTGCTCAGGGTCGGTGACGTCGGCGGGAGCGAACGATCCGCCGAGCTCTGCCGCGACGGCTGCGCCCGCCGACGTCGCGAGATCGACGATGGTCACTGTCGCCCCCGCGGCCGCGAGCCGCCGCGCGGTGGCGAGGCCGAGGCCGCTCGCACCGCCGGTGACGAGTGCCGAAGCGTCCGTCAGATCCATGGATTCTCCTTCGAAGTCCGAGGCGTTGCACGATACCGCGTATCAGCATACGCGGGACTCAGTATCAGTCCAGCGTGCGGCGGTGCGCTCGTCCCAGGCTAGCCGCGCGAGCCCGCCGGGTCACTCGGCGATCGGTCCCCGACGCACGAGGGTCGACACCCGGTCGAGGAGTTCCGCCGGCCGTGCGAGCAGCAGGCGGGACTCGGGCCGCGCCACAAGGTACTCCCCCAGTCGCAGAGCCGCACGGGCGTCGCCACGGCGATAGCCCGAAAGGTAGTGCTGCGTCGCGCGCCACTCGACGCGATCGCCGTCCTCGGTCGTGAGGCGCACCGCGAACGTCGGGGTCTCGCTCGCGTCCAGCATGCTGCCGCCGCCGAGGAGGCCTTCGAGGATCGGACCGATCGAGTCGCCCAGTGCGGGGTATGGCCACCAGGTGGTCGGCGCCTCGATCGCGAGGCTGCGCACCCGCGTCCACGGCACGAACCCGGTCGGCGCCTCCGCCAGGTGCGGCGCAAGACCCGCGGTCGTGAGCCGCACATGTCGCGCGGCCGCATCTCCGACCGCCAGGGACGCCGCGTCGCCCTCGAGGGCCGTGAGGAGCCCCAGGCGACGAGTCGCGCGCGTGGTGGTCATGCCTCCATCCCACCATGCGCCGTGGCACGATCCGTCAGGTCGAGGTTGGATGAGCGCATGGAGCTCCGCATCAAACGTGTGTACGACGACCCGGCGCCCGACGACGGATTCCGCGTGCTCGTCGACCGGCTCTGGCCCCGCGGCCTCTCGAAGGAGCGTGCCGCGGTCGATCTGTGGGCGAAGGACGTCGCGCCGTCCACCGAGCTGCGCAGGGCCTTCCACCACGACGGCATGTCGTGGCCGGACTTCGAGGCCGCGTACCGCGCCGAGCTCGCCGGCACGACCCGGCCGGCGCTCGACGCGCTGCGCGCCGGGCTCGCTCCGCACGCGGTCGTGACGCTGCTGCACGCCGTGCACGACGACGGGCACAACCACGCCCTGCTGCTGAAGGCCGCACTGCTCGGCTGAGGCCGGCCGTCGGCCCTGGTTGCGCTTCGTCTCGCTCGTTCCTCGCTCGCTCAGCGACCGGAACCCCGCCGATCGCCCCGGTCGCTGAGCGAGCGCCAGCGAGACGAAGCGTGCCCACGAGCGACCCGCGCACCCGCTCCGCAGCACACCCCAGCAGACTCGAAGACCGAGCCAACCGGTCGCTGAGCGAGCGCCAGCGAGACGAAGCGCGTCCACGAGCGACCCGCGCACCCGCTCCGCAGCACCCCAGCAGACCCCCCGGTCGCTGAGCGAGCGCCGGCGAGACGAAGCGTGCCCACGCACGGCACGCGCGGCAGGATGGGCGTATGTCGATCCCGGTCGAAGACGTCGTCGTCCCCGCGAAGGTGCTCGAGCTCGCGCGTGGCGCCGAGCTCGTGCCGGTGTGGCTCAACGGCGACGGCGGACTGACGTTCCGCACCGACGACGGCCGCTACGTCAAGTACGGCCCGCGCACGCTGGAGAGCTCGTTCGCGGCGGAGGCCGGCCGCCTGGAGTGGGCGGGCGCGTACACGCCGGTACCCCGAGTGCTGGAGGTCGGCGACGACATGACGCACGAGTGGATGGTGACCGCATCGCTCCCCGGCCGGTCGGCCGTCGACCCGGCGTTCCGGGAGGATGCCGCCACTGCCGTCCGCGCCGTCGGCGAGGGGCTCCGCGCGCTGCACGACGCGCTCCCGATCGCCGAGTGCCCGTTCGAGTGGACGGTGCCCCGGCGCATCGCGAACGCCGCGGACCGCGGCATCCACGTCCCCGACGCCCTGCGCGAGGCGCCGCGGATCGACCGGCTCGTCGTGTGCCACGGCGACGCGTGCATGCCCAACACGCTGATCGGCGACGACGGCCGGTGGAGCGGCCACGTCGACCTCGGCGCGCTCGGCGTCGCCGACCGCTGGGCCGACATCGCCGTGGCGTCGATGTCCACCGTCTGGAACTATGGCGAGGGATGGGAGGACGCACTCATCGAGGCCTACGGCGTCGAGCCCGACCGCGGACGACTCGCCTACTACCGGGAGCTCTGGAACGCGACATGACCGACATCACCGGCACCGTCACCAAGATCGACGGGCATGCGAACCTCGTGATCCTGCGGCGCTTCGCCGCGACCGCCGACGAGGTGTGGCGCGAGCTCACCGAGTCTGCGCTTCTGGAGCGGTGGATGGGACGCTGGGAGGGCGACCCGCGCACCGGGCACGTCACGTTCTACATGACGTCCGAGGCCGAGGACGCCCCGCCCGCCGAGTACACGATCCACGAGTGCGACCGGCCGCGGCGGTTCGCCGGCGACACCGCACCCGACGCCGGCGGCTGGCACCTGTGGTTCGAGCTGGCCGAGGACTCCCCCGGCGACACCGTGCTGACCTTCGGGCAGCGGCTCGACGTGGGCGACGACGTCGGCTCGATCGGCCCGGGCTGGGAGTACTACCTCGACCGGCTCGTCGCGGCCCGCGCGGGCGTCGACGTCGCCACCGTGAACTGGGACGACTACTTCCCCGCGCTGCAGCCGGCCTACGAGCGCCTGGTCGCCGCGGACTGACCGGCCGGCCCGCGCCGGCCGGTCACGACCAGACGAACCGGAACGTTCCCGCCGCCACCGCGGCGCCGATCGCGAGGGCCATGATGGCCGTCCCGCCGACGACGGCGACGGCGTCGCGCACGTGCAGTCGTGACGGGCGCGACCAGGTGCGCGGGATGCCGGACCCGAAGCCGCGCGCCTCCATCGCCGTCGCGAGCTTGGTGCCCCGGCGCACCGCGAACACCAGCAGCACGAAGGCCATCGAGAAGAAGCGGCGGACGGCCCCCGTGTCGCCGACGCCGCGCGCGCGACGGGCGAGCCCCATGCTGCGCCAGTCGTCGAGGAACAGGCCGAGCGTGCGGGTGCCGGCGAGCACGCCGAGCACGAACCGCGACGGCAGCTTCGCGACCTGTGCGAGCGCGTCTGCGAGCTCGGTCGGGTCGGTGCGGCCGAACAGGAGGATCGTCGGCAGCGCGAGGGCGACCACGCGCAGGCACACGGCGATCGCCAGAGCGATCGAGTCGTCACTGACCGTCGCGTACCCGAACGACCAGTAGACGCGGCCGCCGGACTCGGCGTACAGCAGCATGCTGAGACCCGCGACGGGCGCGAACACCAGGATCGGCAGCATCCGCTTCAGGAGCGTCGTGACGGGCAGCCCCGTCAGCGGCAGGCACGCGAGCTGCAGCACGATCGCGGCGAGTGCGCTCGTGACGTCGATCGAGGCGAACAGCGGCACCGACAGCAGCAGCGCGAGCACGACCTTGGTGACCGGGTTCACGCCGTCGAGCCACGCCGCCCGGGTCTCGGCGACGGGCGCCTCGGCGGCGAGAGCGGTCACGACGCCACCCCCACGGTCAGCCCGAGGTCGATGCGGTGCGCCCCGAGGTGCCGCAGCACGTCGTCGTCGTGCGTGACCGCGACGACCGTGGTCCCGGCGGCGATCTCGGACTGCAGCAGGGCGACGAGCTCGACCCAGCCGCGGCGGTCCTGGCCGAAGGTGGGCTCGTCGAGCACGATCACGGGCGGGGCGTCTGCGAGCACGGTGGCCACCGACAGCCGCC
>Ga0160450_100190_pt1 | contig 42191 bp, 35 predicted proteins | sample HID1975K_E1MG_FD_108257 | JGI IMG/M metagenome (GOLD analysis project Ga0160450, IMG submission 108257) | Enriched soil microbial communities from UW Madison campus, WI, USA - HID1975K_E1 MG | ecosystem: Environmental > Terrestrial > Soil > Unclassified | place: USA: Madison, Wisconsin...
CACGGCACGTTCTTCCAGATGCTCGGCAACTGGTCGTTCGGCGACTACTTCAAGGAAGGCGCGATCCGCTACGCGTGGGAGCTGCTGACCAGCTCCGAGGCCGAGGGCGGTCTCGGGTTCGACCCCAAGGACCTGTGGGTCACGGTCTACGAAGAGGACGACGAGGCGCACGACCTCTGGCGGCAGCTGACCGACCTGCCCGCCGAACGGATCCAGCGCCTCGGCAAGGACACGAACTACTGGAGCACCGGGCTCCCGGGCCCTGCCGGGCCGTGCTCCGAGATCTTCTTCGACCGCGGCCCCGCCTACGGCATAGACGGGGGACCGGCGACCGACGACGACCGCTACGTCGAGATCTGGAACCTCGTGTTCATGCAGTACGAGATCACCAACGTGCGCTCGAAGTACGACTTCGACATCGTGGGCGAGCTGCCGAACAAGAACATCGACACCGGCATGGGCCTGGAGCGCATCGCGTTCATCAAGCAGGGCGTCGACAACATGTACGAGACCGACCAGGTGCGTCCGGTGCTCGACAAGGCCGTGGAGCTGTCGGGCCGCACGTATGGCGCGAACCACGAGGACGACGTGCGCTTCCGCGTCGTGGCCGACCACATCCGCTCGTCGCTCATGCTCATGTCGGACGGCGTCACGCCCTCCAACGACGGCCGCGGCTACATCCTGCGCCGCCTCATGCGTCGCGCGATCCGCTCGATGCGCCTGCTGGGGGTCGACGGCCCGACGTTCGACGTGCTGTTCACGGCATCCCGTGATGCGATGAAGAGCGCGTACCCCGTCGTCGCGACCGACTGGGCGCGCATCTCGCAGTACGCGCTGGCCGAAGAGGCCACGTTCCTGCGCACGCTGGCCGCGGGGGAGTCGATCCTCGAGGAGTCGCTCGTCGAGACCAAGTCCTCCGGCGGCACCACGATCGCCGGCTCCGAGGCGTTCCTGCTGCACGACACCTACGGCTTCCCGATCGACCTGACGCTGGAGATCGCCGAGGAGGCCGGCCTGTCGGTCGACCGCGCCGCGTTCGACACGCTCATGCAGGAGCAGCGCGCCCGCGCGAAGGCCGACGCCCGCGCCCGCAAGCGCCAGCTCGCCGACACGAGCGTCTACCGCGACCTGCGTGCGCTCGGCGAGACCGGCTTCACCGGATACTCCGACCTGGAGACCGAGTCGCGCGTGCTCGGCATCCTCGTCGACGGCGTGTCGGTCGACCGCGCTACGACCGGCCAGATCGCCGAGGTCATCCTCGCCGAGACCGCACTGTACGCGGAGTCGGGCGGCCAGGTCGCCGACAAGGGCGTCATCGTTGGTCCCGGCTACGAGCTCGAGGTGCTCGACGTGCAGAAGCCCGTGCCCGGCCTCATCAGCCACACGGTCGAGGTGTCCTCCGGCGAGGTCGGCGTGGGGCAGCCGGCGACGTCGGTGGTGGATGCCGCCAACCGTCGTGCCGCCCGTCAGGCGCACTCCGCCACCCACCTCGTGCACGCGGCACTGCGCGACACCCTCGGCAAGACCGCGACGCAGGCCGGATCGCTCAACCGCGCCGGCTACATGCGGTTCGACTTCTCGTGGGGCCAGGCGCTGTCGGATGACACCAAGAGCGAGATCGAGGAGATCGCCAACAACGCGGTCCGCGACAACCTCGAGGTGACCACGCGGGTGCTGCCGCTCGACGAGGCCAAGTCCCTCGGCGCGATGGCGCTGTTCGGCGAGAAGTACGGCGACACCGTGCGCATGGTCGACATCGGCGGTCCGTGGTCGCGCGAGCTGTGCGCGGGCACCCACGTGTCGACGAGCGCCGAGATCGGCCTCATCAACCTGGTGGGCGAGTCATCGGTCGGCGCCTCCAACCGTCGTGTCGAAGCCCTCGTCGGCCTGGACGCGTTCCGGTCACTGGCGGCCGAGCGCGCGCTCGTGTCGCAGCTGACGTCGTCGCTCAAGGCACCCCGTGAGCAGCTGCCCGCACGCATCGCCGAGCTTCAGGCGAACCTCAAGGCCGCCGAGAAGAAGATCGCCGCGTTCGAGGCGAAGGCGCTCGGCGACCGCCTGCCGCAGCTGGCCGCTGCAGCCACGCGCGTCGGCGACACGCTCGTCGTGGCCGAGTCGCTCGGAACCGCGGCATCGGCGGACGACGTCCGGTCGCTCGCGCTGCAGGTGCGCGACCGCCTGGGCTCCGACGCCGCGGTGATCGCACTCGGCGCGGTGGTCAACGACCGGCCGGTCGTGATCGTGGCGACCAACGACGCCGCCCGCACCGCAGGCGCCAAGGCGGGCATGCTCGCCAAGGCCGCCGCGGGGGTGCTCGGCGGTGGCGGCGGCGGCCGCGACGACGTCGCGCAGGGCGGCGGGACGGATGCGACGGCCCTGCCGGCCGCTCTGAGCTCGGTGAAGGACGCCCTCGGCGCCTGAGCCGACCCGCAGATGCCCCTCCCCGCAGATGACCCTCACCAGCACATGACACAGTTCCGACGGGGCACCCGGCTCGGCATCGATGTGGGCAAGGCGCGCGTCGGTGTCGCGAAGTGCGACCCCGACGGGCTGCTCGCGACGCCCGTCGAGACGGTGCCCCGCGACGACGCCTCGGTCGCGCGGATCGTCGCGCTGGCCGAGGAGTACTCGGCGGTCGAGCTGTACGTCGGCCTGCCTCTGAACCTGCGCGGCGAGGACACCGCCTCGACGCAGGACGCGCGCGACTTCGCCGCGGCTCTGGGGGCCGCATCTGGGCTCGTGGTGCGCCTCGTCGACGAACGACTCTCGACCGTCTCGGCACACGCGGCGCTGCGCAGTTCGGGCAGATCCCAGCGATCGTCGCGTAGCATCGTTGACCAGGTCGCCGCTGTCGTGCTGCTTCAGCAGGCGCTCGACGTCGAGAAGAGCACCGGCCGGCCACCCGGAACCCCCGTCCCCCAGGAGCCCGCCTGATGCCCGACTCATCGCCCCACGGCGCTGGAGCACCGCTGTCGCGCCGAGCCGCCCGTGAGGCCGCCGCTCGACAGGCGGCGACCGGAGCGACGCCGGTGGTCACGCCACCGCAGGCGCAGGCGGCACCGGCGCCGACGGCATCCCTCCCCGAGGCGCAGACCCCGTCCTCACCGGTTCCGGCCCAGGCTCCGGCAGCCGCGCCGGCACCTGCGCCCGCCGCAGTGACGTGGGAATCCCTGATCACCGGCTCGACGCCCATCATCGGGAGCGGTCCCACCGACGCCGCGTCTCCGAGCGCACCCGCTGCGCCTTCGGCTCCGGCGGCCGAGGCGCCCGCGGCGGAGGCACCGGGAGGCGGCTTCCAGCCCGTGCCGCTGCGCGCCCCGCGACCGACGCGCGCCGACGCAGACGCCACGCCTGAGACGGATCCGTGGCTGTTCTCAGGAGACACCGCGCCCGCGATGCCCTACAGTCGGGGCAACACCGGCGCGACCGCGACGGTGACCGCCACAGCGACCCGGACGGCGACGCTGCCGGACGAGACGCCGGCACCGGCCGCGAACCGCCCCACCTCGGCGACCCTCGACGACCTGTTCAGCGGTTCGACCTCGACGGACGACATCGGAAACGTGCCCCCGCCCAAGAACAAGAAGCGCCGCCGCATCGGTGGCTGGATCGCGCTCGGCGTCGTGCTGCTGATCCTCGGTGGGATCGCGGGCGGCGGCCTGTACGTGTGGAACACGTACGAGGACAAGATCCGCGAGGTCATGGGCTGGGAGGAGCCCAAGGACTACGAAGCGGGGCTCGCCAACGGCGAGGCGAGCGTCACGATCTCTTCGGGAGACACCGGCCAGCCGATCTCGGAGGCCCTGTACGCGGCGGGGGTCACGAAGACGTCCGACGCGTTCTACGACTACCTCATCAAGAGCGGCCAGAACCCGATCTTCCAGCCCGGCGTCTACAAGCTGCAGAAGCAGATGACGAGCGAGGCGGCTCTCGCGGCCCTCCTCGACCCCGCCAACCGCCAGGAGTTCACGGCGCAGATCCCCGAGGGCTTCACCGTCGACGGCACGCTGCAGCGGCTGTCCGAGGGCACCGGCATCCCGCTCGCCGACCTGCAGGCGGCCGCCGCCGATCCTTCCGCGTACGGCATCACCGTCGATCCCGCGATCGCCGCGGCCGGCGGACAGCCGCTCGAAGGCTGGCTGTTCCCCGCGACCTACACGTTCGATCCGGGGACGACGGCGCAGGCGGCGATCCAGACGCTGGTGAACCGCACGATCGAATCGCTGGATGCCGCGGGGGTGCCCGCGGCCGACCGTCAGCGCGTGCTCACGACCGCGTCGATCATCCAGCGCGAAGCCCGGTACGAGGCCGACATGCAGAAGGTCTCGCGCGTCATCCTGAACCGGCTCGACGCGAGCAACCAGGAGACGTTCGGCAAGCTGCAGATGGACTCGACCGCGCAGTACGGCTACGGCGAGCTGCACGCCGGTTCCGCCAGCACGTCCGACGAGGCCCAGAACGACCCCAACCCCTGGAACACCTATGTCCACACGGGTCTGCCGATCGGACCGATCGCGAACCCCGGCGACGTCGCCATCGACGCGGCGATGCACCCGGCCGACGGCCCGTGGCTCTACTTCGTGACGGTCAACATGGAGACCGGCGAGACCATCTTCTCGACCACGTACACCGAGCACCTGAGGTACGTGAAGCAGATGCAGCAGTGGTGCTCGGAGCACCCGGACTCGGGGTGCTGAACCCCGCAGCCGCCCGCCTGGAGGTGTGGGGCGACCCCATCGCGCACAGCCGTTCGCCGCAGCTGCACGCCGCCGCGTACACGGTGCTGGGGCTCGACTGGACCTACGGACGACGTCGGGTCGACGAGGCGTCGTTCGGCACGGAGCTGGCCGGCCTCGACGCGACGTGGCGGGGGCTGTCGCTCACGATGCCGCTCAAGGGCGTGGCGCACGCGGCGGCAGTGAGTCTCGACCGCCGCGCAGAGCTCACCGGCGCGGTCAACACCCTGCTTCTCGGCCCGGTCGGCCCCCGCGGGTTCAACACCGATGTCGGGGGCATCGTCCGCACCCTGGCCGACGACGGCGTCACCGTCGTGCCCCGGGCGCGGATCGTCGGCGCGGGCGCCACCGCGACGTCGGCACTGGTGGCCCTCGGTGAGCTCGGCGCCGACGCCGTCGAGATCGTCGCGCGTCGTCCGGAAGCCGTCGAGCCGCTGAAGGTGCTCGGCGGACGCCTCGGCGTCGAGGTCACGGCCGCGCCGTTCGCGGCATCCCCGTCCCACGACGTGCCGCTCACGATCGCGACGCTCCCCGGCGATGCACCCGTGGGGGATGCCGCCGCCGACGCCCTCGCGCAGACCGGCGGCCTGCTGCTCGACGTCGTGTACGGCCATTGGCCGACCGCGCTGTCGGCGGCGTGGGAGCGTGCCGACGGGACGGCCCGATCCGGACTCGGGATGCTGCTGCACCAGGCACTGCTGCAGATCCGGATCTTCCGCTACGGCGATCCCGAAGCTGCCCTCGACGACGAGGTGGAGGCGCTGCAGGCGATGCGCCGGGCACTCGAGGCACCCGCGGCGGCGTAACCCCCGCCCCGGGCGTGGGAGACTGGAGCAATGCTCCGCGTGCTCACGGCCGGCGAATCTCACGGCCCCGAACTCGTCGCCGTCATGGAGGGTCTGCCTGCGGGCGTCCCGATCTCCCGCGCCGCGATCCAAGCCGATCTCGCGCGCCGCAAGCTCGGCTACGGGCGCGGCTCGCGCATGAAGTTCGAAGAGGACGAGCTGACGATCTCGTCGGGCGTCCGGCACGGCTACACGCTCGGCAGCCCGATCGCGCTGCGCATCGGCAACACCGAATGGCCGAAATGGGTCGAGGTGATGAGCCCCGAGCCCGTCGAGCTGACCGACAAGTCGCGCGGGCGCGGTGCCGCGCTGACGCGCCCCCGCCCCGGCCACGCCGACCTCGTCGGCATGCAGAAGTACGGGTTCGACGAGGCCCGGCCGATCCTCGAGCGCGCGAGCGCTCGAGAGACGGCGGCTCGGGTCGCCCTCGGCGCCCTCGCCCGCGCCTTCCTCGGCGAGCTCGGGATCCGCCTCGTCAGCCACACGCTGTCGATCGGCCCCGTGCAGGTGCCGGCCGGATCCGCGCTGCCCACGCCCGAGGACGTCGACGCGCTGGACGCCGATCCGCTGCGCTGCTTCGACCCGGCCACGAGCGCCGCGATGGTCGAGGAGGTCGACGCGGCCAAGAAGGACGGCGACACGCTCGGCGGCATCGTCGAGGTGCTCGCCTACGGCCTGCCGCCGGGTCTCGGCTCGCACGTGCAGTGGGACCGCCGGCTCGACGCGAAACTCGCCCAGGCGCTCATGAGCATCCAGGCCATCAAGGGCGTCGAGGTCGGCGACGGCTTCGAGACCACGCGCCGCCGCGGCTCGGCCGCCCACGACGAGCTGTACACGGCCCAGGACGGCATCACCCGCTCCAGCGACAAGGCCGGCGGCACCGAGGGCGGCATGTCGACCGGCACCGTGCTGCGTGTGCGGGCGGGCATGAAGCCGATCGCGACCGTCCCGCGGGCGCTGCACACGGTGGACGTCGCGACCGGCGACGCCGCGCAGGCGCACCACCAGCGCTCCGACGTGTGCGCCGTGCCGGCCGCGGGCGTCGTCGCCGAGGCGATGGTCGCCGTCGTGCTCGCCGAAGTCGTGCTCGAGAAGTTCGGCGGCGACAACGTCGCCGAGACCCGCCGCAACCTCGAGAGCTACCTCGCGGCGATCCCCGACGCCCTGCGCACCGCAGCCGAGAGCGACACCGCCCTGACGGGCGACATCGCTGTCAGCCATGACCTCGCCCTCTGACGCCGTCGTGCTGATCGGCCCGATGGGGGCCGGCAAGACCAGCATCGGCAAGAAGGCCGCGCGCGTCCTGGGCGTGCCGTTCTTCGACACCGACGCGGCCGTGGTGCGCGACCACGGCCCCATCGACCGGCTGTTCGCCGAGCACGGCGAGACGCATTTCCGCGGGCTGGAGCGGGCCGCGGTGGCCGAAGGTCTCGCCACCGGCGGCATCGTGTCACTCGGCGGGGGAGCGGTGCTGCATCCCGAGACGCGCGCCGACCTCGCGCAGCGGCGCGTCGTGCTGCTCACGGTCGCGCCGCGCGTCGTCGCGGGCCGGGTCCGCGACTCCCACCGGCCGCTGCTGCAGGGCGACGACGCGATCGAACGGTGGACGGCGATCTACGAGGAGCGCCGACCCGTGTACGAGGAGCTCGCCGACGTGACGTTCGACACGTCCAGCGGCCCCATCCAAGACATCGTCGACGCGCTCGTCGCGTGGGTGCGCGGCGAGCACGACCCGGAGGAGACGGCATGACGGATGCCACGAACATCACCGTGCGCGGAGACGCGAGCTACGACATCACCGTGGGCCGTGGCATCCTCTCGTCCCTCGGTGAGGCGCTGCCGCCCGCGGCGCGCAAGGTGCTCGTGATCCACCCGCCCACGCTCGCCGCCGAGGCAGAGCGCCTGCGCGCCCAGCTGGTGGGCGACCGCGAGGTGCTGCTGGCCGAGATCCCCGACGCGGAGGCGGGCAAGCGCATCGAGGTCGCGGCGTTCTGCTGGCAGGTCATGGGCAAGGCGGACTTCACCCGCACGGATGCCGTCGTCGGCTTCGGCGGCGGTGCGGTCACCGACCTCGCGGGGTTCGTCGCCGCGACGTGGCTGCGCGGCGTGGAGGTCGTGCAGGTGCCGACGACGGTGCTCGGCATGGTCGACGCGGCGGTGGGCGGCAAGACCGGTGTCAACACGGCCGAGGGCAAGAACCTCGTCGGCGCGTTCTGGGCCCCGCGCACCGTGCTGTGCGACCTCGACCTGCTCGACACGCTGTCACGCAACGAGCGCGTCGCCGGCTACGCCGAGGTCGTGAAGGCGGGCTTCATCTGGGCGCCCGAGATCCTCGATCTCGTCGAGGCCGATCCCGAGACCGCCGTCGACCCGCAGAGCGCCGCATTCCGGCGCACGATCGAGCTCGCGATCGAGATGAAGGCCCGCGTGGTCGGCGAGGATCTGCGCGAGGCGGGACTGAGGGAGATCCTCAACTACGGCCACACCCTCGGCCACGCGATCGAGCACGCCGAGCGCTACCGCTGGCGCCACGGCGCCGCCATCTCGGTCGGAATGGTGTTCGCCGCGGAGCTGTCGCGTCTGGCGGGCCGGCTCCCGGATGCCGCCGCCCAGCGTCACCGCGACATCCTGGAGTCGCTCGGGCTGCCGACGAGCTATCGCCCCGGCGCCTGGCCGCAGCTGCTGTCGACGATGCAGCGCGACAAGAAGAGCCGCGGCGGCATGCTGCGCTTCATCGTGCTGGACGACATCGCGAAGCCGACGGTGCTGCAGGCCCCCGACGAATCGCTGCTCTTCGCCGCGTACCAGGAGGTCGCGGGGTGACCATCGCGGCGGTGCGGCGCATCCGGGCCGACGAGTGGCCTCGCGTGCGTGCGCTGCGCCTGGAGTCGACGAGCGACCCCGATGCCGCCATCGCGTTCCTGGAGACCCCGGAGCAGGTGGCCGCGCGCACCGACGACTTCTGGCGCGACCGCACCGTTCGGGCGGCCGAGAGCGAGGTCGCGGCGCAGTTCGTCGCAGAGGCCGACGGCGCCTGGGTCGGGAGCCTCTCGGTGCTCATCCGCGCCACAGGGCAGACCGACCACCTGGGCCGGTTCGTCGACGACCGCCGCGCCGACGCGGTGGGCGTGTACGTGAACCCGGCCTACCGCGGCACCGGCACCGTCGACGCCCTGTTCGACGCGGCCGCCGCGTGGGCGGCATCCCAGGGTCTCACCCGGCTCACACTGGACGTGCACGCCGACAACGCCCGCGCCCAGGCCGCCTACCGCCGCAACGGATTCACGCCGACCGGCGTCTCCTTCACCGGGCCGATCGGGCCCGAGATCGAGATGGCGCGCCCGCTCTGAGCCCGGTCGCGGGGGAGTCGCCGTGACGGGGGTGATGGCACGGCCCCTGTCCGACTGCCACAATGGCGACGCGCACCACGCGCGGGTCGGACGGAGACGGCATGAGCACCCCCACCACCACCGCGCCGGCCCGCGCCGGTGCGATCCTGTCGACGCTCATCATCGTCGCGGCGGTGGCCAATCTGCCGCTCGCGGTGGCGAACGTCGCGTTGCCCGACATCGGCAAGGCCTTCGACGCGTCACAGACGCAGCTCGATCTCGTGGCCGTCGGCTACTCGCTGGGGCTCGCCGCGTCGGTGCTGTGGCTCGGCGCCGTGGGCGACCGCTACGGCCGCAAGATGATGCTGCTCATCGGCGTGCTGCTGTCGCTTCCCGCGTGCCTCGTCTGCGCCTTCGCGCCGTCCGTCGAGGTGCTCATCCTCGCGCGCATCGTGGGCGGCGTCGCGGCGGGAATGGCGTATCCGACGACCCTGGCGCTGATCACCGCGCTGTGGTCGGGGGCCGCGCGCACCCGGTCGATCGCCCTGTGGTCCGCGACCGGCGGGGCGATCTCGGCGCTCGGGCCGCTCATCGCGGGGCTGCTCCTCGCGAAGCTCGCATGGGGATCGGTGTTCCTCGTCACGCTCCCGCTCATCGTGGTGGCGGTCCCGCTGATCATCCGCCTCGTCCCGAGCCACGTGAACGAGTCGACCGAGTCGGTCGACCACCTCGGCGGCGTGCTGTCGGTGATCCTGGTGGGCGGCGCGATCCTCGCCATCAACTTCGCGGCGGTCCCCGGCAAGGGGATGCTCGCGCTCGGGCTCGCGATCGTCGGCGTCGCGGCGATCATCGCGTTCGTCCTCCGCCAGCGCCGCGCGAAGAACCCGCTCTACGACCTGACGATCGCGGCACGCGCGATCTTCTTGGTGGCCGCATGCGCCGGGATGATCGTCTTCGGCTCGCTCATGGGGGCCATGTTCATCGGCCAGCAGTACCTGCAGAACGTGCTCGGGTACTCGACGATCGAGTCCGGGTTCGCCATTCTGCCCGCGGCGATCTTCATGGTGCTGCTCGCTCCGCGCTCAGCGAAGCTCGTCGAGGCCCGCGGCGCACGGTTCACCCTGCTGGTGGGGTACGCGGCCGTGCTCCTCGGATTCCTCACGATGCTGATCCTCTGGCGCGGCGAGGCGCCGTACTGGGTGGTCGGTCTCGGATACGCCTTCGTCGGCGCCGGCGTGGGCCTCGCCGGCACGCCCGCGTCGCACTCGCTGACGGGTGCGGTCCCGGTGCGCCGGGCCGGCATGGCGTCCGGCACGGCCGACCTGCAGCGCGACCTCGGCGGCGCCGTGATGCAGTCGATCCTCGGCGCGCTCCTGACCGCCGGGTACGCTTCGGCGGCCGGAGCGCAGATCGCCGATGCGCCGAACGCCGATCAGATCACATCATCGGTGCAGGCGCAGCTGACGCAGTCGTTCTCCAGCGCAGCGAACATCGCGCAGCAGTACCCGCAGTACTCCGACGCCATCATCAAGGCCGCGCGCGAGTCGTTCGAGCAGGGACAGAACTGGGCGTATCTGGCCGGTCTGATCGCAGTGCTCATCGGCGCAGCGCTCGTCGCCTGGAAGTTCCCCAGCGCTGCGCGGGAGCGCGAGCTGCTGGCGCAGTACCACGCAGAGGACGAGCCCTCTCCGCAGGCTCCGGCCGCCGCCTGAGGCGGCGGTAGGGTGGGGCGCGTGACCACGCCGCGCCGCCTGCTCCTCGTCAACGGACCCAATCTCAACCTGCTGGGAACCCGCGAACCCGACATCTACGGCACGCAGACGCTCGCGGACGTGGAGCAGACGACGGTGGATGCCGCCGCCCGGCGCGGCTTCGAGGTCCGGGCTGTGCAGAGCAACCACGAGGGAGTGCTGCTGGACGCCATCCACGCCGCGCGTGAGGACTGCGCCGGCATCGTCATCAATCCCGGCGGCCTCACCCACACGTCGGTGGTGCTGCGCGATGCGCTGTCGGGAGTGGGACTGCCGGTGGCCGAGGTGCACATCTCCGACGTCCGCGCGCGCGAGGAGTTCCGCCACCATTCGTACGTCGCCGACGTGGCCGTCGTGCACGTCGTCGGCGAAGGAGTAGCCGGGTACGCCACCGCGACGGCCCGCCTCATCGACATCCTCACCGGCCAGGCAGAGGGCTGAGCCCGCAAATTTGAAGTGTACTCATTTTTGAGTACACTCATTTACATGGACCCAGGCGAAACGGGGCTCCACCCGGCGGGGCGGCGCGAACGCAACAAGGACGCCAAGCGCGCAGCCATCTTCGACGCCGCGGCGACGCTGTTCGAGGCGCACGGGTTCGCGGCCGTCACGACCCAGCAGATCGCCGAACGCGCCGACGTCGCGGCCGGCACGGTGTTCCGCTACGCCTCGTCGAAGGCCGAGCTCCTCCTGATGGTCTACAACGTCGAGTTCGAGCGCGCCGTCGCGCGCGGGCATGACGCGGCCGTCCACCACGAGGACCGCGGCGCCGCCGTCACAGCGCTCCTCGCGCCCCTCATCGAATGGGGGAGTGCGCACGCCGAGAACACGCTCGCGTATCAGCGGGAGCTGCTGTTCGGGACGGCGAACGAGCGATACCGGGCCGAGGGCCTGCAGCTCGCAGCCGACCTCGTCGCGCGCATCGCCGCGATCATCGCCCGCCCCGAGCCGTTCGGCGACGACGCCCTCCAGGCCGCCCGTTCGGTGTTCGGAGCCCTTCATCTCGCCCTGATCGAGGTCGCCACCGGCGTCTGGCACATCGCCGACCCCGTCGCGACCCTGTCGACCCAGGTGCGCCAGATCATCGCCGGAGCGGACCGCCTGGCCCGGCATCCCGACGATCACGGAGAGGAAGCACAATCATGACCGACAACAAGATCGCCACGGTCGCCGTCCTCGGCACCGGTGTACTGGGCGCGCAGATCGCCTTCCAGACCGCTTATCGCGGCTTCCCGGTGACGGCGTACGACATCAGCGACGAAGCACTCGAGGGCGCCCGAGAGCGCTTCGCCCGCCTCGGCCACACCTACGCCGCAGAGGTGGAGGGCGCGACGCCCGCCACCATCGAGGCCGCGCAGGCGCGCCTGCACCTCACGACCGATCTCGCGGCGGCCGCCCAGGCCGACCTCGTGATCGAGGCCGTCCCCGAGGTCCTCGACCTGAAGCGCTCGACGTTCGAGAAGCTCGGTGCGCTGGCGCCGGCATCCACGATCTTCGCGACGAACTCGTCGACGCTGCTGCCGAGCCAGATCGGCGATGCGAGCGGCCGGCCCGACCGCTTCCTCGCCCTGCACTTCGCCAACCGCGTATGGCAGTTCAACACGGCGGAGGTGATGGGCACTGCCGAGACGGATCCTGCCGTGTTCGACGAGGTCGTCCGCTTCGCCGCCGACATCGGCATGGTGCCGATCGAGCTGCACAAGGAGAAGGCCGGGTACGTCCTCAACTCGCTGCTCGTGCCCCTGCTGAACTCTGCGATCGCCCTGGCGGCCGGCGGGTACGCCGAAGTGGACGACATCGACCGCACGTGGCGCATCGCCACCGGGGCGCCGTTGGGTCCGCTGCAGATCCTCGACATCATCGGACTCACCACGCCGTACAACATCCTCACCCACGGGTCGGGCGCCGACGCGAAGCTGGCGGAGTGGCTGAAGGAGAACTACATCGACAAGGGCCTGCTCGGCGTGGCGACCGGACAGGGCTTCTACAGCTACGCCTGACGGGGCAGGCGGGGGCCGGCGCCGCCGGTCAGGCGGTGCGACCCCCGTCCGCCGGTACCGTTCCGCGACGGCATCCGATAGACAGAAGGGGCGCCGGGTCGACTCGCACCCGGCGGACTCGAGTCCGATTCGGGGGGACTGGATGTACTACAGCAGTGGCAACTACGAGGCGTTTGCACGACCGCGCAAGCCGGAGGGGGTCGACGACAAGTCGGCGTGGTTCGTCGGCGCCGGCCTGGGGAACATGGCCTGCGCGATCTTCATGATCCGCGACGGCCGCATGTCAGGCGACCGCATCACGATCCTGGAGGAACTGAAGCTCCCGGGCGGCGCGCTCGACGGCATCGAGTACCCGCACAAGGGGTTCGTGATCCGCGGCGGGCGCGAGATGGAAGACCACATGGAGTGCCTGTGGGATCTCTTCCGCTCCGTGCCGTCGCTGGAGGTCGAGGATGCCAGCGTGCTCGACGAGTTCTACTGGCTGAATAAGGACGATCCGAACTACTCGCTGTGCCGCGTGACCGAGAAGCAGGGCCAGGACGCCCACACCGACAAGCTCTTCGGGCTCTCGGACAAGGCGCAGAAGGAGATCGTCGCCGTCATCCTCGCCACGCGCGAGCAGATGGAGGACAAGCGCATCGACGAGGTCTTCACGCGGGAGTTCCTCGACAGCAACTTCTGGCTGTACTGGCGCACGATGTTCGCGTTCGAGGAGTGGCATTCGGCACTGGAGATGAAGCTGTACCTCCACCGCTTCATGCACCACATCGGCGGTCTGCCCGACCTCTCGGCGCTGAAGTTCACGAAGTACAACCAGTACGAGTCGCTCGTGCTGCCGATGTACCGCTGGCTGCTCGGCCAGGGCGTGACGTTCCGGTTCGAGCACACGGTGACCGACGTGCAGTTCGACTTCCAGGACGGCCGGACGCAGGCCACCCGCATCGACTGGGTGACCGGTGACGGCGCGCAGGGCGGCGTCGACCTCGGTGCCGACGACCTGTGCCTCGTGACGATCGGGTCGCTCACCGAGAACTCAGACGACGGCGACCAGCACACGCCCGCCGTGATCAAGGACGGTCCGGCACCGGCGTGGGACCTCTGGAAGCGCATCGCGGCGAAGTCCGACCAGTTCGGCCGCCCTGAGGTGTTCTGTGGCGACATCGACAAGACGAAGTGGGAGTCGGCCACCGTCACGACCGTCGACGCGCGCATCCCGGCGTACATCGAGAGGATCGCGCAGCGCGATCCGTTCAGCGGCAAGGTCGTCACCGGCGGCATCGTCACGGCGCGCGACTCGTCGTGGCTCATGAGCTGGACGGTGAACCGTCAGCCGCACTTCAAGGCGCAGAAGCCCGACGAGGTCGTGGTGTGGGTGTACGGCCTGTTCGTCGAGACACCGGGGGACTTCGTCAAGAAGCCGATGCAGGAGTGCACCGGTGAGGAGATCACGCAGGAGTGGCTGTACCACCTCGGGGTCCCCGTGGACGAGATCCCCGAGCTGGCCGCGACAGGCGCAAAGTGCGTGCCGGTGATGATGCCCTACGTGACGGCGTTCTTCATGCCGCGCGCGGCGGGCGACCGGCCGCAGGTGGTGCCCGAGGGGAGCGTCAACTTCGCGTTCATCGGGCAGTTCGCCGAGACCACGCGCGATTGCATCTTCACGACGGAGTACTCGGTGCGCACCGCGATGGAGGCCGCGTACCAGCTGCTCGGAATCGATCGCGGCGTGCCCGAGGTGTTCAACTCGACGTACGACATCCGCTATCTGCTGAAGGCGACGACGCGCCTGCGCGACGGTGCCGCCGTCGACCTGCCCGGGCCGAACTTCCTCAAGGGACGACTGCTCGACAAGCTCGACAACTCGCAGATGGGGGTGCTGCTCACCGACTTCGGGCTCATCCCGGAGCATGCGGGCACGGTCGCGCGCGAGCGGGCGGACGACGCGATCGAGTGATGCGATGACGGGATGCCGCGGCCCTGCACCGGGCGGGGGCCGCGGCATCCCGTAGAATGTCCTGTCGGCGGTGCGTCAGCGTGCGCGCCCGCCCCGAACGACTTTCCCTGACGAACGGACAGATTCACCTCATGGCTTCCACCGCAGACATCAAGAACGGCGTCGTCCTCAGCATCGACGGTCAGCTCTGGAGCGTCATCGAGTTCCAGCACGTCAAGCCGGGCAAGGGCGGCGCGTTCGTCCGCACGAAGCTCAAGAACGTGGTCTCGGGCAAGGTCGTCGACCGCACCTACAACGCGGGCGCGAAGATCGAGATCGAGAACGTCGACCGCCGCGACTTCACCTACCTGTACAACGACGGCGACGGCTTCGTCTTCATGGACGTCGCCGACTACGACCAGCTCACCGTCGGCGCGGCCACCGTCGGCGACGCGGCCCACTTCCTGCTCGAGAACCAGCAGGTGCAGATCGCGCTCAACAACGGCAACCCGCTCTACATCGAACTGCCGGCCTCCGTCGTGCTGGAGATCACGTACACCGAGCCGGGCCTGCAGGGCGACCGCTCGTCGGCCGGCACCAAGCCCGCCACGCTCGAGACCGGCTACGAGATCCAGGTGCCGCTGTTCCTCGAGACCGGCACCAAGGTCAAGGTCGACACGCGCACGGGCGACTACCTCGGCCGCGAGAAGTAAGGCGTGAGCGCCCGTTCGAAGGCGCGCAAGCGCGCGCTCGACATCCTGTTCCAGGCCGACGTCCGCGGCGATGAGCCGGCGACGATCCTCGCCGCGGAGGCGAAGCGCGCCGCCGGCGAGCCCGCCCGGCAGACCTCCTGGCTGTACGCGCGCGACATCGTGGACGGCGTGATCGACAACCGCGATGCCATCGACGAGCAGATCGCCACGTTCGCGAAGGACTGGACGCTCGCCCGCATGCCCGCGGTCGATCGTGCCGTGCTGCGCATCGGCGTGTGGGAGATCCTGTTCAACGACGAGGTCCCCACCGCTGTCGCGATCGACGAGGCGGTCGAGCTCGCCAAGGAGTTCTCGACCGACGAGTCGGGCGCGTTCGTCCACGGCGTGCTCGCCAACATCGCGCGCGCGTCCTGAGTCACGCGCCGTCGGCCGTGTGTCCGCGGCAGTCGGCAGGATGGATGCCGTGACCCCGCCGACCCCCGAACCGCCGCCGTTCATCGATCCGGCGCACATCCGGCGGTTCACCGACAGCGGGACGTACGAGCGCGGGGTGGCGTACTTCGCCGACGGCGCCGTCCAGCAGGTCACGTGGGACCCGGCGACGTCTGTGCTCGAGGCGAGCGTCACCGGCAGCGGCCTCCGGGCGTATCGCTGCCGCATCCGGCTGGATCCGCAGCGGACCGACCGTCCGATCGCCGCGACGTCGTGCACGTGCCCCGTGCAGTTCGACTGCAAGCACACCGTCGCGGTGCTGCTGCAGGCGAACCAGGTGGCCCGGCAGGCGCCCAGCCCGTCCGACACCACCTGGCGCACCGTCTTCGCGACCGGTACGGCACCGCCCGCCGCCGACCGCACGCCGCTCGCGCTCGGCGTCGAGCTGCGCCAGCGCGTGCGGCGCGGCACGTCCACGTGGGCGCCGGCGCGCATCGAGACGGCCACGCCGCGCGGACTGCACCAGTTCGGCGCCGACGTGCTCATCGGGCTGCGCCCGTTGCAGCGCTCGGGCAGGTCCACCGCGTGGATCAAGGGCGGTGTCTCGTGGGATGCCCTGCGACGTCCGACCACGGCCTACGAGCCCGCCCAGGCTCGCTGGTTCGCCGAGCTGCACAGCATCGGGCGCGACGTCCGCTCGTTCGGGGCGTTCTCGGACGTCTCGGAGTGGCTGACCCTGGACGACATCGAGTCGAGTCTGCTGTGGTCGCACCTCGCGGCGGCCCCGGACCACGGCATCCCGATCGTCCCGACCCGGCGCGGCACGACGGTCGCGCTGGCCGGGCAGGCGTCGGTGTCGGTCGAGGCGCGGCGCACCGGCGCGGGCCTCGAGGTCGCGCCGCTGGTCGTCGTCGACGGCGAGCGGATGGATGCCGCGAGCCTGCGCCCGGTCGGCCGCACCGGCCTCTACCGGTTCGTCGTCGACCGCGACAGCATCGATCTCGTGCTCGCGCAGGTCGCGCTGCCCGACCCGGTGCCGGCGCTCCTGGCGGCCCGTGAAGCCGTCACGGTGCCACCCTCCGACGCAGCGGAGTTCGTGCGCGAACACCTGCCGCGCATCGCCCGCCGCGTCGACGTCGCCGCGCCCGGCATCGAGCTTCCGCCGCCGCCACGTCCGAGGCTCGTGGTGAGCGCGCGGTTCGACGAAGGACACCGGATCGTGTTCACCGTGGCGTGGCGGTATGGCGCGGGCGCCCTGCTGGCACTCGACGGCGCCGGCGGCGAAGACCGCGACGCTGCCGCCGAGCTTGCGATCCACCACCGTGTCGAGACGCTGTGGCAGGATGCGTCGCCGGTGGACTTCGCGGCCGCGGGCACCCTGACCGGCCTGGAGGCCGCGGAGTTCTCGGCGGTCCTGCTGCCGCAGCTGGAGGCCGACGCCGATGTCGACGTCGAACTCTCGGGGGAGCGGCCCCGGTATCGCGAGCTCGCGGGCGACCCGCGCATCGAGATCAGCACGGTCGAGACGTCCGACGCCGACTGGTTCGACCTCGGCGTGGTGGTGTCGATCGACGGCCGTACGATCCCGTTCGGCACGCTGTTCACGGCGCTCTCGCGCGGGCGCAAGAAGATCCTGCTGAGCGACGGCGCGTACTTCTCGCTGTCGCACCCGTCGCTGCACCGCCTGCGCGACCTGATCGACGAGGCCGGCGATCTCGACGAGTGGGAGACCGGCCCGCGCATCAGCCGCTACCAGACCGCCCTGTGGGCGGACTTCGAGGATCTGGCCGACGAGGCCCTGCCGGCGGTGTCGTGGCGCACGACGGTCGAAGCGCTGCGGGACGTGGAGTCGGTGCCGCCGGCGCCGCTGCCGGCCGGTCTCCACGCCGAACTGCGCCCGTACCAGCGCGCCGGGTTCGACTGGCTCGCGTTCCTGTGGCAGCACGGGCTGGGCGGGATCCTGGCCGACGACATGGGTCTCGGCAAGACGCTCCAGCTGCTCGCGCTGGTCGCCCACGCGGTCGAGGCGGGCGAGCGGCGGCCGTTCCTCGTCGTGGCGCCCACGTCGGTGCTCTCGACCTGGCGCAGCGAGGCCGCCCGCTTCACGCCGGGACTGCGGGTCGAGGTCGTCGACGCCACGCGCGCGAAGCGAGGGGTGACGGTCGCGCAGGCCGCGGCATCCGCGGACCTCGTCGTCACCTCCTACACCCTGCTGCGTCTCGACGAGCCCGAGTTCGCGGCCGTGGAGTGGGCGGGGCTCGTGCTCGACGAGGCGCAGTTCGTGAAGAACAGCCAGACCAAGATCTACCGCGCCGCGCGGGACCTGCGCGCGGAGGTCGTGTTCGCGATCACGGGCACGCCCATGGAGAACAGCCTGACCGAGCTGTGGGCGCTGCTGTCGCTCGCCGCGCCGGGGCTGTTCGCGTCGTCGCGCCGCTTCCGCGAGGAGTACGTGGGTCCGATCGAGAAGGGCAAGGTGCCCGAGAACCAGGAGGGCGGCGAGTACCGCGCGGGGCGGCTCGCCCGGCTGCGCCGGCGCATCCGTCCGCTCGTGCTGCGGCGCACCAAGGAGCTCGTCGCCGCCGACCTGCCGCCCAAGCAGGAGCAGGAGGTGCGCATCGAGCTCGGCGCCGCGCATCGCGCGCTGTACGACACCGTCCTGCAGCGCGAGCGGCAGAAGGTCCTCGGATTGCTCGACGACCTCGACCGCAACCGCTTCATCGTGTTCCGGTCCCTGACGCTGCTGCGCATGCTCGCACTCGCGCCCGAGCTCGTCGACCCGGCACACGCGCACATCGCCCCGAGCAAGCTGGGCGCGATGTTCGAGCAGCTCGACGAGGTGCTCGCCGAAGGACACCGTGCCCTCGTGTTCAGCCAGTTCACGTCGTTCCTCGGGCTCGCCGCCGCCGAGCTCGAGGCGCGCGGGATCCCGTACGCCTACCTCGACGGGTCGACACGCGACCGGGATGCCGCCATCGCGGCGTTCCGCGGCGGCGAGGCGCCCGTCTTCCTGATCAGCCTCAAGGCCGGCGGCTTCGGCCTCACCCTCACCGAGGCCGACTACGTGTTCCTCCTGGATCCGTGGTGGAATCCCGCCGCCGAGGCTCAGGCGGTCGACCGCGCGCACCGCATCGGCCAGGAGCGCAGCGTCATGGTCTATCGACTGATCGCCAACGGCACGATCGAGGAGAAGGTGATGGCACTGCAGCAGCGCAAGGCGCGCCTGTTCCGCGCCGTCATGGACGACGACGCGCTGTTCGGCCGCGCGCTCACCGCCGACGACATCCGTGGGCTGTTCGACGGGTGACCTGCCGTGCGCCGGGGTTCTGCACGGCCGGTCGATCCGGCTCCGCGCGGGGTCTCGCCTAGAATCGACGGGTTCCACCGATCGAAAGGGGAGGGCCTCCCATGCGCGTCACGGGCCTCGGCCACGCCGGAATGTTCATCGAGACGGCGGGCGGCAGCATCCTCTGCGACCCGGTGATCGGTCCGACCTTCTTCGGATCCTGGTTCCCGTTCCCCGACAACCGGGCCCTCGACTGGGAGCGGTTCGGCAAGGCCGACTTCCTGTACGTGTCGCACCGGCACCGCGACCACTTCGACCCCGCCCTCATGGAGCGGGTGGTTCCGAAGGACATCAAGGTGCTGCTGCCCGAGTACCCGACGGACGACCTCGAGCAGGACCTCCGCAAGCTCGGCTACGAGAACATCATCTACACGCAGGCCGGCGTGCCGCTGGAGTTCGGTCCGCTCAAGCTCATGGTCACGCCGCTGCGCGCGCCCAGCGACGGCCCGATCGGCGATTCGTCGCTGTCGGTCGACGACGGCACCGCCAGCATCCTGAACCAGAACGACTCGCACCCCCTCGACCTCGAGAAGCTCATGTCGTTCTCGAAGCCGGACGCGTACTTCACGCAGGTGTCGGGCGCGATCTGGTGGCCGATGGTCTACGACCTTCCCCAGGACGCCAAGCAGAACTTCGCGAAGCTCAAGCGGGACGCGCAGAACAAGCGCGCGCTGTATTACATCGAGAAGGTCGACGCCGAGCACGTCTTCCCGATGGCCGGTCCGCCGATGTTCCTGCGCGAGGAGCTGTTCCGCTACAACGGGCAGGGTCTCGAGGGCGACGCGATCTTCACCGACCAGCGCGAGTTCCTCGCGCACATGCGCGAGGAGCGGCCGGAGCAGAAGGGGTACGAATTCCTCCCCGGCACGGTCGTCGACATCGTCGGCAGCGACGTCACGATCACGCAGACGCTGTACACCGACGCCGAGATCGACCGCGTCTTCGATGACAAGTGGTCCTACCTCGCCGAACAGCGTGACAGCCGCCAGGACGAGATCCGCGCGGAGGAGGCATCCCGTGCCCCCGTGCTGCCGCCGGACGAGATGCTGGCCGCGATCAAGGAGTGGTGGGAGCCGCTGCTGCGCCGCGCCCGCACGATCCGCAACGGTGTGGGCGGCAACGTGCGCTTCCGCATCGGTGAGCTCGACATGGTCGTCGACTTCCCGAAGGCCAAGGTGCGCGAGTACGACGGGGAGGACTGCATCTACTGGTACACGATCCCCGCAGACCTCGTCTCGACGAACATCCGCGACCACGAGATCGACTGGTCGAACTCGATCTTCCTGTCGATGCAGTTCGAGGTCGGGCGCAGCGGCAAGTTCAACGAGTTCCTCACGACGTTCCTCAAGTGCCTGTCGCGCGACCGCATCGAGTACGTGGAGAACTGGTACTCCGAGCAGACCGATCAGACCGAGGACGCGCAGCTGGCCGACTGGACCGTGCAGCGCCGCTGCCCGCACCTGCGCGCGGACCTCACGAAGACCGGCAAGATCGAGGACGGCGTCCTCACGTGCTCGCTGCATGACTGGAAGTGGGACCTCGCGTCGGGTCGGTGCCTGACCAGCCAGGGGCACCCGATCCGCGCGTCGCAGGTCGCCGAGACTCGCGAGAGCGAAGCCGGCGTGCCGGTGGCCTGACGCTCGTCTTGTAGATCACATACAACGAAACGCCCGCTTCGGCGGGCGTTTCGTTGTTCAGCGGCGCCGAATGTCGTCGGGGGAGTATCACCACGCCCGGGATCGCGTCCTGATCACCGTGCCCGCCAGACGGGCGATCAGAACTCGAAGGAGCCCGTCATGACCACCGTTCCCGTCCACGGCGCCTCCGGCGTCGTCACGCCGCCCGCCCGCCGCACCAGCCCGCTGCGCGCCGCCCTCGCCATCGAGGCGCGCGCCGAGGCCTCCGTCAAGGTGTTCCTCGAACGCTGGAGCATCCCCGCGCTGCGCGTGTCGCTCGGCCTCGTCTTCGTGGTGTTCGGCGCGTTGAAGTTCGTCCCCGGACTGAGCCCGATCGAGACGCTCGTCGCCCGCACGTGGGACGCGCTCTCGTTCGGCGTGATCACCGGGTACCCCGCGCTGGCCATCACCGCGGCGATGGAGACGGTCGTGGGCGTCCTGCTCGTCGCCGGGGTGTTCCAGCGGTTCGCGCTGGCACTGCTGGCCGTCACGTTCATCGGCATCCTGTCGCCGCTGGTGTTCTTCAGCGGCGACCTGTTCACGCCGGGCCCGACACTGACTGCGCAGTACATCCTCAAGGACGTCGTGCTGGTGGCTGCCGCGCTGGTCGTGGCATCCCGCGCCCTCCGGTCGGCGCCTCGCCAGGGCTGACCGACACGTCGAGGCCGGGGCGGATCGTGACGATCCGCCCCGGCCTCGTGCTCCGTACCCCGACCCGGTGGCGTAGACTGGACCGCGATCACAGCAACCTTTAACCCCGTCCCGTGAGGCGGAGAAGGGAGCGGCGGATGAGCACGCGCATCGTGCTGCATGAGGCCGACATCGCCCGGGCCCTGACTCGGATCTCGCACGAGATCCTCGAGTCCAACAGGGGACCCGATGGCCTGGTCCTCCTCGGCATCCCCACTCGCGGCGTCACGCTCGCGAACCGCATCGGCGCGCTCGTCGAGCAGTTCGGCGGCACCCCGGTGCCGATCGGCGCCCTCGACGTCACGATGTACCGCGACGACCTGCACCGCAACCCGACGCGTGCGCCGCAGCGCACGCACATCCCCGACGGGGGCATCGACGGCAAGGTCGTCGTGCTCGTCGACGACGTGCTCTTCTCGGGTCGCAGCATCCGTGCGGCGCTCGACGCGCTGCAGGACATCGGGCGGCCCGCGGCGGTGCGTCTGGCGACGCTGGTCGACCGCGGGCACCGCGAGCTGCCCATCCGGCCCGACTTCGTCGGCAAGAACCTTCCCTCCTCACGCGAGGAGCGCGTGAACGTGCGGCTGAACGAGAACGACGGCAGCGACTCCGTCACGATCGAGGGGCGGTGATCCGGCGATGAGGCACCTCCTCGACACCCAGACCCTCGCGCGCGAGGACGCGCTGCGCATCCTCGACGTCGCCGAAGACATGGCCGACACGCAGCAGCGCGAGATCAAGAAGCTCCCGACGCTGCGCGGCAAGACCGTCGTGAACCTCTTCTTCGAGGACTCGACGCGCACGCGCATCTCGTTCGAGGCGGCCGCCAAGCGGCTGTCGGCGGACGTCATCAACTTCTCGGCGAAGGGGTCGAGCGTCTCGAAGGGCGAGTCGCTGCAGGACACCGCTCAGACGCTGCAGGCGATGGGGGCGGATGCCGTCGTCATCCGCCACGGGGCGTCCGGGGCACCGCGCACGCTGGCGACCAGCGGCTGGATCAGCGCGGGCGTCGTCAACGCGGGCGACGGCACGCACGAGCATCCGACCCAGGCGCTGCTGGACGCGTTCACGATCCGCAAGCGCCGGTTCGGCGCCGACAGCCGCGGCCGCGACCTCGCCGGCGTCAAGGTCACGATCGTCGGCGACATCCTGCACTCGCGCGTCGCGCGCTCGAACGTGTGGCTGCTCGACGCCCTCGGTGCCGAGGTCACCCTCGTCGCGCCGCCGACGCTGGTGCCCCAGGACGTGTCGGGCTGGCCCGTGCGTGTGCTGTACGACCTCGACGAGGCGATCGCCGCGGGCCCCGACGCCCTCATGATGCTGCGCATCCAGCTGGAGCGCATGAACGCCGCGTATTTCCCGACTGAACGGGAGTATTCCCGCCGCTGGGGCCTGGACCCCCTGCGACTGCGTGCGCTCGGTGCCGATAGCATTGTCATGCACCCCGGTCCGATGAACCGGGGCCTGGAGATCTCCGCAGAAGCCGCGGATTCACCGCGCTCGACGGTGCTCGAGCAGGTGACGAACGGCGTCTCGGTGCGCATGGCGGCGCTCTACCTGCTGCTGGCGGGTGCGGACGACCCGACGACCGACGACCCGGCGCCCACCCCCGCGAAGGAGACCACCCGATGAGCGAGACCCTTCTCTTCCGCGGCGCCCTGATCGAGGGCACCGCCGCTGCTGACGTGATCGTCGCCGACGGCGTGATCGCCGAGATCGGCCCGGACCTCAGCCGCGCCGGCGCCACGGTCGTGGACGCCGACGGCCTGGTCCTGCTTCCGGGCCTGGTGGATCTGCACACGCACTTGCGCGAGCCCGGGTACGAGGCATCCGAGACGATCCTGACCGGATCGCGGGCGGCCGCGGCCGGCGGCTACAGCGCCGTCTTCGCGATGCCCAACACGTCGCCCGTCGCCGACACCGCCGGCGTCGTCGAGCAGGAGCTCGCCCTCGGCGAGGCCGCCGGCTTCGTCACCGTCCAGCCGATCGGCGCCGTCACCGTCGGGCAGAAGGGCGAGCGCCTCGCCGAGCTCGGCGCGATGGCCGATTCGCGGGCTCGCGTGCGCGTGTTCAGCGACGACGGCTTCTGTGTGTGGGATCCGCTGATCATGCGCCGCGCGCTGGAGTACGTGAAGGCGTTCGACGGAGTCATCGCCCAGCACGCGCAGGACCCGCGGCTCACCGAGGGCGCGCAGATGAACGAAGGCGCGGTGTCGGCCGAACTCGGCCTGGCGGGCTGGCCCGCCGTCGCCGAGGAGTCGATCATCGCGCGCGACGTCCTGCTCGCCGAGCACGTCGGCTCGCGCCTGCACGTCTGCCACCTGTCGACCGCAGGCTCGGTCGACATCATCCGGTGGGCCAAGAAGCGGGGCGTCAACGTCACCGCCGAGGTCACGCCGCACCACCTGCTCCTGACCGACGAGCTCGTGCGCGACTACGACGCGCGGTTCAAGGTCAACCCGCCGCTGCGGCGCGAAGAGGACGTGCTCGCGGTGCGCGAGGGCCTCGCCGACGGCACGATCGACATCGTCGCCACCGACCATGCACCGCACCCCGCCGAGGCGAAGGCCTGCGAGTGGCACGCGGCGGCGAACGGCATGGTCGGCCTCGAGAGCGCCCTGCGCGTCGTGCAGCAGGCCATGGTCGACACCGGCCTCATCACCTGGGGCGACGTCGCGCGCATCATGTCGCGCGAGCCCGCCCGCATCGGCCGGCTCTCGGGGCACGGGACGCCGCTGACGGCCGGGCAGCCGGCATCCCTCGCCTTCTACGACCCGTCGCCGCGACGCACGTTCACGACCGACGATCTGCGCGGACGCAGCGTGAACTCGCCGTACCTCGGTCGCGAACTGCCCGGCGACGTGCGGTGGACGCTGCACGCCGGCACCGTGACCGTCGCCGACGGCGCCCTGCTCGACACCCCGGGGGTGCGCGCATGACCCGCGAGGGCGCGCTGGCGATCATGATCGCCGTGGCGGTGGGCCTGCTCGCCGCGCTCGTGTGGGCGTGGTGGCGACGAACCCGGCGCGACGCGGCGTTCACGGCGCCGGTCGGCGAGATCCCCGACGGCGCGCACGAGCTCGCCGAGTTCGCGGCGCTGTACGTCGCCACGACACGGCACGGCGACCCGCTCGAGCGGCTCGCGATCGCCGGCCTCGGGTTCCGCTCGCGGTCGGACGTCACCGTGACCGACGCCGGCGTCGCGCTCGACCTCACCGGCCAGCCCCGGGTGTTCCTCGCCGCGGACCGCATCGCCGACGTCGGCCAGTCGACCGTCGCGATCGACCGCGTCGTCGAGCCCGGCGGTCTCGTGCGCCTCGCCTGGCGCCTCGACGACGGCACCGTCGTCGACTCCTACCTTCGCCCCCAGGATGCCTCGGCCCGCGCCCTCGCGGACGCCGTGGCCGGCATCCTTCCCCCGACCCAGACGGGAACCGACGCATGACCTCCCTGTTCCAGACCGCACACGCCGTCCTCGTGCTCGAAGACGGCACCCGCCACGTCGGCCGCGCCTACGGCGCCCTCGGCACGACGCTCGGCGAGGTCGTCTTCGCGACCGGCATGACCGGCTACCAGGAGACCCTCACCGATCCCTCGTACGCCGGCCAGATCGTGCTGCAGACGGCACCCCACATCGGCAACACCGGCATGAACTCCGAAGACCCCGAGTCGCGACGCATCTGGGTGTCGGGCTACATCGTGCGCGACCCCTCCCGCGTGGTGTCCAACTGGCGCGCCGACGAGTCGCTCGACGACGCGCTCGTCAACGACGGAGTGATCGGCATCAGCGGCATCGACACGCGCGCCGTCACGCGGCACATCCGCTCCGCCGGCAGCATGCGCGGCGGGATCTTCTCGGGCGACGCCGCGGCCCTCGACGCCGACGAGCAGCTGCGCCTGGTGCGCGAGGCCCCCGAGATGGCCGGCCTGAACCTCTCGGCCGAGGTGTCCGTCGCCACCGCCGAGGTCACCCCGGCCACTGCGGAGCGCATCGGCAACCTCGCGGTGCTCGATCTGGGGGTCAAGCAGGCGACGGTCGACAACCTCGCCGCCCGCGGCTTCGACGTGCACGTGCTGCCCCAGTCGGTGACGATCGACGAGATCCGCGCCATCGACCCGGTCGCGGTGTTCTACTCGAACGGCCCCGGCGACCCCGCCGCGTCCGGCGACCACGTCGACCTGCTCCGCGGCGTGCTCGACGACGGGCTGCCCTTCTTCGGCATCTGCTTCGGCAACCAGCTGCTCGGCCGCGCTCTCGGCCTCGGCACGTACAAGCTGCCGTTCGGTCACCGCGGCATCAACCAGCCCGTGCTCGACAAGGCCACCGGCCGCGTCGAGATCACCGCCCACAACCACGGCTTCGCCGTCGACGCCCCGCTGGAGGGCGAGTTCGACAGCCCGAACGGCTACGGCCGCATTGAGGTCAGCCACGTGGGCCTCAACGACCAGGTGGTCGAGGGCCTGCGCGCACTCGACATCCCCGCCTTCTCGGTCCAGTACCACCCCGAAGCGGCGGCCGGTCCGCACGACGCCAACTACCTGTTCGACCGCTTCCGCGACCTCGTCGTCGCGAACCTCGCCCTTCGACACGCTCAGGAACCGACTCAGGAGGCCGGCAAGTAATGCCCAAGCGCGACGACATCAACTCCGTCCTCGTCATCGGATCCGGCCCGATCGTCATCGGTCAGGCGTGCGAGTTCGACTACTCGGGCACGCAGGCCTGCCGCGTGCTCCGCGAGGAAGGCGTGCGCGTCATCCTCGTGAACTCGAACCCGGCCACGATCATGACCGATCCCGACTTCGCCGACGCGACATACATCGAGCCGATCAACTGGCGAGTGATCGAGACGATCATCGCCAAGGAGAAGCCCGACGCGATCCTGCCGACGCTCGGCGGCCAGACCGCGCTCAATGCGGCGATCGACCTGCACAAGCACGGCATCCTCGAGAAGTACGACGTCGAGCTCATCGGCGCCGACTTCGAGGCCATCAACAAGGGCGAGGACCGCCAGATCTTCAAGCAGCTCGTGCTGGACGCGGGCGCCGACGTCGCCGACTCGGTCATCTGCCACACGATGGACGAGCTGCTCGCCGGTGCCGAGAAGCTCGGCTACCCGCTGGTCGTGCGCCCGTCGTTCACGATGGGCGGTCTCGGCTCGGGCTTCGCGTACGACGAGGAGGACCTGCGCCGCATCGGCGGTGCCGGCCTGCACGATTCGCCGACCAACGAGGTGCTCCTGGAGGAGTCGATCCTCGGCTGGAAGGAGTACGAGCTCGAGCTCATGCGCGACACCGCCGACAACACGGTCGTCGTCTGCTCGATCGAGAACGTCGACCCCGTCGGCGTGCACACCGGCGACTCGATCACGGTCGCCCCGGCGCTGACGCTGACCGACCGCGAGTACCAGAAGCTCCGCGACATCGGCATCGACATCATCCGCGCCGTGGGCGTCGACACCGGCGGCTGCAACATCCAGTTCGCCGTCGACCCCCAGACCGGCCGCATCATCGTCATCGAGATGAACCCGCGCGTGTCGCGCTCGTCGGCGCTGGCGTCCAAGGCGACGGGCTTCCCGATCGCGAAGCTCGCGGCCAAGCTCGCCATCGGCTACCGCCTGGACGAGGTGCCGAACGACATCACGCAGGCGACGCCGGCGAGCTTCGAGCCGACCCTCGACTACGTCGTGGTGAAGGTTCCCCGGTTCAACTTCGAGAAGTTCCCGGCCGCCGACACGACCCTCACCACCACCATGAAGTCGGTGGGCGAGGCGATGGCGATCGGCCGCAACTACGCGACCGCGCTGCAGAAGGCGCTGCGCTCGCTCGAGAAGCGCGGGTCGAGCTTCCACTGGGGCGACGAGTCCCGTTCGGTGGAGGAGCTGCTCGAGGTCGCGAAGACCCCGACCGACGGCCGCATCGTGGTGCTGCAGCAGGCGCTGCGCAAGGGCGCGACGGTCGAGCAGGCGTTCGAGGCCACGAAGATCGACCCGTGGTTCCTCGACCAGATCGTGCTGATCAACGAGGTCGCCGAGTTCGTGCGCCAGGCGGACGAACTGGATGCCGCGACCCTGCGCGTCGCGAAGGAGCACGGCTTCAGCGACGCCCAGATCGCGGAGCTCCGCGGCGACACCGAGGCGCAGGTGCGCGGCGTGCGCCACGGTCTCGGCGTGCGTCCGGTGTACAAGACGGTCGACACGTGCGCGGGGGAGTTCCCGGCGCTCACGCCGTACCACTACTCCAGCTACGACTTCGAGACCGAGGTCACGCCGTCGGAGCGCACGAAGGTCGTCATCATCGGCTCAGGTCCGAACCGCATCGGCCAGGGTGTCGAGTTCGACTACTCGTGCGTGCACGCGTCGTTCGCCCTCGCCGACGCCGGGTACGAGACCGTCATGGTCAACTGCAACCCCGAGACGGTGTCCACCGACTACGACACGTCGGACCGCCTGTACTTCGAGCCGTTGACGCTCGAGGACGTCCTGGAGGTGCTGCACGCGGAGGCGCAGTCGGGCACGATCCTCGGCGTCGTCTGCCAGCTGGGTGGCCAGACGCCGCTGGGGCTCGCGAAGGGCATCGAAGAGGCCGGCTACACGATCCTCGGCACCAAGCCCGCCGCGATCGACCTCGCCGAGGAGCGCGAGCTGTTCTCGCGCCTGCTCGACGACGCCGGTCTGGTCGCGCCGCGCAACGGCACCGCGATCGACGTCGAGGGCGCCGTGGCCGTGGCTGAAGAGATCGGGTACCCGGTGCTCGTGCGCCCGAGCTTCGTGCTCGGCGGCCGCGGCATGGAGATCGTCTACTCGACCGAGGCGCTGCGCGACTACTTCGTGCGCATCGCCGACCAGGCGATCATCGGCCCGGGACTGCCGCTTCTCGTCGACCGCTTCCTCGACGATGCGATCGAGATCGACGTCGACGCGCTGTTCGACGGCGAGGAGCTGTACATCGGCGGTGTCATGGAGCACCTCGAAGAGGCCGGCATCCACTCCGGCGACTCGTCGTGCACCCTCCCGCCGGTGAGCCTCGGCCGCACCGACATCGACCGCGTCCGCGAGGCGACGCACGCCATCGCCCAGGGCGTCGGCGTGAGGGGCCTGCTGAACGTGCAGTTCGCGATCTCGGCGGGCGTGCTCTACGTCATCGAGGCGAACCCGCGTGCGAGCCGCACCGTGCCGTTCGTGTCGAAGGCGCTCGGCATCCCGCTCGCGAAGGCCGCGGCGCGGGTCATGGCGGGCGCCTCGATCGCCGAGCTGAAGGCCGAAGGCCTGCTGCCCGAGCAGGACGGCTCGCGCGTGCCGCTGGACGCCCCCGTCGCCGTGAAGGAGGCCGTGCTGCCCTTCAAGCGGTTCCGCACCCGCGAGGGGCAGACCGTCGACTCGGTGCTCGGCCCCGAGATGCGTTCGACCGGTGAGGTCATGGGCATCGACCGCGACTTCCCGACCGCGTTCGCGAAGTCGCAGGAGGCCGCGTACGGCGGCATGCCGCAGTCGGGCACCGTGTTCATCTCGGTCGCCGACAGCGACAAGCGCGCCGTGATCCTGCCCGCGCACCGCCTGCAGGAGCTGGGCTTCGACCTCGTCGCCACAGAGGGCACCGCCGAGATCCTGGCTCGCAACGGCATCGATGTGCGGGTGGTGAGCAAGTACTCCGAGACGCAGGACTCGGGCGGCACCAACATCGTCGACCTCATCAACGCGGGCGACATCGACATCGTCGTGAACACGCCCTCCGGCGGCGCCGCGCGTGCCGACGGCTACGAGATCCGCGCCGCCGCGGTGGCCGGCGACAAGGCGCTGTTCACCACGATGGCCGTCCTCGGCGCAGCGGTGAGCGCCCTGCCGGTGCTGCGCGAGGGCTTCGACGTCAAGAGTCTGCAGGAGTACGCCGCCGACCGGCAGGCGCGCGCATGACCTCTTTCGGGCAGCGTGTCCGTGCGGCCTTCGGGTCGCACGGGCAGCTGTGCGTCGGCATCGATCCGCACGCGCATCTGCTGGCCGCGTGGGGGATGGATGCCTCCGCCGCCGCCGCCCGCGACTTCGGGCTGCGGGTGGTCGAGGCCGCCGTGGGGCGCGTCGGCATCGTGAAGCCGCAGGTGTCGTTCTTCGAGCGCTACGGATCCGCCGGGTTCGCGGCGCTCGAGGACGTCCTGGAGGCCGCCCGCGACGCCGGGCTCCTCGTGATCGCCGACGCCAAGCGCGGCGACATCGGCACGACGATGGACGCCTACGCGGAAGCCTGGCTGACTCCCGGCTCGCCGCTGGAGGCCGACGCGCTGACGGTGAGCCCGTACCTGGGCGTCGGTGCGCTCGACGGCACGTTCGCGCTGGCAGAGGCCCACGGCAAGGGCGTCTTCGTCCTCGCCGCGACGAGCAATCCCGAGGCGCTGACGCTGCAGCGCGCGCAGGACCCGGCCGGCCGCACGGTGTCGGCCGACGTCGTCCGCGAGGTGTCCGGGCGCAATGCCCGCACCACGCCGGAGGGGGAGTGGGCGAGTCTCGGCTTCGTCATCGGCGGCACCGTGGACTGGAAGGACGCCGGCCTGCTGCCGTTCTCGCCCGTCGCGCCGATCCTCGGCCCCGGATTCGGTCATCAAGGTGCCGAACCGAGGCACCTCACGGCGCGCTTCGGGGCCCTCGCCGGCGCGGTGATCGCCTCCGAGAGCCGCAGCGTCCTCTCGGCCGGCCCGGACGGGATCGCCGAGCGGATCGCCGACCGCGCGGCGCTGTACCCCGCCGTCTCGGCGAGGTAAGCGCTGTCCTCCCGAGGGTCGGCGCAGCAGGAATTCCCGCACCACGGAGTGGTTTCGGTGACCCTGCCCCTGCGGTGATACCTTCGGAGAGCCGCAGCGAGAACAGCCGGACCCGACCGGCTCGCGCCGCGCATTCTGAGCTCGCCCATCTCTACCGTGGTGATTGACATGCCCGATTCACGCACCCCCGAAACCGGCGGTTCGCCGCAGACACCCGCGAGGCCGCCCGAGGTCGACCGGGTGGCGGCATCCCGTCGCGCGGTCGCCGCGCGTCGCGAACGCGCCGCCCTCAAGAAGGACGTCGCGATGCGCGTCATCACGCCGCAGGAGCTCCTGCGGCGTGCGCTGGCCGACCCGTCGTCCCCTGCGGGCGCGATGCGCGTCCCCGAGTTCCTGACCGCCATCCCCGCCATCGGCGAAGGCAAGCGGGACCGCATCCTGCACGACCTCGAGATCTCGCCCGTCAAGCGCCTGGGCGGCCTCGGCTCCCGTCAGCGCGAAGAGCTGCGGGCGTTCCTCGATGCCCGCTGGCCGGAACTCGAGCCGCGGGGCGGCCGGAGCCGGCTCGTCGTGCTCGCCGGCCCCACCGCGGTCGGCAAGGGCACGGTGGCGGCGTACATCAAGGACCATCACCCCGAGATCCTGCTGTCGGTGTCGGCGACGACGCGTGCACCGCGCCCCGGCGAGGTCGACGGCGAGCACTACTTCTTCGTCGACGACGCCGAGTTCGACCGCATGATCGCCGACGGCGAGCTGCTCGAGCACGCGACCGTGCACAACGCCTATCGCTACGGCACGCCGCGCGGGCCGATCGAGAAGGCACTGGCCGAGGGCCGCACCGTGCTGCTGGAGATCGATCTGCAAGGCGCCCGCCAGGTGCGCGACGCGGACCCGTCGGCGACACTCGTGTTCCTGCTCCCGCCCAGCTGGGACGAGCTCGTGCAGCGTCTCGTCGGCCGCGGCACGGAGGACGCCCCCGAGCGCGCGCGCCGCCTGCGCACCGCGAAGACGGAGCTGGCCTCGCAGGGCGAGTTCGACTTCCGCGTCGTCAACGACGACGTGGCCCGCGCCGCCGCCGAGGTCGCCCGCCTCACGCGCTAGGCTGCGGCGGTGCCCAACGATCTCCCCGACGGACGCCGTCTCGCCGAGCGCTACTTCGTCGAGGTGGTGCGACCGCTCATCGCGGCACGGTGGCCGGGGCTGCCCGTCGCGGCGGGGCGGCTCGGCGCCGGGTCCGACGTGCTCGGACTCGATGACGCGACCTCCCGCGACCACGACTGGGGCCTCCGGCTGAGCCTCTTCGTCGACGGCGCGATGGTCGACGACGTCGATCGCGGGCTGGCCTCCGATCTGCCCGACACCGCGTTCGGGCTGCCGACGCGCTTCCCGTTCACGGGGGAGGACGCCGCCCGTCACCACGTCGACGTCGCCTCACCGCGCTCGTTCGCCATGGCACGCCTGGGTTTCGACCCCGCCGAGCCGATATCGGCGGTGGACTGGCTGTCGGTGAGCGGTCAGGCCGCGCTGGAAATCGTCGCAGGCCCGGTGTTCGCCGACGAGGCGGGGGAGCTCCGCCGCATCCGCGCGACACTGCGGCAGTATCCGGACGACGTGCGGCGTCACGTCATCGCCGTCGGGTGGCAGCAGATCGCCGAGGAGCTGCCCCTGCTCGGACGCGCGGCGCAGGTCGGCGACGACCTCGGTTCGCGGATCATCGCCGGCCGTGTCGCGGGCGCCGTCGTGCACCTCGCCTTCGTGATCGCCCGCGCCTGGATGCCCTACGCGAAGTGGAGCGGCACGCTGCTGCGGCAGCTGCCGGGCACCGGTCCGCTCGTGGGAGCCCTCGACGCCGCGCTGCGAGCCGCCGACGGCACGTCGCGCCAGGAACTGCTGTCGGACGCGCTCGAGGCGCTGCTGGACCTGCAGCGGGCCTCAGGCCTGCCGGCGCCGGCTCCGGCGACCGAGGCGTTCTGGGATCGCCCGTTCCGGCATCCCCGCGCCGAGATCGTCGATCGCCTGCGCGCGGAGATCTCGGATGCCGGCGTCCGTGATCTCCCGCGGGCCCGGGGCAGCATCGAACAGCGGACCGCCGACGTCGCGCTCCTGACTGATCCGACCGCTCGCCGCGCGATCGCCGCGGTGTGACGCGCCGCGGGCGCCGACCGGGTAGACTGGTCCGATGCGTCCGCGCGCGGCTTGCGCGCGCCCACAGACATCCCCGAGACCAGGAGGTTCCCATGGCCGGAACGAACCAGGGCATCATCGAGCCCCCCATCGACAGCCTGCTCGAGAAGGTCGACTCGAAGTACCAGCTCGTGATCTTCGCGTCCAAGCGCGCGCGTCAGATCAACGACTACTACTCCGACCTGCACGAGGGAAACCTGTTCGACAACGTCGGTCCGCTCGTCGACTCGACCGTCGAGGACAAGCCGCTGACGATCGCGATGCACGAGATCCACGAGGACAAGCTGCGCCTGCGTCGCGCCGAATAACCTGCATGACACCGGCGATGCCCCCGAGGACGACGATGTCGTTCCTCGGGGGCATACTGGTGTCCGCCCCCGCCGCTTCCATCCCCTCACGGCGAGCCGAGCCCCGAGTACTGGAGTATCGATGACCGACCTGCGTCTGTTCACGTCCGAATCCGTCACCGAGGGGCACCCCGACAAGATCTGCGACCAGATCTCGGACTCGATCCTCGACGCGATCCTCACGGCCGACCCGAACGGCCGCGTCGCGGTCGAGACGCTCGTGACCACCGGGCTCGTGCACGTGGCAGGCGAGGTGTCGACCTCGGCGTACGTCGAGATCCCGGCGATCGTGCGCGACGTGGTCAACCGCATCGGCTACACCTCGAGCGAGACCGGTTTCGACGGCGACTCGTGCGGCGTGAGCGTGTCCATCGGCGCGCAGTCGTCCGACATCGCGGCCGGCGTCGACAAGGCGTTCGAGCGCCGCGAGGACGGCTCCGAGGATCCTCACGATCTGCAGGGCGCCGGCGACCAGGGCATCATGTTCGGCTACGCGACCACCGAGACTCCGCAGCTCATGCCGATGGCCGCGTGGACGGCACACCGGATGGCTGAGCGCCTCGCCGAGGTGCGTCGCTCAGGCGAGCTGCCGTTCCTGCGTCCCGACGGCAAGACCCAGGTCACGCTCGGCTACGACGGCCAGACACCGAAGACGGTCGACTCGGTCGTGCTGTCGACCCAGCACCACCCCGACATCTCGCAGAAGGCGCTGCGCGCCGCGGTACGCGCCGAGGTCATCGACCCGGTGCTCGAGTCGACCGGCCTCGACGTGTCCGACGTGAAGTTCTACATCAACCCCGCGGGCCCGTTCGTCATCGGCGGTCCGAAGGGCGACGCCGGGCTCACCGGCCGCAAGATCATCATCGACACGTACGGCGGCGCCTCCCGCCACGGCGGCGGAGCCTTCAGCGGCAAGGACCCGTCGAAGGTCGACCGCTCGGCCGCGTACGCGATGCGCTGGGTCGCGAAGAACGCCGTGGCCGCGGGCCTCGCCGACCGCCTCGAGGTGCAGGTCGCGTACGCGATCGGCAAGGCGAACCCGGTCGGGCTGTACGTCGAGACCTTCGGCACCGGCCGCGTGGCCGACGAGGTCATCACGCGCGCCATCCTCGACGTGTTCGATCTGCGCCCGAAGGCGATCATCGACCAGCTCGACCTGCTGCGTCCGATCTACGCCCAGACGGCGGCGTACGGCCACTTCGGCCGCGAGCTTCCCGACTTCACGTGGGAGCGCACCGACCGCGCCGACGCGCTGCGCGCGGCCGCCGGTCTCTGACGCGGACCGCGTGAGCGCGGTGCCCGACGAGGTGCAAGGCGACACGGTCGCCGCGCCGGCACAGCTCCGGCGTGTCGCGCGCGTGCTGCTGGATTCGCCGCTGCCGCAGCTCGACCGGCTCTTCGACTACGAGATCCCCGACGAGCTGGCCGGCGAGGCGATGCCAGGCGTGCGGGTGCGCGTTCCGCTGCGCAGCGCGGGGCGGGTGATCGACGGGTTCCTCGTCGAGCTGGGCGAACCGGATGCCTCCGACCGGCCGCTCTCGCGGCTGGAGGCGGTCGTCTCGCCGATGCCCGTGCTCTCGCCGCGGCTGTACACGCTCGCGCGCCGCGCCGCCGATCGCGCGGCGGGTTCCGCGGGCGACATCCTGCGCCTGGCGATCCCCAAGCGCATGGTGCGGGCAGAGAAGGCCTGGCTGGCGGCCGACCCGCCGTCGCCGCCGGAGCTCCCGGCCGAGGCGCGCGAATGGGCGGACACGGTGCTGGCCGAGTATCCCGGTCTTGCCGACGAGCTCACGAGCGGCGCCCGCCTCGCCGTGGACGCACCGCCTCAGCCGACGCACCTCGCCGACGGCGCCCCGGTGGGCGCGTGGGCGGTGCTGCTGGCCGCCGCCGCCGTGCGGACGCTCGCCGACGGGCGCAGTGCGATCATCGCGGTGCCCGACCATCGCGACCGCGCCCAGCTCGAGGCAGCGCTGCAGGCGTGGGTCCCGGCGGACGCCCTCGTGCGAGACGATGCGAAGCAGAGCGGGCCGGCGCGCTACACGGCGTTCCTGCGCACACTGGCCGAGGCGCCGTGCGTCGTGATCGGCAACCGCTCCGCGGTGTACGCCCCGGTCGCGGACCTCGGCCTCGTGGCGCTGTGGGACGACGGCGACCCGCTGTTCGGCGAGCCGCTCAGCCCGGGGGTGCACGCGCGCGACGCCGCGCTGCTGCGGCAGGAGCTCGACGGGGGCGCCCTGATGTTCGCGGGGCACACGCGCACGAGCGACGTGGAGCGCCTCGTCGCCGTGGGCTGGGTCCGGGATCTTCCGGCGGCGCGCCGGCGCAGCCCGCGCGTGGTGCTGACCGCCCACCGCGAGGGGGAGTCACGCGCGGCCCGCGTGCCGTCGGCGGCGTTCGCCGCCGCGCGTGAGGCCCTCACCCAGGGACCGGTGCTGGTGCAGGTGTCGCGTCCCGGGTACGCGCCCGTGCTCGTGTGCGCGAGCTGCCGCCACCCGGCCCGGTGCGCGCACTGCGGCGGCCCGCTGCACGCCGCACGGCACGGCGCCGTCCCGGCCTGCACGTGGTGCGGCCGGGCAGCCAACGCCTGGTCCTGCCCGGAGTGCTCGTCGACGTTGCTGCGGATGGCGTCCTCGGGCAGTGAGCGCACCGCCGACGAGCTCGGGCGCGCCTTCCCCGGGACGCGCATCGTGGTGGCGGACGGCGATCACCCGGTCGTCTCCGTCGATGAGCGCCCGGCGCTCGTGGTCGCCACGCGGGGCGCCGAGCCGCTCGCGCTGGGCGGGTATCGGGCCGTGATCCTGCTGGACGGCGACAAGATGCTGATGGCCGACGATCTGCGGATCGGCGAGTCGTGCCTGCGCTGGTGGTCCAATGCGGCCGCCCTCGCCGCCCCTGGCGCACCGGTGCACCTCGTCGGCGTCGGCGGAGAGGTCGCGCGCGCCCTCGCGACCTGGACGCAGGCCGGGTACGCGAGGTCGGAGCTGGCCGATCGGGCGCCGCTGCGGATGCCGCCGACCGTGCGGGTCGCCGCCGTGGACGGTCCGCGACGGGCGGTCGACACCGCACTCGCCGAACTGCGCCGCGCCGTGCCCGAGCTGGACGGGGAGGCGGTGCTCGGCCCCCTGGCCCACGGCGAGTCCGTACGCGCGCTGGTGCGGTTCGAGTACGGGCTGGGCGCGCGTGTCGCCGAGAGCCTGCGCGCATCGGTGGTGAGCCAGGCGGTCAAGGGCCGTCGTCCGGCGAAGGGACGCCCGGCGGGTGCCGCCAATACACTGAAGGTGCGGGTCGACGTGCCCGACCTCGATCTCTGATCATCCTCGAACGCCACAGATCTGGAGCCTCATGCGCCTCGTCTTCGCCGGCACTCCCGCGCCGGCGGCCCCGTCGCTGCGGCTACTCGCGGCATCCGACCACGACATTGTGGCGGTCGTCACGCGACGTGACGCGCCGCTGGGCCGAAAGCGCGTGCTCACGCCGTCGCCGGTCGCCGCGGCGGCCGAGGAGCTCGGTCTGCCAGTGATCCGCGCCGACCGGCTGGACGCCGATGTCACGGCCGAGATCGCCGAGCTGCGGCCCGACCTCGGCGTCATCGTCGCATACGGCGGACTGGTGCGCGAGCCGCTGCTCTCCACGCCGACGCACGGCTGGATCAACCTGCACTTCTCGCTCCTGCCCCGGTGGCGAGGCGCGGCTCCGGTGCAGCACGCGCTGATCGCCGGGGATGCCGCGACCGGCGCGAGCGTCTTCCAGCTCGTCCCCGAGCTCGACGCGGGCGACGTGTTCGGCGAGTTCGCGATGGACACGCCTGCCGACGCGACGGCGGGCGAGCTGCTCGCCACGCTCGCCGAGGACGGCGCACGTCTGCTCGCAGACGTCGTCTCGGGCATCGCCGCGGGCACGGCGGTCGCGACACCGCAGGAGGGCGAGCCGACGTACGCCGCGAAGCTCGGCGACGATGACGGCCGGATCCGCTGGAACGAGCCCGCCGCGGCAGTCCTCGGCCGGATACGCGGCGTCACCCCCGAGCCCGGAGCCCACACGACGATCGACGGCGCCCGCATGAAGGTGCTGGCCGTCACGGCGGCACCCGCCGACGCCCCCGCGCTCGCGCCGGGCGAGCTGGCGCTGCATGCGAAGCAGGTGGTGGCGGGCACGGCTTCGGCGCCGATCGTGCTGGAGACGGTGCAGCCGGCCGGCAAGGGCGCCATGCGCGCCGCGGACTGGTGGCGCGGACTGCGCGACACCCCGGTGGCCGGATCATGAGCCGCACCGTCGCCGCGCGACGCATCGCGTACGAGACGCTGCGCGCGGTCCACGAGTCCGACGCGTACGCCAACCTGCTGCTGCCGACCGCGATCGCGCGCGCCGAGCTGTCGGCCGCCGATGCGGCGCTCACCACCGAGCTCACCTACGGCACGCTGCGTCGGCAGGGCACCTATGACGCCGTCATCGCGATCGCCGCCGATCGGCCGGTCTCCAGCATCGACCCGGCCGTGCTCGACGCGCTGCGCCTGGGCGTGCATCAGCTGCTGTCGACGCGGGTCGCCTCGCACGCGGCCGTCAACGAGTCGGTCGAGCTCGCCCGCGCGGCCGGCGGCCGCGGCGCGGCGGGGTTCGCGAACGCCGTGCTGCGGCGCGTCTCCCGCGACACGCCGGGCGACTGGATGACGCACGTCGCCGCCAGCGCCCGCTCCGACGACGAGCAGCTCGGGCTGCTGTTCTCGCACCCGGTCTGGGTGGTGCGGGCGTTCCGCCGCGCACTGGCCGCCGAAGGGCGCGCGGACGAGCTGGAGGCGCTCCTGACGGCCGACAACGCGTCGCCCCGCGTGACCATGGCGGCGCTCCCGGGACTCGCCGAGACGCCGGACGACGCGCGTCGCACCCCGTTCTCGCCCATCGGGTTCCGGCTCGGCGGGGGAGACCCCGACCAGACCGTGCGTGGCTCCGATGGCCGCATCCGGGTGCAGGACGAGGGCTCGCAGCTGGCGGCGCTCGCACTCACGCGTGCCCTGCCGGTGACCGAGGGCGAGCGCTGGCTCGATCTGTGCGCCGGCCCGGGCGGCAAGACGGCGGTACTGGCGGCAGAGGCGCTCGCGCACGGCGCGCGGCTCGAGGCGAATGAGATCTCGCCGGCGCGCGCGGGCCTGGTGCGACAGGCGCTCGCGGGCGTCCCGCTGGATGTCCCGGTGTCGGAGGAGGACGGCCGCACGCGCGCCGAGGCGTCGCCGGCCACGTACGATCGCATCCTCGTCGACGCGCCCTGCACGGGGCTCGGTGCGCTGCGCCGGCGCCCTGAGGCCCGCTGGCGCAAGTCGCCGGGCGACGTGCCCGCGCTGACGACGCTGCAGCGCGAGCTGCTGACGGCCGCGGTCGGCGCGCTCAAGCCCGGCGGCGTGGTGGCCTACGTCACGTGCTCGCCGCACCTGGCCGAGACGTCCGCCGTCGTGGCCGACATCCGGCGCGAGTGGGGCGAGGCGCTCGAAGAGATCTCGGCGCGTGACGTCATCACGTCGCTCTCCGACGCCGATCCCGGGCTCCCGCCCCAGGCCGACGGCAGCGGACGCGCACAGCTGTGGCCCCACCGCCACAACACCGACGGCATGTCGGTATCGCTGCTGCGCCGGGTCTGAGCCCCGATCGGGGCGAGGTCACGGCTACTCGCGCAGCGTGAAGCTGTGCGGCATCCGCTCGAACTCGGCGCGGAGGGCGATAAGCGCCTCACGATGCGTGCGCCCGAGCTCCCGTGCATCGACGGTGATCGACGCTCCTTCAGGCATCGCGTCCGCCAGCTCGCGCAGCACCGCGACCACCCGTTCCGTCCCGGCCAGCCCGAGCTCGCCCGAGAGACGCAGCACACGGCCGCGATCGGTGTCCTCGACGGTGAACGCGGGGACGGCGACGCTGTCGTGGGGTTCGAGCAGATGCATGCCGAACCGCTCCGACAGCGTCTCGATGACGGCGATGCCGCGCACGGAGTTGCCGTGGGCGTCGAGGCGCGGGCTGAACGCCGCCACGCCGAACTGCGACGGCGCGACCGCCAGGAGCCCCCCGCTGACTCCGCTCTTGGCCGGCAGCCCGACGCGGAGCAGCCATTCGCCCGAGTAGTCGTACATGCCGCAGCTGGTCATGATCGACAGCACGTCACGGGCGACGTGCTCCGCGACCACGCGATCGCCGGTCACCGGGTTGACGCCGCCGAACGCGAGCGTCGCGGCCATCACCGCGAGATCGCGGGCGGTGACCAGCAGCGAGCACTGCCGGAAGTACGTCTCGACGGCGATGTCGACGGGACCGTCGATGATGCCGTGCGAACGGAGGAGGTGCGCGAGGGCGCGGTTGCGGTCGCCGGTCTCGGACTCCGAGGCGTAGACCTGCTCGTCCACCCACAGGGAGCGGCCCGCGAAGGCCGACAGTCCGTCGACGATGCGGGCGGTGCGGTCGTCGACGCCGTCGCCGTGGATGAGCGCCGACGTGGCGATGGCACCGGCGTTGACCATCGGGTTGGCCGGGCGCCCGGTGCCGGGTTCGAGGCTGATCGCGTTGAACGGCTCGCCGCTCGGCTCCGCCCCGACCTTGCGCAGCACGGCCTCGCGCCCGCGATCGGCGAGGGCGAGCGCCAGCACGAACGGCTTCGAGATCGACTGGATGGTGAACTCGTGGGCCACGTCGCCGACGGCCCGCACCCGTCCGTGGGGCCCCACCGCCGCGAGGGCGAGCAGGTCGGGATCGGCGGCCGCGAGCTCGGGGATGTATCCCGCGGGTGCGCCGGAGTCGTGGGGTCGGACGTCTTCGAGGACGTCGTGCAGCAGCGCCGTGATCGGATCCACGGCTCGACCATAATGGACGCGTGCTTCCGACCTCCGAGACCGGCCGCGCCGACGGCATCCGCATCAACCCCAGCATCCTGGCCGCCGACTTCGCGAACATGCAGGCCGAGCTGGCGCGCATCGCCACGGCGGACTTCGCGCACGTCGACGTGATGGACAACCACTTCGTGCCGAACCTGACGTTCGGTCCGCAGATGGTGGAGCGGGTGCAGGCGACGAGCCCGGTGCCGCTGGACGTGCACCTGATGATCACCGACCCCGACAGGTGGGCGCCGGGCTACGCCGAGCTCGGCGCGGCATCGGTCACGTTCCACCTCGAGGCGGCGACGGAACCCGTCGCGCTCGCGCGGCGCCTGCGCGACATCGGTGCGCGTGCCGGCGTGGCCGTCAAGCCCGCCACTCCCGTGGAGGGCCTGTTCGACTTGCTGGACGACTTCGACCAGATCCTCGTGATGACCGTCGAGCCGGGGTTCGGCGGCCAGTCGTTCATGCCCGAGACGATGCCCAAGCTCCGCCGCCTCGCCGACGAGGCCCGCCGGCGGGGTTCGTCGGTGTGGCTGCAGGTCGACGGCGGCATCGGCGAGTCCACGATCGCGCAGGCCGCCGAAGCGGGGGCCGACACGTTCGTCGCCGGCTCCGCGGTGTTCGGCGCAGGGGACCCGGGCAACGCGATCGCGGGCCTGCGCGCGGCGGCCGCCGCTGCGCACGTGCACTGACCGTCGCGTCACGCGGCGCCTCGACGCCCTGCCGGTTCGATACCCTGGCATGGTGAAGACGTTCGATGCCCTGTTCGCCGAGCTGACCGCCAAGGCGGCCGAGCGCCCCGAAGGATCGGGGACCGTCGCAGAGCTGGACGCCGGCGTGCACACGATCGGAAAGAAGATCGTCGAAGAGGCCGCCGAGGTGTGGATGGCCGCCGAGTACGAGTCGACGGATGCCGCGGCCGAGGAGATCTCGCAGCTGCTGTACCACCTGCAGGTGCTGATGCTCGCGAAGGGTCTGAGCCTCGAGGATGTCTACCGACATCTCTGAGCTCTGCTCCGACCCCTCTCATCCCCACATCGAAGGATCCGCGAATGCTGCGCATCGCCGTGCCGAACAAGGGATCGCTGGCCGAGACCGCCGCTGAGATGCTCGCCGAGGCGGGCTACACCGGTCGCCGCGACCCGAAAGACCTCCACGTCATCGACCCCGCCAACGAGGTCGAGTTCTTCTACCTCCGTCCCAAGGACATCGCCACATACGTCGGCTCGGGTGCGCTCGACGTCGGCATCACCGGTCGCGATCTGCTGCTGGATGCCCGGATGCCGGGCGCCCGAGAGATCGAGAAGCTCGGGTTCGCGGCATCCACGTTCCGCTTCGCGGCCCCCGCCGGCCGGTTCACCGACGTCGGCGACCTGGACGGCGTGCGCATCGCGACGTCGTACCCGGGTCTGGTCGACGGGTTCCTCGACGAGCACGGCGTCGCCGCCGACCTGGTGCCGCTGGACGGTGCGGTCGAGTCGGCCGTCGAGCTCGGGGTCGCCGATGCGATCGCCGACGTCGTCGAGACCGGAACGACGCTGCGACAGGCGGGTCTCGAGGTGTTCGGGCCGGTGATCCTGAAGTCCGAGGCCGTGCTCATCGGCGCGCCGACCGAGGCGGAGGGCACCGAGACGCTGCTGCGGCGGCTCCGCGGCGTGATGGTCGCGCGCCGCTTCGTCATGGTCGACTACGACCTGCCGGCCGACCTCGTCGATGCGGCCGTCGCGATCGCCCCGGGCGTCGAGTCGCCCACGATCTCGCCGCTGCGCGACCCCGCGTGGGTCGCCGTGCGGGTCATGGTGGCCCGCGCGGGCGTCAACCAGGTGATGGACGCCCTGTACGCGATCGGCGCCCGCGCGATCCTCGTCACCGCGATCCACAACGCGAGGCTCTGATGTCGCTCGTCTGCCGCGTGATCCCCTGCCTCGACGTCGCCGCCGGGCGGGTCGTCAAGGGCGTCAACTTCCAGAACCTGCGCGACATGGGGGACCCCGTCGAGCTCGCCCGCGAGTACTTCCGCCAGGGTGCCGACGAGATCACGTTCCTCGATGTGACAGCGACCGTCGACGAGCGCTCCACGACATATGACGTCGTGCGGCGCACCGCCGAAGAGGTGTTCATCCCGCTCACCGTCGGCGGGGGAGTCCGCAGCGCCGACGACGTGGCCCGCCTGCTCGCCGTGGGTGCCGACAAGATCGGCGTGAACTCGGCGGCGATCGCCCGGCCGCCGCTGCTGGACGAGATCGCGGACCGCTTCGGCGCCCAGGTGCTGGTGCTCTCGCTCGACGTCAAGCGGTCGCCCGACACGGTGTCCGGCTTCGTTGTCACGACCCACGGCGGCCGCACCGAGACGTCGCTGGACGCCCTGGAGTGGGCACGCGAGGCCATCGAACGCGGAGCGGGGGAGCTGCTCGTCAACTCCATCGACGCCGACGGCACCAAGGAGGGCTTCGACCTCGAGCTCGTGAGCCTCATGCGCGAAGTCTCCAGCGTCCCCGTCATCGCGTCGGGCGGCGCCGGCCGTGCCGAGGACTTCGGTCCCGCGATCGAGGCGGGCGCCGACGCCGTGCTGGCGGCATCCGTCTTCCACTCCGGCCAGCTCACCGTGG